>Ga0169931_10012542_pt1 | contig 11733 bp, 10 predicted proteins | sample Kivu_15m_20L_FD_129675 | JGI IMG/M metagenome (GOLD analysis project Ga0169931, IMG submission 129675) | Freshwater microbial communities from Lake Kivu, Western Province, Rwanda to study Microbial Dark Matter (Phase II) - Kivu_15m_20L... | ecosystem: Environmental > Aquatic > Freshwater > Lake... | reverse complement strand
TGATGTGGTCCACGTACATCAGTATAGTGCGTTTGGGCTCTTCGCGATTGCAGTATCTCGTATTTTAAGCCTGCCTGTGATGGTCAAGCTGCCAAACGTAGGAGACTACGGTATTCCAGGTATCAAAAAGGGGCTGTTTGGTTGGTTAGCAATAACTGTTTTTCTTCGTGCTAACGCATTTGTAGCAATGTCAAATGAAAGTATTAATGAACTTGTGCAGGCCGGTGTGCCTAGGTCATGCATCCTTACCATTCCGAATGGGATTGTTTTATCGCAACAAGTGCCATGTATACGAAAACCTAATACAAAATCAACCACATCCCCGTGCCGGGTGGTTTTCGTAGGCCGAATTAGCAAGGAGAAACGTCTAGATGTTTTATTGAAAGCGTGGCAGTTATTGCAATCAGAGAAATACAATATAGCTATTCTGGAAATATGGGGCGATGGCCCATTAAGAACAGAGTTAGAGCAATGGTGTCACACACATGGCCTGCTCGATTCAATTCATTGGTTAGGAAAGATTTCTGATGTCCGTAGTAAACTTGCTGAGGTAGACGTTTTAGTACTTCCCTCGTCATATGAAGGCAACTCCAACGCCATTCTTGAGGCAATGGAGGCCGGTTTGTCAATTGTTGCTACGCCTGTTGGTGGAACGCAGATGCAGCTTGGTGAAATTGGTGCACCACACTTGGTACCAGTGGGTGATGCTCAGGCATTGGCTGCACAATTATTGCTTCTTATCAATGATCCCCAACTTCGGCGTAACTATGGCAATGGACTGCATTATAGAGTACTTAAGTATTTTGATATGGAACAAATTGCGAATGGTTACATGTGTGCTTACCAAAGATTAGCATCTAGCTCCAAAGCCAATCTAGTCAATTGTGCACGCTTACCTGCCATATAGCATGATGTACATTGACATGTATCAAATAATAGCCAATAAATGCTGAGCTCATTCCTGATACTAATAATCACTTGTATCATTAAATATTTTATAGTTTGCTTGCAAAAGCATTGGATGTGTTAATTATACACTTATTATATTTCAGAAAAATTGTTTCTTATGTGCGGGTTTATTGCAACATTTACTGACAAACCTTTGGAAAAAAGTCAAGCTGATGCATCCTTGGATCGGCTTCGTTCACGGGGTCCAGATGGAGAGGGTCGTTGGCAGCAAGGCGGTGTGTTTCTTGGCCATCGGCGTTTGGCAATTTTGGATCTAGATGATCGTGCTGCTCAGCCTATGGTGTCTTCTTGTGGTCGCTACATAATCGTCTTTAATGGTGAGATATACAATTTCAACGAGTTGCGTCGCGTATTGGAGGTGGGCGGCGAGAATTTACGCACTACGAGCGATACTGAGGTCATTCTTTCACTTTTCGCGCGTGAAGGGGAGGCGATGCTACCGCGGCTTAAGGGTATGTTTGCCTTTGTAATCTGGGATTCTCTTGAACAAAAAGCCTTCGCCGCAAGAGATCCATATGGTATCAAGCCACTATATGTAGCACATTTTCCAGGGGGTGTAGCATTAGCTTCTCAAGTTAAGGCGCTATTAGCTACAGGCCTCGTTGATTGTGCACCAAATATGAGCGGTCAGGTCGGTTACTGGATGTTAGGTAGTGTTCCTGAGCCCCATACATGGTACCGTGACATTAGATGCTTACAGGCAGGTCACTGTCTCTGGGTGATATCTGGAAGGATTTCGAGTACAAACTGTTGGCATGATATATCATCCGTTTGGCGCGACGCTGCTGAGCAGAATGTTTCAAAAATTACGGAACAAGACTTGAGCGCCATTGTCCGAGCTTCGCTTATTGAAGCTATTGATCGTCACTTGGTTTCTGATGTTCCAATCGGTGTCTTCCTCTCTGGAGGTATCGACTCTGGTGTTATCGCAGCTTTAATGCAGGAACGTGGTGCTTCATCGCTAATTGGAGTTACCATCACGTACGACGAGTTTAGTGGTCATCACGAAGACGAAGCTCCTGGGGCTGCGTTGTTAGCTAAACAGTATGGTATTCGACATCAAATACGCCGAGTGGGACACAAAGAGTTTGCGGCTGATTTGCCGCGAATCTTAGCTGCAATGGATCAACCCAGTATTGATGGTATCAATACTTGGTATGCCAGCAAAGCTGTCGCCGAGCTGGGTTTGAAGGTTGTCATGTCTGGTGTTGGGGGGGATGAACTATTTCTTGGTTATGATAGCTTCCGAACTCTACCTCGACTATCGGCGACGTGGGAATTGATTTCAATGTTGCCCGGGGTTTCGACAATTGCTGGCGCCGTAGCCCATCGTAAGGCACGTTGTAGTGGCGAGGCACGCTGGAGACATGCGCCTGCATGGCTGAGTCAGGGAATTTCAGGAGCTTGGTGGCTACGCCGAAGCTCGTTGGCCCCTGAAATTGCTGCAATGCGCGTGGGATCGACAGTAGATACAGATTTTTCGCCTGGCCTTTGGATTACGGATATGGCAGGTCCTTTGGCCTCAAATCGAACATTAGCACTGGCACAGATTGAAACTACCTGCTATTTACGAAATCAACTACTGCGTGATAGCGATTGGGCGAGCATGGATCACAGCGTCGAATTGCGTACACCGCTAGTCGATGCAACGTTATTAGAGAATTTGAAGCCTGTTCTGCCGCATTTTTATCAGTATCCTGGTAAAAAATTGCTTGGATATGCGCCTTCAAACCCCTTACCTAAAGCGATTTTAAGCCGGAGAAAAACAGGATTTGGCATACCAATCCAACAATGGACCGGCGCAAAGTTTAATTTGCAGGATGGTTGGCAGCAGAAAGTAATTACTGAAGGTGGATGGAATTTCCAAGGTTAATTTCAGTAAGTTGAGAGAACTACATGCGAACAAAAAATTATGACAGAATTAACAACAACTTTTAAGGAAGTAAAAAAATATAAACTTAAAAATATCAGAGGTTTAGTAAGGGCTTTGGCGTTAAATGTACTTTCTATTAAAACAAAAAGTTTAAACGCTATAACAATATTTGAAAAGCCAAGAATCCAATTCTTATATATTCATCATGTCTTTGATGATGAAATCAATAACTTTGATAAATTACTAAAACTACTTTCGGTACACCATTCGTTTATTAGCTACTCAGATGCAGTACATAAAATTCTCACAGGAAATATTGATAAGCCTTATATATGCATCAGTTCAGATGACGGATTTAAAAACAACCTAATTGCAGTCAAAATCATGGAGAAATATGGTGTGAAAGGCTGTTTTTTTGTTAATCCAGATACGATAGGGTTAAAAGATATCTCTAAAGTAAAATCATTCTGTAATAATAGACTGAATTTCCCGCCTACAGAATTTATGGACTGGAACGATATAGATAAACTAATCAAAAGTGGGCATGAAATCGGTTCACATACAATGGGCCATATAAATATTGCTGAAACAAACAGTAAAATAGTAGAAGACAACATTAATGAATCTTATGAAATACTAAATAAACGTATTGGCAGAGTATTACATTTTGCTTACCCTTATGGTCGTTTTTTTCATTTTAATAAACAAGCATTCGATTTAGTTTTTAAAGCTGGATTTACCTCATGTGCAACCGCTGAGAGAGGTTGTCATGTTACTGCTGATAGAAAGCTAAACACTCATGAGCTTTTAATAAGAAGAGACCATGTAATTTGTGATTGGAATATAAATCACGTTCTCTATTTCATTTTAAATAACGCAGAAAAGGCTTCATATCAAACAAATTTTTATCCTAACCATGATTAAAGTTATTATTTTAACTAGTTCCCGCCAAGGTTTTGCATCACTTACATTAGCTGATTTAGTTAAGTCAAAAAAAATAATAGTGCAAGCAGTAGTATTGAACGAAGGACTTATCATAAATAAGAAAAAGCACTATAAAAGGAAAATAGTTAAAATCTTTAAAATAGGTTTATTCGGAGCGTTAAATGGAATTAGAATGAGAAAATGGTATTCAACCGGTGTCTATAAATACTTAGATATACCAACGATTGAGAGTTTATGTAAAGAAAATAATATACCTTTAAGTATAACGCCAACTATTAACTCCTCTCAAACTATTGAATATTTTAAAAATGCAAATGCTGACATTGGACTTAGTTTAGGAAATGGATATATAGGAAAAAAAGTTTTTTCAATTCCAAAGTTCGGCATGATTAATGTCCATCATGAAGAATTACCTGCATATCAAAATGCTCAAAGCATAATATGGCAGCTCTATAATGATTCAGATAATACTGGTTATACCATTCATAAAATCGACGAACATATTGATACAGGGGAAATCCTTTTCAAGGAAGTTATTCCTATTATTTTTAAACAAAACTTGGAAAGTACTGTTTCATTCAATTACTCTATTCTGTGGAAAAAGTCGTCTGAAAGATTGGTTATATTATTAGAAAATTTTGAAAATTACTTTAAAAATAGTTTTCCTCAAGGGAAGGGCAAATCATACACTACACCAAGTTTAAAGCAATATTTGAAAATACTAAGAAATTTTAAAAAAAAAGTACATGCCTTCAACATCGAGTATCGGTAATGGCGGGGGTTGTAATGTATTCAGGTATTCCACCGCGTATCAAGTTCATCAATGTTTGGTAGGAAAGCCCCATTTAATCAGCCCTCATGCCTATTCTGAAAGTGTAATGTCGTCACAAGGAAATCGGCCACGGATTTTATGCTTTGTCGCTTACTACCTTCCTGGGTATCTGGCAGGAGGTCCAATTCGAACGATTGCTAATTTTGTTGAACAACTGGGAAATGAGTTCGAAATTTTAATTGTGACGCGAGATCGGGATATGCTGGGTACCGAGCAATATCCCGATGTGAAAGTAGGTGATTGGAATAAAGTTGGGAACGCACAGGTTTTTTATGCCCCGAAAAAGTCTATAACACTAACTCGAGTTGCACGCCTTTTGAGAAATACACCTCACGATCTCCTCTACGTGAATAGTTTTTTTGATCCTAGTTTTACCGGGTTACCACTGCTGGCGCGCCACCTCGGCATGGCGCCATCTAAGCCATGTGTCATAGCACCAAGGGGAGAGTTTTCACAAGGTGCTATTGCTCTAAAAGCTACTAAAAAGCGTGTCTATATTAGCTTGGTCAAAGCACTGAGTCTCTATAACAATTTGCATTGGCAAGCGTCAAGTGATTATGAGAGGGAAGACATCTGCCGTAGGGTTGGTTCAATTGCCAAATCGGTTCATATAGCGCCTAACTTAACGTCTGTCTTTAATGCGGATCTCCACACAGTCTCAACCCGTGCGCATGGCTCCTTGCGTTTGATTTTTTTGTCTCGTATCTCACCGATGAAAAATCTCGACTTTCTTCTGCGAGTGCTGGCGAGAGTTTCTGCTAATGTTGAATTAGCGATATATGGACCGCAGGAAGATGCGTTCTATTGGGAGAAGTGTAAAGATTTAATTAAGCAACTGCCTGAGAATATTCATGTGACGGTTGGTGGCCAGATACCCCAAGCGCAAGTTCGAGATGTGTTTGCTAAGCATGATATGTTTGTGTTTCCCTCACGTGGTGAGAACTTTGGGCATGTCATTTTTGAATCACTTACGGTTGGTACACCGGTGCTTGTCAGCGATCAGACACCTTGGCGGCAAGATGCTCGTTGTGGGCTAGAAGTGCTCCCATTGGATGAATCTCTTTGGGGTGATGCAATAGTAAATTTGGCCAGGTTAGACCAAGAGACGTTGGCTCGGCGGCGAAGTGCAGCAGTAGAGTTTGCTTCTGTTTACGCTGTCGATAACATGTCTTTGCGGCAGAACCGACAACTTTTTCGTTTAGCTTTAGGTGAAAATTAACGTAAATGGCGCTAAATTTTTTGTAACCAAGGATCAGCACAAGTACAATCTCTTTAGAGTACATCGATCGCTAAATAACATGGCGTCTATCAATTTTAAAGGAAACAGGAAATCCCTTATTGGGAGACCTCCCTGAAAGGGATTAAAGGCAGCGACATCAATAGGAAAAATTTCCTTACTTGATGTTACTACAACCAGGGGAATACAGAATCCTGAGAAACAAGCCACATCAGTCATACGCAATCAGAATGAAATTACGGGGTATAGCTGGGAAAATACCGATCATAAAACTTTTGAATTTTTAAATGAAATATGTTAATATGGAAAGTAGGTTTAAAGATAAAGTTCTGCTAATTACAGGAGGTACAGGCTCGTTTGGGAATGCTGTATTGAATCGGTTTTTAGCGTCTTCGTTGAAAGAGATTCGAATTTTTTCACGAGATGAAAAAAAGCAGCATGACATGCGCATTGCCTACAGCAACGAAAAGATCAAATTTTTTGTAGGCGATGTTCGGGATTCCAGTTCTTTGCAGGATGCTATGAAGGGTGTTGACTTTGTCTTCCATGCTGCAGCATTAAAACAAGTACCTTCTTGTGAGTTTTTTCCGATTGAAGCTACTAAAACAAATGTTTTGGGTACAGAAAATGTAATTAAAGCTGCTGTTGCGAATTGCGTTCAGAAGGTCATTTGTTTGAGCACCGATAAGGCTGCTTATCCTATTAATGCTATGGGTATTACAAAAGCACTGATGGAAAAGGTTGCTGTTGCTGCTTCGAGAAACATTCCTGACAATCAAACCATTGTTTGTTTAACCCGATATGGTAATGTAATGGCTTCACGTGGTTCGGTTATTCCATTGTTTATTGAGCAATTAAAGACCGGCGCCTCCGTAACCGTGACGGATCCAAATATGACGCGGTATTTAATGTCACTGGAAGAGGCAGTTGATTTGGTTCTGTTTGCTTTTGAACATGGGAGTCAGGGGGATTTGTTTGTTCAGAAGTCACCTGCTTCAACCATAGGTGACTTAGCAGTGGCATTGTGCGAATTATTTGGCGTTGATTCAAAAATCAATGTGATAGGTACCCGACATGGCGAAAAACTATACGAAACGTTGTGCACACGAGAAGAAATGGCGAAGGCTATTAATTTGGAGAACTTTTATAAAATTCCAGCGGATAATCGTGATTTGAATTACGGGAAGTATTTTGAATTAGGAGATATACAACCTGGTTTTTTAGAGGACTATAATTCTCATAATACTCGTCGCTTGAATATTGAAGAGATAAAGAGTAAATTGGTAGGTTTAGATTTGATAAAAAATGAGCTTGTAAATTTTTAGATTATGTCGAAAAAGTTAAAGGTTGTAACGATTTTGGGTACGCGTCCGGAAATCATTCGATTATCTGAATGCATAAAAAAGTGTGACATTCACTTCAATCATACCTTGGTCCACACCGGGCAGAATTATGATTACAATCTTAACGAGGTTTTTTTTAATGATTTAGATATTCGTAAGCCCGATTATTTTTTGGGTGTCAGTGGAGCGCATTTAGGTGAAACCATTGGCAATGTCATATCCAAATCCTATGAATTATTGCTCGAACTAAAGCCGGATGCTTTGTTGGTTTTGGGTGATACCAATAGCGTTTTGTGTACCATTGCTGCTAAACGGCTGAAAGTACCCATTTTTCACATGGAGTCGGGTAATCGTTGTTTTGATCAAAATGTTCCAGAAGAAATTAACCGGAAAATATCTGATCACATAAGTGACATTAATTTAACCTATACAGAACATTCAAGAAGGTACATATTAAGCGAAGGTTTTAGAAAAGATCATGTATTTGTTACCGGCTCGCCACTTTTCGAAGTCCTCGAAAAGCACAAGGTGTCTATTAAAAATAGTACTGTGCTAGAAACCTTAAAGCTTCAAAGGGGCAATTATTTTGTTGTTAGTGCCCACCGTGAAGAAAATGTTGATTTGGGAGATAATTTCATTCAACTGGTAGAAGCACTAAACGCAGTTGCTGAGAAATTTAAATTACCCATAATATTTTCGACGCATCCACGTACAAAAAAGCAAATTAAATCCAAGGGCGTGAAGTTTCATGAATTAATTCAAAACCTCCCGCCTTTCGGTTTTTTTGATTACGTTAATCTACAAAAAAATGCATTTTGCGTATTGTCTGACAGCGGAACGATAAGTGAAGAATCTGCGATGATGGGTTTTCCTGCAATCAGTATCAGGACTAGTACAGAACGACCAGAAGCAATTGACGCAGGTACGATGGTTTTAGGTGGCATTTCTAAGGATGAAGTATTGAATGCAATTGAGGTATGCAATGCTTGTTTCAATGTAAGTGATCAAACGCCCCCGTTTGAGTATAAGATTAAAGATGTGTCGAGTAGAATAGTGCGTATAATTCAGAGTTACACAAGAATTGTAGATAGAGAGATTTGGAAAAAAATATGAGGAAGAAAACCATAGTTTTAGGCTCAGCCGGCATGGCGGGTCATGTCCTTACAAAAATGCTGAAAGGTGATACTGATGTCTTTGAAGTTGTTGATGTTTCTAGAGGAAATAAGATTACAAAGCCGGCAGTAAGACTTGATGTAACAGATTTTCAAAAATTACGCGATCTGATTGAGATAGAAGTGCCTGATTTTGTTGTTAATTGCATTGGTGTTCTAAATAAATCAGCAGAAGACAACCCAGATCTCGCCATACTTTTGAATTCATATTTGCCACATTTTCTTGAATCCGTTACCAGGCATACTGAGACGAAAGTATTACACATTAGTACAGATTGTGTATTTTCTGGTAATAAAGGTGGTTATAAGGAATCCGATTTACGGGATGGGGTAGGCTTCTATGCTCAATCGAAGGCATTAGGGGAATTGATAAATGAAAAGGATTTAACCATACGAACGTCTATAATTGGCCCTGAAATTAGTACTAGTGCTATAGGTCTGTTTGATTGGGTGATCCGTCAAAAAGGTGAAATTAAGGGATATGTCAATGCTTTGTGGAGTGGTGTGACCACTATCGAATTAGCAAAACAAATAATAGAAATAATCAAGTTCAAGCAGTTTACGGGTCTTATCCATTTGACTAACAACATGCCAATAAGTAAGTTTGACTTATTAAACGTGATAAAAGAAGAATTTGGTCTGAAGGATTTGAAAATTACTGAATTCGGAGATTATCGTGTTGATAAATCACTCATGTCGACGCGTACAGACGTTGATTTGATTGTACCTGATTACAAAACTATGATATCAGAAATGAAAACATGGGTTGAATCAGAAAAATCTTTGTATAATTACTTAAACTAAAAATCTATGAATCAATCTCAATCTAAACTTGAAGCACTTCAATGTGCTAATAAAATCCGTAATTCCAAAGAGAATGCGGAGTACTTTGTAGAACCATTCAAGCATCTGGTTATTGATGATTTTTTCTCCAAAGAATTCGCGTTGGACCTCTTAAGTAAGTTCCCGGATGTCAATGCTGATGTTTGGGAACGTACCAATGACGAAGACATTGAGATAAAATTAAGAACCATGTGGACATCTGAATTCGACATTCCTGATGGTATAGTTGATGCTGTACGGATATTGAATTCAGCACTCATATTACAGGCTATGTCCGATAGATTTGATATACATAAATTAGTGCCTGATCCTTATTTTACAGGAGGAGGATTAAATGTTACTGTTAGTGGGGGATTGTTAGATATTCATGTAGACGGCAATTACCATGATGCGACAGGCTTAAATAGAAGAATTAATGCAATTGTTTATTTAAACCCTAATTGGCAAGAAGGTTGGGGTGGTGAATTTGGGTTGTATGATGCCACAGGTGATCATTTAGTGAAAAAGGTTCCACCTCTTTTTAACAGATTAGTAATTTTTGATACGAATGATGTTAGTTTTCATGGATTGCCAGACCCACTTAACTTCCCTTCAAATGAAGTTCGGAAATCAATAATTTTATATTATTATACCAAAGAGCCGAGACCAGCTAATCAAATCATTATCAATGAACCACACTCTGCATTATGGAAGAAAAGAGGGTTGACAGATAAAAGAGGAAATGAGACACGTGATTTTAAATGATGAAGAATTGAGAATTTTAATCATCTCCCAATATTTTTGGCCAGAAAATTTTAGAATAAATGATGTTGCGTTGGGTTTGAAGGAGCGCGGACATAAAATAACCATTTTGACGGGTAAGCCTAATTATCCTAAAGGTCGTTATTTTGATGGATATAGTTTTTGGAAGAGGAACTCAGAGAATTGGAATGGAATCAAAATATATCGTACAAATCTTTTATTGCGAGGAGATTCAGGGGGATTAAGGTTGTTTTTGAATTATTTTTCTTTTGCAATTTTGGCTTCTATAAGATTGCTATTTATTCCTACTAATTTTGACCGAATATTTGTTTTCGCTCCTTCTCCTATTACTCAAGGAATTCCGGGTATTGTTGCCAAATATAGATTTAAAGCTAAGAATTTTTTATGGATTCATGATCTTTGGCCAGATAGTGTTCGGATTTCTGGTGGAATAAAGAATGAATACATTCTTTCAGGAATAGACATGATGACTAAGCTCATATATAGGATGTCTTATAAATTATTGATACAATCGAAAGGGTTCATTAAGTACTTAACCAAACAGAACGTGTCTCTAAGTAAAATAATTTATTACCCTTTTTACGCTGAAAGCTTTTATAAGCCTGAATTGGTAGAGAATGATTTTAAAAATAATCTCACTTCGGAATTTACTTTGATTTTTGCAGGAAATATTGGAGAATCTCAAAGTTTTAATACTTTAATTGATTGCGCATGTGCTTTAAGAAATGATGGTTACAGGATTAACTGGTTAATTTTTGGTGATGGTAGATTGAAAGATTTAGTTAAAAAACGCATTGAGAATCTTGCTTTGAGTGCTTATTTTAAATTAATGGGATCTTATCCGGCAACAGTAATGCCCAAATTTTATAGCTGTGCCGATGGCTTGGTAGTTAGCTTGAAGAGGAGCGAAATATTTTCAGTCACTATTCCTGGGAAACTGCAATCGTATTTGGCATGTGGGAAGCCAATTATTGGATCTTTGGATGGCATTGGTGCTGAGATCATTAAAGAAGCAAATGCTGGATTTGTTGGTTCTGCAGAGTCCGTAAATGAACTAAAAGATGCAGTGATTAAATTATTCAATTTGAGTGTTGATGAGCGTTTGCAGCTTGGCAATAATGCTAGGCAATACTATGAAAGGGAGTTTGAACGCGAATACTTGTTAGATAAATTAGAATGTATCTTACTAGATAAGTAATGTGTATTGTTCCGACAGGTTCAGGTGTTTTTTAGGGAGTCATTGTATCAATGTTTTGCAGATTAGTTAATTTGCTTATAGGGCTTTGAATTTGCGACAAGCTTTGCCAGATAGGCTTTCAGTTGAAGACAGGGTTGTTTGTAGTACTCCCCAAAAACACAACCAGTGGTTAAGTTCGATCTTTGAAACGCCAAAACCACTTAAACACGAAAACCACCCGTAGGAAATTTACCGCCAAGTTTAAGGCCCAGGTTGCCATTGAGGCGATCAAGGAGCGAGAGAGTATGACAGACATAGCCAAACGATTTGAAGTTCATCCAGCGCAGATTACAACCTGGAAACGCGAGTTTTGGATCGAGCGGAACATGCCTTTGGGGGGGGCCGCAAATGCCCCAAAGCTTACTGCTCTTGAGACTGAACGCGATGACCTGTACCACAAAGTGGGAGAGCTGGAGATGCAGCGTGACTTTTTAAAAAAAACATTAACCAAAGCCGGTCTGTGAAAGAACGTAAGTCCTACTTGGATCGTAATGACAGGCTCAGTTTGCGAAGTCAGGCG
>Ga0169931_10012541_pt1 | contig 11733 bp, 11 predicted proteins | sample Kivu_15m_20L_FD_129675 | JGI IMG/M metagenome (GOLD analysis project Ga0169931, IMG submission 129675) | Freshwater microbial communities from Lake Kivu, Western Province, Rwanda to study Microbial Dark Matter (Phase II) - Kivu_15m_20L... | ecosystem: Environmental > Aquatic > Freshwater > Lake... | reverse complement strand
GCTGAAGACCGGCAGCGCGTACTACGCCCCGGCGGCTGCGACGGCCCAGATGGTCGAGGCGGTGGTGCGCGACAAGAAGCGACTCGTGCCATGTGCCGCCTACTGCCATGACGAGTACGGCGTCGGCGGGTATTTCGTCGGCGTCCCAGTCGTGCTCGGTGCGGCCGGCGTGGAGCGCATCATCGAGCTCAAGCTACTTCCGGCGGAGCGCGCCGCGCTCGACAAGAGCATCGCGGCCGTGAAGGACCTGGTCGCGGCGATGAACCGGCTCACGGGCACCGCATGACCGCGTGGCGGTGGCGGTGCACCCGACGACGAAACGGGCTCCCGGATCACCGCGCTTGCCCGGCCTTCCGCGGCACCGCGCCCGCCCCGGCCTGCCCGCCTTGCCAGCGCGGAGCATCGCCGCGTTCGCCATCGCGTTGACGTTGTCCGGCCGACTGCGGGTTGGCTACAAACCCCCGGGTCGTTCCGCCGGCGGCGCATGCCGCGGCGCCGTCACCGTCCAACGAGGTGCCCGATGCCCGGTCAGTCGCCGAACTTCGGCATCCGTTCCCAGCGTTCGCCCGCCACGCGGCGGCCGCGTCGCCATCTCCTGTCGGCGACGTCCGGTCCGCACGTCTTCATTCCGCAAGGGCATGAACCGGGCTACCGCTACCCGCTTCTCGTCTGGCTCCCGGACCGGCCGGACACGACGCCGACGTTCGACCTCGGGCGGGTGATGGCCAGCGTCAGCCTCCGCAATTTCGTGGCCGTCGAAGCCGCTGCCGGCGTCGATCGCGAAGCCGCCGTCTGGCGCGCCGTGGACGCGGTCCGTCGCCAGCTCGCGATCCACCCACGACGGACCTATCTCGTCGGGGTCGGTGCGGGCGGTACCGAGGCCTTCCGCATCGCCTGCCGTCACCCGAATGCGTTCGCAGGCGCCGCATCGCTCGACGGCTCCTTTCCGCTCGACGAGGGATCCTTCGGGAGACTCCACGAGGTCCGGAGGCTTCCGATGCTTCTCTGCAGCCACCGTGATGCCGACCCGGCCACGGCCCGCGCGCTCGACCGCACACTGCGGCTGTTCCACGCCGCGGGCTCCATGCTCGCCGTCCGCATCTATCCGGAGCGGGACCCGCTGTCGCCGGCCGTGCTCGCCGACGTCAACCGCTGGGTGATGGAGGACGTGTGTGGAGCGGTCGAACCGATCGCCTCGGCGTGCGGTCGCTGACGCCGCCGTCGCTTGACGCTCGAGGATGAATCCGGGAGAGGGAGTTCCCATGACGCGATCCGACCATGCCGATGCCGCCGACCTGCTGCCACTCGAGCGTCCGGGTGGGCGGGTCATCCGCCTCGCCACGCTCGTCGCGGACGTCGCCCGGGCGGTCGATCCGTCGCTGCCCCGCGGACGCGACGGCAGCACGCTCGTGCAGATCGACTGCGACGTCGACGCGAGCATCGTCGTTCCCGGTCACGCGACCGCCGTCCGGCGGCTGCTCGAGTCGCTCGTCCGCTCGGCCGTGAAGGCCGCGGCGTGCGACGACCCCGACAGCGACGTGCCGCCCCTGCGCGAGGTCCTCGTCACGGCGATCGAAACCGGTCATGCGATCGAGATCGAGGTGGCCGACTCGGGCCCCTTCCGCGAGCTCGCATCGGTCGACCGCGTCGCCGCCGAGCGTGCCGGCGGCAGCCTCGACGTCCTCGCCTGCGCCGAGGGGGGCACGGCCGTCACCCTGCGACTGCCCCACCGCCAGGCCGCGGCTCGAGCCGCGTGAACCCGCATACCATGGACACCCCGACCTCGACCGACGTCCGCACCGCCCACCGCGGGCGTCCCACCCCGTCGCAGATCATCGCGCTCGGCCTGGTCGCCGCCGCCTTCGGCTGGGCGATCTGGCTGCTCGACGAGCGGCCCTCCGCCGAGGAGGTGGAGCTGCTGCCCGGCACCGTGCTGCCGGCGTCCGAACTCGCCGTCGTCGAGGCGGCCCTCGATCGCGCCGAACTGGCCGATCACCACACCGAGAGTGGCCGCGTGTGGGTGCCGCGCCAGCGGCACGCCGCCTACATGCGCGCGCTGGTCGATGCCCAGGCGATGCCACGGGAGTTCGGCAGCAGCCTGCGGCGCGCCCTCGAGAACGACAGCCCGTGGCGGAGCAGGGCGGTGCAGGAAGAGATCCTGCGCGTGGCGATCCAGGACGAGCTGTCGCACGTGATCCGCTCGATGCCGGGCATCGAGCGGGCGTCGGTGCTGTACGACGCGGGTGAGAAGCCGGGATTTCCCGGCGCGTCCTCGCAGCGCACGCCGACCGCGAGCGTCAACGTTCGCACCAACGCCGAGACGCCTCTCGAGGGGTCGCGGGTGCAGGCGATCCGCGTGCTCGTCGCCGCGTCGATCGCCGGTCTCGAGGCGGAGCGGGTGGCGGTGACCGATCTCCGCAGCGGGCGGGTCCACGCCGGTCCGCTCGAGCAGGAACCGCTCGGGCCGTCGGCCGACGACGAACTCGGACGAACCGCGGCCCGGGAGCGGTACCTGGCGGCGAAGATTCGCCAGGCCCTCGCGTTCGTGCCCGGTGCCGTCGTCGACGTGACCATCGCCCTCGACGAGGAAGACCGGCAGGATGCGGCCGCATCGCCACCGCCCGGACCCGCGCTGCCCCGCCTGCAGCAGCGGGTCGCCGACGCGAACGCGCCCGCAGAGGTCCTGACGGACGAACCGCCCGCGCCGCCGCTCGCCGTCGCGCCGCGCCGGCAGACCGCGCGGATCGTCGTCACCGTCGCGGTGCCCGAATCATCGCTGCGTTCCACGGTCGGTGCGGGCCTCGCCGCTGGGACGTCGCCGACCACTCCCGACATCCTCGATGCCGCGCGCGAGCGACTGGTGACCCACGTGCGCACCCTGCTGCCGCCGGCCGGCGGCGACGACCACCGTGTCGTGGTGACGACGTTCTCCACGACCGAGCATGCCACCGCGAAGCCCGTCGCCCCAGTGCCCGACGCGCGACCCCACTCGCTCGGCAGCCTCGTGGACGAGACGATCGCGTCGCTGTGCGAGGGGCGGATCGCGGATGTCCCCCGCCAGGCCTGGCTCGCACTCGCGGCGTGCCTCGTGGCGATCGTGCTCTGGTTCGTGCTTCGCGACACGTCGGGCGGCCAGTTGCGTCGCCGCGAACGCCCGCGGCGGCGCGGTCAGACCCGGATCGACTGGGAATCTCTCGAGGACACGGGGGACAGCGGCCCGGCGCGGCGTCCACTTCCGCATCCCGCCGACGCTCCGCGCGGAGTGGCCGCATGAACCCGCTCGCACCGGCGCGCCGGCCCATCGCCCGACGCGTGGTGGCTTCGGGGTGGATCGCAATCTTCGCCGCGGTGGCCGGCCTGGTCCAGGCGGCCGACCTCGAGCCGATCGACACCGCCGATCCGGAGCGGCCGGCCACGGTGGACGAACGGGTCGAGCCCGTGACCCTGCTCGCGACGCCGGCGTCGCGCACGGCGGCCGTGGACGCGCTGCCGCGACCGGTCGGTGCGGGTCGGCTGGTCCAGACGTCGCCCGGTCTCCAACCGGGTCACGTCGCGCCGACCGGCGGATGGGCCGACTGGCGGGTGCTCGGCGCGATGGTCGCCGCCTTCGCCGTGCTCGCGGCGCTGCGGTTCGTGAACACCCGCCGGGACCGGTCGCTCCCGCCGGACGTGTTCGAGGTGCTCGGCGCCGCGCCGTTCGCGGGCCCGCACACGGTGCGGGTCGTGCGGTTCGGACCGCGCACGCTGCTCGTGGCCGTGTCGTCCGGCGGCTGTGCGACGCTTGCAGAACTCACCGACGCGGAAGCCACGGCCTGCATCGCCGCAGCCTGCCGGGGCGATGCCCCGCGACGACGACCGGCGACCGCCGCGGCACCGCGACCGACGACTCCCCGCGACCCGACGCCGTCCTCCGAACCCGACCACGCCGACCGGCCGGGGCGCCGCATCGCCGCGGCTGTGATCGGCTGGATCATGTGCCTGGTCGCCGTGACCGCCTCGGCCGAGCCGGTGCCCGAAACGGCGACGCCGTCGCTCGCGCCGCTCCCGTCGGTGGCCGCCGACGGAGGCGACGCGACGCACGCGGAGCGGCCGGTAGCTCCTTCCGCGGACGCGGGCCTTCTCCGGCTGCTCACGCCACGCACCGTCGAAGCCCTCGTTCCCTCGGCGCTGCTCGTCGGTGTGATGAGCCTCGTGCCTGCCGTGCTGCTCATGACGACATGCTTCGTACGGATGTCGATCGTCCTCATGCTGCTGCGTCAGGGCCTCGGTGCGGCCCAGGTGCCATCCAACCAGATCCTCGCGTCGCTCGCCCTCTTCCTCTCCGCGCTCGTGATGTGGCCGGTCTGGACCGACGCCTGGCGCGGCGGTGTGGAACCCTATCGTCAGGGGGTGCTCGAGCCGGCGGAGGCCTTCGAGCGCGGCACGCTGCCGATCCGTCGCTGGATGAGCGCGCAGATCGAGGCCGCCGGCAACCGTGACACGATGCTTCTCTTCCTCGCGAGGCACCCGGCCGGACAGCGGCAGGCGACCAGCTACGACGACGTGCCGCTCGAGACCCTGCTGCCCGCGTTCCTGGTGAGCGAGCTGGACGTGGCGTTCACGGTCGGCTTTCGCATGCTCCTGCCGTTTCTCGTTCTCGACATCCTCGTGGCGACACTCGTGGTCTCGACCGGCCTGGTCATGCTGCCGCCCACGCTCGTGTCGCTGCCGCTCAAGCTGCTCGTGTTCGTGGCTGCGGATGGCTGGACGCTCGTCGTCCGCGGACTGCTCGACGGGGTCGGTCTGCGGGCGGGCTGAACGGGCCGCCCAGAACCACGGGCCCCGACTTTGGGAGATGTGCGATGGCGGGAGAACTCGTGGAACTGCTGCGCGAGGGACTGCTGACCGGACTGCTCGCGCTGGCACCGATCCTCGTGGTCGGACTCGGCGTCGGCACGCTGGCCGGCCTCGTCCAGTCGGCCACCGGCGTGCATGAACCGCTTCTCGGGCTCGTGCCGCGGCTCGTCGCCATGGCAGCGACCATCCTGCTCGTCCTGCCGTGGGTCGTCGAACGACTCGCCGACCTGTTCCGCGACTGCATGATCGGTCCATGAGGCCCTGCCAGTCGCGTCGATCCGTCCACCACCCCGCACCACGTCGCCCGCCGGGCGCCCACCGCGACGACACCATGGACACCGACTGGCTGCTGTCGCTCGCACACGACCTTCAGGCCGCCTCCGGACCGTCGGCGGCGCTGCACCACCTCACGAACCGGCCGCTGCTCGCCGCGGGGCTGTTCGTCCGCCTCGTCGCCGCCGTGTGGGTGGGCGCCCTGCCCCTGGGGCGCGAGGCACCGGCCCGCGTGCGCCTCGTGCTCGCCGGCATGCTCGCGGTCGTCGCGCTTCCGACCGCAGCCCTGACGTCGGGAGCAGGTCTCGCGACGGCGACACCCGTGACGCTGCTCGTCTCGGAAGGGATCGTCGGCCTCGGGCTGGGGCTGTTCGCGGCGTGCATCGTCACGTCGGCAGCCTGGGCGGGCGCCATGGTCGGCAGCGTCTCCGGACTGTCGTGGGCGGATGACTTCGCGGTCGATGCCGCCGAGGACTCCGCCGGCACGGCGCGGCTCGCGTGGTGGTGCGGAGCTGCGGCCTTCTTCGCGGCCGGAGGCCATCTGACGGTCATCGTCGGGCTGCTCGACACCACCGCCACGATCCCCGTGGGCAGCGTCGTGGCCGGCACCGTCGGCACGACGCCCCTCCTCGACGTCATCACGGCCGCTCCGGGGCTCGGACTCTCGCTTGCGATGGCCGTGGCCACGCCGACGCTCGCGGCGCTCGTGACGTTCCACGCAGCCGCCGCCCTCTGCCTCCGCACGGTGACCTTCGCCCCGGGCGGCGGCCTGCTGCAGGGCGCGGCGGCCCTGGTCGCCATCGGGGCGATCGTGATCGGCAGTGACGCGTGGCTCGGCGGCTTCGCCGCTGCGGCGGGAGACGTCATCGAGCGCGGCCTCGCAGCCGCCGGTGCCGGTCGCTGACCGGCTCGCTGCACCCCGGGTGGAACACGGACGATGTCGGACGAAGCGGATCGGACGATCCCGGCCACGCCCCGGCGCCGGGAAGCGGCGCGGCACGAGGGCCTGATGCCGACGGCTGCCCCGCTGGCATGGGCGGCCGCGTCGTTGACCGCCGTCGTGCTGCTGCCGGCCTGGGCGCGGGCGACGATTCCCGCAGCCACGGAGATGCTGCGTCGATCGCTCGCCCCCACCGACATCCTTCCCGGCCCGGGAGACGTGGCGCCGGTGGGACTGCTCCTGCCCGCCGTCGGGCTCGTCCTCGCCGCGGCCCTCGCTGGCATCACCGTTCGCATCGTCTGCGACGGATTCGCATGGGAACCGGCACGCCTGGCCCCGCGGCTCTCGCGTCTCGACCCAGTCTCCGGCCTGGCACGCATCCTCTCCGCGCGCACCCTCCTGACCGCACTTGGCAGCGGCCTCGGACTCGTGGTCCTCGTCGCCACCGCCCTCGCGGCCGCGACGCCGTCGATCGGCGCGACGGTGACGGCCCGGCTCGACGGTGATGCCACCCGGGCCGCCCTGGCGGCATGGTGGACGCTCGTCTGCCTCGCGACTGCCGCGCTCCTGGTGGGCCTGGTGCACTACGCGATCGCGAGACTGGGGTTCGAACGGCGCATCCGGATGACACCGCAGGAGTTCGCCGACGAACTCCGATCGCTGCAGTCCGACAAGAAGGTGCGGCTGCACGGGTCGCCGGGTCGGCATCGTCCCCGCGCCGTGGACGACGACGGTCGCCCCACCCCTCAGCCCGAGACGGGCGGCTCGTAGGGGTAGCGATCGAGAAACGATCCCCAGCGGGAACGGATTCCTTCCACGATGCGTGGATCGTGGTGGTAGGTGTTCGTCCGGTAGCGCTTCATCGCCGCCGCATGCCGCTCGAGCGTGGGACGCACCTCCGCGAATCCACCGAGCCCGAGTGCGGCGTAGGCCTCCTCCAGACGCCCGACCGGATCGGCCACGAGCGCCTCGTAGCGCACCTCGTGGAGGCTGCCCGCGGGCAGCGTCGGTCGATCCCGCTCGAAGGCGGCGTACATCGTCTCGAACGCGGTGAACACCTCCTCCTCGAGCCGACTGCCGTCGTCCACCTGCATCCCCTGCACGGCATGGAGCGAGCGCCACAGCCGCATCGTGGATGGGAAGACGACGAAGGGATTCCGCACCACGTGGAGGAACCTCGCTCCGGGGAACATCTCGGCCAGCACCGCCATGCGAGCGGTGTGCGGCGGGCTCTTGAGGACGGGCCGCCGTGGATCGCGCACGGCAAGCCTGCCGAGGAACCGCCTGAACGTCCTGCGCCAGCGGTCGAGCGCCTCGGGCGTCAATGAGGCCAGGTCGAGTGCCGCGGGGCCCGGCGGCACCGTCAGCGGGAACGCCATGCGGAGGTACGGCGAGGGGGCGCCCATGTTGACGAGGGCGAACTCGTCCTCCTGCGGTCGGTCCCAGCCGGCCACGACGTCGTCCATCGGTCGCTTCGCGGGGATCATCCAGCCGATCGCCGCCGTCACCATCGACTCCGTCAGGAGGAAGTGCCCCGGCGCGAAGCACTGGTAGGTATTCGGGCAGCAGAACCGCTCGTCGAGCATCAGCAGCTCGTGCAACAGCGTGGTGCCGCTCCGCCAATGGCCGATGATGAAGAGGGGCGGCTCGGTGCGCGGCGGCTCGCGCAGCTGTCGGCGAAACCGTGCCTCGGAGAACGGCTCGGCGAGCGAGTTGAAGATGCTGGCGCCCGTGATCGTCCCCAGCAGGCCCCATTTCCGCGGAGCGACGCGGAAGCGATGGGCGGCGAGGAGCGGCAGCCAGACGCGCAGCGGCATCCCGTGCCAGAAACGCGGGCTCCACCACGGATACCAGTGGAATGCCCGCTCGTCGGGCCGCGGAGGTGTCACGTCATGCCTGCGGATGGAGGTGGCCAGGCCGAACCCATCGGTCGAAGGACCGCTGCTCGGGCCGGCTCGGAACGGTGGTGCTCGATCGTCACGGAGTTCAGTAGTTTCGCGTTGACCCGTGTTCGACGGCCACCCGCCCCTCGGCGGCCCCTCCGAGCACCTGCTCGAGTGTCGCCGCGAGATCGACGGCCGCCTCGGCCCCGGTCGCGCGATACCGCTCCTGTCCCTCGGCATCGATCACGACGACGGTGGGGAAGGCGGTCACGCCGAAGTCCCGGCAGGTGGCCGCATCCCGATCGGCGTCGATGGTCACGCAGACGAACCGCCGCGATCGCGCCACGAGCACGGGGTCGGCGAGCGGTCCACGGGTGATCGCACCGCTCCAGCGGCACCACGATGCCCGGAAGACGAGCAGCTGGGGCAGCCGCGACGCCATCGCCCGTCGTGCACCGGCCTCGTAGCCCTCCACGTATTCGATGCTCGGAGGCGTCGCCGACGCGGTCCGCGGCTCCGCCAGCGGCCCATGTGGAAACGCCACCCCGTTCGGCCAGACCCCCCGTGACCGCGGGGCGTGGACCCTTTCGTCACGGACGTCACAGCCGACCGCCAGGCCAGCGACGAGCGCCGCCATCGCCCTCCACCTCCCCGCAGGGGATGGGGCCGACCGACTCGGTCTCGAGGTGCGACATGACGGCTGCATGGGGTCGGGTGGTACGGAGCGATCACGCGACGCGGCAACCCCGCTTCCCGCCCGACGCGTGCGCACCGGGGGGACCGGCGGACTGCGCAAGAACGGCAACCCGCGACACCCGTTCATGACTCAAAAACCCGCTGTCGCCCGGAGGACCCGCCGGCTACCCTCCCCGCCGGCGACGCCCCAGAGATGCCGTGAACGCCTCCTCGCGCAACCCGCTCCGCGTCCTGCTCGTCGCCGCGGTGATCGGTGCGGGCGGCTGTCGACTCGTTCAACGGCGCGGCCCGGTGCCGGCCGAACTGGCCGATGCCCGCCGCCTGAGCAACGAGGCACTCTCAGCCGCCGACCGGCAGGATCTGGTGCGCGCGACCGCGCTGCTCGACCGTGCCGTGAAGGCATGCCCCGTCGACGTGGACGCGCGGCGCCACTATGCCGACGTGCTCTGGCAGCGTGGCCAGCGAACGGAGGCAGTGGCGCAGATCGCGAAGGCGATCGAACTCTCGCCGGCCGATGCAGGGCTCCGCATCGACGCCGCGAGGATGTACCTGGAACTCGGGCTCCTGTCGGAGGCCGAGCAGCTCGCGGCCCACGCGGTGCGGCTCGCACCCCGGTCGGCCGCCGCGTGGCGGGTGAAGGGTCAGATCGCGATGGCGCGGGGCCAGTTCGAGCCGGCGCTCGCCGACTTCCACCGGGGACTGGCCCTCGAGCCCGGCGACAGCGGTCTCCTCGAGGAGATGGCCGAGGCCTACCTGCGTCTCGAGCGGCCACGTCGGGCGCTGGCCACGCTCGCCATCCTCGAGGAGACATACGGACCAGGTCAGGCGCCCGCACGGGCGATCTTCCTGGAGGGCCTCGCCCACGAGGCACTCGGCCGCCCGGCGGACGCCCGCGCGTGCTACGCCGCGGCCCTCGCCCGTGAGGACGCACCGCCCGAGGTGGCCACACGCCTCGCGGCACTCGACGCTCCCGCCACGGTGGCGACGCGTCCGGACCCCGCGGCGAGCCGCTGACGCGCACCCGGGCGATCCGTCAGTCACCCGAGGTCGTGCGTCCCGTGAGCAGGTCGAAGGCGCCGATCGACGGCACGAGCAGCGCCGCGGTCGCGAAGCCGTATGCCACCGCGACGATCAGGAACACCTGCAGCGTCTGACCCTGCAGAAAACCGGCGATGGCCGTGAACGTCAGCGATGGCAGGAGGGCGGATGCCCAGGCCACCGCTGGGCTCGGATTGCGCGCGGACAACGCCGCGTAGAGGCCGACCGCACCTCCGACGATGACGGCGAGGAACGGGGCCAGCTGCAGCTCGAAACTGCCGCCGAACGCCACCATGATCCGCATCGCCGTCGCGACTCCGACCGACAGGAAGGTCACCGTGCCGAGCGCGACCGAGATCGCCCGGCGCGACGCGACGTGCGACAGGCCCGCGTACACGCCGAGCACGGCCACGAAGAAGATCACGATCGCCATGCCGAGGGCGAGGTACAGACCGTACTCGAGCGTCACGAGGCGGAGCGCGACGAGCGCCCCGCACGCCACGAGCGGGAGGAGCACGATCTCGCGTGCGGCGCCGAGCACGCCGAGCAGCTTGCCCCAGACGAGCTCGCGCGGCTCGAGATCGCTGACGAGCAGGAGATCGAACGAGCCCCGGTCGCGTTCGGACGTGATGCTCGTCACCGCCAGCGCGGCGACAGCCAGCACGCTCGCGAGCATCATCGGCACCACGGCCAGGGCGATGGCGAGGCGGTCGGGTCGGACTCGGCCCGACTGCGAGGCGATGCCGGCCACGGCGGCCGCGAACAGGAGCAGCCACGCCACGCGCACGACGACCATCGCACGGCCGTGGGCCCGCGTGCGGATCTCGCGCCACAGCACCGGATTGACCCACACCTCGCGCGGCTCGCGCTTCACGGCGTCGGACTGCGGCGCCCTCCGCCGGGTCTCGCCCGCCGTGTTCCACCGGCGCACGAAGAGGGATGCGATCGTGTTGCTCGTCACGATGAGCCCGGCGGCGACCGCGAGGAGCCACGGCAGAAAGGCTCCCGTCTGCGGTTCCAGGGCCGCGAAGACCCCTCGCGCCGGCGAGACGCGCGCGGCGAGCGCCGGGCCCCAGACGGCCGCGACGGCCTCTCCGGCGGCCAGCCAGAGCGCCAGCACGACGGCCGTGATCGCCAGGGATTGGAAGGTCGTGTCCTTCCAGAAGGCGACCGCGTTGGCGATGCTCGCCGCGGCGAGCGCGGCCGCCGCCGTGACGGCGAACATGCGCGCGATCTGGGGCGCCGTGACGCCACCGAAGAGACCGGCCAGCGCGAACACCGGCACGGCCGACACGAGCAGCAGGAACACCCGCAGGAGGCTGCCGGTGAGCTTTCCCACGACGAGCTGCCAGTCGTCGAGCCGGCTCACGAGGAGCAGTTCGAGCGTGCGCCGATCCTTCTCGGCCCCCACGGCGACCGCACTGGCGAGCGCCGCGACGAGCACCGCCAGCGCGAGCTGGAGCGGCGCGAGGATGCGAAACAACGTCGCGGCGAAACGCGCCGTGTCTCCCGCCGTGGCGACGGCCTGCGTTCCCGTCACGACGAGCCAGCAGGTGACGACGATCCCGAGGAGCGCACCGCAGTAGACGGCACGGGCGACGAAGAGTCCCTGTGAGCGTGGCGCCATGCGCACTTCCCGCTCATGCACCGCGCCGAACCACATCGATCGATCATCCCCCGACGGTGATTCCCGTTGTCGGTCGTCCGCGGCGACCGGTAGAGTGGGGCGGATCAGAGAAGCGTACCGCATGCCCCCCGCCACGTGATGCCTGCCTCCTTCGACACCGCAGCCCCCCACGCGGCCTCGTGGCCCCGGGTCACGGGCCCGGGCCGCGTCGGATCCCCGCGGGGGGGTCGGCGGACTCGCGTGGAACGGCTCATCGTGCCGCTCGCCGCGCTCGCCTGCCTCGTGGGTCCCGTCACGGTCTGCCGTGCGCAGGTGACTGTCAAGACGCTCCTGGGTCGGCCGCCGTCCGATGCCGCGCTCGAGCGCGATCTGAACGCCGCCATCGGCCGGTTCCGCGACCGCGATGTCACCGGATGCCGTGAGATCCTCGAGCGCATCCG
>Ga0169931_10012540_pt1 | contig 11734 bp, 4 predicted proteins | sample Kivu_15m_20L_FD_129675 | JGI IMG/M metagenome (GOLD analysis project Ga0169931, IMG submission 129675) | Freshwater microbial communities from Lake Kivu, Western Province, Rwanda to study Microbial Dark Matter (Phase II) - Kivu_15m_20L... | ecosystem: Environmental > Aquatic > Freshwater > Lake ... | reverse complement strand
TCTATTTAATGAGGGTAATTAGATTGAAATGGAAGATATCCTGACAATAAGAAATAAAGAATAATTCCTAAGCAAAAAGTATCAAGTTTTTAATCATAATCTTATCTAAAGTATATTTAAGGTGCAAGAAAACCAGCCGTTCCAGCATATTTTTCTTTTAAAGGAAGCTAACTCAACTTATCCTTAAAAACACCAAATCCAAAATCAATAAGTTTTATTTTATTTATATATTTTTTCTATTCATTCATGATTATCTATGTTAAATATCAATTACCATTATATTTTAAGGCTTTAGATCTCTATGAATTATACCTAAATTATTGTTAACATAAAGAATGGCCTCAACAAGTTGTCTAAATACGATGGCGGCTTAAAATTATTATAAAAATCCTTTCTTTTTCGTATAATCAAAAAGATCTCCTTCAGTCATTAGTTAAGTAATGATATAAAGTTCATTTTTAGTTTTATATTCATCATAATATTTTACTATATTAGGATGATGGCATTGTTTTAAAATACTACATTATCTTTTTATGACTTCTTTTTAATCAGGTGAAAGCTTAAAATGTTATATCACTTTTATAGCTACCTATTTATTGTTGGATTTTTATTTTCCTTTATAAACATTGGAAAAATTACCACCTCCGACTCTCTATAATATCATGAAAGTATCATGAAAAGAATCTTACTTGAAATCTGCAAGTTGTCTTAACCATTATTATTGTATTGATTTGAATTTAAAATAGTATTATCTCAAGGGATATAATCCATCTCTATGTTTGATTAAAAAACCGTATAAGTCTTCTTTTTATTTATTTATGACAGTTAAACCTTATAGAGTTATAATACTTTTTGGAGTTCTAGATTTCATATGACTAAATATCAAAATACTTGATTTAACAAGCTTCATATATACTTTATCTTATGATTATTTCATAATTTATTTAGCTTATCCTTCTATATAAGAGTTAATTGATAAATATTGTGGTTATCCATTATAAAGTTGCCATAAATATGTATGAAAACCTGATAAATATACATTGAATAAAGCTGGATGTTATTATAAAAGTTTATAGAAGTTTTATTTAGAAAATTAATCTTTTTATTTATCCAAGTTATATGATTGGAATAAAAAGTTAGCATATTTTTTAGTTAAACTTGATACATTTGAGCTAACTTTTGCAATTTTTCTATCTTTTTTAAAACTTTAAATGCTTAGTAAAACACTAGTATTTCCTCTTCTCTTTTTATTATTTTATTTGCCATTTGATATTTTACTATTATTGTAATCTTTTTTAAAATTTTAGATATTTTCTTTCTTATAATTTGTTATTTATTTTTCTGGTTGTATTTTATATAAAATAGAACTTGAAAAGGCCTGTTTTTATACATTTTTTCTATTGTCATCAATTTCAGATTATTCTTCAACTATGTTTTTCTATTAAATCTTAGTTTTTGAATTACCAAAATAATAACTAAACTGATTTTATCCAATATATTTTAAAAATGGTTCTTAAATCAACATCTCATTTAAGTTTTACAAAGGATAACTGAACAACTTAATTATATAAACTTTACTATTTTTATTAATTACGAATATTTGATGCCACCTGTTTTTGAAATATTATAGATTTCAAATAAAACATCAGCTTTTTCTTTTTTACTGCCTTTGACCATAACCTCAAATGCTTGAATAAATTGTGAAAAATCAATAGTTCCATTTTTCTTACTATCAAATTTTATAAAAATAATTTCTCCTATAAGACCGCTTGAATGAAAAAAGATATCGAATGTTTAACGATTAATGAGTTTATTTCTACATCTTGTAGATAAATTATGGAAGATGAGTTCAAGTAATTCTAACTACAAAGGATCAACTATATATATGTTCATAAGTACATTTTGATGTGATTGTTTTAGATTATTTACCTTTTTATTGATGGGCGGATACACAACCCATTTTATATGATCAATATATAAATTAATAAGAATGATAATATAGATAATCAAAATTAGAATTAATATATAAAAATATTCATGATTTAATACAAAAGAATAATATCATATTTTATTTGTTATAAATTTATTATGCTACAATCATACTTTTTATAGTCTCCATATTTGACTTAAATTGTTATAATCTTTATTTTGCACAACACCTACATCTTCGGCATCAATTCCTCCCTAAACTTCAAGAATAAGTTTGCTTAATCCACTTTCTATTTTATAATCAGTATTGTTGAGTTTATGCAAAAGAAACCTTTGATTGAGATTACCATTATAAGGATAACATATTAATTTAGCATATACTTGTTTACTTTAGTTTGTTAAATCTATATAATTCTTTTGATCTGCAACACTTTTAAATCCAAAATATTGATCTATAAACTAAATTTTAAAATGTTGTTGCTGAGATCCCGTATAAGTTTACATTACCAAGTCCCCTGGCTTTGTTTTATTTTGTCCTTTCGAAACAGTAATAACTTTACCATTCATTTTACTTACAATTTTAATAGTTTAAGTCATAACAAAATATCTTATATAATAAAATCATTAAATGATTAAATAATATGTTTTTGACCCATGAGAATGATATATAATTAATTATTCTTCAAATTATATTTTTCAATTTAATTAAAATAAAATCGATTATTTTTGTCTACAAACCCATTATGATTTTAATAAATATTTTTACAATAATAAATTTCTGTAAATACAATATAATTTATATGATGATAAAAATTCAGCTCACTTTGATACCAATGAAAACAAACTAAATCTGATTTATTTTTATTATATATTATCATCTTGAAACTTAAATTGTTTATTATAGATATGCAAACATAGTTATATATACAAATTTCAACTTCTCATGGAAATAATAAAGTAATTTTATTAAAACAAATAAAAAAATTTAGAATAGTAATATAATATAAACAAACTTCTTGATGTCAAAATCGTAAAAATAATAATATATTTAAGCTGCAAAGATCTTTATTTATAAAACAGATGATTTAATAATGATAAATAAGAGGAGTATATAAATAAATTTAATTTATAAAATTTTATCATTTGGATCTATAATGTCTGATTTTGAAATCATAAAGTTTATCTGTGACATTAACATCAAGATTAGGAATATCAGTTTAATCATAAACCTAAATGATATCTATCTTGTAATATATTGACTGATGCATATTTTTTATATCAAATCCAAATTAACTGTAAGATTTACCATTTTTTATAGATATCTTTACATGCTTATATATGTATTTAAAGTTTTTATTCTCTTTATTCTGTATATTAAAAATTGCTGGAAATTACATACTAAATTAATAAAAAAATACGTCATTGATGGATTATATTTACCTTATCTAAAGCTATATCTACGTGAACTCGAAATACCATGCAATTCATTCGTTTGTAAAGCATAGTTCTACAATTAAATTTTTATTTAACTGTTTTTGTAATGTTATTATCCAGTAAAAGAAATATCAAATTTTACCTAAAATGAACCTGAACCAATAACTAACTATTTAAAAATATTATTCTTAGGGCAATACAGTTCAAAACATTAATTTGCACATGGCGCCTGCTAATTTTAGATTAATTGATTATTTTTAAATGAAACTACATTTTTTGTTGTTAATTTTTATGAAATTTAACTGAAAAGTTAATCATTCATCTGAGATATAGGATCACTTATATCTATATACAATTCCTATAGTTCATGACAATGAACACAAATGTTTGAACCTTAACCTTTAGTAAATAATGAAACGGAGCTGACTGGAACTCCTCTTTTAAGAATATCATAATTATCAGGTTTAAATTTTAACAATTTTTTACCTTTAGGAGTAAGTCTCATCAATATAGGTGCAATTACACTGGGAGTATTCGTATAATATCTCGCGTATCCGCCTATATTAAGTCTTATAGAACGAATCAATTATCTTTAATTCTCTTGTTATTACAACTCTCTTCCAAATTTCTATTATTAATTTTGAACTTATAGCTTCATCCCATTATCATCTTCTTATTTTGATGATTTCAATGTAATATTTTAAGATCGAACTTTTTTAGTTTTATTTTTATTCCATTAAGCTTTGTAATCTTAATATATTGCATTTATATATGATGGTATAGCTACTACATTATTTTCCATCTTGACAAGATTTTATTTTCCTGATTGATCATAGTCTATAATTTAATAATTATAAGAAAAATTAAACTATTTGAAGCCTCTGAAAAAGTCGTAACGATTACCATGTTTAGGTAAATACTATAAATTATAAAACTAATGTAGTTAATTTGATCTTCTTATAGCTGAAGTTTTTTAATTAATTATAATATTTTGAACCTTAAATGCAGCTATATATTAATTATCATTCATTTTTCGATTATTTAATTTTACCATTGGATTAAACCATTCGTAAAGGTAATACTATCCAAATCTTATAGGTTGTCGTGGACGAGCATTAGGTGGTAAGCTTATTTGATCTAAGTATGAAGTTGGCTTGAATCTTTATTTGAGAAATTTTGAAGTATTTATAAATTATTAATTACTTATATCAGAAGTTGTTATCATTCTTATTTTTAATTACAATTGATAATCAATAAATGAATGATATAGAAGGAAAAGTGGATTTGTTATTGAAAGCTATGCATCTGTCATAAAGACAGGTAGTAAAGAATGCATAGTATTATGTGGATGCTCCATTGAGTTTTATTAATTTTGACCTTGAGTAGTAATATAAGTATTGATGAATCTACTAGGCTAGTAATATAGTGCATAGGCAAATTGACAATGAGGGAGTGTTTTATTATAAGAATATGCCCAAGTAGCTTATCTTTTTGTCATTTTTTATCTTTATTTAGCATTTATCCAATGAAGATTTTTCACTTGACTAGCGAATAGAGTATTCATTTGATTTTGATCATTTGTACATACATCTATTGTTCCATTATTATTTCGTAATTTTTCGTAATTTTTGTATAGATTAATGTTTGCTGTCCTTTAATATATCCTTGATAAAACATGTAAATTCATAGTCTATATGATTGATACATCAGAACTACCAGTACGAGGATTTAGGTTTCCGTATACCATATCCCTTTAATTTTTATCATATTATTCTGGAGTACTTTGAAAGTATCCCATAGTTTAAAATAGTCTAGGTATTCCTGGAGTTTCTCCTGGTCTATCATTAAACCATCTATAAGGAAAACTAAATGTCCAAGGATAATGTTTATTAACAGCATAGTATAACTTATCCATTTAAGTAATTTTTCCTTCTTTGAGCTATGGCGGATAAATAAAATCTTTAGTGTAATCTATAGGATTCCAATAATGTATTGATACTTGTGGAAGTTTTTGATTCTATTGTATTTTTCTTTATTTTCTAAATTCAGTAATAATATTTTTGTATTTATTGAAAACTTCGTCAAATTATTTTTTATATTGCTAATATAATTGTTTATCAATTCTATCTTTTCCACCAATTAATACTTATTAGGCATAGTTCAAGTAAATTTCAGTACACAATAACATATGCCGATGATAATAACTAAAAGTAATTGCGTTGTGCTAGCATGATGTTTGATGAGAGGCTATCAATTCATCGTGTATATTTTTTGGATTATTAATTTTAAAATATCTTTGTCCATTTTCAAATTTCCAAGATATTGCATATGTCCTTATAATATTTTTTTACTGAGGTGGTAAAACGCTTAAAAATTTTAAACAGTAAAAAAATCTTTATCGTTAATAAATGCCAAGAGCTCTTACGTCTCTTCTTAAAGGCAATGATGAAGAATTTTCCATTTGATAAATTTTTATTTTTTATTACTAATTTAATATAAAGATCCAATAATTATCAGCTGATAACTTAATCAGAAATCATTTCATAGTAAAACCTATTAATATATTTATATATAAATATATATAAATTTATATCAAATTCATTACTCAGTTAGTATTTATATATTGTACAAATTATTTTATTTAATAATTTGTTTAAATATTAAAAATCACTTAAAAATTAAATAATCATAAGTTTACAGTACTAATTATTGGTTCAATATATAATTTTAAGAAATTAGAATATATATTCTATTGATTAATCTTTGAATTATACTATTTTTCATTTAGTTTTGTTTTCATGTTTTAATCCAACTATTCTTATAATCTTAATAAATGATATAGTTTTTTATTAATATTTAATATCGAAAGTAAATATAAAATGTTCTTAAATATTCTAAAACTAATTAAATTTATTTATTTTTTATTCTTTTTATACTAGGGTTAGCTTTAAACTGTTGTTTCTTATAATATTTTTATATAATAATCAGTCAGAGTAATCTTTCTATAGTGTAGTGCTTTAATTATAAATTTACAACAAAATTGTCTAATACAAATATATATTTTTAATTTCTATATTTCAATTTTGAATTGATACTAATATTTATATTTATATATAACTATATTTTTATGAATAAATAACACAAATTTTATACAATAACATCAAATATAGACAATATATTTTATTATTACCTTAATAAAGTGACTGATTTCAGTCCAAAAGAGAGACAATAATTAATAATTTTAATTATAAGTTATTTGTTAATTACTTCATAATTATTAAAATTAATTGAATTGATGGAAAAAGATTAAGTTATTAACTTACTTCCTAAAAGACCAAGACCTACAAAAGAAAATGCCTTTTAGAATAGAGTCAAACTTTGTACTAATCATCATACGATTCAAATTAGCCAAACCAAAAACATCTATCAATATGATGTCACATCTTAGCCTTAAATTCCTGATGATTCTATTGGCCTTCTGAACAAATTAGTGTCTAAAAGTAAATAGGAACTAAAGGCACGTGATGAAAATCATAAGATCTTAAGCCATAAGGGAAGAATGATTTTCAGTAATAAACCGCTTGAAAAAATCTTGCTAGTTTAAGTTTAGTATAATTCTCAAAAATACGTTTTATCTTTTAAACAAGTGAAAGCCTTACTTGAAAATGATATAAAAAATCTTAAAGGAGATCAATTACAATTAATCCTTCACATATATAGGACAGCAATATATCAAAATTTACTGAAAATTGGAATGGTATAAGTGAAAAGAGGACAATATTTCTTTAAAAATGATCTGGGAAATAAAGATAATTATGATAAAAAGACAAATTTACAAATGTTAAGAACTTATTAATGTAGATTAGTACCATTGATGAAAGAAATATCCCTTCAAGTTGATGTTAGCACTAGAATTTTAAGAAAATAAAATTTCTTATAAACATTAAATTTTGCTAAATCTATGGATGAAAAGAGATAATTCATTGGAAGAAGTGTGACATGTAGTTATGGTAAGAATATCAGTTATCCAATTAAAGGTATAAAATTTGATTTAAACCCACAATCAACTTTTATTCAAGAAAAAAATGGTGAACCAATAAGTTATCAAAAATATTATTAAACTCGATATGGATTGAAGATTGTTGCCAAGAATCAACCATTAATATAGGTCATTCTTAAAACTTAAAAAATTAAATAAAAAGGAGGAAAATAAGTAAAGAAATAAACTAGAGGTTATTTGATTCCATAACTAGTTAGATTATCAGGATTATCATAGAAATAAAAGAATGATAGATAGATCATGAAAAGCGTTGCTGACTTTACTAAATTTACTCCAGATAAAAGGGTTTAATTAAAGAATTAAATGATTAAAGCTTACAATCAAAAATCTTAAAGTAGTTAAATAGGAAAGTATATTGATGTAAATGGATTTTTAATGCCTCAAACTACATATTTAACTCAGCAGTAGAGAAAAACTATCAATGGATAAATGAAAATAAAGGAAAAACTTAAATAAAGTATGAAATTAAATAAGTAAACTTGGTTTTTTGTATATTCTCGCACAAAAGATAATCCTTCCAATTAAGATGACTTTGCAGATTAGCTTTTGAATAAAATGAGTTAAACACAAAAGCAGTTTGGTATTAAAATCTAAGATCCTGTTTTTATATGTATAGATCGATAAAAAGGTAAACCTCTTGATTCATTAGATAAATGGAAATCTAGTATCGAAAAAGATATTTCAAAAGATGATAAAATTATTTTATTTTTACTTGAAAAATTTTAAGAACCTCTTTATGGTTAATTAAAGAAATTTTGTACTAACAAATTAAAAATTCCTTCTCAATTTGTAATGAAAAATACTGTTCATGCTCAAAAAAAAGGTCTATAATCAGTTGTTACTAAAATCGTATGGCAAATGAATGCTAAAATAGGTTTAGCTTTATGGTCTGTTATACCTAAACATCCTTATTGGAAAAATAAAGTTATTATGTATGGAGCTTTATCTATTTCAACAAATAAAAGATAAAATTCTAGCACATTAGGATTCAATGGTACATATTCAAAAGATTTAACTAAAGTTTTTTCTAGTTTAAAAACTGGCTTAAATAGAGATAAAGATAAAATTGATTTCAAATGTTTTTAAGATCTTTTTGTTGATTGGTTAAAGAAATATTTCGAAAATAATGCTAAAGAAGATCCAAATGTTCTTATGTTATACAGAGAAGGATTGAGTGATAAACAAGCTTAAGTACAATGTAAAAAATAAATATAAGCTTTGAAAAAATGTATTGAAAGAGCTCGTAAAAAACATCCTGATTTCAATCCATAAATAGTGTATATTATTGTTAATAAGCGTATAAATGCCAGATTTTTCTCATATCAAAGAGAAGAAAGCCCTAAATTTAGTCCAAGCTTTGATAATCCAGAATCAGGAACTGTAATATTTGAGGAATTATCATGTGACAATTCTTATGATTTTCATTTAGTAGCACAAAAAGTTACCCAAGGAACTTGTAATCCAACTCATTATCGTATTGCATTCGATTCATCAAAGATTCCTCAAGAAGCTATAGCTCAATTCACCTATGAACAATGTTTTAACTACTATAACTGGATGGGTGCAGTAAGAGTTCCAAGCTGCCTCCAAAATGCTGATAAATTAGCCCGATTATTTGGCTAAAATATTCATGAAAGCTTATAGTCAAGTAAACTTCAATAATTGCCATTCTTCTTATGATGATTATACCACATATAATTTAATATAAATACTATATCAATTAATTACATTATTAAATATATAAATTTCAAAGAAATATGAAAAATAAATAACAAAAGATTTTAAAAACTAATTTTACAATTGACAAATATTTCAAAAAAAAAGAATAATAACCAAATTAATCAATCACTAATCGAAAGATCAAAGTAATTAAAATACCACCAACTTCAGGATTACCGCCATTTAAAGCACCACTTAATCTATCGCTAGTTATCCTAATTTTATTTAGAAATATCCAAAAAATCCTTAAATAAGGTAATACCAATAGTAAATAGTCAAAGATTGTATAATTTATAACACTTTGGTTTGCCTCCCTACAGGATTAGGAAAAACTCATATTGCTGCAATTATTATTGCTAATTTTACAAATTGGTTTCCTGAACAAAAAATAATATTTTTAGCGCCAACAAAGCCTTTAGTAAATCAACAACAAAATGCGCTAAATATACTTAAATAACTTGTACCAAAAGATACAATAGTTTAAATAACAGGAAAAAATCTAAGTATTCATAGATAACAACTTTACAAAAATCACAAAATTATATTTGCCACGCCTAAAACTATCGAAAACGATATATACAATAATATATTAAAGAAATAAGATATAATATTATTAATTTTTGATTAATGTCATCGATCTACTGGAAATTCATCATACGCTGTCATTATGAGATACATGAATACATCTTAGTGTGGTTTTAGAGTAGTAGGTCTCTCTGCTACACCTGGATATTAATTTTAGAAGATTCAGGAAGTTCTTCAAAATCTAAATATTTCTAAAATGATTTATAAGGATTAGACTTATCCTTAGGTAATCAAATATTTGCATAATAAATATAAAGAATAAATTTTTGTCAAACCTACTTAGCTTATTAGTTAATCTGCACAATATCTTGATAAATTTGCATCTAAATCCTTCGGAATTTTATGTCAGCTCAATTTGATTAAACCTTGGATTATCAAAAGAGGACTTGCAGGAATAAGTTCTTATCTTATCAGGTAATAATTTAATAAAAATGTAGTAAAAATTCAAAATAAATACAAAAGTTTAGCATATATGGCGCTTAATATGATCATATTTTTATGCAGATGTAGAAAATCTTTACTTGAAAATGGATATGAAACTTTTAGATTCTTATTTTTCAACTAAATCAAATAAAAATAAATCAATGACAATAAATAGCAAAAGGAAACTAATTAAATAGAATATTCTATTAATTTTAAAGATGATTTGACTAATTTCAACTAAGATTCAGTCTAAAATTCTTCAGTTATTGATGATGTTTACATGTTTTACTAATAATCAAACACTAATAACAAAAATCATGAAAAAAGCTTTTTGCAATCATGCCTAAGTTTAATAAGCAAATCTATATTATAAACATAATAATATCAAAAGCTTTCTGATATGTTCTTTATAAAAAATGCAAAACAAATGCATCCAAAATTACATCATACTTAAATAATTCTTAAAAGATTTTTTTAAAATTTTAAATAACAAAAAGGAAGAGCTATTGTTTTTACTCAATATAAAATAACTGTCATGTAAATTAAAAATTATTTACAAGGAATTTAATCAATAAAGGCAGAATGCTTTTTTGGACAATCAAAAACTACTTATTTTCAATAAAAGGAAGAATATAGTTTGCAACTAAAACAAAATGATCAATTGAAAATAATATAAAAATTTAAAAAAGGATAAATAAATGTTTTAATTTCAACATGTATTGGTTAATAAGGTTTAGATATAGGATAAGTCGATTGTATAATATGCTATGATGGTGGTCATTCTCCTATTCGATCTATTCAGAGATATGGTAGAACTGGCAGAAAAAGGGATGGATATATTTATATCTTGCTTATGGAAGGCAAATAAGCTGATGATTTTAAAAATGGAAAAAAGAAGGCTGAAAAAATGAAGAAATTATTAAAAAAAACTTAAAAATTTAAATTCTATTCTTATAATAGTACTTTATTTTAAGACAGAAAATAAATTATTATATAAAATTATGACAATAAATTAATATACGAAGAATAACCACAAAATCCTGGAAAAAAGACAAGAAAAAATAAAAGTAAAAAATAATAATAGAGTGGCTAATAAAACAGTATGGCTAATAAAAAAACTTTAAAAAATAAAAGAAAATCAAAGAATAAAGAGAAGGTAGAAGAATAATAGTTGTTTTAAAATGAATAAAGTAAATAATAGTTCAAAAATTCTTTATTAAAGAGATCGTCATTCACTAGTATGTTATCAAAGTATCAAGATTAAGTAAATTAATCGAATTAATACTAGCAATTTTAATCAAATCAGTATTAAACTTTAGAAAATTATAAAAATTAAGAATATCAAGCATAAAACTATGAATAATTTCGATAATAGAGTAATAATTTTTAAGCTTATCTTGATTAGGATTAAAATATCAATTCTTCTAATATTAGTACTATTTAAAAATATTAATAATAATCTTTAAATTTATCTTAAATTTAAAGATAAGGTAAATAATTCATATATTAATTATTCAATAATCAATAAAAATCATATAATGAAATCGATTAAAATGATAAATTAGATGTAGTTAATCAAAGAAT
>Ga0169931_10012539_pt1 | contig 11734 bp, 13 predicted proteins | sample Kivu_15m_20L_FD_129675 | JGI IMG/M metagenome (GOLD analysis project Ga0169931, IMG submission 129675) | Freshwater microbial communities from Lake Kivu, Western Province, Rwanda to study Microbial Dark Matter (Phase II) - Kivu_15m_20L... | ecosystem: Environmental > Aquatic > Freshwater > Lake... | reverse complement strand
TCCGCAGTACCCACAGCTTTGGGGCGAGTTTACTCACGGTGTTTCAGTGCTCGATCTTCTGTTCAATTGCGGACGAGAGGCTCCTCGATATATGAGGTATGTGTCATGAAGCTGTCGATTGTTGCGACCCTGTATAAGTCCGCCCCATACATACATGAGTTCGTAGACCGTGCATGCAAAGCCGCGGAGGAATTAGTCGCAGAGGACTATGAAATCATTCTTGTGAATGACGGCTCGCCAGACGACAGTCTAGAAATTGCCGTGAATTTGACGCAGGAAAACTCGCATCTGATCGTGGTGGAACTGTCCCGAAATTTCGGCCACCATAAGGCAATGATGATCGGCTTGGCCCATGCTAAGGGGGGGCGAATATTTCTGATTGACAGTGACCTTGAAGAAGAACCTGAGTGGCTTATTGATTTCTCAAAGGAAATGTTGGGTCAATCATCTGATGTGGTGTATGGCGTCCAGGAAACACGCAAAGGGAATCTGTTTGAGCGTTGGACCGGGGAGTTGTGGTACATACTATTTAACTATTTAGCCCAAATAGATCATCCGAAAAATATTGTAACGGCCCGCCTAATGAGCCGTAATTTTGTGCAAGCACTTCTGCTTCACAAAGAGTCAGAGATCGTGATTTCATGTCTTTGGGTGATTACTGGTTTTAAGCAAACTTCGCGAGTTGTAAAGAAAAATTCGAGCAGTCCCTCAACTTACAGCACTGGAAAAAAGATAAATCATGGAGTAAATGCGATCACCTCGTTTAGTACCACGCCGCTAATGATAATTTTTTACATTGGGTTGTTAATCTCTACCTTCTCGTTGTTCTACGTTGTGTATTTAGTTGCCCTTAAGTTTTTGCGGGATACGACGACAGACGGATGGACTTCTGTGATTGCCTCCATTTGGCTTCTGGGTGGGCTAGTAATTCTGTTCCTTGGTGTCATAGGCATTTATCTATCAAAGGTTTTCGTTGAAACGAAGAAAAGGCCGTTAGCTATAGTGAGAAAAATTTATGGCGCAAGATAACAGCAATATTAATTCCGGGTATGAGCAGTTTTATGCCGAACGTCTGAGTGAAAGAGTTTATCCAACGGAATTCGTTGTTCGTACTTTTTTGGCGAATTACCCTGATTTAAAGTTTGTTAAACCAAAAGCTGGTCAGAGGGTATGCGACGTTGCTTTCGGTGATGGAAGAAATACAGTCTTTCTTTGTGATCAAGGCTATTCAGTAAGTGGTATTGAAATCACCGCTGGAATCGTTCAAAAAACGAAGGATCGTTTGTTGAAACTTGGTCATCAAGCTGATCTTCGTGTAGGTAGGAATAGCGGGTTCCCCTTTGACGACGGTTATTTTGATTACTTGTTAGCCTGTCATTGTTGCTACTACTGCGACGATGGAGAAATTTTTGCTGATAACTTACGCGAGTATTCCCGGGTTATGAAGCCCGGAGCATGGCTTGTTGCATCGGTGGCAAGTCGCGATTCCTACATCTTCAAGGATGCTATTTCCTTAGACGACGGTTCGTTCCGCATTCAAGGTGATCCTTATGGTAACCGCGACGATTATCGCCTTCATGCCTTTTCTAATCAGCGAGATATCGAGGAATATCTTTCGCCTTGGTTTACGAACTTTTCCTTCGGCTTTGCAGACAACAATTTTTATGGTGTCTGCGAACGCGTCTTTTGGGTCGTTTGTCAAAAGACGCAAAAAAACAAGTCTTATTTATAGTGTCTTGAAGGCATGGGGCGCCTTAAAGTATATAGATTAATGAATTAATTTATTTATTTCTGAACATCTGGATTATAAACCAATAAACTTTTAAAGCGAGAACGATTTTATGGAAGACGCAAAGATTAGACTTGAATCGTTATTTAGGCGACTATTCTCATCTCTGAGAGATGTAGAAGACTTGTCCGACATTAATATGTCCACAGTTCCAGAGTGGGACTCCCTCACACACATGAGTTTAATGCTCACACTCGGCGATGAGTTCGGGCTAACAGAGTTAACAGGTGAGGATTTCGCAAAACTCACAAGCTTTTCGAATGTATTATCTTTCATCAAAAAAGAGTGAAATATAGGTATGCTTGATTTATTAAACCGATACATCACGGTTAATGTTATTCCCCTAGCGGAAAGCTTCGATAATGGCAGGACAATATCGACCTCCGATTCGTTTGCAGTAGCTGAATCAGGTCTTTTGGGAGAAATCTTCAAGAAGACTGATGAGAATACTGTCCATACACTTACTCGGTCAATCATCAAAATTTCTGGGCATTGCGGAAATTTACGTAATCTGTTCTTGGTGAACTATGGCATGGTTGGCATGTTGCTAAATTCACTCAAAGACGACCAGGAAACGTTGGCTAGGGCTTTCGACTCGCTTAAGCTTGGACGCTCAATAGGTGCTCTAGCAATAACTGAGGAGTCTGGCGGGTCAAATTCTAGGGCGTTCATCACACGCGTAAGCCGTTCGACAGCGGGGATGAGGTTGAATGGCAAGAAAACATGGATCACGCTCGCGGGTGCAGCTGACTTCCTTATAGTTTTAGCATGGATTGATGACTTTTTAAGATTCGTTTATGTGCCCAGGAATTCGCAGGGCGTGAGCGTTGTTGGAATTCAGAATCCTTTAGGTTCAAGAGGGTCTGCGTTGGCTCGAGTCAATTTCGACAACGTCTTAATTGAACCTGATTACAGTGGCCAAGGAAATTAAGAAATACAAAATTAGCGTTAATGTCCAGGACTATGTTTTAAGGAATGCTAGGCTATTTGCTGGCGCTTCTGGCCTTGGAATGGGTTTGGCGTCACTAATCGCAGCGACTAAAAATTTACAGGTAAAGAAAAATGCTAAGGGCCCGTTGTTATCACAAGCAGATTGGCAAATTAGGATTTCGGAGCTCTATTTGCGCGCAATGGCCTTAAAGGGAATGCTCAAATCAATTGAAGGAGAGTATTTGACTCTAATACACTCTCAAGAGGATAGATTTACCCCTTTAAAGATCCTTGGAACACAATTCGCTATAGATTGCTCTGAGCTCTTAGTGAAATCCATGGGGGCGGAAGGCTACGAGGAGAGCTCCTTTGCTAATCGAATGTGGAGAGAGTCGATTGCAGGTGAGTTTATTGAGGGAGGAAATGTTGTCTTAAAAATGAAGTGTGCACAAGATTGGATTAGATCCGTTCTTAGTGGAGACAGTTATGCACCGTTTTAATATTCACGGATTGGATTTGTCAGCCTTAAATAAGGTTTTACGGTCATCTTTTCCAGACTTGTCATATGAGATCGTTGATGATAGCTTAAGATTCTTGGCTTTAACTACTAGTCAAGAAGAAGACATAAAGACTCTCATATTCGCTCTAAAGGCGTCTTCAGCTTATAGGGACAAGTCATCAGAGCGCACAAGTGTTTTTGTTCGGTCAAAACAATCCTTGAGGAATTCTAGGGATGTTCACGCTGAATTAGAAAGACGTGGAGACTTGGTATGGCTTGGGGAGGGGCTCGCTCTTCTTTCCGGCGGATTCTTGACGGTAAAGAGAGCGCTTGAAAGATATTGGTTTGAGTATGCTACTAAAGAAGTGGGCGCAGAAGAGCTTGAAAATCCAGCATTATGGAGTGCGAAGGTTGCGAATCAATCAGAGTATCTTTCGGATTTTCCGCACGAAGCGACTTTTATTTTTGGCGCAAAAAGAGATAGTCGCTCAATAGCTTGCGTTAGTCAGGCGACAGCGCAGGATGCTAGCTTCTGGAAGAAACTTGATGCTTCAAGCATATCTGACTCGATTTCATTGCTTGGTTTTTGTCAACCCTCTGTCTGTACAAGTTGTTATTACGCGCTAGGACAGCGAAGTAACTTGTCAGACGCTTTTTATACTACGTATAACAGGGTTTTTCGAAACGAAGGAACAACAAGACTAGATCGTCTCTTAAGTTTTTCAGTTAGAGATACTATCGCCGTCGGAAGTGACGAATTTGTTCGCTACGCGCGAGAGATGTTCTTATCCAAGGCAAAAGAGTTTGTCAGGGCTATCAGCATTGAGGCTGAGGTATCGCGCGCAACGGATCCTTTTTTTGCTAGCAAAGCAAGTAAATTATTCTTTCAAAAAACTGCCGACCTGAAACATGAGATTCAGGCCTTCATACCTTGTGACAATCAGTGCATTGCTGTGGGATCCGTGAATCTGCATCTTCAAACTTTCGGCGCCCGATTCTCGATGAATGTTGACTCTGGAGTGGCCTCTTCGGCGTGCTTTGGAATCGGATTCGAGCGTCTTGCCTACGCATTATTCTCTCAAAATGGGCCAGATCATTCGAAATGGGATAAGTCTATATTAGGCGTACTAGGACTTAGATAATGTGGATTTTTGGAAATGGGCTTGCAGCCGACTGCATTTTATTTCAAGCTTCAACTGCAGCTGAGGGAGTGTGTCTCGATGATGATTATATTAAGCTTCCCAGCTCTCTTCGCGGCCATGAGGTAAAGCCACTATCGGGCGTATTGGATTTAACCCCTCGTCCGGAACTGTTCATTGCATTGGGCTACAAAAATCTTAATCGCACTAGATCAGCAGTATTAGGACGAATTAAAAGCCTTGGATTATCCATTGGAAACGTAATCGCAGAGCCTTCTTTAAATAATCTCTTAAATTTTGGTGTGAATAATTTTATCATGCAGGGTGCAAATATTCAACCGTTCGTAAGCCTTGAGGACAATGTATTTATATGGAGCGGCTCAACAATATGCCATCACGTAACTATGGGTAGCAATATTTGGATAACAGCGGGCTCAACAATTGCTGGAGATACCCATCTAGGTTCAAATATTTTTGTTGGCGCCAACGCTACTATCGCAAGCGGACTCTCCATCGGGTCAAATGTCTTTATCGGTGCAGGAGCGATAGTAACCTCTGACCTACCCACAGGCTCCGTCGTCATTGCCAAGTCCTCAGAAAAGCTTCGGTTTTCTTCCGAGGAGTTTGTACGTTTTCTTGATTTGAAAGGAAATTATTGATGGATTTTTATTGCCGAAAGTCAAAAGAGTCATTTATTCAGTCGGGCGGTAAATTGGTATCGAAAGACTCGGTAATTGCGATGAAAGATATTCATGGACATCTCGTTCCTGCCTTTTTCATTCAGGATAAAAATTTTAACGAGTTTAGTGCAACTAACGCTGAGGAATTGCACAGGAACGCGATGGCATGGTTGCACAGTACTCATGAGACAACCGAGGAATCGCTCCGAACAAGATTGATTTCGGAGATACCTGCCGTTAGAAAAGCCGGGGCTCTGAAAGTTTTAGTCACAAGTTGTGGCGAGGGAAACGATCTGCCGTTCCTTTTCAGACGCTTCCCAGATGCAGTGTTTTATATTCAGGATGTCTCGGAGCAAATGCTTACCGCTGCAATCAAGAAGACCATCGAATATGAGGGAGCTATTAAAAAATTTTTCTGGCTCGGAGACGCTTGCCATCTACCCTTTCAGGATCAAACTTTCGATGTGGTTTATCATTTTGGTGGGCTGAATCTCTTCACTAGTCCAGCAGAGGGGGTCTCAGAAATGCATCGAGTAGCTAAGAATGACGGTGTTGTTCTTTTCGGGGACGAAGGTATTGCGCCCTTTTTACGTCAATCCGAAATTGGGAGAGCGTTGATAAAAAACAATCCGCTCTACGATTCGTCACCTCCGCTATCTTCGATTCCGGAGTACGTGGACGATTTTAAGCTTCAATATATATTTCACAATTGTTTTTATCTTGTTACGTACAGAAAAATAGAAAATCACAACATAAATATTGATGTTCCTCATGAGGGTTACAGGGGGGGCTCCATTCGGACACGCTTCTACGGTCAACTCGAGGGCATTGATCCAAAGTTGCGTGATGCGCTATATGATGCAGCAAAAAGCTTAAGGATGAGTCGTGTTGCCCTTTTACAGGAGCTAATAGTGTCGGGATTAGAGAGGCTTCCTAATGACAAAAATTGATTGGATCAGGCGCGGGTTACTTGTCTCGCCAGGCGCTAATATTCCAGGCTACACTCATGCGTCTCACCCGTGCGCGATTCAGCTGGAGGAAGACAATTTTTGTCTCATATTTTCAATGCGCGATGTGCGGAAGCGGTCGTATATATTCACTCATCTTTGCACAGTAAAAGCTGGAGAAATCAAGGTAGTAGGATCGGCTAAACAAGCGCTCGCTCCAGGAAGAATCGGAACTTTCGATTCGGAGGGGTTGTTGGCTTGCGCCCCTGTAAAAGTAAACGATGAAAAATTTTATTTCTACTATAGTGGATGGAACAACTTAACGAATAACCTGTGGCTTTGTGACACGGGGCTCGCAGTCATAGACATTCGCTCTCTAAGCTTCACAAAGATTTTCGAGGGCCCAGTTATGGCGAGGGATAAACATAACCCCTTTTTCGCTGCAGCAACATCAGTGTTGTATGAGAAAGGAATTTTCCGGTCATGGTATAACTCAGGTCTAGACTGGATACTAGAGGCCGATGGTTCATTCAAGCCCAAATATGCAATTCACTATGCAGAATCAGCAGACGGTATCGACTGGAAGTTTTTTAATCAACAGGTAATTCCCTTCAGTGATGAACACGAGCATTCTTTCGGGCGCCCCTGCGTTGTGCTTTGGGATAATCTTTACCATATGTGGTTTTCATGTCGCGGTGCGAAGCAGAACCCACAATATCGGATCGGCTACGCTTGCTCAGAGGATGGCCGTCGATGGACTCGCCGTGACAGCGAGTGCGGAATAAAAATCTCAGAGAATAAGAGTGATTTTGATGGTTCAGCCCAGTCTTATCCATATGCATTTGAGCACGGTGAATTTCGGTACCTACTCTATTCGGGAAATGAATATGGCGCGACAGGATTTGGTTATGCTGTTTCAAAACGAAAGTTAGTGAAATGCGTATAAAGTTTTTTGGAAACAGAAGATTTGTACTCGAAGAGATTTTACTTAGAACCTCAGATGTTGAGATAAATGTAATAGCAAATACTCATTTGGAGCGGGATTCCTTTTTAAAGGGGAAAAAATACAAATTAATAGGTAATAAAAACGAAGCTATTGAATCAATATGTAGGGGAGATTTCGATTTACTAATTTCGAATGGATTGCCTTATATACTTAAACTTTCAGAGTTGCCCGTCAGGAAATATGTAAACATACATCCTTCCTTTTTGCCTGACTTACGCGGAGTCGATCCAGTGCTAGGATCTATTTTATACAGGAGGGATAGTGGTGCAACTTGTCATCTTATGGATGACGGTATCGATACAGGGCCAATAATATCTCGCGTAAAAATTCCGTATACGGATGATCTAACTGCAACTTTACTATACCAATTGAGCTTTGTGGCCGAAAAGAATTCTTTTGTTGACGCATGGAATCGTGATTTTCTTCCCCTGGAAATTAGTCAGGATCGTTCGAATACTATCTATTTCACGAGGAAGCCAGATACGAGCGTGATTCCTTTAATGCAAGACGATTTGCATATCGCTCAGACTGTTAAAGCCTTCAGTAACAAGAATCAAGGTGCACGATTTTATATCGATGACTGTGAATTTCGCTGTTTTTCTTGTTGGTTTTCATCCAACAAGTTCTTATTTGAGATCTTTCCTGACGCTAGGTCTAATGAGATAGTTCTCGTTTACGAAGATGTTGTAGCAGTTAAGCGTCCTAATAACTTCCTTTTTCTTGCTCAGATTGCTGGGACATCACAAGGCTGGATTGGGAAAACCATAGTTGGTAGATCATAGATTCTGAATTCAGTAGTTGAAGAGTTTGAAATTATAAAATTTCAAGTATTGAAGTTAGGTTATCAAAGATTAGGGAAATTTTTTCATCAAAGCAGACGACGGGTCACTACGTGAGCTTAGTAAATTGTTGCTCGGTTATATGGTTTCTAAGGAGCTGATCTTGTTACCCCGACTCTCGAAAAATGCGAATGAAAAAGCGAGCCAGCAACAGCTCTGGTCATTGCTCGATCGTTGAGACGATGAATCCTGCTGCGCTTAATTCGTCGCTCGCGGGGATAGCTCGCTATGGTGTAATCGGTTTTCTAAATAATTCGGTGGGTTACTTGATTTATTTATTGCTTACATGGCGTTGGCTGGACCCAAAAGCGGCAGTAACGCTGCTCTATCCAATCGGTGCGTTCATAGGCTATTACGGTAATGCTACATTCGCTTTTTCTTATACAGGGTCCCACCTAACCGGGCTGATAAGGTATGTTGCCGCTCATGTTGTTGGATATTTGTTAAATATTTTAATTATTTTTGTATTTGTTGATTTATTAGGTTATAGCCACCTCGTAATTCAAGCGATTGCCATTCTCCTTGTTGCGGGTATCTTGTTTGTCCTTTTCCGTTGTTGCGTGTTTCCGCAGCGGGCTTAACGTGAAGACAATTCCTCTAGATGGAAGGGCTGGCTCGCGTCTACACCATCTAACTTGCATCGTGATCAAGCAACTCAAGGTTTTCGACAAACCCATGAACCACTACCCGCTCACGGTGTTGATGGCTGCCGGCATTCGCGAGTTTTGTTTGATCTCTGATCCAGCAATTCCGCCTTCATTCGAGAACCTTTCGGATTCAGGAAGTTACTTGGGAATCAACATTGATTATCGCGAGCAAGCCAAGTCCGATGGCATTGCCCAGGTGTTTCTAATCGCGGCGGACTCTGTTAGCGCTGATTACGTAACTTTAATACTGGGCGATAATATCTTCTCGGGTGGGGATGACCTTCCGTGGGCAATTCCCAGCTTCAAGGCCAGCGCTTATATTTACGATCATGAAGAAGCGGATATCGCGCGATCAATCAAGCCCTCACATCGCGGCGAACTTGAAATTACCGATGTCAACCTTGAGTACCTGCGCCGCAATCAGTTAAGCGTGCACCGCCTAAGCCGGGGCTTTGCCTGGCTAGACGCTGGAACCAGCACGGCACTGCAAGAAGCCTCAGCCTATATTGAGGCGATTGAGCGCCGGCAAGGTGTAAAGATTGGCTGCCCAGAAGAGGCCGCCTTGGTGCGTGGCTTTATTACCCTTGAGCAATTTCAGGCGGTGGTGCAAGCCATGCCAAATTGCGAGTATCGGGATTATTTGAATCTTGTTGCAGATGAATTCACCGAACCAAACTAGTGTGATTGGCTTTAATAAGCCCTACCTAACCGGCAAAGAGCTTCACTACATTGCCGACGCGCACCAGCGCGGTCAGCTTGCGGGTGATGGTTTTTACACCAAGCGCTGCTCGGAATGGCTCGAGCAAACCACCGGGGCCAAGAAGGTGTTGCTTACGCACTCATGCACCGCAGCGCTAGAAATGGCAGCGATGTTGGCCGATATCCAGCCGGGCGATGAAGTGATCATGCCCTCGTACACCTTTGTTTCCACGGCCAACGCTTTTGTGCTGCGCGGTGGTGTCCCCGTGTTTGTTGATATACGGGCCGACACCCTTAACATCGATGAAACTCAGATCGAGGCGGCGATAACGCCGCGCACCCGTGCAATTGTGCCGGTGCACTATGCTGGCGTAGCTTGCGAAATGGACACCATCATGGAAATTGCTAATAGGCACGATTTGCTGGTGATCGAAGATGCGGCGCAAGGCGTAATGGCGAGCTACAAAGGCCGGGCCCTAGGGACAATTGGGCACCTCGGAGCATACAGCTTTCATGAAACCAAGAATGTAATCTCTGGCGAAGGGGGGGCGCTCCTGGTGAATGACCCAAAACTTGTTGCCCGAGCAGAGATCATTCGCGAGAAAGGTACGAACCGTAGCCAGTTCTTTCGCAACCAGATTGACAAATATACTTGGATAGATATCGGTTCAAGCTATTTACCTGGAGAAATCATTGCTGCTTTCTTATGGGCGCAGCTAGAGGAGGCTGAGTTCATAACATCTAGCCGCCTTGAACTGTGGGAAAAGTATCACAAGGCGTTTGAACACCTTGAGAATGATGGGCGACTGCGTCGACCAGTCGTCCCGCCAGGTTGCGAGCACAATGCCCATATGTACTTTCTTCTTTTGAAAGACCTAGATAGTCGCACGGCTTATATTGATGCAATGAAAGAGGATGGCATCAATTGCGTATTTCACTATGTTCCTTTACATAGTTCTCCTGCCGGGAGAAAATACGGAAGGGCGTTTGGCGATTTGGCAGTTACGAACGATATTTCGGATAGGTTGGTGAGATTGCCGTTGTGGGTTGGGCTGGATATAAATAGGAGTATTTCTTTTAAAAACTTATAGAAATGTTATTTGGTGGACATATATGAATTAAACGCACTACATGTGGTTTCAGAGAATGATGGGTTGATTGTGAGGAATTTTTAATATGAATGATGAGGGTAAAAAGTCAACCCTTTTCCTTAAGCTAAAGAAAGTGGTTCGCTATGTTAGCCTTTACGGCTTATCTAGAACTTTGGTGAAAATAAAAGGGTCGATCCACATGAAGGCGAGTGAGGATTTTGGGGGTGGTAAGTGGGTTAATAAAGATTGTAAAGACCATGATTTTTTAGGCAGAAGCGTAGCGATTATCGGCTGCGGTAATTTTGCATTTTCGAATATTGCCTTTTTCTGTTACAAAAAAAATAAGAAATTTTTAAGAGCCACCTACGATCCGCAGAAAAATAGGTCGCGCTCTCTCTGTAAGGCATTCAATGGGGCATTTGCTGTTGAGAATTGGCATGAAATTCTTGCTGATCCCAATGTGAGGCTTGTATTTATTGCGTCAAATCATGCCAGTCATGCTGAATATGCGATTGAGTGCATAAAGGCTGGAAAGCATGTACACATTGAAAAGCCTCATGCGGTTACGCTTGAGCAGCTTGATCGACTGATTGATGCGATGAGTTCGTATCCAGGGACGAAGATTTTCCTAGGCTTTAACCGCCCACGAAGTCCGTTGTTCAAAAAGCTAAAGGCATTTATAGATTTAGAGCGCGGTCCATTAATGATCAATTGGTTCGTGGCGGGTCATGCTATTCCTGATGAGCATTGGTATTATGATAATCAAGAAGGGGGGCGGGTTTTAGGTAATCTTTTCCATTGGACAGATTTAACTTTGCATTTGGTTAGTTTGGATAGGGCATTTCCATGCAATATCATACCTACTAGTATGTCTGAAGCGAAATCCGAATTTGTTCTCACGATTGTTTTTGCCGACCAGTCCTGTGCTGCAATAACGTTCTCTGCTAAGGGGGAAACATTTGAAGGCGTTCGTGAAATACTTAATCTACAAAAAGGGGATTTGGTTGCAACGCTTAAAGATTTCCAATCATTGCATTTAGATATTGCTGACAAGAAGCATGTATTTCGCGCAAGGCATCGTGATCATGGACATCAGGCCAATATCGTTCATTCACTCGATGGTGCTACTGAGCCTAGCGTTGCCGGGGAAGACATTCTCTACGTATCTGCAACAGCAAGGTTAGTCATGGCTGCAAAAGAGGCCGTTGAAAGCGGTGCCATTGTTAAGCTATCTATTGATGATATTAAAAACCATATTATATGAAACAGGTTCTTCAGTCTTTAAGGTCTGGCCTAACAACTGTCACAGAGGTTCCTTGCCCTCAAGTTTGTGGCGGGCATCTCCTGATTAAAACCACAAAAACACTAGTTTCAGCAGGCACTGAGCGAATGTTGGTTGAGTTTGGCAAGGCGGGGTGGATCGACAAGGCTCGACAGCAGCCGGACAAAGTGCGCTTGGTATTGGATA
>Ga0169931_10012538_pt1 | contig 11734 bp, 6 predicted proteins | sample Kivu_15m_20L_FD_129675 | JGI IMG/M metagenome (GOLD analysis project Ga0169931, IMG submission 129675) | Freshwater microbial communities from Lake Kivu, Western Province, Rwanda to study Microbial Dark Matter (Phase II) - Kivu_15m_20L... | ecosystem: Environmental > Aquatic > Freshwater > Lake ... | reverse complement strand
TCTGTGTTACCCTTAAATTCAATAGGCACATCAACATCAAAATCTAATTGATAGCCTTTTTCTTTGATGATAGTTAGTACCTCCGCTAATGTTTTTGTTTTATTTTCCATTTTATTTGTTTTTAAAGTTTAATTGCTGGTAACGTTTTGCGGCTTTGCGAAGGTGGCGATTTTCACCACTAAACTTCAATCGAAGCACTAAATTTTGATTAACAACTTCACTGTCATACGAAGCACTGCACCGCCACTTTTGCAAAACCGCTGTTGGCAGCTGGTGTTCTGTCGTCCGTCTTTGTAAACCATTGTCAGTGTTGGGTTTGAGTGTCATTGTCCGTTTGCTTATTGGTCTGTCTGTGTCGGGTTGTGCGTTGTGTTTTTATTTTTTTGAAGGGTCGGGAAATTTTTTAAAAACAATTTTTCTTGCGTTGGCTTTGCAAGCTCTTTGACAAAGCTTTGGTCTGGGCGTTGGCTCGTGGGGCTTTGGCAATGTGCTTGCAAAATATTGAGGGATTTATATGATTTCATTTGTTAATAAAAAGTCTTTTAATGATTCTGCTACTGCTTTAGCTAATGGCACAGGAACGCCATTACCAATCATTTTAAATTTCTTAGATAATGAAATTTCTTGCGGAAGTATATATTCATCAGGCACACCTTGTATTCTTAGAGCCTCCCTCGCAGATAAACGCCTATTTAAATAAGGGTGTAAATGAACTTCATTGTTTCCATAACAAGCTGTTGGGCTATATTTATAACGGTGTAATCGTTTAAAAGATGGTCTATTTGTTTCTCCTTCAGCTATTTTACTTAACTCGTTTATATGCTTGTGCAAGGTAAAGACCTCATTTGCATTCGGAATAATATCAATTTTACTATTTGGTACTAAACAGCTTTCAACACACAATTCAAAAGGAATATCTTCTGGTTTTTTCAATTTGCTCCCAAAAGGTATTTGTTTTCCCCAATTATACTTTATCGCAGAATCGTGATATTTTTCGTTTACAGGAAAAGGAAACCATTTACCAAAAGGTGCTTTTTCAATGGCTTTTTTGCTCATACAATCTTTTCTAATACCTACAAAAAATACACGTTCTCTGTGTTGCGGAACACCATAATTCAACGAATTTAGTTTTTCGTGGTCAACGTAGTATTCTTTTTCAACACGCTTCAATAGCGTTTGTAAATTCTCTTTTGTGTCTTTTCTCTTTGTTAAACCGGTAACATTTTCCATAACGAAGAACGTTGGTTTTAATTCCAAGATTTTATCAAAGTAAACAATTGTAAGTTTTCCTCTTTCTCCTCCAAAACCTTTTAATGAACCATTCATACTAAAGTCCTGACAAGGCGGTCCTCCAATCATTCCAAAGTGTTCGGGTTTTCCGTTTGGAAACGCTTCTGAAACAATTTGTTCTGATTTTACTTCTGTGATTGATTTCGTATTGAATATTTCTGCTTTTACTCCATTGCCCTGCGATTTTCTCCACGAAGTCATACCGGCAGCGTGAAGTTTGGCGAAAGTTTCATCAAATTCATTTGTCCAAATTACCTCAAACCCGGCTTGTTCAAATCCCATATCCATAAAACCTCCTCCTGAAAAAAAAGAAAGTATCGGAATTTTATGTTCTCTACTCTTATTCATAAATCATTGTTGTGTCGGTCACAGAATAAACAAATTCGGCTACTTCCTTTCTCAAATTATAAATTCTAATTTGTTTGTTTTTGTGATTATTTAGCTTGTCAAATTCTTCGACAGAAAAATTTTTAATGGTTAAATTCTTATTTCCATATTGTAAAAATAAACTCACATTTCCATTCTGAAATTTCTTCACGTCTTTAATTTCACCTAACACATCGTTGAAAGAAAAATCTGTTTCAATTTTCTTATGAAAGAAAGAACAAGCCGGTCTGTAAAGGCAATACTTGCAATTTTCTTGTTTTGGATTTGCTGAAAATGATTTTGTTTTTATGCTATCATTAGTAGATTTTAAAAGGGTTTTCGCTTCATCAAAAAGCGATTTACATTCTTGTTCTGAAAATTCAACCGGAAATTTTTGCTTCGCTAAATCAACCAAACTCAAATCCGTTGGAAACTTGTTTGTGTTTTCAAAATACAAGTAAGCATAAAGTTTAAGTTGTTCTTTGTATTCATTCTTTACATCTGAATAAATTTCGCCCTCATCATCTAAGCAATCTTGTGTGATTGCTCCGGTTTTAAAATCAATAATTTCAATTTCGTTTCCGTTTTCAATCACTAAATCAACTTTTCCGCCAATAAATTTGTCGTTTGATTCAAACCATTTTTCAGAATGAAATTTGATGTTACCTAAACTTGTCGGCTTTTCGGATGCGATTTTCAAATGCTTTTTAAGTTGAATTTTCTTCAATCCAAAATTTCTTAACTTTATTTTTAGCGGAACAAAAAAGCCAAAACCTTTTTGTTTCAAATCTTCTTCAAGTGCTTTCACTTGCTTGTCAAATTCCGCATTAAAATCATCTTCACTTTTCAGAATTCCTTTTGCAATCAGTTCAAGCATTTTGTGCAAAACTGTTCCGAAATACGCATTTGGCGAAAGCGGAAGTAAAGGCTTTTTGTCAAACGCTTCTGCCAATAGTGATTTGTAAGCACAATTTTTCATTGAATAAAATTGGCTTGGCGAAATACGTTTGATTTCCTTGAAATTTATTTCTCCAATCTTATTCATCATCTCTCAATCAATTTTTCATAACACCAACCCGGTCTGCGATGCAAGTTAAAAGTGTCAATTATGGTAATTTTTCCACCATTACTCTCTGTATGTTCTTTTATTTCATTGTAAATTTCCGCCAACCAATTTGCTTCCGTGAAATTTCTCATATTCCAAAATGGGTGAACAATCATTATCACGTTTCTTTGATTTCTTCCAAATTTGATAATTGGCAAACCATATATCTCGGCTGTATTTGAGAAACCAAAACTTTGAGCAAAAGCATTTCTTAATTCCGTTGCAAATGCAAACCAATTCTGCAATTCAACAAAGTTGAAATTTCCGTCCGCACCGCAAACAAAGGTTGAATCATTCATTACACGAAGCATTGATATACCTAAACGCCAATCAAGCAAACTATGATAATTCATATTCCGGAAAACTTTCAAACAATCATAACAAGCATCATCACATTTTCCTTGATGAGTTTCCGAATGAATTTTCCCTAAATAACTATTCGCATTGCTTGGATTTATGGATTCTGAAAGAATGATTGCAAGGTTTTTGTATAAAAATCTTACGAAGCCCGAACCGTTTGGTAATTCATCAGTCAAGATAATTTCAGCAATTCTTCTTCCGTCTTCAAGTTCTTTCATTGAAATATCAGCAATTTCAATTTCTGTTGGGTCAACGTCAAGTTTGTCTGCTAAAATTCTTTGAAGTAAAAATGCTGCGGAATAATAACCGGAACGCACTCCGTTACTTTGTGCTTTGACGTGTGGCAAATCTGTTTCGCTAAAAAACATATTTAAGTCAAGTTCATACGAAACATTTGCTGGTGCAATTCTGAATATCTCTGTGTTTTTATTGCTCGCTAACGCAATTTGCTCGTCTGCACTTGTTACGATTTGCTGTACAAGCATAGAATAGCCATTTTCATCAGGGACATTTGTTGCAAAGTCATTTAATAACCATTGGTTATTGAACCAATATCCATTTGAATTAAAAGGAAAACGGTTATTTGTATTGTAAAGTCGTCCTGTAAAAAATTTATCTGAATTTGTATTCACTCGCCAAGTAACATCATTATCAGAAATAGAAATTGAAGCGTTACTTATAGTTTCTACGTTTGCTGAACCTGTTTTCTCTGCAAAAATTGGCGGACGTGAAAGCAAAAATTCAGAATCATCTTTTGTGTCACTTCCGGCTGAAAGATTTGTTCTGTATGCTCTTGGCGATTTCAGTTTAAATGGCGGTTGATATTTATTCGGATTGTCTTCACCACAATTTGGACAAACATCAAATTCACTTTGACTTTCCAATTCTGCTTTTCGTTCTTCCGAATAAGTTTCAAAAAATCCGCAAGCCCTACAGCGTACAAACCAACGGTTAAGTGAAAAGGGAAGTTGATTGACTGTGTCAGCATTTTTAATGCCATTGTGAACCTTGATAAAATCGCTTGTAAAACCAATTACTTGATGAATAGCTTTGTCTTTTGTTTTCTGTGCTCCCGGTGCAAATTCATAAATTGCCATTGCTTGTGCTCTGTCAATTGAAAGTGGTTCTGGTTTCCTGTTTATACCGTGGTACAAGTTTTTAACTGTTGTCGGCATTCCAAACATTGGCAAAATTCCGCCTTCGGCAAATTTTTCAGAAATATCATTACTTGCAATTTCTTCATTATTGATAATGCTTTCTGCTTTTTCAATTAAACCATTTGGCGTAGTTGTATCTGCAACCCAATTTACAAATTCATCTTTCTTGTCTTTTAGCTGTGGCGTTAGTAATGCATCTACTGTTTGTTCGATGACAGTTCTGTTTTCATTTATCCAATTAGAAATTTCAGGTTTGTAAATAGTCCAACTATCAACTGAACCAAATTCTCCGTGAACACTTGATTTATCATCGGAAGTAATGTCAATTTCTTTTTCAACGTATGCTTTGCGCAAAATTTCTTTTGCAAGCAAACGTTTAAAAATCCTTTCTTGTCCCATTGTCAAGAAAGGTGTTGGTGGAGCATCGCCTGTAATTTTTTGAGGGTTAGCAAAGTAAAACTCATCGTGGCTTCTACCTCTACAAAATGTCAAAATAACGGAATAAGCTTGTCCTCTACGTCCTGCACGACCAACTCTTTGTTGATAGTTGAAACGTTGCGGTGGCATATTACCCAACATCACGGCTTGCAATGCACCGATATCAACACCAACTTCAAGTGTTGTTGTTACGCTTAATAAGTCTATTGTTTTGACTTGTTTATTGCCTTCATCTGGTAATATGATATTTCTGAAATGTCTTTGTCTTTCAAATTGGTCATCTGTTTGTCCTGTGAGTTCTTCGCAATGCAAACGGATTGGTTCACGTTGTTGCTTAATGGCGTTGTAAGAAAGATAATTTTCTTTCCAAACATCATCACAAATTCTGTCCGGTTGCTGTTGCAGTGCCGTAACAGAATGAGTGCAAATTCCACCACTAAAATGCAAGTGAGGTCTGCTTCCTCTTTGACTTGTCCAAATTGAATCCGTTGAACGTGCCACTTTGATAAAAAGGTTTTCAATTTGAATGCCTGTGTCGCCTCTCAATAAACTACTTGTTGAAAGCGTATTAAAAACGGCATCGCCAATTTCGTTTTGATTTTTTGAATACCTTGTTTCAACTGCACGTATGTATTTTTTGACTTGTCCAGGAAAATCGTTGTATTGCGTAAAGTTGAAAGGACTTGCATCTTCAACTTTGTTGTGTTTGTATTTATCACCCAAAATCCGGATTGTGGAATTTACGATTTGTAAAAAATCATCTTTTGCTAAAGTAACAGTTCTTGCTTGGTCTGTGATAACCTGTAATTCAGGATTTATACAAACATATCCCAATGCGGAAGATTCAAACGAATAAAACAGCGAACCGAAAAATATTGTAGCAAGACCGTCAAATGAACCTTCTTTCAATGCGTCAATGTAATCTTGGTTCGCACCAGCAGCCCATTGAAAATTTGTAAAATCAATCAGGTCATACCAAGGAACAAAATTGTTGTTCAATAACCTTGTTTGTAAAGCAATGTCATTACCGCCTGGATTTATTCCTAAACCAACAAAGTGTTTAATGAGGGGTGCAAGATTTAATGAATTTGTGATGTGAACTAAACTTCTTACATTCAAAGTCAGCGAACGGATTTCGTTCAACTTTATTTCTGCTTCTTGTTTTTCTCGTATGCGGCTTGCGTTTGTTCCTGTGTAAGCGGAATTTTCAACTAAGAATTCAATTTCATCAAAAATTGTTTGTGATTGCTCTTTGAGTTCTTGTTTTCTTGTTGTATTGCCTTTGTCAAAAGCATCTACAATTTGAAAACGGAACATCAAGTTTGAATGCAATTCTTTGACTAAAACTTCACGCATTAAATCAGAAAAGTGATTGCGTTCAATTCCGTTTGCGATTTGGGCTGCATCTTCTCGACTATCAGAAAAAACAACTAATTTTCTTTCGGCTTCGTTATTCGGAAGTTGATACATCAATTCCTTTGCAAACATTTGTGTTGTTTTAGCGAAACCGGTTCTAAAACCACGAATAGAAGAAGTTTTATTTTTATTCCAATCTTGTCGTCTTTTTTGATGATTTACGCCACAGCTTGGACAAACGCTTGGTAATGCTTTGTGTGTTTCAATCTCAGAAATGTTTCCATTTGCATCAGGCAAAGCAATGTCACGATTTGAATTGTTTGTAATGATGAAATAATATCCTTTTATCCATTGTTCAGGTTTTTCGTCCGCCTTGTTATGTGAATTATCAATGTCGCCCGAAATACAATTCAGTGAAGCGGGAATCCAATCTGCAAGAAAATCAGTTTGATTAAAACCGTTCATAGTTGGTTGTCGCCAACCAACTTGCGGAATACCTGCTTCCGCATCGTGTGGCGTGTATTGTTGATTTCCGCAAGCCCAAAATACAGCGTATTCTTGGTAACTTCGCCTTTCAACCAATTTAGCAGGCGTTTTTTCAGGAATACCTTCAATGTTAGGGCTAATCGGAAGCATTTCAAAAGAGTTGTTTCCCGATTCATTTCTAGTTACCAATCGGCTACCACCAAATAAGGTTGTTCCGCAATTATCACAATAGAGTAATTCTAAAACACGGTTTCCTTTTTCTGAATTTATTCGTGTAGTTGAATAAAGTTTACCAACAGTCCTTCCTCCGTCTGAATATTTCTGGTCAATTTCGTCTGGTTTAACAGATGCCCAAATTCCTTCAATGTTTCTAAAGAAATAGTGAAATCTAAAACGCGGTAATTTCCTATCGTCAGGAATTGTTTTTGCGATGTCTTCAAATTCTTTTTCGTCTAACATCGCTCTTACAATCAACAAACCACGCAAAGCATTTTCTAAATCTTCTTTATTGGATGTTCTTTCAAATATTGTTTCAGCAAAATATTTTCCGTTATCATCATCACCGGTTGCTTGGGTTGAACAAACTGCTTTGTAATCTTGACAAGGCGAAAACAAACGTTCTTTTAATTGAAAGCTTGGATTGATTATTACTGAAATTAGTTTTGAAATTCCGTTTCCGTCTTGTGATAAATTAAACGCTGTTGCAAGTTGTGTTGCACTTGCTTCACAAGTTGAGATGAAATTTACGTCAGTAATATTTCCTTTTACTTCCGAAAATATTTTCGCAATTTCTTTGAAAGGATTTATTGGGAGTTTTTTTCCATTTTCAGGGAACGCAGTAATCGGATTATTTTTTCCTTCAATAATTTTGAACGGTTTTTCTGTTCCAAAAAAGTCTTTCAAAAACTGCTTGCTTTCCTGCCCTTCTTTCGTTTCTTCTTTTGCTTCCAACGAAGCACTTGAAGCAAGAATTCGTAATTGTGGGTGATTAGGATTTAACCCTAAACGATTAAGAACAAGTTTGAGCAAATATGCAACTTCTGTTCCTTGCGTTCCCCTGTATAAGTGCAACTCATCAATGATTAAGTGAAAAATGTTGTTTTCGCTTTCTTCTAACCATTGTTTTGTTTCATTAAAAATTCCTTTGTCAATATCACGCATTAACATTATGCTCAACATTGAGTAGTTTGTAATCATAATGTCGGGAGGTGCAACTTGCATATCAAAACGACTTCTCATTTCTGCACCGTCTAAGCGTTGGAAAAATGATTTTAAATCTTTTGCATCGTTTCCTGTTTTTCCTGTTTGTTGAATGTACTGTGCAACACGGTTTGAATCCGTTTCAATTTGCTGTAACTGTTCTTTGAGTTGATTTACTTTGTTTGTATTGATTGCAAAAGTTCCGTCATCTTTTATTTTCTTCAACTCACCGGCAACAGGCGAACTTCCGTTGTATCGTCCAAAATAAATTTTATTTCCGTTTGTGTTTTCGCTCAACCAATTTCTTGTGTCGTCAGAATCTAACGCTTTACGCAAACGGCTCATTTGGTCTTCCACCAAAGCGTTCATCGGATAAAGAATCAATGCTCTTACACCGGCTTTTCGTGTTTCGTGATTGCGTTGTCTTACATCGTTGCTTAATGTGAAATTTGAATTATTGACAATTTGCCTTGCAGAAAGCCCACCATTTTCACGCCACCAAGTATTTAAGTTTGTAGATTGTTGATTGGGTGCTGTCCAATTTGCAAGTTCTTTTGAAAGTTGAGCAAACAACGGAAGCAAAAAAGATTCTGTTTTTCCTGAACCTGTACCGGAAGTGATAATGCAATTATTTCCAAGCAATGCTTGTTTCAACATTTCCGCTTGGTGCCAATGTAAAGGAAAATTCCCTACAAGACCGGTATTTACAAGTCCTTTGAATGTTTCGACTTCTCCTTCGTTCAAAGCATTTCCTAAATCTTCGGCTGTTAAGTCATTTATTTTTTTTCCACTTGAAACATAGTCGGGCAATGGCTCAATCCAAGGTTTACGATAAAGAACTTTGTCGTAATTCAGCAAATCGTAACGCTCTTTTTCAACGCCTTCAAACTTTGTTCCAAACGCTGTTTTTACATAGCGTATAAAATTTTCTTTTATGGTTTCAAACGAACCGATTGGGTCTTTCATAATGTTGTATTTATTGCTATTTGACCTAATTTTAATCTGAATAAGTTTTGAGTGAAAATGCCAACTACATTTTCATAAACTCTGTATTTTTTTTCGTTAATTTCTTTGAAGTCGGGTGCTTTCCCGCTTAACAACATAATTGCTTCTGACAATAATCTTGGTAAAGGTGTTGAAATAGGAATTGCAACTTTATTGCTTGTGTTGTCAAACAAAATAACACCTTTTTGAAAATGTTTTAATACAATGAATCTTCCCCAATTCAAATCTACTTGATAGCATTTGTTGTTTTTCCATAGTTTGTGATCATAAGTATATTCATTCAATTTGTACCTAACTAATGAAAATGATTTATCAAAAGTTAGTGATTCATTTTTGTCAAAATCTAGTGTTTCAGGGTTGAAAATATATCTCGCCCAATCATGATCATTTTCATTAGTTTCTTGTAAAGTGTTTTCGTAGTCCACTATTGTTGCAGAAAAATCTTGCATTGCAACTTGAGGAAAATAATCCATAGTAAATTTTATATTCAATTCGGTTGCAAATGCTTTTATACTGTTTTCGCCATAGGAATCATTTGCTTGTTGAAAAGCCCTTATGGTAATTACATCAGGCAAAAGCAATCTTTCGTTTGAAGAAAATTGCTTTGTAATTTCTACTTGTAACTTGTGTTTTGGTCCTGTAGTTATGATTTTTTCTAATAATGCATTATCTCTTGACCCAATCAGTAAAACTTTTCTCCCTTTTTCGGTCGGTATGAAAATAAATTGTGGTGGATTCAATACAATCTTTTTCGTTTCATAATCGTAGTCAAGTATTCCAATGTAATCGTAAAAATCCAATGACGCTCTTTTGAGTTTTGTAAGATTGTAGTTTGTGTTTGTTTGATGTTCAGAAAATTCTTTTGAATAGAAAAATTCAAATGCTTTGAAAAAATCTTCGGTTGTAAGTTCGCTTTTTAAGGACAGAAAATTACAAAGATTATTACCGTTGTGATTATTAAAAGTTGCAGTTGTAATATTTGTTTGGGTATCTTGAAATGTAGAGGTAAACAATGAGCCATAAGTAGAAAAATATCTTTGGCTAGATTTATTTGGATTAACAATGTTACTTCCCAAACAAAATTGTTCTGCATCTGTTTTAACAATTCGTCCAAATGAATCTCGTTTCGGTAAGTTTGAGTCGTCAACTTTTATAGCCGTATTATCTGATGAAACAAGATTGTAAGCAAGTGCATTCCCTGAAAATGTTTCATCTTCAACTTTGATGTAAAAATCGGTATTTATTGCTGTTGTTTCAGGTAATAACCAACGGTTGTTGAGCGATGTTTTTTTAGAGAGATATATTTTTTCGTCCGTATCTTTGTATTGTAAATACACTTTTTCGTTTCCGTCTGAATTTACAATTTCAACTTCCGGTAAAAAATCATTTGAGTAGGTTCTGAAATTTACTTTTAGCCCTCCAACTAATTCAATTCGTTTTTCGGTGTAGAGTGTAAGAAGTGGAATTTCGGTAAGTCCTTGTGTTGGGTTACGAAACCAAAACAAAGAATAGTTTTCAGGTAAGCCGTCAAAATCTTCTTGCTTAAAATTTCCGTTGCCGAATGTTTTACCCCAATCTTTAATTAGTTCTAGTTTGTCATTTTTGCATAGCAAATACATTCGTTCTGTTTTTGAAAGAAAGTCCGTTTCAATCCAAAAATCATTACTCAACTGAAATATTCCCGCACTTACAAATAATCTTACATCACGGTTTGGGAATTTCGCAATCCATTTGTTGAAATTGTCTTTCAGTTCTAGTCCTTCTTCAAAATCAAGTAGTAGTGTTTTTGACCAGCCATTAATTTCATACAAGTTTTCGTGCTCACCAAATTTCAAATCTTCCGGATAATCATTTGAAGAATACATTCTGTATGAAAACTTAATAAATTCATCGTTTGTGCTTACTTTAAATTGAAGAAACAAAGGTGCAACGGTATAATTTCTTTTCTTTCTTGTTGTTGTTCCTTCTTCAATTTCTTCGTGTGTTTCGCCTGACCATTTTTTGTATTGACGTTGGATTGTTTGAATAATTGAATTGGATAACTCATCATCTTTTTTCAAAAAATCTAACGTGCTTTTCGGAATTAAATCTGTTCTACAGGTTTTGATTTTATCTTGTAAAAACTTATCATCGTAAAAGGTGTTCGGCACTAAACCAATAGACTCAAATAGTTCCGGTAAACGATTCAAAAATTTTGGTGTTAAAACACATTGCGAAAAAACTTTACCAACATAAACCCAATTTGCATTTGAAAAGGGAATTACATTAAACAAACCTAAGTCACCATTTTTTTTGATATTAGCCCAATTCGCCAAATCTTCCCACAAACTATTTATTTGATTGTTGCTAAAATCGGTTGTTCCTATGTTCTCATTTATTTGATTACTTTGTAAAAAAGTATTAAGCCTGCCGTAATAGTTGTTTGCTCTTAGGTTAGTGTTGTCAATACTTTCAATTAACGGTAGCACAAAGAAAGTCAAATATGAAATGTAAGGTGGATATAAAACAGGAACATCGTCTATTGTGGCAAATGTTCCGTCCGCTTTTTTTAAGCCGATAAGATTGTTTTTGGAATGAGCGTGTTTAGCCTTTGCAATCACATTTCCGTTTGAGCCCGGAATGCCACGTTTAATAGAATTGATAAAATCAGTCCAAATTTCGTCTTCTGTTTCTCCGCTGAAATTTTGCCTTGCTAAACCAATAATATCATTCTTGGTTAGATACAAATGAATTTCCTTTCCTGCATTGACAGGATTGAAAAAATAAGCCGATATGATATTATTCCATTCTAAATACTTCATCTTATATTCAATAAAGTAAATTTTGTTTACAATACAGCGATGATAATAAGTGGCTCTTTTGGCTTTGCGAAGGGTCGGCTTTGCGGGTACGGGCAAAGCCAAATGTGCCACTTACGGGCTGGCATAAAATTGTTTTTAAAAAATGCGGGTGGGAATAAAATAAAAAACAC
>Ga0169931_10012536_pt1 | contig 11735 bp, 10 predicted proteins | sample Kivu_15m_20L_FD_129675 | JGI IMG/M metagenome (GOLD analysis project Ga0169931, IMG submission 129675) | Freshwater microbial communities from Lake Kivu, Western Province, Rwanda to study Microbial Dark Matter (Phase II) - Kivu_15m_20L... | ecosystem: Environmental > Aquatic > Freshwater > Lake... | reverse complement strand
TGGATGGGCTATATGTGTGTGGTAGTTTGGTATTGGAATGTAATGATGGTGTGTAATGATGGTGTGATGTTGCCATCTGCCGAACTGTGCCTCTCTCTCCATTCTGGCTACATAGCTTCATGCTGCTTCGTACATTCATACCTACATAAATGCGTATGCATATTTTAGTACTTTGTAATAAAAATTACAAAGATCCGAGCATTTAATAAAACAAGGCTATGGAGACTGTGTCGCAATATTCGTCGGCGTAGTCATCATCCAACAGACACTGCTGTGGAAAATAATAACTATACAGAAATAAGTGCTCATGTTCTATCTGTCCAATTTTCCAACGCAAAAATGGGGAAACCTGTAAAGCAACGGAATTATCAACATGAATATGAACCAGAGACTAAAGTCCAACACCGTCAAAATCCTAATTCTTACGACTACTCTTGGGATGAACCTACCTCGAATAGTTGGAACTCTTATGTTCCCTTATCTAACAGGTATCTCAATGGATACTCTCAACAACAACATTTATCCCCATCTCATGTAGCTACACATGAAACGTTACAGCTCTCGGATATTCATCAACATCTCCCCATGTCAAGGAACAACAATAACAATAACCAAAGTTCTTCATCCTATTATGATAATAGTGGCTACGCAGTTGCTGCTTCGCATTTAAACACGAACCCGAACATACATTACGGAAATATACTACAAGGTGTCGTGGGACCTTCTTCCAACAATAATTCTATGGAAGCCATGGTCCACCAATTAGGTCCTTTCTATGAAAACGGTTATGTCGATCCAGTCAGTATTGGAGGGAATGACAGCAATGGCTATATGCCAACTGATCCATTAGTTGAATATATGAACTATTTCCCAAATGATTACTACCAACAAGGCGGTCATCAGGCACAGCCATATGGACTTGGCGGTAATTATGTACCTACATCCAATAAGAGTCCAACAAATCTCTTGGATTCTACGAGAAACGATTCCAAACCATCTGTGACTTCCAATCATTCTGGAATCATCCATCCTACTATGAAACCAACTAGCCATTCAAAGGATACCACCCATTCATCTTTTGATATTACACGGAGCACATCCAAAAGTTCTTTAACCGATGATGCGTTTCGTACTTTTTCTCTGTCCGTACCCTATGTATCCTCTGAAAATCTAAGCTTTGCACAGCTGATATCTATTTTAAATCAAAATTCCAATCATGTATTACGAAGATATTTACCACATGTACATTTTCTTATATCCTGTCAACAAAAGCTTCGTGATGCTGTCAACACTGTTAAGGACGGGAATAAACACAATAAAAAAGCTCATTCAAATTATGCAGATGTACGTATGAGTCATTTATTTTGTTGAACTTATTTAACAAATGATTTTGAATTGGAAATAAAACTCAAACCATTATTTTTACATAGTTTTATTCCAAACATGTCGAAACATTCCCAAAGATTTTCTATGAACGGTTTAAAAGCGTCATACCCAAGGATGACATGGATCTATCCTATAGAGAATTATCCAACTTATCCTTGGAAGCAAAGAAGGTACAGCATAAGGGCCTTGAGGCCATGAAAACAGCATTTCTCGGTGGGATGCGTGATGGTCAATCATGGGGTTTACGTCAATGGATGAGTAAAAATGGCGGAGCCTTAAAAGTTTGTAATGATTTGGAAATCATTATGGATGCATTACAGAAATTACCTCAGGATTCTGACATCACGATACGTGTAGCAGAACATGTCCGGTCTACAATGAAGAAAGCATATGAATCATTAGTGAATGATGTTCCTAAATCTTATCAAGCTGTCAGTCCAGCTCATCCTTACCTACCATTTTTTCATCGATTGGAAAGTGCCTTAAAAGGCTTGGCGACATTTGATCCTGAAGATGATGATGTTGTATGCCTTGGAGATGTAAAACCCCCCGCTAGCCAAGCTACTTCCTCCTCTCAGGAAAATCAGGCTGCTGATACAATTGTAACAGTGTCAACACCTACAGTACCTCAAGCTGCGTCTAGAAAACGTAGTCATGATGATAAATCCAGTGATGATGAAACGAATCAAAAGAATGCTAAAGTCATTTGTTTCAGTGAAAGTGATGAAGAAGTAGATGAAAAACTTCAACCGTCAAATTCTAATTCTGTACCATTTCAATTGGATGAGAGAAGAATTCATATTTTGGATGCGCTGAAGACGCAAATGATACATGTAGTTGATGGGATTTTGAAGCAACTCGATCTTAGTGGAGTTCAAAATTATTGTTCCAACTTTTGGGATCTACCTGAAAATTATACCTTTGCTTTAAAGTTGTTCAAATCTATTATTGCACATACACATGCCTATCCTCTTATACAGGCTCAAGTTGTGATATCGACATCTCGTCATGAGAAGCAATTATACGATGAACATATCGTTCATCCAATATCTCTTTATGATATTGCCTTTGCATTATCCGACAAAAAAACTGCGCGTGCTTGCGTAGCAGTTACTCCTCAAGGTTTCCTCACGGTAGCAGGGATGGAGAAATGGAACATGTTGTCTGGAAAATCGCTAATGGAAGCTATCGATGTTGTCTTTTTAAACAGCATGGCTTGTGCTACCGTTGGCTCCGTAATATTTGTGTTTGATGAAATTAATGCTTTACGCAATACATTTTGGGAAAAAATCCAACGGTTTTCTCAGGGTAACCAGGGAAACAATCCCACGAAACTTAGCGTGTCGAGTTCATTCATTCGACGACAAAATTAAGTGCCTTTATGTAAAAACCCAAAAACGCTTTTTATTTTAATGAAACAAATTCTTGCGGTCTACTTTCTGCGGCATCTCCAAGACGCCCGGTCGGATTAACCACATACATGGCAATGACTGTTCGGCCATATTTTCTATTTCGTATTCCTATAAGTTTTCCGCCATCTTTCCTTGTTATGACATGTGGTAAAGAACCTAACTCTACTGGATATTCAATTAATATAACAGTATCCTCACAAACCATGGGTGAGTTCGCCACGGCATCGATTAAATCAAAGTAAATAATCTCTTCATATGGTGGACATAGTGTGACAATATTAAATGTCATGCCATCGGGGATGCCCACAAGTGTAGGATTTGATAAAGTTTGAATAGCCTCAGCACAAATAACTCGTGTGGAATATTCATTGGGTGCATCAAAATCACACCATTTTATATTTCGCTCAATCGTATCACAGCAATTTCTAGATAAATCGACAAAAGTACAATGCCGTGCACCACGACTTAAACTTTCCAACCCCACACTCCCACTACCAGAGAAGATGTCTAAATGCGTTGTAGAAACATCTTCATCGTATAAGCCAAAAGAATAAAAGGTACTAAATACCGCCTCTCTTACTTTACCCATCATGGGACGTAAATAAACATCCGGAGAATGCAATCGTTTCCCTCGAGCCGTACCACCAAGTATTTTCAAATTGGAAGGGTTGTTCAAACTTGGATCTCGACTTTGACCTTGTGGACGTATCCTAGGATTCTTCGACCCTCCTGATTCTTTTATTCATGTATATAATATGAGTTTTAGAAAAACGGAATAAATAAAATGTATATGAGAAGCAGTAAATATAAACATCTACAGGGAGATCCCCACATTCACAATGGTTCTCCATATATCTATAAATGTGTAAACAAGAAAAGTTATTCAAGACGAACCTAGACGCTGTTTAGAAACTTTCTTTGGTACCACGTGTCCTAATGATGGTCGTCTTGCACGAATCTTATCTTTTAAAAACGCTGGAATATTTCCTCCTTCTGAACTATCATCGATCAATGTATTGCTAAAATAAATAAATGTAATAGAATAGAGAGTATGAATCAAGGAAATCCATTATATCACCAGTTTGAGTGTCGAAATAAAGCAACACGAAAGTAAATATTTACAAACCTATCTTGAACTGTATGGAGTGAAAACGATACAGCTGTTCCTTGGATATTACGCCGATGAATGGACAGAGCCACCACAAACGCAGTGGTGTATGGTATCATGAGAATCAAAGATGATGATTTCATTTAGAATATACTACGTTGGCTAAGACAACCCAGAAGAAAACAGCAAGGTTTGCTTAATGTAACTTGACTTTGGCAGAAATGTAGTTTTACAGTTGAAGATGGATCACCAACGCCTTCTTACTTTTACCGAAGGAGGGTGGGGGTAATCAAAATTTCAGGTTATGAAGGTCGTTGGTTGGTTCTTATTTCTTATGTACAGTACAGGTATAGTACAGACTCTATTCTAACACGGTGTGTTTAGCAAGAGTGGTTTGAATGTTCGACCTGCTGTCGTGTTGTAGCCGCCGTACAATACTGTAGTACGTAGTCTAGTAGGAAGTGCAGCCCTGTACAAAGACACTTTCGGACTTTTAATTCATCCTCACCTCTCACAAGCTCACAAGCCTCATCATGACTTGGGATATAATCGTTGAAATCCACCCATGACTTTTGGGTTTTCTCCATAAGATCGAGGTGGCCCATTTGGGAAGATTCGTCGTAAATCCAACTCTAATTTACTTATGCAGTAGTATTCTCCTCGATCTATCCCTCGGCCACTGACCTGTCGTAGTCTCTCTTTACATATTTCTGAAAGGGCTGATCGATCCAATGGAGACGGATCCACCAGAGCTATAGTGTCCTTTATCAGTGTTTCCTTTATATCTGAATCTAGTGGATAGTCTCGAGACATAGAGGGACTACCATTGACCTCAATCACCCAGGGTTTCAACTCATTATCCAGCAAAATGTCGAAGCCAAAAATTTCAAAACTATTCGGTTGAAAGGGAATATCTGAATCAACACTTAACAACACCTTTAGGCAGCATTCACGGATACGATTCCAAATAAGGGATGGGTCAACGTTTTCATTCATTAATTTGTTTCGTAGCCAACTCCAGCGAACTTTATTTCCCCCGCCATCTTGTTTGCCAGCGAGTAATACAGGATGAGATCGACTCATATCATTCAAATAATTCTTTTGTATGCTCGAGTTGGTAAGGTGAATGCGAGGATCTCCCAAGGAATCATAATTGCATGAAAAAGGGATGAGACTAAACCGAACTAATCCTTCCCCATATAGAAAAGCCTCCAGTGGATGAAACGATGTTACCAACACATAGAGACGTAAATCAAACTTGTAACCATGATATAGCAAAGGATTTGATATATACTTTTGTGCTACAAAGGGCTTCGAGTAACATACAGAACCAATATCATGAATCAAATAAATACCACGACCTCGACTCATACCAGCAGGCTTTAATATCCAAATATTATTCTTGTTCTGCATTGTTGAATCCTCCCTCTCTTTCATTTCAAACTTTACAATGCTTCGATAAGCTGATACAAATAACGTATATTCTGATGGAAGATTGAAAGTTGCAGGCATTATATCGGATCCGTTAGATTGAGATAGCTTCTTCTTTAAAAGATCCTTCCTTGTAAGACATTTGGTACCTTGGAAACGATTCACCTTTTGACATACAAGTAAGTGATGGAATTTAAATTTTGGTACACCCCACGTCCATAGAACATTCCATCGAGGTACGTAGACTGCCGTTGTTGGTACAGATTCCATCCTCCTCCAAGGTCCTACCGTATCCACATCATCTAATACATCCAATATTAAGGACTTTAATTCCTCACGTTGCGATTGAACCTGGTACCATCGTATAGTCCGGTCATTCTCATGAGCAGAGTCTCCATGATTACTTTGTGCAGATGATACATAAAAGGCCAATGTCTCGCAAATTTTCCGAGTGTCCATCTTATTCCTTGAATTTACGTTTGAGTGATTCTTTCCTTGATGTTCAGGGAGGAAGATGAATATACTATCGAAGGTAGGAAAAAGGGTACTGAACATTGCTGTACACGACAGTTGCGGAGGAGGTGGACGGTTGCGCTTCGATGTCGGTTTATTTAAGCGTAAGATAAACGACGTATCCGTAGTTGGATTGTCATCGTGAAAATTTCCCACAACATGGGAGTCAAGTTCTGCAGTATTTTCGTCGTCACTTATCAGGTCTCTGTCAGATACTGGAACTAGGTTGTATCCCGTCGTAGAATTGATTGCATTTTGTTTCTCCGAGGCTAGATCTTGACAGCGTTGCTCAATGGTAATTTTTATATCCTCACTTCCTGAAATCATGGAGGACTCTTCATGAATATAGGTTTCGTCTATACAATTTTCTGTGGTCTCGTAGATTGAATTTTCCATTCTCGATCCATGTCGAGAACATTCTTCCTCAGTTGTGTCCAAACACTTTATACTCTTGATCACATCGACAGTGCCCGTGATACAAGCATGTTCGAACTTCTCCTCTGATGAATCGGTTTTCTTGTGGGTTTCGTACATATCACTTGTCTGAATGTCGGAACTAGATTCGGTATTCGCTGCTAATTTGCATTCTATCAACGGGTTCAAATTCTCATCCGAATGATCAACTTGGCCTGGGCATACCCATATGTGAAGCATTCCCTCAACAGTACGGTTGACATGACTAGTGCTAGCAATATTGTCATAAGTATGACATACACAAGCCGACTCCGATGAGCTTTCGTGATTTTCTCTCTCTTCATTTTCAGAAAGTGGTGTAAATGATCAAGAAAATTAAGATATGAATGTGGTGGTCATAAAACTGAGCAATTGATGTTGGAGAGGGCCTTACTTTCTTTATTCGTTACCCTTGTTGAGCTGTCGTAAGTTTCATTTTCCGCCTTGAAACGTTGCGAGACTGAGTTGTAGAATATGAAGGGAGTTATTGTACATCAATTCATTCCATTAACTGAAACATTGGAAAAGGAGTTTACCTTCGTCACTTCTCGAAGGGGATTCGTTTTCCAAGGATCTTGTCACATCGCATGGACTTACTCTATCACTGTCAATTTTGATTTGCTGTAATGATTCAGTTCTAGTGAAAGGATGTTTACATATTTTTTTGATATTTTCATAAGAAGCTGTCGACCCGGTCATTAATGGTTTCCTGAAATGCTTTACAGCATCTTTTCTCTTTTCGTCGTTGGTAGTGTTCAAGGACTCTTTAACGTATCTTAGTTTCATCCTCCGAAATATTGCTTGAGCTCTGAATCGGAAACCCTTCTTAGCCCTTGGAACAGGTGCAGGAGCTTCAATTAAAGTGCTCGATGAAGAGATTTCATTCGTAAGATTAAGAGCGATGAAATCTAAATGCCGCCGCTTATTTCCACTTCCAGTTATTGCTGATTCGCTATCGTTTCTTGCGGCTGAATAAGTTACTTGATCGCTCGTCATTGTATTATCATGGCTTGATGTACTAATCAGCCCACCTATCCGCCTCAAGGCTATCTCGGTCAGGATCGCATCGATTAGCTTTGTGCAATAGCGTTTGACATATTTAGATTCAGCGTCACGGTCCTCTTGGTCCATACATGACAGACTTAGCAGTTGCTCCGCACGAATTAGAGTAAGAGTATCGTGCAGTCGCAGTTGGTCGATTCGAAGGATTGGAAATACTGACAAGTCGGGCATCTCGTTTCGATGTTATTTTTTAAATCAATTCGATAAAGAGTCATCATTTTCTTGCATTTGGTTTCGAATAAAATGACTACTAATAGCACCGATCAGCTTGATGGCATGAATCCACTCCAAAGCTTAGTTGACGGAACTCCATTTTCTGTTATATTATCAAGAGCGGTGAAGCTAAAATCTTTACAAATGGCCGAATTTCGATCCACGTACGATTCATATCCCGAATTTTATAGGAATACGATCTTCTCTCAGGATGACATCATACATATTCGAACAAAGTCATTTCAAACACAGATTGACTATGCAAACACTTTAAATGACGAAGGGCGTGACGCGTTCAAGAGAAACGAGTTTCTGCAAGCCTACGCGAAGTACGAGCTTTCTTTGTCTGTATTTCGTTACCTGCACAATAAAAATAGTAACTGGAAAAATGAGGGCATTAAGGACATTGATATTGAAGAAGTGGTTTATGAATCTAAAAATGAAGACGAGATGAATGCTGTCTGCTCAGTATGCCTCAAGTGTTACACTAATATCGCTGCAACTGCATTGAAAATCGAAAGATATACGGTAGCCTTGGAAGCTTGCACTTTGGCCTTGGTCATGGACCCGCAAAATGTGAAAGCTCTTTTCTTGAGAAGTAAAGCGAGAACAATCCCAAAGTATAGCGGCATATCTGATTTGAAATTGGCGCTGCAAGATCTTGACAAAGCTCTCAGCATCAACCCTGGTAACGAGACAATTAGGTAAGAATGTCAACTTGGAGTTTAAATTTCAACTTACAAGGAGTAGATTAACTATTGGGCGTTATTTTTGTAATTATAAAGACATGAGGTAATGAAATTAAAACTTGAAATCAATCAAAATCAGATAGCTTATCAGAAAATGTTCAAGGGGATGTTTGCAAGGACGGAGGTCCTTCCTCATAATGACTATCAGCTAGTTCAAAGGGAGACAGTTAAGCGTCAAGGTGTTGTCGATTATCAGATGGAGGAAATCGAAAGGTCCCATGCTACTGGAGTTACAATCCTTTCTAAGAGTCTATTCAAATTATTGATGTATCGTTTTAGACAAGTTATACCCGAACTCGCCCAGAGTCAGAGGAAGCCATCATATTCTGCATTGTTGCTATTCATAGCCTTGTTATGTGGCGCACTTTATATGCTTGACTATAACTTTGCATTATTCCAATATCATGGTAATTTTTGATTATATATTCCTAGATTGGATTTGTACAAAGCAACTTTGAATAATATTAGCAAAAATGAATTGAACATGTCAACAGAAGTATATAAATTGCGATGTCCAACATCCGCAGTTTATCCTCCTCGTTTATCCTCTTCACTTATACTCTTAAGGTCCGTTTTATAATCGATCATTTCTTGAGTCGTAGTGTAACTTTTGTAGTCGATTGGGTCATTTATATTCTGAAATAATGAGGCTAAGCCTATGTATCCTTTGATTGATCGACATCATTGTCTCATTTTTTTACGCGCTACTTCAGCGGCCAGTATCGCTAAGTTGTTTCTAGGTCTCCCACTTGTACTTGTCATTTCATCTTGCTGGTTTATGTCGACATCGTTTAACGTTTCGATCCGATCTTGTGGAGCGGGGCGATTATTTCGTAGACCCACGACCGGCTTCGTTTCATCAGAATATTTATTTGGGTCCTTTTTGCGTGCCTGTTGTCTCGCTATCTCTGCTGCGAGAGAGGCTAATGATGACCTGGACGAATCCTGATTTGCTGATGTGCAAGGATCTTGACTTGGTTTACGGCCTGATTTGGCCGCCCCGTGTTTTTCCGTTCGATTTTGAGCAGGGGTAGTGTCGATCAAAAGCAAACTAATCTCAATTTTCGACTTTACAACTTGCGTATCAGTACAGACATTCATTTGATTTGTTGATTCTACCTGATCATGATTTCCTGACGCATCAATGACTCTCTCAGGATGAGCTGCATCATCCTCAGGATCAGCTAACACAACGTTTACGGCTGCAGCGGCATCTACATCTCGACAAATAGGTTTCACCAGTGGATCTGTGTTAACTGATTCTACCTCATTATCACGATTTCCCGAGGCATCAACGACTCGCTCAGGGTGAACTGCATCTTCCTCGGTATTAGCTATTACAACTTGTGCGGCTGCAGCGGCATCTACATCTCCACAAATAGGTTTTACCAGCTGATCTGTGATTGGGTCACTATCATCATCTACTGTTTTTTTCTTCTTAAAACGCGTCGGGAGACGGACTTTTGCCGCTTCCTTTTCTGCCTTAATCTTTAAAAGAGGATCGCAACACGTTAGCGTATAAAACGATTCCGTTGTATAGAATGGGGAAACAAAAGCTTACTTTGGCCTTCTCTTGCCTATCCACAAATTGTACGGCACCTTCAAAATTAAACAAAAATTTGTTTAATGTACCGAAGAAGTCTGAGCTTTTCTTATTCGGATCTTCGCAGAAATCTGTCAATAGTGAGCTGTAGTTTCTCTTTAACTCGTCGAAAGATGAAGAAATTCTCACAATTTCAGTGGAAGCTGATTTTAAAAATGTTTCCATGGATGAGCTATAGATCCCGTCAGCACTCTCGGGGTTAGGGCCGCTGGAACTTCCGTCACAAGCAGAAGGAGACGATACTTGTTGTTTTTTATCACAGAAACCATATTTATCCACGGTAGCTGTGTTCCTCTGTAGATCATCTGTGATAGTGCTCAGTTCTATACTGATAGTGTCCATGGGTGTATTCTGTGCCCTTTCCATCAAAGTAAAATCATCTTTGATTTTTAACAATGATTCGTCATTTTGCCTCACAAGCTTCACGAGGTATTGCAGTACACTTGTTTTTTTATCGAAAGCCTTTGCCTAAATATATCAAAGATCGACAAGTCGATTAAATGCGTATGTTATCTATCTTCTTGTTCAAAGTCAGTTAGTCTTACCTTGTCGAGCTCTAGAAGCGCATCCATCGTGAAGCCACCCGAACCCTTCGATTCCCCAGTGTTGATGTAATTTCCCAAAGATAATGTGTATGCAAGAAGCTTTGGCAGCCTATTGGACTTTTTGACCTCGTCAGAAGCTTTACTGAGAAGATCAACTTTTTCAGCAATGTCACGAACACGATCTGCGAAGTTCGATTCGAAAATTAAGCAATCGAATTTTTCGGCAGCCCCTTCAACTCTCAGCATCTCCAGCATATAACGCTCACATTCGGAAAGGTTTTCGAGCGCTGACTTCTTCGTCGATTCAGTCCTCGATACCCCTTTCATGTATGACTGAAGACCTAATTTCTCTTCTTTAGTTGGTAAGAATTTCTTTAAATCTGCTAGTTGTGTCGCGATAAGTTTCCCAGTATCCCTTACCAAGGTGATGATTAGTTTTAATGAGACACTTCCAAGCTCATGTAGATTAACAAAACATCAGAAGTGACTTACATCCTATCAATGACATTGGCCAGGTCCTCATAACTCATCTTTATGCGAGCCAAAGTAATATCCCCGTTAAAACCTCGTTTGCTGTCGATGACCTTAACTTCTTTCTTCGGTTTAGAAGTCTTGCCAGTTGAGACTGCTTGGGCACTATCAATGGTGCTCTTAGTCGCACCTTTATTGTTTAATGGTTCCGTGAATAGATTCTCAAACTCTGCGGAATCATACTTCAATGTTCTCATATCTACCATACCCACTACCTTTTCCCACATAGAGCCGGGTGCAATTTTAGAATGATCAACTGTATTCCAGTAAATTTTCTTCCGCCGCACAGGAGCCTTTGCAACCTCCACCGGATCATCTGATTTTTCGACGTTTACTGCTGGCGTATATGGTTTCTCCGGGTCGAGATCGGCTATAGCTGGATCTTTCCCGTCTCTCCGAAGAGCGTTCTTCACCGCATCTTTCGGGAGACCCATCTCCATCATCTTGAAGTATTTGGCGTACTCGGGTGAGTCCTTCAGCGCTACCTCATCACTCGTAGTTGTATCTTTTGTATCTTGGCCCAACTGCTGACTCGTAAGCGACTTCTCCGGGTCGAGATCAGCTATAGCTGGATCTTTCCCGTCTCTCCGAAGAGCGTTCTTCACCGCATCTTTCGATAGACCCATCTTCATCATCTTGAAGTATTTGGCGTACTCGGGTGAGTCCTTCAGCGCTACCTCACCACTCGTAGTTGTATCTTTTTTATCTTGGCCCGACTGCTGATTCGTA
>Ga0169931_10012535_pt1 | contig 11736 bp, 6 predicted proteins | sample Kivu_15m_20L_FD_129675 | JGI IMG/M metagenome (GOLD analysis project Ga0169931, IMG submission 129675) | Freshwater microbial communities from Lake Kivu, Western Province, Rwanda to study Microbial Dark Matter (Phase II) - Kivu_15m_20L... | ecosystem: Environmental > Aquatic > Freshwater > Lake ... | reverse complement strand
TGCACCCAACCCGACGGCGCGGTGCAGTACAGCTCCAAAGGGGGCGGCGGCCGTCCGGCGATTACGGCGGCGGCGATCGCCTGCCTGTACAATGCCGGCGAGTACGACGATGCGTACGTGCCCCGGATGCTGGACTATTGCCGGGACCGGCTCGAGCCGGGGAGCCGCGACAGTTTCGGGCACTGGCATTACGCCCATTTCTATTACGCGCAGGTGCAGTACCGCGAGGGCGGCGCGTCGTGGGAGGCCTATTTGCAAGCCATCGAGCAGCGGTTGCTGAAGGAATTGACCGAAGTGAACGTCGCCGGGACCCAAGCGGTTTACTGGCAGCAAGGCTACGTCGGGCCGGTCTACACGACCGCCCTGAATCTGATCATGCTGCAGTTGGACCGGGCGTACCTGCCGATTTACCAACGCTGACGGGCGCCGGCTTCGGATCGTCGCCAAGTTCCCTTCCGAGAGGCTTTTTGACGCATGAACGGTTCCCTGGGCGGATCGGGCGAGGGCGACGTCACGCAGCGGCTGGCGGCGGCCGTACAACTGATCCGGGAGCAGTTGTCGCAGGTGATCGTCGGCCAGGAGGAAGTGGTCGAGCAACTGCTGATCAGTTTGTTCAGCCGCGGCCACTGCCTGCTGGAGGGCGTTCCGGGGCTGGCCAAGACGCTGCTCATCAGCACGCTGGCACGAACCCTCAATTTGTCGTTCAGTCGCATCCAGTTCACGCCGGACTTGATGCCCGCCGACATCACGGGAACGGACGTCATTGAGGAGAACCGCTCGACGGGCCAACGGGAACTGCGGTTCCTCGAGGGGCCGTTGTTCTCGCACGTCATCCTGGCCGACGAGATCAACCGCACGCCGCCGAAGACCCAGTCGGCGTTGCTCGAGGCGATGCAGGAGCGGCAGGTCACGGTCGGTCGGGTGCGGCACCAGTTGACCGATCCGTTCTTCGTCTTGGCGACGCAAAACCCGATCGAGCAGGAGGGCACCTATCCGCTGCCCGAAGCGCAGCAGGATCGGTTCATGTTCAAGGTGCTGGTGGCGTACCCCAGCTTCGCCGAGGAGATGGAGGTGGCGCGGCGCACGACCGCGACCGTCAAGGACGCGATCCGACCGGTCGTCGCCCCCGAAGAGATCCTGGCGTTGCAGGCTCTCGTGCGGGAGACGCCCGCCAGCGACCACATCCTGCGGTACGCCCTGTCGCTGGTGCGGCAAACGCGGGTCGGCGAGCCGGGCGTGCCCGACTTCGTGAACGAGCAACTCGCCTGGGGCGCGGGGCCGCGCGCGGTGCAGTTCCTGATCGTCGGCGGCAAGGCGCGGGCTCTGCTGAAGGGGCGGTCGCACGTCGCCATCGAAGACCTGCAGGCCCTCGCTCGCCCGGTGCTCCGCCACCGGATCGTGGTCAATTTCGCCGCCGAGAGCGACGGCGTGACCGCCGACCAGGTGATCGACCGTGTGCTCCAGTTGACACCGACCCAGGAGGATGCGCTGGCCAATGACGCCCGCTTCCAAGCGATTTTTGCATCCTGAGGCCATGGCGCGCATCGGCCGCCTCGAAATCCGGGCTCGGCGCATCGTCGAGGGCGCGATGAGCGGACGGCATCGGAGCCCCTACTTCGGGCAGTCGGTCGAATTCCTGCAGCATCGCCAATACGCGCGCGGCGACGATCTGCGGCATGTCGACTGGAAGGCCTGGGCCAAGCAGGATCGCCTGTATCTCAAGCAGTTTGAAGAAGAAGCCAACATGCGGTGCACGCTGCTGGCAGACGCCTCGGCCAGCATGCGCTACGGCTCCGGTCCGCTGAACAAGTACGATTACGCCGCGTCGATCGCCGCAAGCCTGGCCTACCTGCTGCTGAAGCAGCACGACGCGGTCCGCTGCATCACCTTCGACGAAGGGATTCGCGGCAGGACGCCGCTGCGGAGCAGCGAGGCCCACTTGGCCGCCGTGGTGCAAACCCTCGCGGCGCAGCCTCCTCGAGAGAAGACCGACGTCGGTCGGGTGCTCGTCGAAATCGCCGAAACGCTGCCGCGGCGGGGTCTGGTCGTCGCCATCTCCGACTTCCTCACCGACGTCGAGAGCACGCTGCGCGGATTGCGGCTGCTGAAGCAGCATGGCCACGACGTGCTGGCGTTCCATGTCCTGGACGACGACGAACTCGATTTTCCGTTCGACGGCCCGGTCCGTTTCGAGGGCCTGGAATCGCTGGCGCGGCTGAATTGCAATCCGCGCGCGCTCCGCGAAGGCTACCTCGAGGCCTTGCAGCGGTTCCTGGCGACCCTGCGGCATGGTTGCGCGCGCGACGGCGTCGACTACATGCTCGTCCGCACCAGCATGCCTCTGGACGCCGCCTTGGCCCATTATCTCAGTCGTCGACTCGCAGCGGGGCGCCACCGGAAGTGAGTTTCCTGTTCCCATCGCTGCTTTCCGTGGGATTGCCGCTGATCGCCCTGCCGTTGATCATCCATCTGATCAACCTGCGGCGGCGCAAGCGCATCGAATGGGCCGCCATGGATTTCCTCATGGAAAGCCGGAAGCGGCGGCAGAAATCGATTCTGCTGAAGCAATTGCTGCTGCTCGCCCTGCGGACGCTGGCCGTCGCCTGCATCGTCTTCATGCTGGCCGGGCCCGTCGTCCGCTCCGCCTGGGCGGCGCTCTTCGGGTCGGGCGTCACCCACCACTTGATCTGTCTCGACGACAGCTTTTCGATGAGCGACCGGCAGGGCGAGCGTTTGGTCTGGGACGAGGCCGTGCGCGTCGCCGCCAGGATCGTCGAAGCCGGTCGGCAGCGGCCGGGCCGGCAGATCGTCACCCTGCTGCCGTTCTCGGTCGCCCAGACGCTCGCCGCCGGCGAGGGGCCCGCCGTGCACCGCGAGCCTCTCAACGACGAGTTCGCCGCGCGGTTCGCCGAACTCCTCGCCGGCCTCAAGCCGTCGTCCACGGCCGCCGGCCCGCTCGACGCGCTGCGGGCCGCGGAGCGGTTGCCCCAAGCGGCCGACGACGAGACGCGGATCGTCTATCTGCTCTCCGACTTCCGCGCTCCCCAATGGAGCGACCGCGGCGCGCTGGCCGAGCAGGCCGCCAAGGTCCGCGCCCAGGCCAGCCAACTGCAACTGATCCACTGCGTCGACCAGACGCGGCCGAATCTTGCGGTCACCCGTCTGGAGCCCGTCGCCGGACTCCGCGCCGCGGGCATCGAGACCTGGATGCTGGCCGCCGTCCGCAATTTCGGCGACGCCCCCGCCCCCGCCACGACGCTTGAAGTGCGGCATAACGACGCCCGCCTGCCCGCGTTGCAGTTCGACGAGATTCCGCCGGGCGGCGAAGAAGTCCGGCAGTTCCGCGTCGGTCTGTCGGCGGAAGGAAGCCGGCTGGAAGTCGAATTGCCCGCCGACGCGCTCGAGATCGACAACCGCCGCTTCTTCGCCGCGGCTCCGCCGACGGCCTTCCCGGTGCTGCTGGTCGACGAGTCGCCGCGCGGCGAGGATGGCCGGTATCTGGCGGCGGCCCTCGACCCCGGCCAGCGGAATCTGAGCGGTTGGAGCCCGCGCCTCGAGCGTCGCGGATTTCTCGCGCGCGACGAGGACCTCGGCCGGTTTGCGGCGATCTTTCTGTTGGACGTCCCCCGACTGGAGCCGCTCGAGCTGGAGCGGCTGTCCCAGTACGCCGCGCAAGGGGGAGGCGTGGCGTGGTTCCTCGGACCCCAGACGCAGCCGGCTTTCTACAACGAGAGTCTGTACCGCGGCGGCGAGGGCTTGCTGCCCGCCCCGCTCGATACCCCGCGTCAGCTGGCCGCCGATCGCTCCGTCGGCGCCTCCGACGTGCAGGTGGCCGACGACGAATTGTTTCGCGTCTTCCAAGGCCAGCGAAACAGCTTCCTGTCGCTGGTCCGCGTCGATTTCTACTACGCTCTGGATCCCGCCTGGGCGCCTCCCAAAGACGGCTCGGTCGAGACGCTGGCCCGGCTCCGCAACCGGGCGCCGCTGGTGCTGCGAAAACGATTCGGCGACGGCCAGTGCGTGGCGCAGCTCTGCCGCGTATCGCCGCTGCCGGCGGAACTGGGAGCGTGGAGCAATCTCAGCCTGAATCCCGCGTTTCCGGTCTACGCGAACGAACTGGCGGGCAAGCTTTCGGCGTCGCGGCGCGACCTGCCGGCCCAACTCGTCACGTCGCCGCTGACGTTCGTCGCTCCGCTGGCCGACTACCAGTCTGCGGCGCAAATCCGCCCGCCCGCCGCCGCGAGCCAGGCCCCGTTTCCGTTCGACGCCCGGCAGGACGGCGACTTCTGGTCGGCGGACTTGCCGACGCCCGTCGCCCCCGGAATCTGGGAGGCCGCCTGGACGCCCCGCGAGGCGACCGAGACCGCCGCCGCCGAACTTCGTCAACTGCGCGCCGTGAACGTCGATCCCCGCGAGGGCGATCTGCACGCCCTCGACCAGCAGCAACTGGGCGAGGTGCTCGACGGCCTCGATTGGCAGTTCTCCCGCTCCAGCCAGTTCGCCGAATCGGCGGACGAGCTGGCGGGCTACAACCTGACGACGGCGCTGGTCGCCACGCTGGGGGCCGTGTTGCTCGGCGAGCAGTTGGCGGCGTACGCGGCAAGCTTCCATGCCGCGGAAAGGAGCGTTGCGTCATGACGCTGCCTTTCGTGCACGTGCTGCCGGCCGTCGAGCCGTCGTCCTCGGCGCTGGTCTCCTACAGCTTGCGGCGGATCGCCCAGATGGACGATCCCCGCTGGGCCTGGTCCGCCGCGGTCGCCGTCCTGGTCGCCTTCGCCGTCTGGACGCTGCGTTGGTACCGACGCGAACTGCCGGGAAAAACGCGCGCCTCGACCCTGCTCGCCGGTCTCCGTCTGCTGGCCGCGGCGGGGATCCTGCTGTTTTTCCTGGAGCCCGTCAAACGCGTCGACCAGCAACGGGTGGCCCACAGCGAAGTCGTGCTGCTGGCCGATGTCAGCCAGAGCATGCGGCTGGAGGATGAATCGTCCGACGGCGTCGCCGGCATGGCCCGCATCGACGCCGCGCGGCAAACGCTCTCGGCGCTTCGGCTCTGGCAGGAGCTGCGGCAACGGCACAACGTGACGTTGGGCGCCTTCGCGGCGAAGTACGCCGAGGTCGGCCGCTGGGAACGCCTCCCCTCCCCTGCCGCCGACGCCGCCGCGAAGGCGGGAGCCGAAGCGCCTCCCGCGGCGGCTGCCGCGCCCCCGCAGGCCGTGCTCGACGCGCTGCGGGCCGAAGGCGCCGAGAGCCGTCTCGGCGACGCTCTGGGCGAAATCCTTGCCAATCCGGCGGGCCGGGGCGGACCGTTGGCCGGCATCTGCATCCTCACCGACGGCATCCAGAACGGCGGCGTCGACGCCCTCGCGGCAGCGCGGCAGGCGGCGGCGCAGCGGACGCCGCTGGTGATCGTCGGACTCGGCTCGACCGCGCCGCGCCGCAACGTCCGGCTCCAGGACCTGATCGCCCCCGCCCGCGCCTATCCCGGCGACGCCGTGACGATCCGGGCGCTCGTCGCGGCCGAGGGGTACGCCGGCCGGCAGGTCGAAGTCGAGCTGTCGAGCGCCTCGTGGCAGGGCGACTCCCCGGGACCCGCGACGCGCGTCGGCGTGCAGACCGTCACGGTGGGGGAAGGCGAGGGCCCGGCGGTGGCCGAGTTCTCGCTGGTTCCTCAGGATCTGGGGCGGCTGGAGCTTTCGGCCCGCGTCGCGGCGATCGACGACGACCAGTATCCGGCCGACGACGTCCGCTCCGCGGAACTCGAGGTGGTCGACAGCGACCTGCGGACGCTGCTCGTCGCCGGAGCCGCCACGCGAGACTACTGCTTCCTCCGCGACCAGCTGCGGCGCGACCCGCACATCAGCGTCGACGTCTGGCTGCAGACGTCGCCGCCAGGGATTTCCCAGGACGCCGACGCGATTCTTGACGAGTTTCCCGCCTCGCGAGAAGCCTTGTTCGCCTACGACGCCGTGGTGGCCTTCGATCCCGACTGGACGCTGCTCAGCGAGCAGCAGCAGGCTTTGCTGGAGGAGTGGGTCGCCGACGAAGCAGGCGGGCTGATCGCCGTGGCCGGACCGGTCAACACGGGCGTCTGGGCGTCGAACGCCAGTTGCGGACGCATCCGCTCGCTCTATCCCGTCGAGTTCCAGCGGCGGCTCACGCTGCTGGACGACGGCCAGTACGGCTCGACGGTCGCTTGGCCCGTCGACCTGACGCGCGAAGGGCAGGAGGCCGAATTCCTGTGGATCGCCGACACGCCCGCCGAAAGCCGCGCCCGGTGGGCCGAATTTCCCGGCGTGTTCGGGTGCTACGCCGTCAAAGGCACGAAGCCGGGAGCGGTGGTGTACGGGCGGTTCAGCGATCCGGACGCGGGACTGGCGGTCGATCCGCCCGCCTATCTCGTCGAGCAGTTTTTCGGGGCGGGCCGCGTGTTCTACCTGGGCGGAGGCGAATTGTGGCGGCTCCGGGGACTGGATCCGGGGATTTTCGAGCGTCTGACGACCCAGCTCATCCGCCACGTGAGCCAAGGCCGGCTGCTCCGCGGTTCGTCGCGCGGCCGGCTGCTGGTCGAGCGGGATCGCTACCAGGTCGGAGAACTGGCGATCGTGCGCGCGCAGCTGACCACGCCGCGGCGAGAGCCTTATGTCGCCGCCAAGGCGGTCCTTCGGGTGACGGGTCCCGGGGGGGCGGCCGACAACGTCGACCTGGCGGCCGACCCGAACCGTCCCGGCAGCTTCCTCGGACAATTCCGCCTGGCGGACGAAGGGGTCTACCGCCTCGAACTGCCCCTGCCGGAATCGGCGGACGAGCAGCTTGCCAAGCGGATTCAAGCCACGGCTCCCGACAAGGAATTTGCGGAAACGCGTCGCCAGGAGAACCTGCTGGCCGAGGCCGCCGCGGTTTCGGGCGGACACTACTTCGCCAACTGGGAGTCGGCCCTGCGGGGAGAGTCGCCGCAGCCGCCGCTGGGAGCATGGTTGCCCAGCCGCACCGAAACGCGTATCGTGCGCGGGAATCCGGACCACGCCTTCTCGGAGCGCCTGAATCGGGCGCTGCTGGGCCTGATCGTGGGAGCCCTGGGCGTCGAATGGATTTCCCGCCGTCTGTTGAAACTCGCCTGAATTCCTCGAGCGTCTGCGACTGGCCCGGCATGTCTTCCGCTGCGAATTCCTTCCTGCTGCCGCCCGTCGTGTCGCGCAAGCTCGACCGCTTGCGGCGGCTGGTGCGGCTGTACGTCGCTCTGGACGGTTTGGCGGCGGTGGCCTTGCTGCTGGGGGGAGCGTTTTGGGCGGGGTTGGCGGCCGACTGGCTGTGGGACCCGGGGGCGTCGTTGCGGGCCCTGGGAGCGGTCGCCGTCGGCTTGGCCGCGGTCGTACTGACGGGCCGCCTGCTTGGCCAGCGACTCTCGGCCGAGTTGCCCGACGCGAGCCTGGCGCTGCTTTTGGAGCGGCGATTTCCCTCGCTCAACGACAGTTTGGCGACGGCCGTCGACGCGGCGCGGCAGGGTGCGGCGGTCGCCGCCCATCCGCAACTGCTGGCCGAGACGGGCAAGCTGGCCGCGCAGCGCGTCGCAGGGCTGCCGCTGTCGCCCGTCTTCAACTGGACGCCCCTGCTGCGGAAAGGGGCCGCCGCCCTCGCGGTCGTCGGCTCGATCGCGGCGTTCGCCCTGTTGGGCCAACAAGCGTTCGCGTTCTACCTCAAGCGGCTGCGCCTTTCCGACGAGCTGTGGCCGCGGCGGGTGGCCCTGGCGGTCGTGGGCTTCGTCCCCCGCGACGGGCAGCTCACGGCCAACGTCGCCCAGGGAGACGCTTGCGAAGTGCTTGTCAACGCGTCGCTGAAAGACGGTCACGAAGCGCCCGACGAGGTGGAGGTGCGGTGGCGCACGCCGGCCGACGGAGCCCGCGGCGGAGAGTCGCTGGTGCGGCTTGGCGAGGCCGTGGTCGGTCGCGACGACGCCCAGCAGTACCGCTGCGAATTCAAGCCGGCGACGGACGTCGTGTTCGACTTGATCGGCGGCGACGCGCGGCTGCGAAATCTGCGAATTCGCGTCGTCCCGCGGCCCGTGGTGCAGTCGGTCGTCGCCGCATGCGAATTTCCCGCCTACATGCAGCGGGCTCCGCGGACGTTGCCCGTCAGCCAGCGGGTGGAGGTTCCCGTCGGCAGTCGCGTCGCCTGCCGGCTCGACGTGAGCAAGCCGGCGGCGTCGGCGACGGCGGTCAGCTCGGCGAGCCAGCTGGCGATTCCGACCCGCGTCGACCCGACCGACGCGCGTCGCTGCTGGATTGAGCTCGGGGCCGTGCTGGAAGACCAACAGATCGCCTTCACGATGACCGACGACGAAGGCGTGACGACTCGCGAGCCGTTTCGGCTGGCGGTCGTCGCCGTCCCCGACGAAGTGCCGGAGATCTCGGTGCGGTTGCGCGGGATTGGCACGGCCGTCACCCCGCAGGCCCGACTGCCGCTGGAAGGCCGGGTCAGCGACGACTACGGCCTGATCGCCGCCTGGTTCGCCTACCAGATCGACGCGGAGCCCCCGCAGCGGCTGCCGCTGGGCCAACCGGTCGCCGGAAAATTCGAGGTGCGCGACCTGGAGTCGTTCGATCTCCAAGGGCGGGACGAATCGGCCCAACAGCCGCGGTTCTCGTTGCAGCCCGGGCAGAAGCTGTCGCTGACGCTCGAGGCGAGCGACGCCTGCGACCTGCGCCATCCCGTTGCCAACGGGGCCAGCCAGCAGTTTCCCCTGGAGATCGTGACCCCTTCGGAACTGCGAGGCCTGCTCGAGCGCCGCGAACTGGCTCTTCGGCAGCGGTTCGAGGCCATCCACGAAAAAATGGCGGGCGCGGCGGAGTTGCTCGACCGGGTCGCCGCCGAGGGGTCCGCCGCGGCGATCGCGGACCCGCAGTCCGACGGGGAGCCGTCGGCCGACGGGGAGCCGTCGGCCGACGAGGCCCGCCGCCTGCGGGACGCCTCGCGGCTGGCCGGCACGGGCCAGACGGCCGCCCAACTGGCCTTCGAAACCCTCGGCGTGGCCGAGGCCTTTCGGGAGATCGTGCTGGAACTTCAAAACAACCGCATCGACACCCAGGAACTGACGCAGCGGTTGGTCCAGGGCGTCGCCGAACCGCTGGAAGCAATCGGCGAGAACATGCTTCCCGACCTGGAAACACGCCTGGACGGCTTGCGGGACGAGCTGCGCCGCGGAGCCCCCGAGACGGCCGCCGCGCTCGTCGCCGCACGGGCGGCGGCGCGGGCGACGGTCGAAGCCATGCGGGAGGTGCTTGACCGCATGCTGGAACTGGAAAGCTACAATGAACTGGTCGAACTGCTGCGGGAGATCGTCCGCGAGCAGGAACGACTCAACGAAGAGACTAAATCCCGGCAAAAAGATCGCTTGCGCGATTTGCTGGAGGAGTAGGCCGGTGTTCGCCTTCCCGCCGAATGTTCGTTGCCGTTCCGCTGCGTGGACCGTCGCTGCGTGGACGGTCGCCGCGTCGGTTGTCGTGCCCGACGGATCGGCCGTCGGCCAGACTTCCAGCCCGCCCCCCTCTCCCAATCTCGCGGCCCAGCAGGCCGCGGTCGCCGAACGGTACGCCCGCTTGGAGCTTCTGGCCGGCCGGCTGGCCGAGCTGTCGCGTTCCACCCAGCCGGGGCGAGCCTCCGTGCTGCGCGAGCTGCTTGCTCGCAGCGGCCGCGGCGACGTGACCGGAAAGTTCCGCGGCGCGCTCGACGCGCTGGAGCGGGAGAGCTACTCGCAAGCGCAAGAGAATCAAACAGCGCTGCACAAAGAACTCGCCCAGCTGCTCGACCTGCTCCTGGAGGAGGACCGCGACCGCCAACTCAAGTCGCAGCGCGAGCGGGCGGCTGAGTACCTCAAGGACCTCAAACGCGTGATCCGTTCCCAACGGGGCGTCGCCGCCCGGACCGAAGGGGGCGACGATCAGCGGCAGCTCGCCGAGGAACAGCGGGATCTCGCCGACGAGACGGAGAGCTTGGAAGACCGGGTCCAGGAAGGAGAGGAACTTCGCAACGGCGACGCGGCGCAGGACGGTTCCGGAGGTCGCGGCAGCGGCAGCGGCGCGCCGCCGGCCCCCCGCGAAAACGGCGACGCGGCGCCCCCGGGCCAAAAACGCGGCTCGCAGCAGGGTCCGTCAGGTCCGCAGCCGTCGGGCGACGAACCTCGCGAGGCCGAGCCGCCTTCGGAGCGCGACGGCCCGGAGGACGCAGGGGATCGCCCGCCGAGATCGGCGGAGGAGGGGCTGCCCGAGGCCCCGACGCCGAACGCCCCGGCGCCGCAGTCCGATTCCGGACCGCCTCCGTCGCCGCCGTCGCCGCCGCAGAACTCGCCCTCCGCTCCCGGCGGCAAGGGTGCCGACGCGTCGGAAGGGAGCGGCGACGCTCCGCCCGGGGAAGCGCCCGGCGGGGAGGGCGCGAGCGACTCGCCGATGAAGAAGACCGCCGAACGGCTGAATCGGGCCCAGCAGCGGATGCAAGCGGCCCGCCGCCAACTTGAACAGTCGCAACGGAAGGATGCCGAGGAGGCGCAGCGGGAGGCCCTCCGCGATCTGGAGCAGGCCGAGGCGGAATTGCAGCGGATCTTGCGGCAACTCCGCGAAGAGGAACTCGAGCGAGCCTTGGTGCTTCTGGAGGCGCGGCTTCGTAAAATGCTGGAAGCACAAAACGACGTCCACGCGGAAACGCAGCGGCTGGCCGCCGCGGCAACCGCCCCGGAGCACGAACTGGAAATCGCCGGCGGACGGCTGGCGCGGCAAGAGCGGTCGATCATCCAGGAGGCCGACCGGGCGCTGGTGTTGCTGCGGGAAGACGGCACTTCGGCCGCCTTTCCAGAGGCCCTCGAGCAGGCCCGCGACGACATGGAGTCGATTGCCGCACGACTGGCCGACGCCGACTTGGGCCCGCTCACGCAGGGGCTCGAAGAAGACGTCATCGCCGCTCTCGAAGAGGCCTTGGGGGCTCTGGAGCAGGCGCTGGACGACCTGCGCGAGCAACGCAATCGGGGAGAGTCCTCCGGCGAGGGCGGGGATCCGGGCGACGCTCCGCTTGTCGACCAACTCGCGGAATTGCGGATGATCCGGTCGTTGCAGGTGCGCGTGAACCGGCGCACGGAGGAGTACGGCAAGCTGGTGCAGGGCGAAGAAGCCGACAAGCCGCAGTTGCGAGAGGCTTTGGAGGGTCTCGCGCGCCGCCAGCAGCGAATTTTCGAGGCCACGCGCGACCTGCAAAGGGAGCCCAGTCCATGATCCGCCTGACGCATTTGCTCGTGGGGGGAGCCGCCCTGCTCGGCTCGGCGGCGCCGGGGCGCGCCGACGGCGAGTTTCCGGCCTCGTGGCAGCCGGTGGAGTTCGCTGCCGCCCGATCGCTGGTCGAGGCTTGGCTCGAGCGGACGGCCGCCGACGCCCAGCGCGCCGACGCGACCCGCCGCCTGTGGGACGCGGCTGCCGAGAGCACCTCGTCGACCGCCCCTCAGGCTTCGGAGTTGCTTCGCCGCGCGGCGGAGGCTTTCGCCCTCGCCTCGCCCCGCGCGCACGCGTTGACGTGGGCCTGCCTGTCGGGACAACCGCTCCCCCCGGCGGCCGAGCTCGCCTGGTTGAACGATCGTTCTCAGGACCCTTTCGAGCGGCACAATCTGCGGTTGCTGCTGGCTCAGCGGATGGTGCAGGACGGATTGTACGACGAAGCGCTCGTCCAACTGGAAGGACTGCAGCCGGGCGACGTGCTCGA
>Ga0169931_10012534_pt1 | contig 11736 bp, 11 predicted proteins | sample Kivu_15m_20L_FD_129675 | JGI IMG/M metagenome (GOLD analysis project Ga0169931, IMG submission 129675) | Freshwater microbial communities from Lake Kivu, Western Province, Rwanda to study Microbial Dark Matter (Phase II) - Kivu_15m_20L... | ecosystem: Environmental > Aquatic > Freshwater > Lake... | reverse complement strand
CCATTAATCTCACCAAGGGAACGATGGATCGTTTTCTTTGTCACGACACTGCATCGACTCTCTTCCTTCCTACAAAACAAGAATCGTTCCAATTCATTTTACTCTTTTGTTCTTTTACTTCTCTGTTTCATTTTGTTTACAATTATAATATGCAAGTGGATTTTCATATTGTGGCTTCATCATGATCATCATCGCACAAGCAATAAATCGTCAACGTCCGTACTTATCTCCAGTAGTTTTATACTGATATTTGCAATCCTCATTCATCATTACAGTATCTCATCATCGACGACAACTATGAAACATGATATATCTCTATATCATCAGAGAAATAACTTTTATGAAGCATGGATAACTTTACAGAACTTTACAATTCGTACATACCCTCATCAACCTCTGCGTTATTTACATGGACAATGGTATAGAACATGGAACCAATCGATGAGTCTAGTACGATTTAGAGGTATTAATTTACCTGCAAAGACACCGAACTTTCCATTCGAATTACGTTCGACGAGACCCAATCGAGATCATCCACATAGCTATGAGGAATATATGAAACTTTTATATTCATCGAAAGCCACGGTTTCTTTTATGGATCGTCCTATACCCCTATCCACTGCTGATGAACACTTTGCACGTCTTTCCTTGTATGGGTTTAATCTCATACGGTTGTCCGTTCCTTGGGAGGTGTGTTTTATAAAGAATTGTGAAAAATATACACATATTATCCATCCTTTAAATGATAATAATAATTTCATTCTTGAATTTTTCACCTATACCCTTGTTTTATACTTTTTCAAAGGCTGTTATGCCATCGGTAAGGATAAAATCTTAAGCTTATTTTTATACTTATTTTGATAAGTCAATTTTCATCCTTAGATATCTACCCCTCTTTCTTTGTCTTCCTTCGTCTAGGCTGCTGGAAAACTGGATACTGGGTATCTCTCCTACCTATCTCAACTTATTGATATAGCCGCGAAATATGGTTTATATGTTATTATCGATCCACATCAAGATGTATGGAGTCGATTTACGGGTGGTGATGGCGCTCCTTGGTGGACCTTGAGTGTTGCCGGTTTTGATATGGATCATTGGTATAGCCTCGTCGACACAGATGCAGCTTTATTACACGCGTCGTCTTCTTCACAAGATGAATCCAAAATTCAATGGCCTACCAACTATGGCAAGTTAGCTGCAGCGACAATGTTTACATTATTTTTTGCTGGAGATGTCTTTGCTCCAGGTATCATGGTAGAAGATGATGGTTGTTTTGAGCATGAGTCATTTTGGAGAAATGTCGATTTTACTTGTCATACAGATGATGATCCGACATGTTATTCTTACCAAGATTTATCAACTGATGTTGCTGATTGTGGGGTTTCCATCTCCATTCAAAGCTATTTAAGAAAATATTACTTGATGTTTCTTGCAGCAGTTGCACATTGTGTTCAAAGTAAAATGAATGTCATTGGTTTCAACTCCATGAACGAACCAAGTAACGGTCAGTGAAACCAATTCATAGTCCCTTTTTATAATTGCAAACTTGTTCCTCTTTGCATTCTTCCAATAACTCAACAGAGTAAATATTTATTTCACAGGTTTCGTTGGTTTGCACGATATTCGGACGAGGCAATTTGGAATGCCTGTTGGTAACCTCTTAAGTGCCTTCGATGGGATGGTATTGGCGTCAGGAGAACAATTGGAAGGTGTCGAATATTATTCCTCGCCTAACGTCAAAAGTCATTCTAAGCGGATACTGAATCGGCTCAAACGTCGAGCGTGGAAAAACGAAAATCAGGATATTTGGCTTCGTCTGGGTATATTTGAAAAGGATTTTACAACAAGGAAACCAACGTTAATGCAGCCTCATTTCTTCGGCTACAATAGATCTTTCATGGATGAATTCATGGGACCCTTTTACCGTGACGTGCAACGAATAGTACAACGTTTCAGTGACAGATTCGTGATATTCGCTGAGCCTTACATCAATTGCACATACCCATCCTATAATGGGCCTCCCGAAAGTTTCGACTCAAATAAATTGGCTTGGTCTCCTCATTGGGTAAGTTAATTTTTTGTGTCATATTGGCGAAATTTACTTTGTACCTATCCTTCTTGCACTAAAAACTAACGACGATTCCTAGTACGATCCGACCACACTTTTACTGAAGCGTTACTCTAGACACATAGCCTTGGATTTAGAAAGAATGAGACCAGTTTTTCTCTCAAGGTTTATATCCAGGAGTTTTCAGAAATTTTTCAAGAATATGAGGGAATTAACACCAGCTCAAACGTATCTGTTGATCGGAGAAACCGGAGTACCATTTGACATCGAAGGATGTGGTATCAATGACAGCCGTATCTGTGAAGAGGCGCTGGATCGTACTCTGCGAGGGATAGAGGCGAACAATATCGACTACGTTTTGTGGAATTACTGCCATGATAACAATTCTACACAAGGTGATAATTGGAATGGTGAGAATCTATCGCTTCGAGTAGGTGATCCTAGAGATAGACGAAACAGAGGGATATTAAGCGCAGTGCGGCCTTACGCGTATCAACATTCCCCCTTGGTTGAAATCGCTGAGCAAATATTCCATCAGCAGACGATCTCAGGGCCAAATGTGAGCAAATTGACTAACGAATACAGGTTGAAACTCAGATGTACTCGATCTCATATGGACAATCAACGGCGTTCTTATGATCAAGCTTTCGTCCATATCTACCTTCCAGCTTTGCAATTCGTGCCAGATTGTGATACGTCGTACGCACTCAAAGTATCCGATGGTGACACTGTTTACAACCATTCCTTGCAGACTTTGTTTTGGAGTGGATTATCTTGTCTGCAAGCAATGAATTTTGACGAAGTCATATCGTTTGAGCTATCCATCGCAATTTAAGTGGTACAAGTTCAGTGATAGTATTCCGTCTTTTAGGTTGTCTTCTCTTTGAATCAACTTCAAATTTCTTTCTTGTGTTTTTATTGGCTCTTCGTATCTTACTAGATTCATGATTTCCTCTCTGCGTCCCGTGAACCTACAAAGTTTAGATCTTTTGCATTGAAAGTTCACAGCAACCAATAAATAGATTCTTCTGAAAATTGCATGTGCAATATCAATGTCCGAGCAGTGCTTTCTTTATCCTGTGACTTTGCGGGTTATTTCTACTGTATTCTTTGTGCTCAAGCGCCTTTACATGTGAACGTATAACGATATGAAATTGATCGCTTTTTTTCGGCGCTTTGATCTCTTTTGTCTTTTTATGGTTTATGTAACTTTATTTGTGGCTACAGAGGAATCCGAAACAACTAGACTCATACCTCATACCAGTTTATTCACGTTCTACTCTCTTGGGGTCACACTGTTCAGAGGAAAATACACATATATTTTCCTTACGCCATTACACCATGCCACGGAAATTATGCACGGTATTGGTGTCATTTTCACCTTTACGGGTAATATCATCTCTTTCGCCCATCTTGTGCTTGTGTCGATACTGGAGTTGTTTAGAATGTATAACAGGACGCTTTTCCCCATGGCTACTTGCTTCCTTTATTATACACTGATGATGATTTTTCTTTTTAAGGTGTTTTCGGTAGTTATAACTCGGTATCGGTATCAGTGAGTGTGGCAACGTTTCTGAACTCAGTACTGCTCTATTTCTTTCGTTGATATAGATTCCGAGGAATCATCGACTTAAGAATTAACCATAGTGAGGAGCGATATCTTTCCGTAAGGAGACTTATCTCGTCGTAACTGTCATCCAAAGCAACTGGAAGTTCAGTAAGCCCATGAATCTCTTTATTTCGAAAGTAACCGGTCAATCGTCTCTAATGCTTGAAAATGTTGGAACGGTTGCAGTTTGCAGTATCAATTCACTAAAAAAAGGATTTTCGGATATGTACAATGATCCAACTAGTTGATGTCCTTTAACAGGGGAACGGTCCCACGATGACTCCTCGGGTCATTCCGTTCCAAATACGACGCCGGATGTGATTCAGAAGCAAACTTTTGCTTTTGATGAATATTAAGCATCAGCACTATACCGTTTCTCATCTGTGCCCATATATCGTAACCGATGATGTCCTTGTAACGATTTGGAGGAGCCGTTGTCGGACTTTCTCCCTGATTCTATAATGAATATTCTTAGAATATAATCTACGAGTGGCATGACACCGAATGTAAAGAGGCGGTATTTGATTGGCAACTAGGCGCCCTGTTATTTCTGGCCACTGAGTCTGAATCCGCAAGTGGAAGTTACCCCCTATCGTTCAAATATTTTATTAAAAATGTACACAACTGAGCAAAATGTTGGGGAAGGATTGAGTGAAGAAGATTGGAGACGAGAGGAACGCATCTAAATTTAATTTTTAGACCATATCACAAGGGGCCAACTTTTCCCCTTATCCTTCTCAAGTAGAGCGATGAAAGCCGATTGCCGTCTAGTAAATAACGCCGAATTCTAATCACGATAATGATTTGAAGTATGATTTTGACCATGGAACGAGATGCCCACCAATAGAATCTCATCGTTCGACGCTATCGTGAAAATCCTATCGTTTATGACTTCTCAACGAATCGAGGATCCTTCGCTTTCGACGTTTTAAGATGTACAGTCGTCATCATATTTTCTTCCTTGGATTTCATAGTTGCGAAGACCCAGCGGCAAGATAATTTGCAACATGGTTAAAGCAAGTACCAATCAGTTGAAATTTGTATCTGGTGCCCGCTAGGGAAGTTCTGCAGATGGTTTGCATCGGAGCTGAATGTCACGATAACCATGAAGAATACTGAATAGATCTTGAGGATCTAGATGAGTATACCCTGTCATAATTTCATCTTTATGCTCAGGAGCATCAGAGATTTTTTTGCAAAAAATGCTGAATCTAGATAATTTTGACTAAGTATTATAGACGTATTGAAACGTCTATTTTTGATTGAACAAAGCTTAGTTCGCTACTTTCTTTTTAATTGTTCATGATAGATGACAGGCTACGCTGATGCATCGTGAGAGTCACAGAATAATCTTGCATTCTGAAACATTCGTAGCCAAGGTCCAACCTCAAAATCTTTCCAACCTTCAGGTATCCAGGGCCATTGCCATGCTGTAAATACTCTTTCGGGATGCGGCATCATGGCCAAATGACGTCCGTCCTCTGAACACAATGCTGCTATGCCGTCGGGGCTTCCGTTTGGATTAAAGGGATACTGAGCAGTGATCTCATTCGAATCATTTACATACCGAATAGGCGCAAGATTTTTCTCATGAACTAGTTGGTTTACGGAAATGTCAGGAAAGTGGAAACGACCCTCCCCGTGGGCTATCCAGACTCCTAGCGACGATCCTTCCATTCCATTTAGCAAGACAGCTGGACTTTCGAGGATTTTCACAGTGCAAAAGCGACTCTCGAATTTACCGCTGTGATTGTGAAGAAGTCGAGGTTGCGCACTCTCAGGAAGACCATCACTTCTAGGTATCCAGCCAAGTAGAGCCATCAGCTGACAACCGTTACATATTCCCAGACTGAACGTATCCGGTCGACGGCGGAAATCTTGAAATTGTCGGTACACATTCTCATTGAATTTTATTACACCAGCCCATCCTTTTGCACTGTCCAGTACATCGGCATATGAAAATCCTCCAACGAAAACGATTCCTCGAAACTGCTCTAATGTAACAGAACCACTTAAAAGGTCGCTAACAGTGACGTCCCAGGCATCTAAGCCGGCCGCTATGAATGCTGAAATCATTTCTCTGTCACCGTTGCTACCTTCCTGTCGAATGACGGCGACTTTGTGTTTCAAGCTCGCTCTCATTATAGGCTCTGGCGTAGGTTCAGGCTTAAAGGTAAGATTCCATTGGGGGGCTCGTCTAAATTTCAAACCCTCCTCTTCCTGACGAACGCATTCTGGATTCCTTTGCCTTTTCTCTAGCTGAAAGCTCGTAGCTTCCCATACGTCACGAAGTACGGTGGTTTTCTCCAGGATGCTAGGAGAAGCCCCTGCTACAGAAATACTGATAAAATCTCCAGGAGAAGCGTATCCGATGTCAACGCATGAGATATCAAGAGCTGCGTAAGCACTCATGATAGTCGTCACGTGTTCATTTGCGACCTCAATTACCAATGCGGCTTCCTCATTGAACAGAATTCTAACTGGTCCAATGGCATCAGGATCTGGGATATCAATCACGATTGAGCAATTTCCCCCGAAGGCCATTTCTAGAAGCGTGACGATGAGGCCGCCGTCAGAACGATCGTGTCCAGCTAGCAGTAAGCGACTATCAATTAACGCCTGAGTGACGTCGAACGCATTTTTAAGCAACTTGAAGTCTGAAATATCAGGACAATCATCACCAATCTGATTGTAAACTTGCGCAAGGGATGATCCACCGAGGCGAGCCATTCCGTTGGATAGATCGACCAATAAGATACGCGTGTTTCTACCACCAGGACATTTTAGATCCGGCGTCATTGTTTTTGTGATATCAGGACAGGTAGCGTAGCAAGTGAGAACTAGCTCGCCAGGAGCCTTAACGATTTCATCCCCACACTTAGCCGCCATTGAGAGGGAATCCTTTCCGCCGTCAATACTCACTCCAAGTTCAAGCAAAGCTTTACTCAAGGCTTCACAAGCATCGTACATTTTTGCTCCTTCACCAGGAAGCTTAGCGGCGTACATCCAATTGCCACTCGCCTTGATATCGTAGATACTAGATATTTTGGCCCATACTATGTTTGTCATCGCTTCAGCTACAGTCATACGTGCCATGGATGCGGAGTTAAGAAGTCCTTTAATTGGTTGCTCTCCACAAGCCACTGCTGTGCCAGTGAGACTAAAATGTGTATGGGCAGTTACACCAACATTAGATAAGGGAAGCTGAAGTGGCCCGACGCATTGCTGTTGTGCAATGAGCCCTGTTACAGACCTATCAACCTGTACGAAGTATCAAAATTAGATGTAAATTCAGCATACAACGCGGCCGAATATTTCCCTTATATAATGATAATGCATATGTAGTTAGTTACCTTGTGAACAAGGAAACGCTTCGATCCCACAGACAAAAGACGTAGAACCCGATCGAGAATATCCATGACCGTGGTACCTTCAGGAATCGTAATGGGAGTCGATGCTAAAGGAAGATGATCATCCTTGAATGTCTTCTGAGGCATTTTACCTAGAACAAGCTCAAGTGGAAGGTCAACCGGTGTAGTCCCATTCAGCGAATCTCGAACAACAATTTTACCATCGCCAGTCACTTGGCCCACAATGCATACAGGGCAATTTTCACGTCGAGCCATGGATTCGAACAGCTCTTTATCACAAGCCTTGATCAAGAGCGCATTGTTTTCTTGATATTCAGCCCCCCATATTTCGAGCACTGACAATGTGCTATCCCCGATCGTTACCTGTCAAATGGAATATTCACATTATCATCTACACATTATATTGACCAGCCAAAGGAGAAAAAACATGCATAGTTCTCACCTTGCGAATGTCATACTCAGCTCCAGCTGGTTCTACAATTTCTTTCAACACATTTCCATTCCCTCCTGCACCTTGATCATGTACAGACACGATGGGATTATTAGGTCCAAGATCACAACAAGCTCTCATGAGTCGATTCATCCGATTTTCCATTTCAGCATCACCACGTTGAACAGCATCAAAGTCCAAGGCTGCATTCTCTGATTTTTGCACACGTGAAGAGGCGGCACCACCTCCAATACCAATTCGATATGCAGGTCCACCGATTTTCACCACAAGCATTCCCTGTTCGGGCTCACCCTTCTTGATATGTCGATCATCAAGTTGTCCTACACCAGCCGTAAACATGATTGGTTTGACCCATTCAAACCTTTCCCCCGAGGGGATACGTTGTCCAAATGACCGAGTGAAGCCATGAATCACTGGTTCTCCATATTTGTTTCCATAATCTGATGCACCATTGCTTGCTTCTACTTCAATTTGAAGTGGCGAAGCAAGGTTATTCGGATAAATAAAACTTTTATCCTCCCATGGTAATTCATATCCAGGTATTAATAAATTTCCCACACAATAGGATGATACTCCAGCTATGGGATACGCACCTCGACCTGTAGCCATGACATCACGAAGACGACCACCTGTCCCAGTCTCCGCACCTGGAAAAGGTGCAACACCGCTTGGAAAGTTGTGTGTCTCTGCAGTTAAAATAGGATGTAATACTTGTGATGCAATTTTCATCGATGAAGCAGTACCGGGTTGAACGGGAATGACAGCGTGACAAGAATACCCTCGAATAGCCGAGGAATTATCATGGAAAGCAATAATAGAGTTGGTTTCTTGATCCTTGGGTAAGGTTTCTTTTACCAATTGAAAAAGAGTTTTGTTTTTTTCTTCTCCATCAATAATCATTTTACCACTGAAGAACCAATGTCTTGAATGTTCTGAATTCGATTGACCCATATCAAAGCATTCTACATCAGTAGGATTACGACCTAATTTGTCCTACATATAGGTATATAGTATAAAGATATACAATGTTATACACATGGGGTGAGTCAAGGTGTTTTCGATACTTGTGTGCAATAAAGGATATATTGAATTTGTAATTGATAAACATACCTTGAATAAATTATAGTAATAATCTAAATCAAATGAATCAAAACCTAAACCTCGTTCACGATTAATTTTTTCCAAGGCTTCCCGTCCTTCTTCCATGATACGAATCATTTGAACCGTTTCAGGAATAGTCCCTATATCAAAAGACGTTATAGGTTCATGATATTCTTGTTCCGTCATACGATCATGTAGCATGGTATGTATGACATCATATGCTTCTGGTGATAATGATTCCGTAAGATGAAATTGATATCTTTTCGAGAGTTCTAAACGACTAATGGGTGGTGATAGGTTACAGGATTGACAAATAGATATAGCGTTGGAAGAAAAGGCCGAAGTAAACGTCATACGTGGACCAAATTCTAGAGTCAAAGTCTGATGGTTGGATGATGATGATGATGAATCATTCACACTACTATTTGTTGTTGTAAAAATACTCTGTTCCAAACGAAGTTTGTCTGGTTCAAATGTTTCACCTAATAGCCATTCCAACTGTTGAATTTGTATAGGACTTAATTCAGGACAACCTCCTTGTAATTGTACATTGAAACAACTTTCTGTTTGTATGGAAATAATTTTTGTAGCATCGGATGATAAATTCAATCCCTTGAGATTTTCTTGAATGGATGGTAGTAAAGAATGAGATGGTTCTGTTTCTCGATAATAATGAATAATTTTACTACTGCTATTCGTAGACATGTTTGTTGATGGTAGACACTGATTTTGTAAAATTATATATTCTTTTTTTCTTTTGGTTTGCTTAGACTGTTACAGTATAGGCTGTTTTGTAATACCACCAGATCATCCAGGACAAGCAAAAACCTTTCGAGGCCGAGAAACACACCACAATAGATGCAAAACGTGTCAAACAACGAACAAAACGTTCAAAAAAAAGATTTTATCCTTTGAGATCTCTATGTATCTGACTGCTGTGTGTGGAGATTGGCTGATGGGCGTCCGTCCGTCAGCACTTTATCCTAACTCTAACTGTATACCCGACTCATCCAATAGTACTGTAAGAGAGTCCAAGAGTTTTTTATTAAACACATATACCTAGAATTGATTGACCCAATAACCTTCGGCCAAGTCCATATTGTCATTGAAACCCTCAGATGTCAAATTAATTTACAATATCAAAAATGAGTAATAGAAATGGAATCGATATTGAAACAGCCATGTCGATTTTATCGAATCGGGGATCCTCTGATGCACACTCAAGGACAAATGTTGTTTCTTCATCGGAGGATGATCCTTGTATTACCACAACCAAACAAGGTAATATCTCGGAACATATTAAGACTCCACATACGAATGCATGCAATTGCTCTTACACTCCTATTCATGATAACCTTACATCATCCACAACATGCGAACCTTGTGAAAATAGCAGCAGCAGCAACAACAACAGCAGTGAATCTCAAAGTATATTTTTTTATCAACACTGTTGTAAAATGACACTACTTGAAAAACTTTCCTTACTATTTCAATTACAAAGGGAACGGGTACAGACATATACCCTTTACGATACAGGGTTACAAATGATACTCTCTCATGGACAAGGTCATCATCCCACTGTGGATGAATACACAGCCCTATGTACCAATGTCACTGCAACCTTTACAGTACTTTCCAATTCCATAAATACCATTTGTTCCATCATGATTGAAACATCCAAGAATCAAGAAGAAAAAATAAATGATAGAATGACTATGAATGAAATAATTCCATGGATACAAAAATTACAACAATTAGAAAAACAAAAACTTCAATTTACTGCTGCATTACATTTAGAAAAAATAAGACTTTATTATACTCGTAGTATTGATGAGAGTAGTAGTGAGGAAGACATTACAAATTCAACAACAAAGCAAACTGTATTATTCCATCAAAGTATAAAACAACTGAATATATCCATAACCAATGTTATTCAACAGATTAATGAAGTGATGGATGAAATGCAATCTATTATGTTGGACTTATCGTAAATATATTTTTTGTAGAGAATTATTCACATTAGATTTTCTATTATTGATAGATCCATCCATAATATCTTCTTTTAAAATAAATAAATAAATAAAACGTAACTCTCTATCGAGGAGTATATAAAGGACTATCCTTGACGACTGTTAATTTGTGCTGACTCATGAAATAACCCAATCTTTATGAGAAATAGTCTCATTGCGGATATGGGTGGTGGCATATATGATAAAAAACAATACGCATCAGCATCATCGTTTTGATGTGGGAACGGTGAAATGGATTCTTACTTTGAACAGGGATAGATTTTCCATTAATCATACAAATTTCTCAAACCGTACCATCGAGTAACGCTATTAGCTTCGAACGTGCAGACAACGTCCCTTCGACAATGGACGGAATGGTGGAGAAAAAGGGCTCAATCGTGATATCACTATCAGTGGTAGAGACTTCAACTCTTTGTCTGAGTAGAAGGTTATATCTGACACGAACGTTTTATCCGAAGCGCCACCCTTTGTAACAGCGGTATCTTTGGTACTTCCCATGAATATCAGTTTGTGCGACAAAGTTCAACGAATCAAGGTCAAATCAAGAACCTTAAGCACTCCTGCAAAGTTATTATTGAATCCAACTGCACTTGCTGTGAAGTGGGAAAGAGACTTTCTAGATCCGGATCCATGTAAAGGTATGCGAGAAGCTTGGGAACATGGACTTTCTAGATCTGGATCTAGGTAAAGAAACAAAAAACAAGAACCAAGTCCATGGGTCCTAGTTGCATCCACGTATCAAATACTAGATGAGCAAAGACAGATAGAGATAGAAAGGATAGCAGAATCCGTCGGGAGCCGGAGATGGTGGAAAGAAGACTGACTATACTATACAATATTTTCAAAATTGAATTTCCGTAGCAGTCGAATTCATAAAACACGAATTGGCTCACTGTTAAAAGTTTTATGCTTGATTATGTATTTTGAAATCTTTCAATTTTTTCTGGATGAGTGGATGTTATAAATGTATCGTCCATATGAATCTAGCGAAGGAATACAGTACTCATCTAGTACGTGTAGTACCTAAGCTAAATGTTTACTCTCTATCTACCTTATCGTATTACTCGTATGCATGTTATATTGTACTGATACTTGATTGTTCTGTT
>Ga0169931_10012533_pt1 | contig 11737 bp, 10 predicted proteins | sample Kivu_15m_20L_FD_129675 | JGI IMG/M metagenome (GOLD analysis project Ga0169931, IMG submission 129675) | Freshwater microbial communities from Lake Kivu, Western Province, Rwanda to study Microbial Dark Matter (Phase II) - Kivu_15m_20L... | ecosystem: Environmental > Aquatic > Freshwater > Lake... | reverse complement strand
TGTATTGGCTACCTTCTCCCCGCTCATCCGTGACGCCTCCGCGAATCGGCGTCACAAACAGAATCACAAATGATTCAATGAGAGCAAATGCCCCATCAGAGATGTGGGTAATTGAAAGACTCGGCGGATGGTTACGCTTAGTCGCCTCGTCCGACAGTCTCGATCCGGCGGACACCCACCACGCCAGATCAAGGTAACGTCAGATTAAGTATAAACTTGTACAGCACAAAGTGACTCCAGATAATCTGACGGCAGACATCAGAATTTATGCCGCCGGTTTGAGCTGTTTGATGCGCTCGAGCTCAGCGGCTAATTTCTCTACTCCTTCCTGCGTCTCCTTTTTAAAATCATAGTGTTCGTACGCTGAAGCGCCGTCCCGCGGTAGGGCATGTCCGGTGATTCGCAGGCGAACTTCCCGAGGAATACCCAAGCGTTGCATAAGGGTAATGGAGGTCCGGCGACAATCATGTCCGGCCCAACCTGCCGTCTCCGTCATGCGGCGTACCTCTTCAATTCCATTGCTTCTGCCATTGAAAGGGCGCTCGCCTCTACTACCAACGCCGAACACGTAAGGCCCCCATGCCTCGCCATTCTGTTCCAGCTGCGATCTGATAATTTTTTGTGCGGCATTCGATAATGGTACCGCATGTGGTTTGCCTTGCTTCATCGTGCCTCGAGGCACGTTCCATACCCCGCGCCCCAAATCCAGCTCTTCCCGACGCATATTGCAGATCTCACCGCCTCTCATACCGGTCAATAGACTGAATTGGAGCATGGTACCCCAAGTACTGCCTTGGAGGTTCATGACAGCAACCAACTCATCATCAGTCAGCACGCGATCACGTGGCTCGACCGGCTTGGGCGGCCTGATCTGCCGACACACATTGTCTTGAACCAGGTCGCGGTCTTGGCACCAGCTTAAAAAATGGGAGAGGTATGAAAACAATTTGCGACGTGCAGCGCGCTTATCATTGTGTGCGTCCATCAATCGGGCGACATCCGATCTTGTGAGGCGTTTCACGGGACGTTTGACTAAATCGCGCAACGCCAGCGTCAGGGTGGCCCGCTTGTCGCTGATCGTCCGCGGGCGGTTTTCAGGGAGTGTTTCCAGATATTGCTCCACGAGCGGCCCCACCAACTTTTGATCTTCCGCAGCACGGGCCTCTCTCACAACCCTAGGATCTGTTCCCTCCTCGCAGAGGCGCCTTTTCGCCCTGCCGAGCTCGCGTGCTTCTGCCAGCTTGAGTTTGGGATATCGGCCAAGACTGATCGCGACACGGCGCCCGGAGCCGCGGATCCGCCCGATGTAGCGGACGCTCGCCCGCCCGGGGGCGAAGAACCGAAACTCGAGTCCTTCCTCGCGCTGAATTTCGCCCTTCTTGGCGTTTTTGAGCATGATATCCGTGAGAGTCATTAGGTCCTGAAGCTGAATCCGTGGTGCCACTATGGTGCCAGATTGCCTGCGCTTAGGAAAGATGGGGTGAGACGCTGTTAGATAAAAAGCTCATTATAATAATGGATTAGTGGAGTCCGTGAGGCGTGGTGAAACGCTGTAAAACGGCTATTTTACTGATTCGTAATCAGTAGGTCCGGGGTTCGATTCCCCGAGTCGGCACCAGTTCTCAATGGGTTAGCATACTTCAAGATATGCCCCTTGGGGCATATTTTTTCCGAGGGCACACCGGGGGCACATTTTTCGCAGGGACCCCCTTCCCCGGCCATTTATCTGCCGCCCCCTGGATAGGCCCGAATCACATCCACTGAAGCGCGCGCAGGATGCAGCGCTTCAGCATTTTGTCATGGTGGCGATCGGCGCCAGCGGCCAGGCTGATCAGCATCGTGGCCAGGTCTCGGCCTGGGGGTGCGAAGCATCGGGGGCGGCCTAACACCCCACCGGATACAGCGCTGCGCCAAACACCCCTTGGGGCGTGACAATAACCCCCAGGCGCGCGGCTAAGATTTCCAGAAAGCGCAGCGCCGGGCCGGTGAGTCTCAAGCCTGGTTCTTTGCCAATAGCGTGCCGGTAAGCGGTGGCGCCATACATCACCAAAAACCGGGCACGATGCGCTTCATTTCGCCCCCCGCCCTTGCCATGAATGCGCCAAAAACCCTCGGCCTCTTGCAGCGCCAAAAGCAATAGCCCCAAGCCTTCCAGGGCAGGCGCTAGGGCCTTTGCGCGGCCATGCGGCGCCCCTTCCCCCAATATCCTGCGCCAGCCCTGCCAACGGGCTCTCAAAGGGCGCCAGCATAAGCGCCGGTTCCAGAATGTCCCTTAGATTACCGCGCGCCTCGGCTGGCATCACCGCGCCACCGCGCGCAATTTCTACCGGATCGGCACCAAAGAGGCACAACAGATCGCGGGCAGCGATGGCGGCTTACAATCTGGTTCGCCTGCCGAAGTTGCTGGTGGTGGCGGCGTGATGCCGGGAGTCTGTCCCGAGCGAGCCGACGTGGCCAAAAAGTCACTGAAAATGGCTGTGCGCAGGCGCAAGCAGCGTCGAAAATATGCTCACGCGCCAGAATTGCGATGCTCAATGATAGCTTTTCAGCAGCCGGTTGGTGGTCCGATCGCTGCTGTTGGTTCCCGAAGGCAGCGTGAATCGGCCCATCAGACGTATAGCTAGTGGTGCGCGGGGCCATTTGAGGGACAGGAAAGATCACCATGAATCGTACCACCAGGGTTCAATCTTGGCCTCAAGCAGCCTTTCCGTCTATTTGAGAGATACTTATTGGGCGGTCACAACGAAGTGTCGTAATAGTCTGTTCGAGAACGTTACAATAATACGAGGTAAGGGAGGATCAGACCCTTGCAGGCAATCGGGCTTGCCTCCTCCTCATGATGCAGCAGCATGCGTAACGCATGGGCGTAGACTTCAGGAGAAGATTTGTTCATCGCCTTGTTAATCAGGGCTTCAATCTTATTTGGAATTTGGAGCCGGTGGCTTATCCGGAGCGGACCATCCATCCTTCACGCATAGGTGGTCATGATTTTTTACCCAATCCGTTATCAGGCTTGAAGGCAGCATCATGCCAGAATTTGGCAAACCCATCCGGCATCTCTGGGCGCTTGATTGGCGCTCAACGCACCTCAATCATGGCAGCTACGGTGCTGCGCCCAAGCCCGTACTAGCAGCGCAGGACGCGATCCGCCATGATATGGAAAGCGCTATCGGCGATTTCTTCGTCACGCAATTGCCTAAACGCTTGCGCGACGCTGCAGCGAAAGCTGCAGCATATCTCGGTGCACAGGCCAACGACATTGTTTTTGTGGATAACGCCACGAGCGGCATTCAGGCAGTCATCGGGTCTCTGGCGTTGGGGCCAGATGACGAAATTCTGATCAATGACCACACCTATAATGCGGTCAAGAATATCGCTCGCTACGCGGTTCAGCGCAGCAGGGCCAAGCTTGTTGAAGTGGCGCTGCCCTTTCCCGCGTCAGATGATGAGGCCATCCTGGCCGCCTTCACAAAGGGTCTAGGTCCACGCACGCGGCTTGCCATTCTGGATCACATCACCTCCGCCACCGCTTCAGTGATGCCGATCAATCGCATGATCGCCGCTGCGCATGCCGTTGGCGCGCTTGTTCTGGTGGATGGCGCGCATGGTCCAGGACAGATTGATCTTGATGTCGAAAGACTGAACGCCGATTTCTACTGCGGCAATTTGCACAAATGGCTAATGGCCCCGAAGGGCGCTGCCTTTCTTTGGACACACCGAGCACATCAAGCTTGGCTCCATCCACCGGTGATCTCGCATGGGTATGGCGCCGGCTATATCGCTGAATTTGACTGGACCGGAACTCGCGATCCCTCGGCCTATCTCAGCGTACCAGCGGCCCTCGCTTTTCGGGATGACTTCGGCGATCAGCGCATCAAGGCACACAATGGCGCCTTGGCGGCAGAGGCTTGCGATTATCTCGTTCAAGCCTGGCAAACGCGGCTTGGCGGTCCAGCGTCATCAGGAATTTCGATGCAACTCGTGCAAATACCTTTCTCCACGGATGCCCCCGATTCCCTTCGCCTGAAGCTCTGGCGCGACCACCGCATTGATGCCCCCATCACCGCACTTGCAGGTAGGCTTTGGGTTCGTATCTCGGCGCAGATCTATAATGATATGGATGATTACTGGCGTCTGGCACAGACCATCATCAAGCTTTCTCGCTAAAGGTGACGAAGATTCAGGCCTTCTCACCCGCCCCCGCCGCAAAGCCCGCCACCAATTCGCGGATCCGCGCTGGGTCGCTTTGTTCCATCACGCGGCGGGCGAAGCGCGCACAATCGCCAATATCAAGCCCGCGTACCGTCTGCTTCACGCGTGGAATGGCGGATGCATTCATCGAAAAACTGCGAATACCAAGCCCGAGCAGCAGCGGGATCAATTGCGGATTGCCGGCCATTTCCCCGCAAATCGAAACCGGCATGCGTAGCCTGAGCGCTGCTTCGGTCGCGAATTGCATCAGGCGCAGTACGGCGGGGTGCAGCGGGTCATAAAGATGCGCCACTTCCGCATCACCGCGATCCACCGCCAGCGTATACATCGCCAGATCATTGCTGCCGATTGAAAAGAAATCCGCTTCCAGCGCAATCGCATCGGCGGCGAGGGCCGCGCCTGGCGTTTCAATCATGGCACCGAGCAGCGGCAGTTTTTCCGGCAGCTTGTCACCGCGCCGGCGGAGCCGCCGCGCGACGCGGTCAAAAATATCGCGCGCCTGCTTCATCTCCTCAGGGATTGTCACCATCGGCAGCAATAGTCGGACCTGGCCATCGGGCAATTCCGCCGAAACACGCAAGATCGCGGCGAATTGCACCTCCAGCAATTCCGGCCGGCGCAGTAACAACCTAATGCCGCGCAGCCCAAGTGCTGGATTGGCGCCAGCATGCATGGGTGCAATGCCTTCGGCCAACGCCGCGATGTCCTTCTCACCGCCCCAATCCAGCACGCGAATGGTCACCGGGTCCTGGCCCATGGCTTCCAGGATTTGGCGATAGGCCGCGCATTGCGCTTCCTCATCCGGCAAATCCTCTCGGTTCATGAACAGGAACTCGGTGCGCAGCAGGCCAATGCCCTGCGCGCCGGCTTGCGCGATCAGTGGCAATTCCTGCGGAATTTCCAGATTGGCCTGCAATTCCACTTCCTCGCCATCCGTGGTGATGGCGGGCAGGCGACGCAGCCGGCCAAGCCGCGCACGTTCCCGCGCATAGGCCGCGAGTTTCTCACGCGCCGCAGTCAGTGTCGCGCCTTCGGGGTGAATGGCAATATGCCCTGCCGCGCCATCCAGCACGACCTGATCATTGCGCCGCACGGTTTCGGTCAAGCCCGGCACGCCCAGCACGGAGGGAATGCCAAGCGCGCGCAGCATGATCGCGGTATGGCCATCAGCCCCGCCTTCATCGGTCGCCACACCCGCAATACGCGCCGGGTCCAATAGTGCAGCGTCTGAGGGCGTGAGTTCCTCAGCAATGAGAATGCACCCTTCGGGCAGATTCTTGAGGCTGCGAAAGGGAGTCGCCGTCAGGTTGCGCGTGATGCGCCGCGCAATATCGCGCACCTCCGTTGCACGGCGCGTAAGGCCCGCGCGGTCATCATCCTTGGCGGCCAGAATGGCTTCCGCAATCGCTTCAGCCTCGTCGGTGATGGCGGTCTCGGCGGCCAGCAATTCGCTTTCGATCCTTTTGCGCGCACCACGGATCAGCCGCGAATTGCCGAGCATGAGCAGATGCGCGTCCAATAGGGGCGCAATCTCCTCCTGCGCTTCTTCCGGCAGAATGCCGATGCGTGTCTTAAGCTTGGTGACTTGCTTGCGCGAAAACGCCACCGCATCGGCCAGGCGCTGGCGTTCGGCTTCAATAGCCTCAGTCGCGATGCGCCGGCGCGGCGCTTCGGCGGGCGCTTCGCTGGTATCAAAAGCAGGGCCAATCGCAATGCCGGCCGAAACCGCAATGCCGCGCAATTGCGTCTCCCGGCGGCGAGGCGTTTTGCTGGCGCGTGGGCGGGCGGGCGTTTCAGTCTTCATGGAAACCGGCTTCCACCAGAGCGGCCACCGCGTCCAGTGCTTCCTTGGCGTCCCAGCCTTCGGCTTCGATCACAATTTCAGCATCGCGCCCTGCACCCAGCATCATCAGCCCCATGATAGAAACGGCGGGTACGCTTTGCCCATCGCGCAGCACATTCACGCAAGCGGAATAGCGTTCCGCGAGCGCGACCAGTTTTGCCGCCGCGCGGGCATGCAGGCCGCGACTATTCGGGATGACAACAATGCGGCGGAGCACCATGCCGCCGGAAGAAGGGGCCGGGGTGGCTTCGTTCATTCCTTGGCGCTGCCATTGGGCTTGGCGCCCGCGACATCACGCGCAAGCGCGATATATTTCCGCCCCGCTGCCTTGGCGTGATCCAACGCCTCATGCAGCGGTTCACTGCCGCGCACCTTCGCAAGCTTCACCAGCAGCGGCAGATTCACACCCGCCAGCACTTCCACGGGCTTGCCTTTTTCCACCATTTGCATCGCGAGGTTGGAAGGCGTGCCGCCATACATATCAGTCAGCACCACAACGCCATCACCCTGATCTACGCTTGTGATGCAGTCGCGTATTTCGCGCCGGCGCATATCCATATCATCATCGGGGCCGATGCAAACCGTCGCCACCGCCTGCTGCGGCCCGACAACATGTTCCATCGCCAGCCGCAATTCTTCGGCCAACCTGCCATGGGAAACCAGAACAAGACCAATCATGATGCTTGCGAAAGGGCCTCCTGGCCCGAAGCGACATTCAAGCCGGCGCTGCTAGCCTGTCCGCCGGCAAGTTTCAATTCCCGATGCGCGAGGTCCACCCGCCAGCCGGCATCGCGAAGCTGCCCCGCCAGCCGTTCCGCGACAAGGACAGAACGGTGCTTGCCGCCCGTGCAACCCACGGCGATGGTGAAATACTTCTTTCCCTCGGCGGCGTAACGCGGGAGTAAAAGTTCAAGAAAATCCCGTAACCTCTGCCAAAAGGCCGAAAAATCCGGATCAGCTTCAATGAAGGCGGCAACCGGCGCCGCCTGGCCAGTCATGGGGCGCAGCACCGGGTCATAATGCGGGTTGCGCAGAAACCGCACATCGAAAACCAAATCCGCTTCCCTCGGCAGGCCCTTGGGATAGGCGAAGGAAAGCACCGAAACCGCAAGTCCCGCTGCCGCATCCGGGGCAAAGCGCCGTTCAACCATGCGGCGCAAATCCGCCAGCGGTAGGTCCGAGGTGTCAATTGTCAGGTCCGCAGTATCGCGCAGCGCTTCCAGCAGCGCCTTTTCGCGCGCGATGCCATCCAGCACGCGCGATCCCATCGGGCCACCTGGCGCCAGCGGATGGCGGCGGCGCGATTCGGTGTAGCGGCGGAGCAGCGCCTCATCCTCCGCGGATGCGAAAATGAGTGACACATTGATGTCGGAGCGCAGCCGCAGCCGATCCAAAACGCGCAGTACGGCGGCCGCATCGAAATCGCGCGTGCGGGCATCAATCCCGGCGGCCAGCGGCAGCACGCCATCGCCCACCAGTGATTCCAGAATGGAAATCGGCGGGTTGTCCACCGTCTCAAAACCCAAATCTTCCAGCACGCGCAGGATGGAAGCCTTGCCCGCGCCGGAAAGCCCCGTGACCAGAATGATCTCGCGCACAGGGGTCGTCATGCTGCGAAGGCCCCGGCCTTTTGGCTTAGCCGCCCGGTTACGGCGCCAAGTGCGTGAATGATCTTGTCGCAGGCGGAAGCTTCAAAGGCATGCAGCGAAAGGCGCGGGACCGCACTGGCTGGGCCTTGCCAAAAGGCCGGTTCCGGCAGGCGCGGCACAGCTTCGCGCGCCACCAAATCCACCACCAGGCGAAGCCGCGCATTTTCCGCCACCGGTAGGGCAGTAAAAATTCCAAGCCCACGAATTTCCAGCATACCATGCAAGGCAGGCGGGGCGCCCAGCAAGCCGGCTTCCAGCATCACCTGATCATCAGCAACCAGTTGCCAGCCTCGCCCCATAAGGCGCAGCACAAGGTCGGATTTGCCAGCGCCAGATGGCCCGCGAAACAGGACGGCTTCTGACCCCCAAGCTGCTGCACTTGCGTGGATGAGCATTTTTCGCCGGCACCATCGCGCCAGCCCCTTCCCGTGGTGGCGCCGTCTCTGGCGCCTTTGCCTCATGGGATCATGCCAGAAAGGCCAGGGCGCGGGAAGCGCTTGCCGGGGCGGGGCGGGCGGGGCAGGCTCGGCGCATGATTGCACAAAGCGATATCAGCGCCGCCATGGCGCGCATTGCCCCCCATATCCGGCGCACCTCGGTGCTGCGCCTCGCGCCGCAGGAATTGGGGACGGAAAACCCGGTCACGCTCAAGCTGGAATTCCTGCAAGTGACGGGGTCCTTCAAGCCACGCGGGGCCTTCAACCGCCTGCTGTCGGGCGCGGTGCCGCCGGCGGGCGTGGTGGCCGCATCCGGCGGCAATCACGGCGCAGCGGTGGCCTATGCTGCGCAAAGCCTTGGGGTGCCGGCAGAGATCTTCGTCCCCGCACCCACGCCGGCGGTGAAACGCGTGCGGATTGAGGGTTTCGGCGCACGCCTTGTGGTTGGCGGGGCAAGTTATGAGGAAGCGCGCATCGCCTCAGAAGCGCGCGCGGCTGAGACCGGCGCCATGCTGGTCCATGCCTATGACCAGCATGAGGTTCTGGCCGGTCAGGGCACGATCGGGCTGGAATTGGAACAGGATGCGCCGGAGCTGACGCATGTGTTGATCGCGGCGGGGGGCGGCGGCCTGTTTGGCGGCATTGGCGCCTGGTATGCGGGGCGTGCCGGCCTTGTGGTGGTGGAACCGGAATCCTGCGCCACGCTTACCATGGCGCAAAAATCTGGTGCGCCGGTGGATGTGCCAGTGGGCGGCATTGCGGCCGATAGCCTGGGCGCACGCCGCGCCGGGCGCTTGGCGTTTGAGGTACTCAGCGCCACCAAGGCCATCTGCGTAACCCTGCCGGATGAGGCGATCATCAGCGCGCGGCGATGGTTGTGGGAAAAGCTGCGCATCGTGGCAGAACCGGGCGGGGCGGCGGCGCTGGCCGCGTTGCTATCGGGCGGCTGGCGCGCGCCCGCTGGCGCGCGGGTTGGTATTGTGCTCTGCGGCGCGAATTGCGATCCAGGCGGAGTGGTTTAGCACATCCCACACGGGATCATGCCTTCTTCCCGCGCCTTGATCTGCAGCGCCAAATATTTCGAGTAGATGCGGCATTGCGCCAGGCTGCCGGCCATGAACCACAGCCCTTCCTGCGCGGTGGGCTTCCACATATTGGCCAATTCGCCATCCTCACCGATACCCCAGATCGGCCCGACCTTATCGGCAATGGCATCGCCCATCAGTCGGCGCACCAATTCCTGCTGGGTACAATATCCGGTGGCAAGTACGAGCAAATCCGCCGGCACAATCCGTCCATCCTTCAGCCCGGCACCTTCGGCGACGAATTCAGCGATATCGTCGAATTGCAGTAGGCTGATCTCGCCATTGATGATCAGGCCGGAACAGCCGGCATCCAGGTAATAGCCACCGCCGCGCCTGCGGTATTTCATCTGATGGCCGGTGCCATCCTCGCCCAGATCATATTTGAAGCCGCGCGCCGTCAACGCCGCGATCAGGTCCTTGTCGAGTTCCGCCATGCGCTGCACGGCCAATTGATAGCCGCGAATGATCAGGGGCGGCGTGCCGGAAGTTGCGATCAGGTCACAATCTTCGAGCGATGGGCCTTCATCGTAAAGCGCGTAATTCATCTTGGCACTTGGGTCTATGCTGACCACCGTGGTGGAACCGCGCTGGATGATGGTGGTGGCCACATCATGGCTGTGCAGATCCTGCGCCACATCATGCCCGCTATTGCCGGTGCCGAGCACCAGCGCGCGCTTGCCGCGCCAGGCCGCGCCGCTGGTAAAGCTGTGGGAATGGATCACATCACCCTTGAAGGCCTCAAGCCCCGGCAGCTTCGGCACTTTGGGAATACCGCTGACACCATTGGCGAAAATCACATGGCGCGGCGCCATTTCGCGTATCGAGCCATCTGCGCGGCGCAGCTTGACGCGCCAATGCCCCGCCTTGGCATCATAGTCGCCACCCAGAAATTCCGCGCTGGTCCAGACATTGATTTCCAGCGCCCAGGCGTAATGCTCAAACCAATTGGCCAGCATGTCCTTCGGGATGTATTTCGGCCAGGTCGGCGGGAAGGGCATATAGGGCAGGTGGTTCACATGCACCTGATTATGCAGCGCCAGTGAATGATAGCGCTTGCGCCAATTATCGCCGATGCGGTCATGCTTTTCGACGACCAGCGTATCCAGCCCCAATTGGCCAAGCCGCGCCGCCACGCCAAGCCCTGCCTGCCCCGCGCCAATCACCAGCACAACGGGGTCACGATCCGCAAAGGCTTCCGCCTTTTCGCGTTGATCGAGCCAATTATCGCCGCCGAAATTGCGTGAATAGGCTTCACCGCTCGGCCGGCGCTTGCCGGTTTTTTCCTCAAACCCCGTGAGTTCTTCCAGCGTTGTCAGCAGCACCCAGGCTTGCGCAGGATTGTCCACGGGCAGGCGCAGCACGCCATCCCCGCGACCAAGCCTTGTCGCGAAGGTGAATAGCGCTTCGATCACCTCGATCCCAAGGCGCTTGACGCGCCGCAGCGGCGTGCGCCCTTCAGCCACGGCGAAGCCATGCGCGCCAGTGGCAGGCGCGGCCTTTGCCAGCGCCGCCGCGATATCAGCGGCACCCTCATGCGGCGTGATGTTCCAGGTGAAGGCGAGCAGATCGCGCCAATGGCTGTCTGGTGCGAAAAGGGCAGCGAGGCGTCCCGCATCAGCTGCCTTCAGGGCGGCTTCAAAGCGTTCCAGCCAACCGGTCACCAAAGCCGCATCATCCGCTGTGGTGCTGAGCGCGCTATTGGTCATGTGGTTCATGGTAATTCTCGCCTTGGCGTTGCCCTAAGCGTCAGCCTAACCCTTTCGGCGCACTTGAAAAGCCTGCCCCTTCAAGCCGCATCAAAACGCGTCAGCAGCGCCCGCAGGCGATCCGGTACGGGGATGGGCCGCTTGCTTGTCTGGTCAGTCCAGACCCAAACAATCTCACCGGTTGCGAGCATCCTATCGCCATCGCTGTGATAGATCGCCGGCTGAAAGGCTATGGAAGAATTGCCAATCCGCGTGGTGCGCACGCCAATCGCCAATTCTTCATCATGGCCAATGCCAACCTTGTATTCGACAAGGGCACGCACGACGTGCCAATCCGCGCCACTTGCCTTGACCTCAGCGCGATTATCCCAGCCGGCAGCACGGATATAGGCGGACACCGCCATATCATACCAGGTCAGGTAATGTGCGTTGAAGACAATGCCCTGAGCGTCCACTTCATTGTAGCGAACGTTCAGGGGGTAGAAGTAGCGAAAGCTGCTTCGTTCCATGCTCAGGCAGACTTGATGTCTTTCACAATCGCCTTGGCGGCATTGACCATGATGGAAACCTCATTGGCGATGGTCACCAATTTATAGCCCATTTTGATCATGCGCTTGGCATAGGCGGGCGACCCGCAATGCAGCCCGGCCGCGATGCCGCGCTTGCCGCATTCCGCCAGCAGCTTTTCGTAAATGCCAAGGATGAAGGGGTCTTCCACATCAAGCTTCGGCTCCATCCCGTAGGAGAAGGAAAGATCCGAAGGCCCAACGTAAATGCCATCAATGCCGGGCACATCCAGGATGGC
>Ga0169931_10012532_pt1 | contig 11737 bp, 5 predicted proteins | sample Kivu_15m_20L_FD_129675 | JGI IMG/M metagenome (GOLD analysis project Ga0169931, IMG submission 129675) | Freshwater microbial communities from Lake Kivu, Western Province, Rwanda to study Microbial Dark Matter (Phase II) - Kivu_15m_20L... | ecosystem: Environmental > Aquatic > Freshwater > Lake ... | reverse complement strand
TGTTCCTCTTAAATTCTCATAATGTATTTCGAGTCTGATCCTGAAACAAAGCGCTCGTAAGGATTCTGGTCATTGGATTGATTTTATCTACATGCTAAATAGTAAAATTTTAACCTTGATTTTATTTTTAAGGGGACACCATCCACTATATTTTTGGATCTTTATCTTTAGCAGCTTTATTGTTTTTGCTAGCTCGACGTAACTACATTTACTTTAAAGTACTTTATTGCGAGCCTTATAGGGTTTACCTATTGACTAGCCCTTAAGAGGCTATTGATTATGTCTCTCGCTCATAAATACAATATAACTTCTCCTTTTGAAGTGAAGACTTATATGTTAATATTGACAAATTAGATAAAAAAAATCAAAAGAATTATATACTAAAAGAATTTTTTCTGATATCAAATATTTTTTCTAAACATGATAGTTATAAAATTTCTCAGATTCGATAATAATTACCGGGATAATGATTAACGATCTCAACACTTCTTATGAAGGCTTCAGAAGGAAAAACAGTGTAAACGGCTTAAGATTAGATCGAAATATAGGGTCTGAATCATTTTTAATGAAACTTAATTTGCAAGATGAACTTGATGAGGTATAGAATTTATCAGCGCAACTATAAAACTTTTCAAGAAGATCAATATCTTCACAGAAATATAAAGAAACATCTGGGGAAACAAGTAAAAGTCCGCGAGGATTGAACATGCTTGCTTAAGATAAAGTTTCACAAAAACGAAAACAGTAAATAAAGAAATTAAAACAACTTGAGTATTAAGATAATGTCTCGACTCAAAAATATGATAAAAAAAATCAGACTACAATCACTATCACTCTCGAAAATATTTAAACTATTGAAGAAACTACATCGCATAAATAAGAAGAGTCAGATGACACACCTCCGAAAGTTGTTTAAAATTCACCAGCGAAAGTTACTTTGAAAAAAGTAGTTTCCTAAAAAATTTTAAGAAATGTGAATCCTCAAAGAAAAAATATAAATTCTAACAAATTAAACGCTTTTAATAAGCAAGAAAGGATCAAGATTCAAATAAATGAGCTCGATAAAATGCAAAATGACCTTCTGAATAAAAAAAATAATAAAGATAAAATAGTCAATAAAGTAAACGCTATACCAATCAAACCAAGAAAAGAAATTTAGTTAAGATAGACGATTGCAACTATTAAGTAAAGAGTTCCTGTATGGAGACCTCAAAAGAAAGTAAATAGCCCTCGGAATGATGAAGTTCCTATGTAGCTTGAAATCCATTCAAAAAAGAAATTAACGGAGCCCAACTATAAATAAGCATAGTTCTATGAAAAAACTAAATAGGCTTAATCTTATCAAAACATTTTAGGTGAATAAACAGAGAGAGCTAAGGATCAAATGAAAGCTACTAAAATGATAACGATAAAATAGAAACAAATTTTGCTTTGCTAGCTGAAAAAACTTGAAGAAATCATACATAATAATGAAATTTGTTCGGAAAATTTGGAGGAAATAAAAAAACAATTTGTTTGTTTGGCTAAATTAATCACAAAGTGATTTGATTTATGTTTAAAATCTAATAAGGAAAAATCATTTTCGGGTAAATAACTTAGTTTAATGTTCTACAACAAAATCTAAATCCATTTTGGCATCAAAATTTGAGGGTTTCCATCGTATATTGAGCTTGCCTCCCGATTTTGTTTGTGCTTTTGGCATTAATTAAGGGCTATTACGATTTAAAACAACCATGAATGGCAGATACACTTTATTTTTTTAGCTTAAATCTTGTTACTGATTTCTTTTAAACAGTTCTGAAATTACTTTTCTTTTTTGACATAATTACTAGTACTGCTTATATTTTTTGTTTAATACATTTTATTTTATTTTTATTTGACCTTTAATCGAAGCCTAGCTAACCTACTAAGTGTTTTCAAGTATCCTTCTACCTTACCTGATCAAAACTTTTGAGGCAATAAGCACATTAAGAGCATCGTAAACTCTTCTCTTGATATTTTTTTATTCTTTGTCCTCAGCTTCTAAATCTTTGTCGTTTACAAATTAGCTTGCCAACTTGATAGCCACCTATTTATAAGACGCAGAGCCTAGCTAAAGGACTATTTAATAAGCCCTTAAAGATAGTCTTCGCAAACCTTTTTCTTTAGGTCTTGATTTCTTAACCTTCTCAAATGCGCTTTATTTTGCTTGGGTTCTGTTAGCCCGATTAGGGCTTCTGATATTTTATAGACCTTGCTACTACTCTTCAGCTCGATTTTAAAATATTTATTTTTGGATATTGAGAGATTGCATTTCTAAGAGAGATGCCTTTCGAGAAGAAAAAAGGCCATCTAGTTGCAAATTATCGAACTAAAAAGATTCGATATGATAATTATTTTGTTATACTTTTTTGAATGTTTGTCCTAAAGCTTGTGGATATGTTTCGCGATTAGGCTTGATAGTTATTTTAGGCGTTTCTCTTCTGGTTTTGGTAAGGTCGAACTCGCTTTATTTTTCAAGATGTCTTATACTTTAGGGACTTCTTTATTGGATTTATTTCGGTTTCAGAGATTCAGTCATTTTAACGATAATATGCCTTTATAATGATTAACTAATTTTATACGCGCAATGCCTAAAGTATTGATACAATTCTTTTGCAACGAATTCAGACTAAAATAGAAATAGTTCAAAATATTTATGTATGAATCATCCATTTTTAAGATATGATGAATAAATTTTTATATATTCAATAAAGATGGCATCAGCATTTATCTACGTTGACAAGCCTTTTTATTTCGCAGGTGACACAGTTCAGGGTGCTATTTACCTGAATCTCTACGACAACCTTAGCGCTAACTAGGTTTTTATCAAGTTTAAGGGCTGGGAATCGGTTCGATGGTTCGAGGAACGATTAGTGAATTAGAGTGAGAGACAGAATATGGTCGATAATCAGATATTTAATGTGGTATTTTTTCCCTAAGCAAGATGTTCAAGGTCAGGATGGAGAGTTCAGACTCCGAAGACAATCCAGGACAGGACGATTCTTTCAAGCTTAGATATGTTCAAGATGGACCGGTCTTAAAGGAAATCACTAAGTATACTGGCGAAAAGTCGATTGCTCGATTCCAACAGGTTTTGTTCAACTTCGGAGGCAGCTTCATACCAGCTGGTCAGTATTCCTTTCCTTTTAGCTTTAAAACAGGCTAGAACTATCCAGCTTCATATATGGTAATTAATAGCTTATACAGGATAAAAACATAAAAGACAATAGAAGAGGTAGAATCAAATACGAACTTCAAGCTTTTGTAAGGGGTTTTAATTCACATTTATTTTTGATCAGAACTAAGCAAGAAGTTGTGATTCGTGAGACGACTCCAATAAAAAATGACCATCAACAGATGTAAGCCCATGTTAAATCTTGCTGTTGTATTGACCAGGGTATTACTCGTATCCAATGTTTCTTCTAAAAAAATGCTTACACACCTGGATAAGAAGCAAGAATTTATTGCAAAGTAGACAACACTGAGGGAAAAAGTCAAGTGGATAGTGTAGATGTGTCACTGGTCAATAGAATTACTTATACTTCATCGGAAGCTCATAAAAAAACATTTGAATAAATCATTTTCAAAAAGAAATTTCCAGGATTAGGTATAGGCTAACAAGGATAGCGCTAGCAAACTGCTTTGATTTTGAACGCACAATTAGGAAGCAGTGCAGTCGATATTAAACCGACGTCTACAGGGTCAAGACTTCATTCAGTGTACTTTTTGAAAGTAGAAGCTAGTCTTTCTGCATTTTGCACTTGCTGCTCAGATTTGCCAATAGTCGAACAACCAGTCTTGATATATCCCTTCATTCCAGTTGACTACAATTTCAAGTCTCCTCCTAAATGGGCTCCTAAAATAATGCCTATGACTAACTTTCAAGTTGGAATAGGAAACCTCGGGGTCTCAGGTGGAATCAACATGCAGATAGGAGGAGGAATGAATGTTCAAATGAATGTGCCTGCTCCTCCTGCAGTAAACATGAAAATCAATAAACCTGCTCCGCCTCATGTATAAATGAAGGTGATTGCACCCGAGCCAATCTTGCATGGACATGTGCATGGACACGTGCATGGACACGCGCATGGACATGTGGGTGCCCATGTAGGCGGTGGTATATCAGTGAATGCCAGCGTTTCGCCTCACGGTATGAATGTCAACAGCCCTGGTCTAAAAATGAACGTAAATACTGGCGTTGGGATGCATGTCAATAGTTCTGGGATGGGAATGAACATGAACATCCGTATGTGATTCATCTGAATCTAACATTTTTTGACAGCTTAAAAATTATATGAATATATATGATCTTTACATATAATTACATTATTGATGTTTATAGAATAATGGATGTGCATATACTTAATCATTTTTCCATTTGCATTTCGATCAGTTTTTTACCTAAAGCCTGCTCTTTAGTTTTAAGCATCATTATATATTTGCTATTATTTTTCTTTTACTACTCATGATAGTGTTTGAGCATATTGAGCTTATTTTGCCCATCTCTTCTTGAAGTTATGTGGCATTAGATCAAAATGCCACATAACTCATCGATCATCTCCCGAGCATTTTATACTTTTGGTATTTATATGCCCATTCTTCTCACTGCGTCTGATAACTCTTTTATTATTTCTTACAGCCATTTTGTTTCGTCCATTTTTTAAAGCTGAGCATTTATATTATGAAGTCGCTCTTATAGTTCTACAACTTAAGCATACTGTTGATCGATATCTTATCTAACTTTTGTTTGTCTTAGTTGCTCAAGTGTTGCCACGGCATCTTGTAATCTTTGAAAGGTTTATTAGTGCATTTGACGATATATTCTGCTTAGCTAAATAAACAAAAATTTACTTAATTCATTGAATTTTATCTGTTTTTGAGTTTATTCAATAGTTTGACTAGTCTTTTTTTGTAGTCGTAGATCCTCGCAAGCTATTATTCAGTTTCTCTATCTTTTTTCGATTAGCCTTTCATTAATTACTTTTATTTTTTGCTGATTCTTGCAAGCTCGCTATCAACCACATCAGCTTTTGCTAGCATAAATCTTATTTATCCCGTCAATTGAGCTCTTTAAGCCTCATCATTGCTGCCAACAATATACTACTGTTAAGCATCAGGAATCACAGAATGACTGTTGTAATTTAGACAGGTCGATCTTGCATCAGTTTTATCGTAATTTGTATCAAATTCCTATAAAGGATTTCTTGGTCTTAAGGAACTTCTTATTGAACTTCTGATCGACCCTCTAAATGACTAATTTTAATCCCTTTCTGCTTTTAGATATTTCTTTTTCGTCATCTATGAATATGCAGGTGCTTTTCCTTTTTCGATCATACGCTTTAGCGAATCGTTTTCTTATCTCATTATATTAATTTTTGAGCAAAGTTCATCTCGAATAGGTTTTATATAACCTTTCGGATCGTTTTTGATTTTATTCATTTCTTGACGTAGTCGCTAGTTTTATCTCTGGATAGCTTTCAAATTGTGATGAGCTCTGTCGATATGATCTTAAGGCTTGTCTTCAGATGATATGAAGGTCATTTCATACACCTCATTAGAGTATTCATCCATAACGTCCATAACGAATACCAAAATTATATCAAAAATTTTAAAATAGATTTTTAGTAGTCATAAAAAAGATAAATACAAACAAATATTTAAAAAAGATCAAAGAATTTGTTGCTAGACCTGTATCTCTATATTTTCAATTCTGATTATTTTATGACATTATGTTTCCTATTTCAAATATTAACTTTTATCTGAATCGGTCAGTTCCTGAAAGTCTTCGTTTTATTTAATCGATTTGCTTTTTGATTCTATCATTTTTGACGTAAAGATTTAAAATGTGGGGATTTCTTTGTAAAATTTCTTTCAAAATCATTTTTTACTAAACTAATCTTGATGCTTACTAAACTTTAATGAGCTAATCGATCGTCATTTTCTTATTTTATTAATGAATATTTTTGGCTCGCTTTATAAATGTTTACATCATCGTTTTACCCATAAATTCTAAGAAAACTGAGCTTGTTAATTGATACACTAAAGATTAAAATTAGAAGTCTAGGCTGTAGTTAACTTAACAGCTTTCTTTCTCATGCTCGCTGATGGTCCAAACAGATTGGAGATACTTTAAAGGTGACTATTGACAAATCGATTTGATTTCTTTTGTATTATTTTCTGTAGTGATTTTTACATGAGATGTATATTTGATTTACTTAAAATCATTGAAAGAAATAGTCAATTGAGTGTAATTTTAGTTAGCTGATATTTCTTTAAGAATATCTGATCTGCGGCACCATGGTATAAATGTATAGTAATCCTTTGTATTTCTAACGACATTGAACATAACGTCTTGAGGTACATTGATTCTTTATGATTTTGAATAGCCTATCATCTTAACGATTCTCCTGAGATTGAAAGTGAGCATTTTATACGAACCACAAATAACTATAATATGCAAATTATGTATATATCACTGTATTTTTTTCTACCACCCTAGCAATTAACAGTACTCTAGGGCGGATACTTAACCTATTCTTTGCTAAAGATCAGCACTAGTCCATTCTAGCTATTTGAGCAAGGCTGTAAAGTAGATTTTAAATAAAGGAGTCAAGTCTTGACTGATTAAATTTACTAATAAAGGTTGATTGAAGTACAATACGAGTTTGCGATGCGTAAGAAGGGCTGTATGTTTAATATTTTTACCAAATTCAGGGTGAAAAGGATTGGTTAATAGCTGCCGAAGAATATTTTAGTAGGATTATATTACTTTATTCGATTAAGTGCTTTCTAAGGCAATATTAACAGTTCTTAACAGCCAATCAATTGGTATATCGCCTTAAGCTGTAACATTTAACAGCATTTGTGTTATAGCTTGAGCGCCTATCTAATTTATTGCTTTAATTATGACTGCCGCATTCAGTTTGCTTCATTATAAAAATGTATACTAAGCGAGTTTATTTGTAACGAACTGCATGCTGTATATAAATACAGGGAACCATTGAGAAAAATGACCGAAATGTATGTTGAACATATTAAAAAAATCAGCAGAATTGTATTTCATTAAACTTTCGCCTATAACCAAAAAAATAAGAGTTCTAAGCGAGTTTATAAGTGGCGAAACTTTGAACCTGATCGATAGTAGCTCAGTCATCAGCAAAGTTATTATTTCTAGCTAAAAATATTTTTACATTTGATCGGTTGGAAAAGAAGAGAATATGCAAAATATAGACTAGTCACAGCCCCTAGAATTTTGATGCGATTATCACCTTCTGCTTTTTATAGACTACGAGAAACGATTGACAAAATATCTGCATCTGAAATGACGAGAAGTTTTGTTAAGATGTATTCTTAGACTAATTACAAAAAGATAAGGGGATTTTCTGAGACTATTTTATTGCTTTTATTGTTGAAAAGTTGAAGCAATCGCTAATTTAAATTTTGAAGGTCAAAATTGAAAATCTATTGTTGCATAATGCTTGGATAGTTCTGAAGAAGAGCTAACCATAATTTATAAGTGGATTCAGAGTTTTAAATAGCTGAATTGTTAACATTTCGAGCTATTAATTAAAAAGACGCCTATAAAACTAATAAAGTTTATTTTTCTTTATTAACTAAAGAAGAGATAGAATTCTGGATGTTACTTAAGGGAGGGTAACTTCTTTTTATTTAATCGAAAGTGCAATAAATAAGCATCACAAGCAGTTAGCCAATACTACTAACAATCAGCTCATCGTGTTTTGGCTCGCATAAAAGGGGTGCTAGACCTTTTACGACTAAAACGCATATAGAATCACTTGTAGACTTATTTTGAGTGAAAACACACTATATTAAACGATTTATAAGTCCAAGAATCGCCCAAAGCATAGCCGGATTTTATCTAAAATCAGGTATTAAAATTAATTTTGTCATATTATCAATGCTAGATCGAAGCATCTCGATCGGAAATATTTAGTGCTATAATTAACTCATGATTTGTTTGAGAGTCAAAGAAGATTGGCAAATAGCAGTAGGAGTTATGAAGGAATTCAAAGGTTAAGAAACTATTTGGCATAGTATTATAAAAGACTCGTGGACTACTGCTGGAGGTAGGTAGCAGAAATATTTTCTGATGTATCTAGCGAAAAAAGTAAACTATTTATTCTGAAATAAAAAGTTTATTATGTTTTTTATATCTTACAAAGGAAGATTCTAGCTACTGTAAATGAAAGGCAACTGCAGTCCTAGCTCAAGAATATTCACTACAACATCTCTGTTTTACTGAAGGCTTGTATTCATGATTTAATTTAGAAAGAAATGAACTATATGACTGCTTGACTATTTTATGCTATTCAACAATTCTTTAAGCATATTCAGACATATTTAATAAACCGTGGGTTCACAGGCATAGTCTACAATTGCCATGTCTGCATCTTAAAGTAACGAATCTTTGCTAATTTATTTATAAGTCTCAAGGATATCTTAACGAACCATTATAATTTTAAGTAACAAATTCATTATTTCAGGAACAGTTGATACATTTATGACTGATCTGAATTGTAAATTGCATGTTTGATTGATCTGTTGAGTATCATGGGCGTTCTTTTTCAAATAATTTGAGGAAGCATAGGCTTAAGGAGAAAGAGAATACAGAAGTGTTGCCAGAGGTTTGGAATTAGCGCTAATTATAGTATTAAGTAGTTTCTCGTTAAAATCGAATCGACTGGAAGCAAGTTTAGCCAGCAGTTATTGGACAATCAGCATATACTATCTAAGAAAAGTCATAAAAAGTGAAGGGTAAATCACTTGCATTTTATATATTTGCTATAAAATACCTATGACATACTTGTGTACTTGTTCCCAAAATCTATCAAGGTCATGAAACTTCTTCTAAAACATAATTTTTGCAAAATAGTAGCAGCGTTCGATTATTAGTTGCAGTATTGGAACCATTGATTGAAGATTGTAGGTCTTAGGCATACATTAGAGTGCGTAAAGTATTATTTTGTCAGTTTTACGTAGACTCTCCATAGGCAGAATTATACAATATTATTCAGTCTTTTCTTTGTAGGCTTATTAAGTAATCATAGGATATATAAATTTTGAAATTTAAATGGCTATCTGCATAATCGGTAACGCAAAAAAGTTAAAATTGTTTTAATTGTGACCCATTCTTCTATTGCAAAATTATTTTATGACTACTTTGCATGTAGAAAAAACAGCTATAACTTGCAAATTAGAATAGATATCCATATTTTGTTCAAGCATTTTTAATATTTATTTCATAGAAATGAAAAGAAACTAGTGTAGTTAAGGGTAGTTATGGGGATACTCTATTCTGCTCAAATACTTAAAAATTTGATTAAAGTGTTTAAAGTATTACATGCCATAAAGCTTATATGCCTAAATTAAAAGGGGTTTAAGCTTATTTTTTTACTAAATACTCATTAGAGAAACACCATCTCTACTTTTTTTAGTCCATCTTCGTTTAATAACATTACATACAAGCAGCAGAGAAGTAATTCTTAGGGATTGTTATTCATGTTGAGCAAATATCTACAATAAAATTAGTGCGAATAATGGTTGCTTTTAACACTAAGCCAGAAAAGTGTTGGCACTTGCTATTGTTTATGGTGAAGTTCCTACAATATCCATAATATTTAAAGCTTCAGCGATATGTTGTTTATTTAGTTTTGATGTATCTCTTTCCATTTACAATTAATATAGAGGGAATTAAGAATGATAATATTAGTATATGAATAAGTATGGCAACGCAGCTGTCACTGCCAAAAGAGTTGTTGGTAAATAAGCAATTATTTAGGAAACAAAATAGTCTATAAGCTTGAAAAAGATGATTACAAGGAATGGGTGGACTACTAGGACCTGATTGATCATCTGGATTTGGTAATAGCTTATGAAAAACAATTGAAAGGGATGAAAGGGCAAGTTAGAAAATAAACGAAAAAGGCTTAAGAAGGGCAAGGAATCAATAGCTTAGAAGGTTTAGATCCGAATGGAATAGCTAGTGTGCAATTTGTGGACAAATATCGAGGGAATTTGCTTTTTAGGACATAGTTCAAAAACGGCTAAGTTTTTCAACTTACAAACAAGCAACTAAGAACCCTCAACCCTACATTGCTTCTTGACTTCTATGAAAAACATGTTTAAGTTGGTTTTGACATTTGATTGTCTGAATAAACATCTTGATTAATTAGATAATTCATATCATCTTATTCTTTTGAAGCGTCGTTATTTGTAAATCTACGCTTATTCATGAACTAACTAGGGCTTTCCTTCATTACATAACTATTTTTAACCTTGAAGCTTTGAAATAGGTACCTTTTTTAATTATTTTCTTGATTTTTGTGATAAAGATGATCCTCTTCCTTGCGTTTTTGGCATTTAAAGTTGCATCATTCGCTAAGCTTGCTGCTTTGCTTTGTGAAATTATTTTTACACATTCTAGCGCTAACTTCTTGAAGTCAAAGAAGTCCTCATCGATTGAATTTGTGTTGAAAATTTAAGTGTATTTTTAGGAAAAGGTAAATTTTGAACAATTTACTTGAGCTCCTAAATTTATTTTTAATCATCACTTATGCACAAATCCTCATCTTTATCATCAAAAAGTTTTGTGATTTTATTTTTTTGAATAAGAATAGTTTTTTCGTTTTTTATTTAAGACTAACTGAAGGAGTACAGCTAATCAAAACTACTATGCCCTTTGGGAGCTATAGCTTTTTAAAGATCATAAATTTTCTTAGAAAGGTCTATAATCTTTTATTATGCCTGATTTTTACTTTTTTTCAATTCAACTAACTGTTTTTTTAGATTTTAGTTTTAAGTATATAAATTTGTTACAAGTTCTTGTTGTCTTGCTAAGGAACCAATAGCTTACTATTTTTGCATATTGCTTCTTTAAAGGCATTACTTTGTGCACCTTAGCTCTTGCTAGATATGCGAAAAACTGTTAGGTTATGGTTTTTCTTCTTCTCTGATGGTAAGAATTTTGACTTGAGCTTTGATGATTCCGACTACTTTGTTGATGCTATCAAGCTTGTCTTAGTGGTTCATATTATCTCTCTAGCAAAAGTATCTCCCCCAGGTATTCCTTAAAAATTGATAGCTGGCAATTTCATTTTATAGAGTAGGGGCTTGCTTTTGTTTTCTCAGAAGTTATTGGTTCTACTAATTCTTTTTCATAGCTGTTATTAGAAATAATTAACTGACCATTTCTAATTAAAATTTAAGAAATCCAATTAGTTTTTTTTATAATTTTTTCACATTGAAAATTGCTTAAAAAATCTTTTAATTCTTATCTTTAAGGTTTAAAAAATATTTGATGCCTTTTTTCTACTTAATCGTCAACTAATAAACAAAAATAATGTATAGTTTAGATATGGACCTTATATTATTAAAAAAGTACGAATGATCAGAATGATTTTTGAACATTTCTCTTTAATCGTAATCATTTTTCTTCCAATAGCACTAATCATTTTCTATGAGTCTTTATACATGGAGCATACAGATTCTTCATCAACTTAACAAAAGCTTAATGATCTTAAATAAAAAATTAACTCTAAAAATTAAGCTTTTTAAATAAAATTTACTCAAATAGTTAATAAAATCTAAAATCGAGAGGATGCTGTGAAATTTAATACATGGAGAAACAATTTTTTAGCAAAAAGTTTTGATAATCCTACTATAGACACTAAAAATATTAAAATAATAACATTTTTTT
>Ga0169931_10012531_pt1 | contig 11737 bp, 8 predicted proteins | sample Kivu_15m_20L_FD_129675 | JGI IMG/M metagenome (GOLD analysis project Ga0169931, IMG submission 129675) | Freshwater microbial communities from Lake Kivu, Western Province, Rwanda to study Microbial Dark Matter (Phase II) - Kivu_15m_20L... | ecosystem: Environmental > Aquatic > Freshwater > Lake ... | reverse complement strand
TTGCGCATGTCGATCACCAGCGCGCCTTCTTCCATCTTCCGGTTGAAGGTCCTCGCGTCGAGGTGCTCGCCTACGTTGGTCACATCGAAGGCGTCGTCGGCCAGGCCATCGGCCACGATCTTCTTCTTCACGCGCACGATCAGCTTCAGGAAGCTCTTGCCATCATCCTCCACGGCGATCTTCCAAGGCACGTCACCGAATGCCTTGCGGCTGTCCAGGTTGCTGCGGAAGGCCTCCAGGTTCGCTGTGGGCACGCTCACCTGGGCGTTGATGCCTTCCTGCGAGAGGTACACCCGGCCCAGCACGCCCAGCGCCTCCCACTCCATGTAGAGGGCATCGCGCAGGGCTTCCACCTCGCTCAGACGCACGTAGCGATAGAAGGAGAGCGTCGTGCGCGCCACGCCTTCGCGCTCCAGCCGGGCGCGGAGAATGTCCGGGCGGTGCAGGTTGCGTAAGCGGTGCGCGTCCATTGCTGCGAAAGTACGGAGCGTCCATCGCAGCGAAGCCGACAATAGATTTGGCCCAATGAGCAAGAAGATCCTCGTCATCGGCTCCAGCGGCCAGATCGGCACCGAGCTCGTGGAAGGGCTGCGCGCGCGCTTCGGCAACGGGAACGTGGTGGCCAGCGACATCAAGCAGCCGCAGGTGGAGCAGGCCGGCCCCTTCGCAATGGTCGATGCGATGGATCGCCGCGGCATCGAGCGCATCATCGACAAGCACGGGATCACGGAGGTGTACCTGCTGGCCGCGCTGCTTAGCGCCACGGCCGAGAAGGACCCCGCCTTCGCCTGGAAGCTGAACATGGAGAGCCTCTTCATCGTGCTGGAGCTGGCGCGGGAGGGCAAATTGAAGCGCGTGTACTGGCCAAGCAGCATCGCGGTCTTCGGACCCACGACGCCGAAGGACATGACGCCGCAGCGCACCGTAGCCGAGCCCACCACGGTCTATGGCATCAGCAAGCTCGCTGGCGAAGGCTGGTGCCAGTACTACCACAAGCGCTACGGCGTGGACGTGCGCAGCATCCGCTACCCTGGCCTCATCGGCTGGAAGAGCGCGCCCGGCGGAGGCACCACGGACTACGCGGTGCACATCTTCCACGAGGCGATCAAGCATGGCAAATACACGAGTTTCCTCGGGCCGAAGAGCACCTTGCCGATGATGTATATGACCGACGCCATCCGCGCCACCATCGACCTGATGGAAGCGCCGGCCGAGCAGGTGAAGGTGCGCAACAGCTACAACCTCGCAGGCTTCAGTTTCGATCCAGAGCAGATCGCCGCCGAGGTGCGCCGCCACATCCCCGGCTTCACCATCGACTACGCGCCTGACCACCGCCAGGCCATAGCCGATAGCTGGCCGCGCAGCATAGACGATAGCGCCGCCCGCGCCGATTGGGGCTGGAAACCGCAATACGACCTGCGGGCCATGGTGGACGAGATGATGGTGAATCTCAAGCGGTTGGTAGGCGGTTGAGGGTTGCCGGTTGAATGCGCACGAACCTCAACCTGCAACCTTAAACCTCTCCCCAGCGTTTCGCGCCTCGCGAAGCCTAACACGCCATGGTCCGACAACTCGCCCTTTCGATTCTGCTCCTCACCGCCGGTCGCGCCGCCGCACTGGCCCAGGACACCCTCAACACAGTGGATGAGATGGGCCGCAAGCAGGGCTACTGGAAAGTGCTCGCCCCCAAGGCCGAGAAGCCCGAGTACAACGATGGCCAGCTCATCGAAGAGGGCCGTTACACCAACAGCAAGCGCGTGGGCACATGGAAGCGCTATTGGCCCAACGGCAATGTGATGAGCGAGATCAACTACCAGATGGGGCGTCCGAAGGGCGATTACCGCACCTTCTATCCCACCGGGAAAGTGGAAGAGCAGGGCAACTGGGACCTGGACCGCAACACCGGCAAGTTCCAGCGTTGGCACCCGAACGGGAAGCTCGCGCAGGATTTCGTCTTCAACGCCTATGGCGTGCGCGATGGGGAGCAGAAGTACTACCACGAGAACGGCCAGCTAGCCGTGGCGGTGAATGTTGAGGAGGGCAAGGAGGACGGTGCGCTGAAGCGCTACGACAGCGCCGGCCAGCTCACTCAGTCGGCGCAGTTCAGCGATGGCGTGATCAACGAGGCCAACAGCAATTGGATCAAGCGCGTGCCCAAGGCCGAAGAGGTGAAGGTGGACCCGAAGGCCGAGCCCGCGCCCGCCCCGGCGCCCACCGAGCGCACCAACGCGGTCGTGTTCCGCGAGAACGGCTACAACACGCTCTACAACAAGCAGCTCCGTCTCTCGCAGCAAGGCGAGTTCAAGGACGGCCGCCTCTGGGATGGCAAGCGCTACGAGTACGATGGCGACGGCATCCTGCAGCGCATCAAGATGTACAAGCAGGGGCGCTATCTGGGTGATGCAGTGATCACCGACGAGGACCTGAGGTAGCCGTCGCGCCCCAGAGCGCCCGGGCCCGCCTTCCAACGGGCAGGTATATTCGGCGCTCAATCGTCTCACGCATGAACAAGGTGGTGGCTGGGCCCGACGTGGCGCTCGATGGCCTGCAGGACAACATGACGCTCATGGTGGGCGGCTTCGGGCTCTGCGGCATCCCGGAGAACCTCATCGCGGCCATGGTTCGGCGCGGGACCAAGGGGCTCACCTGCATCAGCAACAACGCCGGCGTCGATGATTTCGGCTTGGGGCTGCTGCTGCAAACGAAGCAGATCAAGAAGATGATCAGCAGCTACGTGGGCGAGAACGATGAGTTCGAGCGCCAGATGCTCAGCGGTGAGCTGGAAGTGGAGCTGATCCCGCAGGGCTCGTTGGCCGAGCGCTGCCGTGCCGGTGGCGCTGGCATTCCCGCGTTCTTCACCCCGGCCGGTTACGGCACCGAAGTGGGCGAAGGCAAGGAGACGCGCGAGTTCAACGGCAAGATGCACGTGCTCGAGAGCTGGCTCCGCGCCGACTTCGCGCTGGTGAAGGCCTGGAAGGGCGATCGCTTCGGGAACCTCGTTTACAAGCGCACCGCGCGCAACTTCAACCCCATGATGGCCATGGCCGGCAAGATCACCGTGGCCGAAGTGGAGCACCTGGTGGAGCCGGGCGAGCTCGACCCGGACGAGATCCACACGCCGGGCATCTTCGTGCAGCGCATCTTCCAAGGCAGCGGCTACGAGAAGCGCATCGAGCAGCGTACCGTGCGGAAGCGCGGCTGAAGCATGCATCCCATTGTGCGGGCCGAGCGCTGGGCATTCGTCGCCCTCACGCTGCTCGTGCAGGCCTACGTCGTTATGCGCGCGCTCGATGTACCGCTGGTGCACGATGAGGCCACCTCCTTCATCGCGTACGCGCAACCGGGCACTTTCCTGCCCTTCGCTTCCATGTGGGATGCGAACAACCACTTCCTCAACAGCCTGTGCGGGCACCTCGGCTTCCGCTTGTTCGGGCTGCATCCCTTGGCGCTTCGCTGGGCCAGCGTGCTGAGCTATTTGCTCTATGCCTGGTGCGCATGGCGAATGGGCGCGCGCATCGAGGGCAGGATCATTCGTTGGGCGCTATGGCCTGCCCTGCTCGCCTGCCCTTTCCTGCTCGACTTCTTCTCGCTCTTCCGCGGCTACGGCCCGGCCTTGGCCTTGCTGCTGCTGTCCGTGCATCATGCCGTGGGCTTCATGGAGACCAGTGCGACGCGCCGTTTGGTCGCCAGCCTGCTGTCCATGTGCGCCGCTATAGGATTCATGCTGGGCCTCCTGCCTGTCGCAATCGTGCTGCTTGGCGTGCTGCTGGTCCGTGCTTGGCGCGCGCGCGCGCAACTCATGGCATGGCTCGCGCTCGGGCTCGCTCCGCTCGTCGCGTGCGCTTTGCTCGCGTGGCACATGAGCAGGTTGGGGCTGCTCTATCAGGGCACTACCGAGGGTTATGTCAGCACCACCATCGGCTCGCTGCTCACGTTCGCCTTCGGCGCGGAGGGTGCGGCCTGGCGCGTGGCGATCGTGTTGTTCGCCGTGCCGGTCACGGTTGGCCTCGCGCTCATGCATCGTCGCGCCAAGCTGCCGCAAGGCATCGTCGTGGTGGTCGCGCTGCTCTGGGGCGAATGGGCGCTGCGTTGGCTGCTGGCGGAAGCGGCAGGCTTGAACTACGCCGAGGACCGCACCGCCTTGCACGTGCTCCTGCTCTTCGTCGTTCTCATCGCATTCGCCGCCGATGCATTGCGCCGCGCGCATGCATCCGCAGGGCTCCTCGCCCTGCCGTTGCTCGTGTTCCCGGTTCGCACCGCCATCACAGCCAATCTCGATCGCACGGCGCTCTGGCCCGAGCAATCCATCCCGGCACGCTTCATCGCGCGCATCGAAGCGCAGGAAGAGGAGTTGGCCCGCCCGGCCGTGGTGGGCATGCATCGCCTGACCGGCCTGCCGTACGGCTTGCAGCGACGTCTCCGCTTGGGCGAGGGCGATGGCACGGCAACGCTTTGGCCGAACACGCCGGCTGACGCGCGTCTCGAGGTGAAGGGCGTTCCCTTCGCGGCCGATCCCCGCTACGTGCTGGCGGATAGCGCCGCGAACGGCCTGATGCTCTTCTTGCGCGCAGAGCCCTGGCAAGGGCTTCCGGTCATCGACACGCTCTTCGAGGTGCAGTCCGTCGGGCTCGAGCGTTCGCGGGGCCTGACGATCCCGATTGAGCGCGTGCGCACTGCCGATGTTCTCGTCTTAGCGCATGGCGCGCTGCGCGGCCCAGATGCGCTGGACGTGCGCGTGTGCGTGGCGGTCTTCGATTCGGCGGGCCAGGTGCTGCACGGCGATCACGTTGTGCTGGCCACGCGCCGGGCGCTGTGGAGCGGTGAGCCGTGGCGCACGGCATTGGTCATTCCGCGATTGCCCGATGCGGCGCGCGCGGAGTTCTTCTTCTGGGAGCCGCAGCGCAAGGCCTTCACCGTAGAACATGGAAGGTTGCGCGCTCAGGCGATGGAATGATCTTGGAACCGGCCTCAGAATTCCCCTTCGGGCAGCGCGAGGGCCTTTGACGACCATACTTCGTTGCAGAGACCGTCACGTAGCTCCGGCTATGCTCGGGTTGTTGCGCCTCGTCTGGCCGCCAAATTCTCCTCGCTCGCATCCAAAAGGAATTTTGAGACCGGCTCCGGCATGGCATCTTCGCCGTGCACATGAGCCCCACACGAACCGCGCAGCCAGATAGGCAGGAGCGCACGGTCTTCATTGGCCTGGCCCTATTGCTGTTCGCTTTTGTGGCTTGGCGTGCGGCTACTATGCCGTGGGTTCATGATGAGTGCGCTTCGCTCTTCTGGTACGTGGAGCGCGGCGAGTGGCTTCCGGGGTTCGCGCATTGGGACGCCAATAACCACGTGCTCTCCACGGCGATCGGGCTCCTCAGCTACAAGGCGGTAGGCCTCTCGTTGCTGGGCTCACGCATCGGGAGCGTGCTGGGCTTCATCCTCTTCGCGTGGTCTGCATGGCGCATCGGCGAACGGGTCCAGCGGCGCTTGATTCGTTGGGCTGTGCTCCTCGCCCTGCTGCTCTGCCCCTTTCTCCTCGATTTCTTCTCGTTGTTCCGCGGCTATGGATTGCAGATGGCCTTCTGGCTCATGGCGCTCGATGGCGTGCTGCGCTACGCGACACATTGGCGCACGAGTGCTTTGATTCAAGCATTGCTCGCCTTGGTGCTTGCGAATGCGGCTGTGCTCGCGCTGCTGCCGCTCTGGGCCGCGCTGATCGCGTTCGGCCTCTATTCCGTGCTGAGGCGACGTCCCTCGGGATGGAATAGGCACGCCCTCCTGATCATCGTGCTGGGCGCACTGCCGGTGATGCTGGGCGCGTGGCTCTCCATGGAGCTGAAGCAACGCGGGCTGCTCTACCACGGCACGCTCGATGGCTTCGTGAGCGTGAGCATCGGGTCGCTCTGCCAGTACGTGCTGGGCACGAAGAGCCTTGCGCTGGCATGGCTCATCATGGCGATGATGGCAGCGACACTGGGCATCGGCATGTGGCTAAAGCTTCGCGATGCGCTGATCGTCTCCGGCTTGTTCTGGGTTGATGCAGCGATGCGCATCATCATGGCCCTTGCGCTCGGCGTGAATTACCCGGAGGATCGCGCCGCGCTTCACCTGGTGCCGCTCATCGTGCTCGCTATGGCCTTCTCTGTTAATGCGTTGGCCGCGCGCACGAAGCACGCGAGCTGGTTGATCCTGCCCTTGCTGATCCTTCCGCTGCGCTCCACTGCGCGCTGGTTCCTCGGTCATGATCAGCGCACAGTGCTCTGGCCGGAGCAGCACATCAGCGATGAGACTGCGCGTGTGCTGAGCGCCCCTTTCACTCCGCCTGACCAGCGCCCAGTAATAGTCGGCGCGTACCACCAGACCTTCCTCTGCGTGCCGTACGCCATGCGCGTGAATGGCCTTGAGGCTGTCGTGCCTATGTCGGAAGGCTTCCCAAGCGGCGATCAGGATCTCCGCCTGGCGGACGAGCGCTACCTTGAGAAGGCGAGCATCGGTTACAAGGAGTGGGACTCTTGGTTGGACAATCAACACATGCTTCAGCGCAATGAGGCATTAGAACTCGTTCAAGTTGCCGAGCAGGACCTCTCCATCCAGGACAACGAGGCCGAGTTCATCGAGCTCCTTCGCCCGGATACGCTCGATCCCGGTGTCGCGTACGCCGTTGAGATTGATGTGAGTGTGATTTCTGATGGCTACTTGGACCTTCACTTGGTGGTTGAGCTCGGCGAGGAAGAAGGTCTTTCGGGCTACCGCGACGATGTGCCCTTCGCGCTTTACCGTCCGCAATGGAAGGGTGAGCGCTTGCGGGTGATCCGCACGTTCACCACGCGATTGAATGCCACGCGCCAGGTCATCTACCTGTGGAATCCCGCGAAGAGGCCGGTGAAGGAGTTGCGCGGGAAGGTCAGGCTTCATCGCATCGCGCCGCGGGATGTGTCACCCGAGGACATCGCGAAGGGCAATTCCTGAAACATGATCCCGGCGCAGGACCGCAAGCTCTTCGTCCTATTGTCGGCGATCGTGTGGCTGGTCATCGCCTTGCGCGCGCACCTGATCCCTTGGGTGAACGATGAGGCGCTCACCTTCCTCCTCTACGTGGAGCCACGCGATTATCTGCCCGGCATCGCTGCCTGGGACGCCAACAACCACTTCCTCAACAGCGCGCTGATGAGCGCTGCCTACGAGGGCATGGGGCTCTCGCACTTCGGCTCGCGCATGGGCAACGTGCTCGCCTACGCTTTGTTCGCGTGGGCGGCATTCCACTTGGGCGCGCGCTTGCAGAACAGGGTGGCGCGCTGCTGCTTGTGGCCCGCGCTGCTGCTCTCGCCGCTGCTCTTCGAGCTCTTCTCGCTGGCGCGAGGCTACGGCATGAGCATCGCCTTCTGGTTGGCCGCGACGGTCTGGCTGATGCGCTTGGCTGAAGCATGGAGCCTGCGCGCCTTGACCTGGTCCCTCGCGCTCCTGCTGCTGGCCAATGCCGCAGTGATGGTGGCGCTGCCGGTGTGGCTGCTGGTGCTGGCCGTCTTGCTCGTCGCGATCGCGCGGGGCACGCGTGGCGGCGAGTGTTGGCTGAGCCTTATAGCCTGGGCCGTGCTTGGTGCGTTGCCCTTGCTCGGCGCGGCGTGGTACAGCTTGGAGTTGCGCGCGCTCGGCGGCTACTTCATCGGCGGCCTCGATGGCTTCGTGCCCGTCAGCGTGGCCTCGCTGATGAACCAGCTCATCGGCACGGATGACACGGCCGTTGCGTGGGCCACTTCACTTCTCGTGGCCCTGGCCATGGCGCTGCTGCTGTGGAAGCGCTGGCGCGAACGGGCGCTGCTCATTCCTGTCGCCCTGCTCGGCGCGGATGTGCTCTCGCGTATCGGCATGGCGTGGCTCATGGGGGTGAACTACCCGCTCGACCGTGCCGTGGCCCACCTCGTGCCATGGGCCTTGTTCGCCGTTGCGCTCGCCCTGGATACTATTTCCATGAAGCGGCCGCTCATCGCAGGCGTGGCCATCGTGCTCCTCGTGCTGCCAGCGCGAACGCTTCTCACCATCAACTGGCAACGCAGCGAACTGTTCCCTACGCAAGGGCCATCGGAGGAGCTCGTCAGGCGCATTGCAACGGAGCAAGCTGACGGGCCTGTGCTGCTTGGCGGCCCGCGCCACATGGCCATGCCTCTCGCCTTGGAAGCGCGCAGGCTGGGCCTTGAAGCGCCGCGGCTCGATGGCGACATCCCGCTCTCGCCCTGGTTCGAGAACCGCATCACTTGGGGCCGCGCGGACACTGATGCCGCCCGTGGCTATGTCCTCATCGACAGCGCGTCGACGGGCCATTACCTGCTGAAGCGAGAACGTCCATTGGCGCTGGTGACGGAATGGGAGGACAAGGCGCCACGCACCGACGGTGAAGGCGAGTACATCGGATTGCTCCAAGGCGACACGCTCATGAATGCCGTGGATCGCATCGTCGATATCGACGGCCACATGGACAGCGGCGGCGCGCACATCGCGCTGAACCTGGTGGTGGCCGCGAACGGGCCCGATGGCAGCGGGCTCTACTACGAGTCGTACCCGATCCATCTGCTGCGTCCCCGCTGGAGTGGCGAGCGCCTGCGCATGCGCGTGCCTGTGCCTGCTGTCCCGAACGCGGTGGAGCGCCGCATCTACCTTTGGAACATCAACAAGAAGCAGCTGCGCGCAGGACCCTTCCATGTGGTGATGCGCGGGCTGCACGAATAAGGAAGCATGGCACTTACGAAAGACCAGATGGCCCGGCGCATCGCCCGCGAGTTGCGCGATGGCTATTACGTGAACCTCGGCATCGGCATCCCCACCCTGGTGGCCAACTACATCCCCGAAGGGATGAACGTGGTGCTGCAGAGCGAGAACGGGATCCTGGGCATGGGCCCCTTCCCGTACGAGGGCGAGGAGGACGCCGACCTGATCAACGCAGGCAAGCAGACCGTGACGCTCCTGGGCGGCAGCAGCATCTTCGACAGCGCCACCAGCTTCGCCATGATCCGCGGGCAGCATGTGCAGCTCACGGTGCTTGGCGCCATGGAGGTGAGCGACAAGGGCGACATCGCCAACTGGAAGATCCCCGGCAAGATGGTGAAGGGCATGGGCGGCGCCATGGACCTGGTGGCCAGCGCGGACAACATCATCGTGTGCATGATGCACGCCAACAAGGCCGGCGAGAGCAAGCTCCTGAAGAAATGCAGCCTCCCGCTCACCGGAGTGGGCTGCGTGAAGAAGGTGGTCACCGACCTGGGCGTGTTCGACATCACCCCCGATGGCTTCAAGCTCCTGGAGCGCGCGCCCGGCGTGAGCGTGGAGGAGATCAAGGCGAAGACGGAAGGGCGCTTGGTTGTGGAGGGAGAGATTCCGGAGATGATAGCCTGATGCGATGAGCGCGTCGGCCGTTGTGACGAGCGTTCCGCTTCATCTGGCGCCGATGGGCCTGGCCGAATAGCGCCTGCTCTCCCATGATCACGGCACCAACGCCCCCGCTACATTCGCGACCCGCTTCATGCAAGTCCGCACCCTGTCCATCATCATCCCCGCCTACAACGAGGAGCGGACCATTCACCTGATCCTGGACAAGGTGCGCGATGCGGTGCTCAACCATGGCATCGGCAAGGAGGTGATCATCGTGAACGATGGATCGAAGGATGGCACTGTGGCGGCCGTGAAGCGCTACATGGAGGCCAACCCGGCCATGGGCATCCGCTTCATTGAGCAGCCGCGCAACATGGGCAAGGGGGCGGCCATCCATCGCGGCATCAAAGAGGCCACTGGCGATTACCTGCTGGTGCAGGACGCCGACCTGGAGTACGACCCGCGCGAATACAACGACCTGCTACGCCCCGTCGTCGAGGGCTTCGCCGATGTGGTCTTCGGATCACGCTTCATGGGCCACCATCCGCATCGCATCCTCTTCTTCTGGCACAGCATCGGCAACAAGTTCCTCACCTTCCTATCCAACGCGTTCAATAATTTGAACCTCACGGATATGGAGACCTGCTTCAAGCTTATCCGCAGCGACATTGCCAAGGGGCTTGATCTGAAAGAGCAGCGTTTCGGCTTCGAGCCGGAGGTCACGGCCAAGCTGGCCCGCGTGAAGGGCGCGCGCATCTACGAGGTGGGCATCAGCTACTACGGCCGCACCTACGCCGAGGGAAAGAAGATCGGCTGGAAGGATGGCTTCCGCGCCATCTGGTGCATCGTGAAGTACGGCTTGTAAGGTGGGCTACGGCCGAGAACGCCACCCTCATTTCGGAACGAAGACCTGAACGTCAAGGTCATCGATCAACACCGGGTCTGTTGACCTGTGCCATACGTAACATATCAAGCGGTCAGCTTGATCCCGCACCGGGGGAGGCATGTACTCCAACTCCACGTCCGACCAAGCCCCTTGAGCGGCGGCATTCGCCTCGAGGCAGCGGGTGATGTACCCGTAAGAGCCCTCCTTCCGCTCGAGCGTGAATACAAGGCAAGGCATTTCTCCGGTGAATCCTGGCGGAATGAACATCCGGACACGCGCCTTCACCCGGATATGATCGCGGTCCGTGAGCGCGCCGTAGCTGTTCCGGATGCTGGGCGAGAATTGAACCTGCCCATCGAGCCGATAGGCCTGGGAGCCCCGTATGGTGTCGAGCACATAGCGATCGGGATGCTCGGAGTCTTTCTCCTCGAAGTCGTAGCGGCCGATGTTGAGCCGCCGATAATGCTCCGGGTTCGTGAAGGAGTACGAGCCGTCGAACGAGCGCTCCACGCTCTTCAGCCATTCTGCGCCACTGGGCACGCTCGTACGGCCGAAGACGGCGAGGTAGTACTCCTTCGTCGTGCGGTAGGCGTCGAGTATTCCATGATGATGCTGCCAGGTCTGGAAGAGGTTGAGCCCGACGAATGCAGTCTGGATGCCGAACAAGGCTGTACGGACCAGGGGCTTTGCACGCAGCACGGCCTCGATGCATGCCCCAAGCGGAATGGAGAGCAGCACATAGGACGTGATCATTGGACGCACGCTGTAACTGGCGCCGTACCACCATTCGCTCCAGCTGCAGATGATCCAGAAGGCCGCGGCGAACCAGACTGCGATGGCGGGGAAAAGCTCTCGATTACGCCGCCAGAGCCAGGCAAAGCCAACCAAGGCGAAGGCCATGATGGGCGTGTACAGCAGCCATCCTTTCCGGAAACTGAAGAGCGTGTCCAAGACGTGCGGTTGCCAGAGATCGAGGCCCACGCCGGGATTCCTGTAGCTATCGAAGACCGGTGAACCCGTGCGCACCCACCAGTATGCGAGCTGTGGAAGAAGAACGACCAGCCCGATTCCAATGGCCTTGAGGATGTCGGCTCGCCTGGAAACGATGAGCGCCCATTTCGAACGCCAGGTCTCGCGGTCCTTCACGCTCCAGAGCAATGGAATGAGCACCGCCAGCACCTCGCTGGGCTTCACCAATGTGAGCATGGCCAGTGAAACGGCGATCCACGCCAGATTGCGGAAGCGTCCGGAGCGGTGCCACTCCATGGTATTCCACACCAACACGGTCATCAGCATGAAAAGGGCGTTGGCCGTCTCCAGGTTCTTCACGGTCATGAAGTGGAACCAGTTGGTGCCGATCGTGATGAGCACAATGGTCCAAGCGGTCACGCGGTCGCTGAAGTACGCCAGCAGAATGCGGCGCAGATGCACCAGCGCGATCAATGTGTAGAGGAGGAACCCGAGAGCCATCACAACCTGATACGCCGGGCTGAA
>Ga0169931_10012529_pt1 | contig 11739 bp, 9 predicted proteins | sample Kivu_15m_20L_FD_129675 | JGI IMG/M metagenome (GOLD analysis project Ga0169931, IMG submission 129675) | Freshwater microbial communities from Lake Kivu, Western Province, Rwanda to study Microbial Dark Matter (Phase II) - Kivu_15m_20L... | ecosystem: Environmental > Aquatic > Freshwater > Lake ... | reverse complement strand
TGTTCGGTGTTCGGTGTTCGGTGTTCGGTGGTGGAGAGGGAGGAGTGTGATGCGACCGTGGATTTTGGCTGAGGCCAATTATGCTCAGGTGAAGGCGAATGCTTACGAGGTGGCGGTGTTGCCGATGGGAGCGACGGAGCCGCACAATCTGCATTTGCCGTATGGCACGGACACACTGGAGGCCGAGGCGATAGCCAGTCGGGCGTGTGCAGCGGCGTGGGAGCGTGGTGCGCGTGTTGTGATGCTGCCGACGATTCCTTACGGCACTGAGACGAATCAGAATCGCTGTCGTCTTTCGATGAATGTCAACCCGACGACATTGGGGCTGGTGATTCGGGACCTTGTGGAATCTCTGGAGGGTCACGGGATTCGCAAGCTGCTGATTTTGAACAGTCATGGCGGGAACGAATTCAAGCCGCTGTTGCGAGAGCTGCATGGTCGGACAGGAGTGCAGTTATTTCTGTGTGACTGGTTTCGTGGTTTGACAGCGGACGTCAAGGGATCAATTTTTGAGCAGGCGGATGATCATGCCGGTGAGATGGAAACGTCATTGGCGCTGGCGTATTTCGGGCATTTGGTGGCATTGAATGCAGACGGGACGCTGGCTGCTGATGACGGTCTGACGGCTCAGACGCGATTTCCGCAGGTGGATCGCGGCTGGATTTCCATCACGCGTCCGTGGCATTTGCTGACGACGAACACGGGGGCTGGCAATCCGCATGCCGCGACTGCGGACAAGGGTGTGCGGCTGATGGAAGTGATTGTTGAGCGGCTGTCGGGGTTCCTGACGGATCTGGCGGCTTCGAAAATCGACGATCGTTTTCCGTTTTGAGGGTGGCAGTCTCCTTGCCTTGCCCAGGCCTGCGTGTTAAAGAGGCGGTGCGGGGCTGGAATCAGAATGTGTGAGCCTGGGAGTCTGAGTGATGTCTGACATTGACGTTTACAAGGAATGGCTGGGAATCCCCGCCGGCGTGCGTCCTCCGGATCATTACACGCTGCTGCGTCTGGTGATGTTTGAGGATGATGCTGAGAAGGTGCGGACCAACTATCGCAAGCTGAATGCGCACGTCAGGAAGTATGCGACTGGTCAGTATCTGCTGCGGTCACAAGAGCTGTTGAACGAGCTGGCGAAGGCGATGCTTTGTCTGACTGATCCAGATGGAAAGGTCGAGTATGATCGAAGTCTCGGCCGAGAGGCTCCGGCGGTCGATGACAGCGAGTCCCACACGACGCTGGAATACCTGGTGGCTCGCAATCTGATCCGACGTGGTCAGGTGTCAGAGATCGAGCATTTTGCGGAGGCGCGGGGGCTGTCGCACCGCGATGCTGTAATTCAGATGAAACTGGTTGAGCCACCGGAGGCTTGTCGGGCTTTGGCGGCCGAGCTGCGTCTGTCGTATGCGGATCTTGAGGATATGCTGCCGGATGACTCGGTGCTGGACCGGATTCCTCGGCGGGTGGTCAAACGGCATGCCTGTCTGCCTTTGTTCGAGGACCGAGGCTGCATTTTGGTGGCATGTTCGGATGAGCCGTCGCATGAACTGGAGGAGGAAATTCGGATCCGCTGTGGTGTGCCGATGAGAGCGGTGCTCGCGGTGCCTCGCGCGATCAACCAGGCAATCGCAAAGTACTATGCTCCGGGGATGCGTGAAGAAGCTGCCGAGGAGGCTGCGGCGAAGTCTGCCGGCAAGGAGACAAAGGCGGCAAAGCCTGAGAAGAGTGCTCAGAAGGTGGCAGCTAAGGAGGTTCGCAGCAAGTCGGCACCTCTGACTGAGGATCAGAAGCGGGAGCGACTGATGATCACAGCGATTGCCACCTGCTGGTCGATCATCGGTACCGTCGGGTTGTTTTGGTTTTTGAACAACGGGGCGGTGGGAGTGGGGCAGATCGCGACCGGGGTTGTGGCCGGGGCGGTCGTGTTTGGGCTCATGAAGGCAACGTATGCTCGCTGATCTGTCATCACCAAATGATTGACAAGAGCCTGACGGTGCTGATCAGGGCATTTCATCCGGCCCGACGGGACCGTAACCGGCCAGTTCGTCGCCATTGTACGCGGGACTGGAGTAGCCCTGATTGTAGCCGCCGTTGCTGTAGCCGTCCTGGTATGAGTTGTAGCAGGCGGCAGCGACGGAGTTCAGTTCGCTGTTGACGGCGTTTGAAACTGCGGAGAGCCCGGTCATGGCACCGATGACCAGAACGGTGGTGACAAGGACAATTTCGGCAGAGACAACAAGCCCGCCTTCGTCTTTCAGGAAGAGCTGCAGGAGGCGTCGCATGGCAGTTTTTCCATTCCGGGGTCGGTGTTTTCGGGCATTGAGTGCTGTGAGCAGGAAGTCTAGCACTGGAACGACGGTGCTGCGGGGATTCCCGAAGCGGGCTGTTTTTTTTGTTGTGTGAATTTGGCGGGGTAGTTGAGAAAGCGATTAGCAGGGTTGTGCTGCATGTATGGGTTGTGAGGGCGGTGGTGTGGTTGTGAGTCATCGGGGCGGTTTTCTGGATACTCCCGCGAGCCCTGATAGTGTTCAAAAGATCAGTTTTTGTTGTGTGTGTGGGTTGTGGTGTTGCAGTTAGTGGCTCTGCAAGGACTCGTCTCAACACATTCGGGTGGACCTGTTAGGATTGTGTTCTGGATTTTGGGTGTGAGGGATCGGCGGTTTACGGTGGTGGGGGCAGGGATGCCATGAAGATACGATCACGAGCTGTGAATCTGGTGTTATCGTGGTTGGCGTATGTCGTGCTGCGGCTGTTGTTTCTGACGGTTCGGGCGAGGATCTACAGTGCGGTACCGGGTGTAACGCCGTATGTTCGTCCGCGAGGAAAGCAGCGATATGCGTTTGCATTGTGGCATGATCAGATCGTGCTGGCGGTCTTTTCCAGTCGCACGTGGAATCTGTCGGGTTTGATCAGTCGTCATCGTGACGGCGGGTATTTGGCTGACGCTGCTCAGGTGGCAGGGATTCGTCCAGTCCGGGGCAGCAGCAGTCGTGGTGGTGCGGAAGCAGTTCGCGAGATACTGAGCGAGCCGGACTATCATTTGGCGATTACCCCGGATGGACCTCGCGGGCCTCGTCGAGTGATGAAGGAAGGTGTGGTCTTCATATCATCTCGATCGGGGCGTCCTCTGGTGCCGACGGGTATGGCGGTATCGAACGCGTGGTGGGTACCGGGCAGCTGGACGAATCTGGCGATACCGAAGCCGTTTTCGCGAGCGATTTTGATTTCTGGAAGTCCGATTGAGGTGCCGGAAGACGTTCCGCGTGAGCAGTTTGCTGCGTGGAGCAATTTACTGACTGACGAGATGCAGCGGCTTGAGGTGCTGGCGGCGCGGATCTGTGCGGGAGATGAGTCTGCGGCGACATGTGCGGCTCGAGATCCGCAGATTCGGCTGCCGGGTCAGTCGGACGATTTGTCGGGTGATGTTGTACGTTCAGCGGCCTGAGTTTGTTTTGCCTGCTGGGATTATTCTGACCGAGGTGCTGGTATGTCAGGTGGGCGATCGCAGGTGTCAGGAATGCTCTGTGCGGAGAGCAGTTGTCTGGTATTGATTGATCTGCAGGAGCGGCTGTTGCCGGTCATACGTCAGGGTGAAGTGGTGCTGGCGGTGAGTCAGTTTTTGCGTCAGGTGGCGGCGATTTTTTCCGTGCCCACATTGCTGACGGAGCAGTATCCGAAGGGTCTTGGTCCAGTGGTTTCGGCGTTGCTGGAGGGAGCCGAGGATCTGCCGCGGATGTCGAAGCTGCGTTTCAGTGCTGCAGAGGAAGTGCGATTGTTTGTGGAGCAGCAGAATCTGGTTCGGCCGCTGCCGATTACTCAGGTTTGTCTGGCGGGTATTGAAACGCATGTTTGTGTACTGCAGACGGCGCTGGAGCTTGGTTCACTGGGTTTTCAGGTGTTTGTTGTGGCGGACGGCACGGGCAGTCGGTTTGAATCAGATCGAGCATTGGGCCTGCAGCGGCTGTTGTCTGCCGGTGTGCAGGTGGTGGCTGCTGAGTCAGTGGGATTTGAGTGGTGCGGTACCGCCGAGCATCCACGTTTTCGGGAGCTGAGCCAGTTGGTCAGGCATCGGGGTTACTGACATTTGTCAGTGCATCGGGTGGTGCGTTCAGGGAAGTTTCGGGCTGCAGTCGAGCGGCCTGTTCCATCTCTTTGAGCATTTGCTGGACGGACACGGAGCCGACGCCTTCGAACGAAGGTCGGACGGGTGGCAGTGTGAGCGAGTGTGTGTGTGTGCCGCGGAAGTCATGGTCAGCGCGGTTGAACTTCCAGAGGACAGCGAGGATGCAGACGCCGATACCGGAGGCGAGCCACAGCAGCCACGGATTCATTTCTTCAGCGGTGGTGACTTTGGGTGGTGCGGGCAGGCGGGCGATTTTATCAGCGATGAGCAGTGGTGCCAGTTCAAGATTACCGAGTCCATCGGCACCTTTGGCGGCGTAGCCTTCACGTTTGAAGAAGTAGCCTGCCAGTTCGATGTCGGGTCCGTTTTTGCCCAGTGCTTCGCTGATGGGCAGTCCAGGATCGGCACTGAGTGCGATTACGTGGACCAGTCGGCGTCCGGAGTCGGGAGTGGAGATCCAGGCTTCCCATGCGGAGCGAATGCCATAACTGGTTGCGGATTCCGGGAGGACAGCGCGTGTCAGTCTTCGCAGTCTGCCGTGAATTTTCCACGGTTTGCCGCGGCATGATTCAGGAGCTTCCATGAAGACGGCGTAGCGTCCTTCGGGCATTTCGTGACGTCGTCCGGCGAAGACTTTTTGGGCCAGCCTCAGGGTGCCGTAGAGCGAGGTGGTTTCTGCTGCGAGGATTCCGAGCACGTCGTCTCGGACAGCAGCGGTCAGAGCCTGGGGTGCGTCATCGAGACCGGCGGTGGTGCGAGGTTCTGTTTCGAGGGCGGCAGCACCGGCTGAGTCGATCATGGATATGAGATCGACCGGGGACTGTTCGGACAGGGGAACTACACGAATTTCATCGTCGAGGAGATCGGGTGATTCTGAGGCGAGTGAGGCGGCGGCGCGTGTGGCGGCCGAGGAGTCAGCGGTGTCTGAATTTCTGCCTGAAATGGCCCAGATCATGCCCAGTACGACGATCCCGGCCAGCACAAATGTCAGTCGGCGAGTGCCGCTGAGGATCTGTTCGTGACGCTGATGATTGCGGGACCTGAAACGCACGGTGGACCTCCCTGAGCTGGTCGGACGGCTGACCCAGTGTTGAATTCTGTAGTTTAGGGCCTGAAAAGGATAATCGCAAATCAGGCATAATGGGCAGTTTTGGTGCTGCCGGAGAATTTGGAGGGTGAGGATTGCGCGGGATGCATGGGATTGAGGGGCTTGTTGCGAGCGGGAACCGGTAATCGTGATCGAATGCTGCTGGTCACCCGGCGCTGCGGGTTTCCCCGACCTAGATTCGTGACAGCCTGTCGATACGCTGATTTTAGCGAGGCAGAAGGTTCAGGGGGTCTCTATGGATTTCGACAAGTTTTCAATCCTTGAAGAATCGCTGCTGAGCTGCGCTGATACTGAGCAGACTGTGGTGTCAGCGATGCACCGTGCTGTGTGCGTGGAGTCGACAGCTCGAGTTGTTGACGTTTCCTGGCGTGACATGGATTCCACGGCCCGGATTGTGATTGCCGACGGCAGTACGGGTGCGGTTTTGATTCGTCGCAGTCTGCAGCTGGCGGGATATCATTCGGTGCGTCAGGTGCGTGACGTGCACGAGCTGCTGCGTGAGATGCGAGCTGGTCAGGCGGATTTGGTGCTGCTGGATCCGGAGAGTCCTGGTTTTTCGGGTTCGGCGGTCTTGCAGGCGGCTGGAGTAGATCCGGAGATCCGGGGGATACCAATCGTGATTGTGTCTCACGATCAGGGCCCGGAGGCTCGCCGTGAGGCACTGGAGCTGGGGGCGAGCGACTTTCTGCAGAAGCCGGCGGATGCGACAGAGCTATTGCCTCGTGTCCGCAATCTGCTGGTTGTTCGACGTTATTACCGGCAGGAGCTGAATGTTGAGGAGCGGGTTGAGGGGGAGGTCCAGCGAAGAATTCGGGACTTGCAGGAGTCTCGTGATCGTCTGATTCTCTGTCTGGCTCGTGCGGCTGAACATCGCGACAACGAAACCGGCAACCATGTGATTCGTGTCGGGCGTTATTCCGCCATTATTGCTCGACAGCTGGGTTATCCGGAATCGCAGCTGGCGATGCTGGAGCAGGCTGCGCAGATGCACGATGTGGGCAAGATCGGAATTCCTGACTCGATTTTGTTCAAGCCGGCGACGCTGGCGGTGGACGAATATGAGTTGATGAAGAAGCACTGTGCACTTGGGCGACAGATTATTGAACCGTATACCGGTCGTGACTGGGATCGGTTGAAGCGACATACTGATGCAGGTGGCAGCCTGCTGCAGTCTTCATCCTGTACGTTGCTGACAATGGCGGCCCGAATTGCTCAAAGCCACCACGAGCGTTGGGACGGCAATGGCTATCCGCTGGGTCTGAAGGGAGAGGATATACCGTTAGAGGGGCGTATCGTGGCAGTGGCGGATGTCTTTGACGCGCTGTCAAGTCGTCGTCCCTACAAGCCACCGTTTCCGCGTGAACAGTGTTTTGAAATTCTGCGGGAGGGTCGAGGCACTCAGTTTGATCCTGCTGTACTGGACGCGTTTTTTGAGTGTTCTGCAGAGATTGTGGAAGTGCAGTTGCTGCTGCTGGACAACGAAGAAACTTCGCGTGAATCGTCAGGCTGAGGCACTGTCGGCAGGTCAGGAGAGGCTGAGCCCGGCGGGTTTGTTTTTAAATCGCTGTCCAAGCCGAGGCATCAGTCCGTAGGCGAATGCCAGCAGCTTGATGGGGTGTATAGTGGGTATTGCGGCCTGCTGTTCCATCTGCATGCGGCAGGCACTGCAGTCTGTCGTTCCTGCGACGGCGTCGATGGTCTGCATGGTCTGCATGACTTCACGACCGATGCGCAGGGACGTGCTGAAGTGTTCGGCTGCAAGTCCGAATGTGCCGGCCATACCGGTGCAGCCTTTTTCGAATTCGACCACGTCCAGCTGCGGGATCAGTCTGAGCAGCTGCGGCATTGCGGCTTCTCGCGAGAGTGCTCGGATATGGCACGGAGTGTGCCATGCAATTTTCATGGGCAGCGGAGCGAAATCTTTTTTTAGCAGTCCTCGGCGGTGCAGATCGAGGAGGAAAGTTCCGGCATCCTGCGTTTGTGCAGCAACCACCTGGGCGTCTTCAGAGCCGATCAGAGCGGGGTATTCGCGGGTGAGGCAGAGTGCTGCGGAGGGTTCTGTGCAGAGGATGGGATAGCGTTCGCGTGCGGGCTCAGCCAGTTCGCGCAGATTTCGCAGAGCAGCTTCGCGGGCAGACGGCAGGTCGGCTGCTGAGACCATGTTCATGCCGGAGATAGTCTGATCGCGAGGGATGTAGACGCGGAAGCCATTATGTTCGAGGACTCGCACAAAGGCTTCTGCGAGTTCGGGATCGTGGTGATTGGCGAAGTAATCGACGAAGTACACGACGGTGGGGCGATTGCTGCCGGGTGATCCGCTGTTATCGTCCCGTCGGACTCGCAGAGTTTCCATGAACGGTTTGGCGGCGAAGGCGGGCAATCTGCGCTGGGCGGCGATGCCGGTGAATCTTTGCAGCAGATGTCGTGCCGGCCGATATCTCAGCAGCGGGTTGACGAACCAGGAGAATTTTGAAGCCAGTCGTCCCCACGTGTGGACTCGTGACAAAAGCCACTGTGTACGAGTGAGTCCGTGTGATCGCACGAACTGTGCGCGTGCTTCCAGTACGATGTGCGGGATGTTGACTTCCGAAGGGCAGTCAATTTCGCATTGACGGCAGTTGAAGCAGCTTTCGATTACCGGTTTGATGGATTCGCTTTGCAGCAGGTCGGCAGGTGCATCGGTGCACAGTGCGCGACGCAGCAGGTTGGCTTTGGCTCGCGGAGTCAGATCTTCTGTCAGGCTTGTATCAACGAAGGGGCACATGCGTTCTGTGGGCAGCGGAACTCGGCAGGACCCGCAGCCATTGCAGCGAACGGCAGCATCGGCAGCTTCCTGTGGCTGCCATGCAAACTGCATGACGGGGAGCAGGTTTGTAGCTGAGTCTGGTGTCGACTGATGAAGTCGTGTTTGCCGCAGGAAGCTGGTCAGCGGCTGCGGATCGCTGCTGATGATTTTTTCAGGATTCATCAGGTTCAGGGGGTCGAGCAGGTTCTTGACCTGCCGGAAGACATTGACGAGCGGTCCGTACTGTCGACTGATCCAGGGCGTGCGGGAGAGGCCGTCGCCATGTTCACCGCTGATGGTTCCCTGTGCCCGGGCAACTTCCGTGTAGAGGTCACTGGCGATGTTCATCAGCAGTGTGGCGTCTCCGCGTGAAGGCACGGGCAGGATGGGTCGGAAGTGCAGTTGTCCGGAGGCGGCATGAGCGTAGAGTGTGGCAGTCACCTCATGCTTCTGGAAGACACGCTGGGCCTTGACGATGAACTCAGCCAGTTGGTCCGGGGGGACAGCGATGTCTTCGACGAAGGGTAATGGTCGGGAATCACCTCGGAGGCTGGCAAGTACAGAAACGATCTGAGAGGGCAGTCGCCACAGCAGCTCCACATCGTCGTATTCAACAGCGGTTCGAGAGCATCTGAAATCGATCTGTTCGGAGCGCAGCAGTTGCTGCATGTCCTGCAGCCGAAGCATGGCTTCACGAGCACTGGCTGCGGTGAATTCCACGACCAGCCCGGCCTCGGCTTCAGGCGAGATCATGTCAAGGAATCTGGGATCGGCCTGTCTGCCAAGGCTTAGCAGTCGACGATCAAGCAGGTCGCAGGCGGACGGATCCATGGGGAGAATCCGGCGAGTCGCGGAGATGGCCTGATCGAGCGAGCCGAACAGCAGCAGTGCAGCGGAGCGATGTTCAGGCAGTGCCATGGTGAACAGCGTAGCTTCTGTGAACATCGCCAGCGTGCCTTCGGAGCCCACCAGCATGCGGGCGAGATCCAGTCGACTGCCGGAGAGGATGCCGCGGAGCAGGTAACCGCTGCTGTTTCGCAGCAGCGGTGGCTGATGCTGCTGAATCAGCTGCCTGCCGGAGGTCAGCAGTTCTGCGAGGCCATCGAGGATGGCGGCTTTACGAGTTGCGGGAGTGTGTGCGGCGAGTGCGGCAGCGGGCGATGTGAGAGTTGTGTCGACCGGTGAGGCTCCGAGGCTGACTATCTGTGGCACCGACAGGTCTGTTGTGCCAATGAGTTCCTCGCCGGCTTCAAATTTTTGTCCTCCGGAAACGACACATTCGATGCTGACGACATGGTCTCGAGCTGAGCCGACTCGGACGGCGTGAGCTCCGGCAGCATCGACAGCCAGCATACCGCCGACCGTTGTGATGCGGCTGTTGGACGGGTCAGGTGCGAAGTACCGTCCATGAGGTCTAAGTGCAGCATTAAGCTGATCTCGAGTGACACCTGGCTGAACCCTGACACGGTCTGGTTCGATTGACAGGATTTGATTCATGTAACGTGAGAAGTCGACGACAATACCGCGACCGATGGCACCGCCCGCCAATCCCGATCCGGCACCGCGAGCAATCAGCGGGATGCCCTGTTCGGCCGAGTATGCAGCGAGTTTGACGGCATCAGCAGTGTTGCGCGGCAAAGCGACGGCGAGCGGTTCAATTTCGAACAGGCTGGCATCTGTGGCGTACAGGGACAATGCAGCGCGATCCGTGCGCAGTTCACCGTCCAGTGAATCCGCGAGGTCTTCAGCAATTCTGCGCCGCCGTTCTTCCACAAGCTGCTTCCTGATCGTCGCCTGCTGACCGGTTTGCCGCTTTACACGCTGCGGCGTTTCAGATCCTGCTGTCTGTATCTTTCCGCTGTTTCGAGATCGAACCGGGGATGGTCGTCACGCATTTGTGATTTTCGATGACGCGCGGCACAACGATAACAGACCAGCATGTCACCCATGAACGAATACAGGAACATATCCAGCAGTGCGGCGACCATCAGAAATCCAATGGCCAGCTCGGGCTGGTACCATGCCCATGCCGTGCAGCTGGCCACTGCGGCTGTCGCCACGATGGTCAGTCCGAGTGCAGGGGGGAAATCCTTCTGCCGCCAGAGGTCCTGGCAGCCGCAGATCCGGCAGCGACAGAGACTTCCTGAGTGGAAATCTGTCTGTCCCTCATCACGACTCCAGCCACAACCGTCGCAGCGGACGGCTGCGGCGGGAGGATTTGGTGTCGTGATTCTGCGACTGCTGCAGGCTGGACACTGAAAAATGATGTGACTGCTCATGAGCTTCAGTCTAGTAAAAACAGCGGGCAATCGGCATGCCGAAACGAAGTCGAATCGGCGAAATGCCGGAAGATGGGGGAAATTGCCTGGCACAGTTTACAGTGGCAGACCGAAGTCGCGTTCCAGCAGCGTGGCCGACATTTCGCCCATAAACACGAGAATCAGCACTGCAAACAACACTCCTGTTGCCGACTGCGTATTGCGATACCGCAGAATGCTGCGAACCAGCAGTGCAGCGGCAGCAGGTGCGATGATGCCTCCCAGCAGTCTTAGGCTGAGCCAGAGGCCGCGGATCAGATCCAGTTGTTCAAAGTCAATTTCCAGCAACCCTGCTGCGGTGGCCGCCAGGCGAACAGCGGCGGCCCCGGCAAGGACCGGGCAGAACCAGCGGAGTGGCTGCAGGGACATTGTGGGCGTCGTAAGGTACCAGTGCCCCAGCAGCATGGCGGTCAGAACAGATCCGAGGACCCCGGCTGTACCCACGTCCGCCAGCAGCTGCTGCCAGAGCGGCACAGATCGGGTGGAGGTGACAGCCTGCACTGCGAGTGCGGCGGAAAGTGTCAGGCCGATGAGCCAGATGCTGAGTGTTCCGGGGATTCTGCGTCCCAGTTTCCAAAAGATATGTCCGGGCCATGCGACAGCGGCGGCAGCAAAGGCAAGTTTTCTGAGCCACCCTGCGCCGGTGGCAGCGAGTGCCAGTTCGCGTTCACTGACGGTACCTGGACCGTTGCGTCCGAAGCCTGTCAGTGCAGCAGGCTCGATCGCCAGGACCAGCAGTACGGTCAGTCCCAGTACGACCAGCATCTGAATGCGGAAGAAACCATCGGCGACATCACGACGAGGCATCAGGAGCCACATCAGAGCGATTCCGGTGGCCAGTTTCAGTACGAAAAGGGCGATCATCCTGGCGGCCGCTCACTTCCCCTGAATCAGTGACATGGCTTCTGCGCGACTTCCCACGTTGGTGCGGAACTGGCCGCGAACCGCGCTGGTGACGGTCAGAGCGCCTGGTTTTTTGACGCCCCGAATAGTCATGCAGGTATGTTCGGCTTCGACGACCACAATCACGCCCAGCGGGGACAGTTCCGTTTCGATCAGATCAGCGATCATGTGCGTCATACGTTCCTGCACCTGGGGACGTCTGGCCACTTCATCGACGACGCGAGCCAGTTTGCTGAGCCCGGTAACTTTTCCCTGGGGGATGTAGCCAACGTGGGCATGTCCCATGAAAGGCAGCAGATGGTGTTCGCACATGCTGTTGAATGAGATATCCCGAACCAGCACGAGTTCGTCATACTGTTCTTCGAACACCTTCTGCAGGTGCCGGCCTGGTTCGAGATGCAGACCGCCGAAGATTTCTGCATACATGCGAGCGACGCGGGCGGGTGTTTCCCGCAGGCCGTCGCGGTCGGGGTCTTCACCGACGGCCAGCAGTACTTCCCGGATGGCT
>Ga0169931_10012528_pt1 | contig 11739 bp, 4 predicted proteins | sample Kivu_15m_20L_FD_129675 | JGI IMG/M metagenome (GOLD analysis project Ga0169931, IMG submission 129675) | Freshwater microbial communities from Lake Kivu, Western Province, Rwanda to study Microbial Dark Matter (Phase II) - Kivu_15m_20L... | ecosystem: Environmental > Aquatic > Freshwater > Lake ... | reverse complement strand
ACCTGCAGTAGTTGAGTAATAACCAAAAATAAGTCGATTTATGTATCTACTGTTTTGCTATCTATATTTTATTCAAGGATTAATGATAGGTGTGGTAGGTACTATACCATATGTTATCCTGAATTACCTGATGTTGATACTATGATAATCTTCAATAATTTATCCATACCATATTCGTTTAAGTTCATTATTGGTAAAGATATTAGGATATAGCACCTTTATTATAAAAATTTACTAACATAGGATACGGTAAAAGAAAAACCTGGATCATGATAAGTTAATTAGTAACAGCTGTTATTTTATTCGTTGCCTCATTTTTTACTAAATATTAATCAGCTAGAGTATTTGCAATTTTATGTCTTTTTATACAAATATTTATGGTGGTACAAAATATAGCTTTACATGCATTAATAGTCAAATAAATAACATCTGCTCATAAATCAAGTTTAATACAATCTTTTGCTGAAGTACTTGGAATCCTTTTTGGTAGCTTACTGCTTTTAAAATTAACTTCACAATCTTTTGCTTAATCGGTAGGTCTTCAGCATCCAATAACAAATCCTCAAGTAGTATTAATAGCAATAGTAATAGTTATCTTTGCTCCTTTAATATTTATTCATATATACTTCAAATAACGAACACTATAAAGTTAAGTCAGAGGATCTAAATTTTCAGTATTAAAAATCATCAAAAATTACAAAGTATTTTTCAAGCTAAAAAGTAAATAATACAGATTTTGCATTTTTCTAGTCACATTTAACCAAGGATTAAACTTTTTCTCTTCTCTTTATGATTATGAACTTGTCAAAGCAGGTTTTTCAAGAGATACTTCAAATACTATTGGAAACATAGTCATTATTCCTACTTTATTGTTAACATTCTTTTTTAAAACATGGACATAAAAATTAAAAGGAACTCGAAATGCAATTATGTTAAGTACATCCTTGACTATATTGATATGCTTCTATATCGTTATAGTATTTCCTACGGATGTTCCATCAATAGCTATTATTACCTTTTTACTATCATTATTCGATGGATGGAGATTTTATAACTTTGGGGTACTAATTAACTAGTTTCCGATACATGCTTTGACTGGAATGTATTTGACAGTCTTTGGAAGCTATTTTAATTTTGGAAGGGTAAATTTTATTCATGGGCAATTATCCAAATGGTTTGGCTGGAAATAAATGACAATAATTGGTCTTTGTATGCAAATTGTCATAATTATATTCACGCCGAAGATATACGCTTGGGTTTAAAAAGGTGATCTAACGCTATCAAAAGATATCTAATAAAGTCATCAATAATAAGCATAAAAATATGAGTAAATGCATTGATCAATAGATATCATTATAATATGATCAATAAATAAGATTTTTCATAAAATATTGATCAGTGATAATTTTTATTTTTATATATTTACACTTTATTATTTACTATTACTATTTAAATAATAAGCATTTTTATAATATAAAATGCTTTTTAATCAAATTCCACCTGAATAGATTGAGCTAAATAATGTCGAATAATAATCAATCGTCAATAAATAATAACAATCATCAGATAAATCTTATAAAATATGTCTATCTCTTTATTTAATTCAAGGATTTACATTATCTATTGGTCAAACCATGCCCTATTTATATAAACAATTACCATCATATAAGATTTTAGCCATTTTCAGTATGATTTAATTTCCCTTTTCATTAAAGTTTCTTTTAAGTAATATCTTAATTTATTTAAGCACCTTTTATGTAAAAATATACAAATATGAAATATGGAAAAAGAAAAACATGGATAGTCTTTAGTCAAATATTATGCTCAATTTTCTTATTTATAAGCTCATTTTTTACAGATGACATTACGTCTGCGTCAATTTTTGCATTCATTCTTATGTCTGGCGTATTTTTTTTAGCCATTCAAGATTTGTCATTAGATAGTTTATCAATTAAATAAATTAAATCAGCTGAAAGAGCTAGTACATTACAGACTTTCGCTCAACCTGTCGGAACAGTAATCGGTAGTCTTTTTTTACTGAAATTAACTTCGATATAATTTTCATAAAAAATTGGTTTAACTGGAGCCCTTACAACGCCAAACATTATAATTCAAATAATTTCCTTATTCTTGCTTTCAGCTGCTATATTAATGCATTTTAATTTTAAATAAACTTCATTATAATGCTAGCAAAGAGGAAATAAAAAAGGTTTTTGCTAAATCATTACATATGCAAATATTTTTATGAATATCAAATCTAGATATTCAAGAACTATAATTTTTATCTTTATATATAATCAAGGCTTAAAATATTATGAATCTGGTTATGAATTTTAGTTGATCAAAGCTGGTTTTTCAAGAGATAATTTGAATTCAATATCAAATTTAATAGTTTTACCAGTGATGATATTAACGATGTATATTAGCTCCAAGACAAGCACTATTGGCTTAAAAAATATACTAATTTCATGTATTATAATTCAATGTCTTCTTTACACTTGCAACATCACTTTTCTACCTCTGAAACCATAAATAATAATATTTACTCAATTCATAACCCAATTATGCATAAATTTAAAAAATATGATGATTTATATAATGATAAATGAATTTCCTATTCATGCTTTAACTGGAATGTTCATCACTATTATGCTAAGTTGTTGGAATATAAGCTAAAACAGAACTATCAATACATTATTAATTGATGCGTTTGGCTGGAATATATGTGCTTATATAGGAGTAATCTTTTAATTATTCATAATTTATATACTTTATACATATATATTTTAATGGGTAGATAAAGGAAATGTATAAATTGATGCATCAATCGCAAACGATAATAAAGAATATTTCAATTAAAATCAAACTTATCAATTAAAAAATTATTACATATAGCCTTAATAAGATATATTAATCAAATCTATTAATTAACAGATAGTCTCTTTTTAATAGGTTTCTTGATTTATATTAATTTTATTTACTATCATCCATAATAAGATATTTAATCGATCAATATTTCAATATATATTAGATTGAAGTTAATTGTATAATTTATATATAAATCTTTTATGTAAGTCGATCCACTAAAAAGTAAATCTAAAGATCAGAATGAATCTAAAAAGAAAAAGAAAAACAAATAAAAAAAATAAAAACATGAAAACTTAATGAAATAATTACCAATGACTTGTTTTTCATGTAGTGCACATCCAGATTAATTTTTAAGGATAATATCAAATCCAAAAAATAAAACTGCACCTACTTGCAAATCATGTGGTTTTAAGCTAGATGGACAATATGGCTATTTCAGTTGTTCAAAAACTAATAATTGCTTCCATTTATGCTCATCATGTAAGATCTGTAGCAAAAGTCATGTCCTCAGAAATGTAATTTCATTGAGTCAATACACAGATAATGAATTATATGCTCAAAACAAATTTAAATGTCATTCTTGTAAATAATAAAAAAAAGTTGATGCAGCAAAAGGCGCATATCATTGTAATCCATGTAGTTTTACAATATGCTATGAATGTATGTAAAAAACTGAAAAACTTTGGGATGATTTTGATAAACCAGAATAATGATTTATTTTTGATATTAATTTATTCCTTTTAATAATTATATGTTTATTTATATGTTCATTACTATTGTATTAAGCTTAAAAAAATAGTTGAATTACCAATAAAATAATAGATATTTATTTAAAATTCATGAATTTTTATCTAAAGCTTATTTTTCATATTTTACCCGAATAAATTAACCATAATTCTGTTATATTCTAAAATTAACTAATATTAATTTAACTTTATGGGAATATGTGCTACCCAAAATAAAAAATCAACTAAAACAAAATGTAAAATCTATCTAAAGTAGATTAAATATAAGATTTTTAATTCAAAACTTTCTTAGGTAAAGGTGGATTTGGTTAAGTATGGAAAGTTAAATAAAAACAAAGCAAAAAGATATATGCTTTGAAAATATTAGAAAAAAGCTTGATAATCAAAAAGAAAAGTGTTAAGTAAATCTTGAATGAAAGGAACATTTTAACATAATTATTGATGCCAAAACAAAATGGCATCATAAATATCGAAGCTGCATTTCAAGACAAGAGAAGACTCTACATTTTGATGTAGTATATTGAAGGAAAAACGCTTCGTTAACTCTTAGTAAATTAGTACATCTTTGAGAAAAATTAACAAAGTATTTTTGTTATAAACTAGAATATATTATATTTTCACTTATAAAAATACTGTAAACTCTGTATAATAACAAAGTCATTCATCACGATTTCAAGCCTTAAAATATTATTATTGATAAAAGTGGACATCCACAACTAATAGACTTTGGATTGTCTTCATTTTGTTTTGAAGATAATAGAGATATCAATGGAGGAACTTTATAATATTTGGCACCATAGATATTATCAGATTATAATCACTATTATACAGCTGATTATTATTCATTAGGGATAACAATTTATGAAATATTTTTTCAAAAAAGACCTTATTCAGCCAAAACTATTTCATAAATGATTGCGATTCAAAGAAATAAAGCTTTCAACTAGAAAAACTTTCCTGAAATTTTATAGATTGATCCTTTAGCAAAAGACTTGATAATAAAAGTACTATATTATCTTATTAAGCTATTATAAAGAACTCAAATAAAAAGACTAGGATATCATGGTATTCAATAGATTTTAGACCATCCATATTTCAAGGATATTTAATAATGTGCGCCTCCTCATAGCTTAATATTGAAAAATGGCATATAAAGTACTGCTGTATCAAGATCAGATTTATCATCTAGTTAAAAAACTACATTAAAGCCATCTTCAATTCCCATCTTAAATCATTTACTTTAAGAATCTTTTGTTCAATGTATTTTAAAACTTATATAGAAATGTTTATCAATTTCGATTATTCTCCAAATAAAAAAGCTATATCAGTTCATTAAAAATAATGATTAATTAAATTTATTAAAATTCATTCAAAAAAAATTAAATAATAAATTTTATGATTAAACAATAATAAACTACATAAATAATGAGATTCACATTTCTACAATATTTTCTTATATTATTTTTTTAGTTTTACATTAAACATCATAACTATTTACTTCATAAAGTGATAATCTTTGAACAAATTATTAATACCTACAACTTGTTGATTTTTTCTAACATAAATAAACATAATATCCATTATATTTTATTTTTACAGTATATTCAAAAGAATAATCTACATACATTTCAAAAATAAGATTGGCTGAAAATACAGGTGGATCTACACAGTTTAATGATGTTATAGGTTGTCCTTTCCATTTCTGAACTATGCATTAAGCTGAAGTCATATTCAAAATGTTTAATAAAGGTAATATATTATTTGAATGAGCTGATACGAATGTAAGTTTTTTGATTGTTGATTGTGTAGTTTGAAGAGAAAGCTTCATTTTGAGATATTTTATTAATGGAGTCGATAATAATGATCCAAAATGCCCACCAAAAACAAGACTATTATATTATTCATAGATATATTTTAAATTCTTTGGATCACTATCTGTATAATCTTTAGGTAAAGGTCTTCCTAAATATTGATCTGAATAAAGAGTCTCATAAAGGTCTGACATAGTTGCAAGATTTGCTTGAAGTGCTGTTAAATTAAAGACTATTTTCATTTTGGCAATAAAAAGAGATTGTTGAGTCTGTAATGAACTCAATTATTTTGTTATTTATTTGAATCTATCAGATATTAATATTCCATAATTTGGACAATTATCAAGGATTTAATCTAATGTTCTAACAGGTACAACTTGAAATCCTTGATCTAAAGCAAATAATAAATCTTATTATTTTAAATGAGATGCCTGAAGTGGAACATAAGGTGGATTCAACTTATCTTGTGGAACTTCTTCAGGAATTTTCCATCCAGTACCCAAAGGATATAAACCATAAGCTAATGCTAAGATAGATTTTTGATTTCTATCAGATGAAGTTGAGAAAAATTATACATGATTTGGATTAAACATTTAAGTGGTTAACTATTATTACTTTATATAATTTTGTTTTAGATAAGTTCCTAAGTTATATTGCTGTCTTAATCCTACTCCAGTAATTAATCCTCTAAATTATTTAGTTTAGTTTCCATCATAAAGATCATTTTTAGGATAGCATGCTCCATGACGTATTAAATTGAATGTATATAACAGTTTATTTTGACAATTTATAAAGATAACTAATAATGAAAATATGATTGTGATTTGTATCTTCATTTTGTATAATAGCTCAATTAAAATATATAGTATGTACAATATGATTTATATAATATAAATGTATTTATAAAACTATATACAAGATTTTTTGATTACAGGTGTTAATCAATTGAAATGAGCTTATGAAAAAGCTTTTAATTTATCTAGATAAGTCCAAAATTAATGCTCACTGATAAAGAAATTATAATTAAGCGATCTTACTAATTATAATTCTAGATTGTTTATTTCAGTTTTAGATATACCACCTATTTTAGCATAAAATTAATTTTTATAATAAAAATCATCAGCATATTTAGCACTCAACATCACACTAGTAATCAATAAACTATAATAAACGTTAATATACCGATGAATGCAATGATAATTTATAATGAAATCTTATTTATATTATTGAAGACGATCAATATAAATCAATGCGATAACGAAAACTGATGTTGAACAATTTGCAAATTTTACTATTCCTATATTATGATTGTAATGATACTTTTAAGATAGTCATGAATTGAAATTGATGGTATTTATTTACAATCAAAAATTGTTTTACAGCTTTGATGATTTCTTGTATCGTTTAATAAACCTGTAAGTAATTTGTTAATTAGCTATATAATTAATGTTTGGTCGCTTAACATTTTCGTTAAATTTAAAGATTAAAGAATCATAGCTGATTTTAATATATACAACAACAAATAGTAGTATTTTAAAATGATAATAACCAAAATTTAAATTATCTAAGGGTATAAATTATCGATCATAAGATTATTAAATTATTAAAATTTAATGGATTTTTTAAAAATTTACAAACATTTTGAAAATATTTAATTATATTTTTAATAATTTTTTAATTATACTTTTAATAATGCTTCAAATATTAAAAATAATTATTAATATTGATCATGATTTTGCGAGTTTTTATGATTAAGAAATCAAAGGAAGCTCAACATCTTGAGATTGAGGTTTATTTCTTAAATATCCTAATGGATTAGGGAAAATTCCTTTTCTAAAATCTTAATATACAGCTTGTCTGCTTCTTCCTTGAGTTTCAACTAAGTATCCTGAAATATAAAGGAATCCAAAAATTTGAATAACACAGTATATTAAGCTCAATGGTCCAATTCCAATTGCATTAATGAAACTTCCAGCACAAATACCATTTAGGAAAATGAAAACCCAAAGTAATACTGAAGGATAGAATATATCATGTAAAATTTATGTTCCAATAAGGAAACTGCAAGGTCCATAGCATAAACTAAATCCAACCATTTGGACAAAAGTAAGAATGGCAGTGAATATGTGAAGGCTTGGTACGAAAATTTCAATAAATCCAACAAGTAAAAGAGAAACTATAATGATTCTTTGTCCTTACATCATAAATGCTCTTCTTCCATATTTTTATAAGAATTGTCCAGAAAAAAGAGTAACAATGACTTGTACAAAGTTAAGATAAGTAAATTAAGTCAAAATTTAAGAATGACTTGAACCCAAAGTAGCAAAGGATGTACTTGAAGCAAATGATCCTAATGCAGCTCCTCCAGATAATTGATTGAAAAATATTATTCCAAGAGCCATAGTTAATCTTCTATTATGAGATTAAGCACGAGGATCATAATAAGTTGCTTTTTATGCTTATATATCGACTTGAGGAAGTCTTTTCATTTATTTGAATTATTAAACTGTAACACCTGTAAACATAAGTTACAAATATGATTCTAATCTTTAATCATCTTCATTCTCGATCATACTTTAAACTGATTAATATCTTTATTTAGAAATATATACGGATAAACGTTTTGAGCAGTATGAAGACGAATTAATGCTGGAATGACTGGAAGAGCAATAATAAATCTCCAGTTTGCTACATCAAGATCTTGATCAACAACTAAAAATCCCATCCAGAAGCCAAAGAATATACCTATGACTATAAATAACTGATTGAGTGTTCCTGCTGGTCCACCCATGGCTCCGGGTAATACTGAAGTTAAATATGTTGGGATAATTATGGTATTAATACCTGCAACAAGACCAAATAATATTCTTGAAAAAGTTTGTACTCCAAATTATAAATTCATGATTCCAATAGCTGCAGCAACTATTGTTAAATAATCAGTCCATTTAAATGTATGAATCCAACCGAAAGTTTTCAACATATATCGATAAATTCCAACACCTATAATAAAAAATAATATTTACCAAAGATAGCGGCTATTGCCAAAATGCTTGACAGTAATGTAAGTGTTTGACTAATCTAAGCTTAATCGGTTAAGTTGTTATATTAAACAATGAGATGATTGAGATTACCATAAGAAGTAAGTAAATATCCAAAGACAAAAGATCCCATACATACTGAGATGGAATATGAATAAACTGTTGATCTATCTTTAATCTGCATAAGATTTAATTATTAATGATAAATAAAATTTGAATAAAAATAAAAAAATCATTTATTAATTATCAAATCAATCAGCATATATAATTTTACATAATAAATAATGACATAAACAATAACAGATTACTTTTTATTTATAATTTTTATGTATATTTATATAATATCCTCATAGATATTAACAATTGCAATGGGTCATTTTTATAATTTACGTAAGATATTTAAAGGTTATACAATCTTATATTATACATTGAGATTTAAACTTAATTAATAAAATAATAAACGTATTGATTCTGATTAAAATATAAAAAATGATTAATGATATATAGTTATTAAAATTTAATATATAATTTGAAAAATATTTAAATGTCATCATTATCCTAGCTCCAAAACTACAATAATTAAATCCAAGCATTGCTAAACAACAAAGATTTCAAGAATGATAAACTAAAGAAATATACAAAATTAGCTAAAGTAATATATTTAATAAATTTAGATTGGCATGTATAGTAATCCTAACTTCGAAAGATAAAGCTAACAATATATCAATTAAGCATGTATTATTATAATAAATTTAGGTCGATTTGCATAATTAAATTTAATGTATGTCCTTGTCTCAAGAAATAGTAAATAATATTAAAATGCTATCAATAGTGTCAAGTTCTATTATTAAAATACCTTGACAAGTAATCATCCATAGACTTTTTCTAATCATTCCATGGTCACTGCCATACATCTATTATTTTTATTATCTACAAATCAAAATCAAGAGTTTTATTCAAAATTATAAACTATTAAGATCAATAACTTGAATGATACTTATATCTCATTCGTTCTCTTGTTAAATGACGCAATCTAATAAGGTAATTATAGAAAAGTGTTTACTTTAAGATAACAAAATCCTTTGGCTGATTATTTTAGTCCTTTCTTAGATACTATTTCATAAACCATCAGGACTGAAATTGCAAAAAGTGCAGAGAAAGCATATTCATAAATATCTTTAAAAGAAGCCTTAAACATTTTCCAATTTGATTCAGTTGATAAACTTCGATCATTCGCTCAAACTTATCAATAATCTCAAGAATAACACAACGTAACTTGGACAATAAATGAAAACAAAATCTTTTTCTAAAAATAAAAGAACAAAAAGATAAACTTCAACTCTGAATAATTGATTCGTCGTACTTTAGAATATTCAATTGAGCTGTAAAGAATTGCATGATATTCATATCATAATAAACAATATAATATATGATAATTATTTATTTTGTTATGATAAAGAGTTTGTAGATTTGTGTCAATATATTGAATTGTATATAATATTTATATATTTCGATTAATGAAAAATTATAAATCTAAATTTGATTTCAATAGACCATTTAAACTTATACACATAAGAACATAATTTGATCAAATCAAAACGACAGACTATCTATTTTCGACCCATGAAAGAGAACAAACTCATAATAAACAAAAAAGTAAATAATAAATTGCCGTGCCCAATATACAAATCATACAAAGACTTACGAAACCTAAACATTTTGCAAAAATAACACCAAATTACATTAGAATATCATAAGCATTAAATTTGCCTAAAGAAAATTAGTATTAATTGACATAAATTGATCATCATTATTTGAAGAGTAATCATATAAATTTGTTTCAAATTGATAACAAAAATGTCCTTAGCTAATAGTTCTTCAAAAAATGCATTATATAACTTTAGAAAAAGGCTGCGCAATTAACAAAATTTCCATTAACTTCAAAATGGCTCATGGATTTTATTCATAAAGAATACAAATAATTGCTAGATATGTATAATTTATAAAATATGATCAATAGTATCTACAATTATTGGAGAAATAGACGTTAGCAATTGAAATTTCCTCTTTACAGAATGTTTTGGCGAAATGATCCTTATCAAGCATAGAATTTAAAACCTTTCAAAAGAAGAATAATTCCTAAGCGAAATCTTAGAAAATTTGCATAAATAGATTAATAATAAATAATCTAATAATTATTGTCTGAATTTAATAATACACTTATGATTTGTGATAGGATATAAGCAAGATAAGACCTAAAGTTTAAGAATATTCAACTTCAAATTCAATCATTCCATAAAGAATGCGAATAATATTTCAAAGTTTCATAAGAATGGAAATAGTATTTTACACCAATCAATAGACAAAAAGATAAATAAAAAATAAAAAAGTTGAAACAATAAGGAGACTAATTTAAACAAGCAAGATTATCATAAAAGAATAATATTTAAACGAATCAAATTACAAAATCATAACTAGTTATCGATAAGAATCTGACGATAGTCAATTTTTTAGCGAGTGTGATTCATGAAGCTGATCAAAAAGGTATAAATCATTAAACTATTTTTTAAATGAACCAAAAACCCTAGCCAATAATTGATAAAAATGTAATGAAAAATGATAATCAAATAATATTGGATAATCATAAAAGACAATATATGTATGAAATGTAGCCTATTTTATAAAAATCTAGTGAAGACAATATCGATAATATTTCAATATCCATTCAAAAATGTCGAAATTTAATATTTCGATCATTCTAATTATAACCCTAAGACTAGCCTCATAATCATATAGCAGACAATATAATCTAATATAGAAGAAAAAGATTATCATAATATTACTTTGGAGATGATGATGATATTGGTTAATATAAAGATTTAAGAAAAAATATCAGCAATAGTTTTAAAAGGTTTTTACAAATTAATAATCCTAATTATCAATTTGTCTCCAACAAATGATCATTTTTAACTTCTTTTATATACTTAATCTATTGATCATGAATTTTAATTTTTAAAGATAAATAAAATTATACATAAGACATAATTTATTATTTTTTATTTTACTAAAAAAAAGATCAAATAATCTTAATAATTATATAAACTAATGGGACAGTAGATGTGCAATAATAACCATGATGTTTCACTAAGTCGATAATTATAACAACAAAATCAAAAGAGCAGATTAAAAATAGCAACTTTATACTATACATAAGATCCTTTAAGAAATACTAGAAAATATGATCCTGATATTATTCAAAAATCTAAAATGAATCTT
>Ga0169931_10012527_pt1 | contig 11739 bp, 13 predicted proteins | sample Kivu_15m_20L_FD_129675 | JGI IMG/M metagenome (GOLD analysis project Ga0169931, IMG submission 129675) | Freshwater microbial communities from Lake Kivu, Western Province, Rwanda to study Microbial Dark Matter (Phase II) - Kivu_15m_20L... | ecosystem: Environmental > Aquatic > Freshwater > Lake... | reverse complement strand
GCACTATTTCCATCATAATCCTACAAAACATGCCAACAAGTCATTTTGTATATTCGCTGGTATACTTGCTATCGTGATAATGGCGCTGGTCACTTTTGTTCTTTTATTTTCTTGGGAGACGTAGTCTTCAACAACATAGACCTTAGTATCTGCCTAGTAGTCAAAAGATGAAGGTAATTCTGTTAAAAACATCGCGGTTAATAATTAAAACACGACTTTGTTGGATTTAACTTAGACAAATATTAACTAATCAGCGTATTATACTAGCAAGATCCGCAATAATTCGTAAAATATGATAGAAAAACTTGAAACTAAGTAATAGACTAAAAATGAGAATGATTAAACCAGTAGCAAGATTATGACTACAACAAAGTCTAATGATAATTAGAAACAAACGGCAAGCATAGTATAGAAATAGAATAATCAGCCCAAGACTACATAAAACCGCTACAAGCCGCTGGAAAACATCGCAGATAGTTTAGTATACACCCGCAAAGCTGGTAGAGGGTACGATTTGTAGCAAGCTTATTATAGGAAAAAAGCAAAGGGAACAGTAAGCAAGCCAGATATAATGCACGCGACAAATATTACTCCTAGTAACAATGCACCTATACCTACTAAATATAAAAGTGAAGAAATTGGGCCTAAAAAAATAAATTATGGCAGAGGCTACTATAACGAATATAACTACAAGAAACCCAACAAAGTCCCAAAAAACGATGGAGATATGCAAAAACCAGTCTAGATTGATAATAAATTGAAGTACAATAATCAGCAAGCAAAAGTTACTGTATAGTAAAGTTTTACTAATTAGCAACAAATTAAAAATCATATATTCTAGGTCCCTCGAAAGATCTGGATTTATACATAATCTTACCTAAAATAATCATATATGTCTCAATTATATGAGTGGAACCATAAAATCTATGGCGACAACTATACTATTCAATAAATAAACGAATAAAACTATGAAAAATATGTGGATCCAAGCATAGTTACCAAAATAAAAATATACAGATAGCACTTCCAATAAAAAATAAAGAAAATATCATCTAAACTAAAAAACCGTCAAGAAATCATAAATAGATTATTCAAGGAGACAGTAATGAGTCACGTCTTGCTTCAAAACGGAGGAATTGTGATCGATCGATAGCTTTTACTTACTTAGTCTTTGGAGTGGCTGAGACATATCGATAGCAATCCTTATGTTAATAGAGATTTGAGAACTAAACCTACTGAGATATTTGCCTTCTATGATTTGTCTATGAGTTCAGTCAGTTACTCTAAAAATCATTTAACAAATTTTTAGATAACCTAGCCTTATCGAATGACCAAACGAATCCCTGGCATAACGATGTAGTTTATGGCAGCCAAGAGGTAGTCTTTGTTCCTTAAATAAGTATGCAAATACATGCTTTACTGCTTGGATAATCCCTAGTAAGAATTCAAATTTATGATGGATGATAAAGTTTTATTATAAATCGTCAAATCCTAAGAACTGTTTTCGAAACCTTTTACGACTTCAGCCCTGCGAGCACTTATCAGTCAAACAGCCATAATATAGAAGAAAAACAAAAATAGACCTAACGATCTAAGTGCACTTCCAAATGCCTATGAAAGTGCTTTTGATCAATATGGCCTATCGACCATTAACGGAGCCTATGGGCCGAAAAGATTGTAATATATGCTGTTGCCGCCGGTTTAGTACCAGAAAAAGTTTTTAACTGAAGTGCCACTTGAGTAGTTTTAAACTATGTTTGGAGTGCTCCGATATTGTGCGTTTATTCCTGAATCGATGAGAAAATAATAAAAGTTTTTCTAACAGATTAATCGTCAGTCTATAAAAATCATGAAAGGATCGTTTTTACAAGAGATGTGCATAGACTAAACAGATCCTAAGGACAACCTCTACATAAACAAGTAAATTCCATAAACAAATCTATAGGGACCATAATGGACTTCTCTTCCTCGTAGAGTATGGATGATATGGGACACTGGGTTCGAGAATGCTTCCTTGGCTAATGAATTGATGATAAAAAACACGATGAGAAAGGCGTTGTAGTCAGGCGTCAATGCCACATTAATAACCAACAATAATATCAAAGATTATCTGGATTAGGATATTTTGAAAAAGATATAGTATGCTGTCTCACATCCCGCGTTTAAAGTGTATCCGCCTCTCAAGAGTAATCTTATGAGAATTGCTCTTGTATACAAGCATGGAGGGATATATGTAGATGCTTCGGTTATTTTTGTGGAGAACTTCGACTGGCTCTTTTTTATTTCTAGGGTTCCTTCGAATTATATATGGAATCGATTTGGTGCGCTTCCAAAAATATTGTTGTCTTTTCATCCATGGTTTCGTTACCCTGCTTAGTGGACCATCGACGCTACTCACAACACCAAATCCACCATAAAACTGTGCTATGAAAACTTCTTTTTCGCAGCATAGCCCGAAAGCGAGTTGCTTCATGACTGGTTCTAGCTCTACCTGGATAACCTAAAAAAGCCTTACAAATAGATATAGACTTTGCTACGTGATACTGGGATATATCCTTGGCGTTTTATGACCAACTAAAACAATACTTACGCAATAGCTATGTAATCTTTGCGCATGGCCATATTCAGAAAACAAATCCAACTAGATGCCTAAGGTAAAGGCTAATATATAAATGCCAATCATTACTATGGAGCTTGGACTTTGAACTAGTTCGTGGGGATTGAAAAATACAGATGTTCATCATATAATAATTTCAATCTGGATATCCCCAAATGCAAGACAAATACTTGGTTGGTGGATTACTCACAATAGTATGTCTAGGGCTTGCTGGGCCAAACAAGATTTTTTATCAAATTGCATCGAGATGATTAAAAGTACTTGAATAATGCTTTTAGTTAACGCTATGATGGATTCTTTGATTTTCATCCCAATTCTATCGTGGCTAAGAATTTGTTGTCGCATGGTGAGAATATTAAGAAATAAGGTAATAAGATAAAATTAGTGTTTAAGGAAGACATCATAATGGACTGATAACTGTGTTTATATGTATTTACTCGATTATGTTTTATCTATAATTTTAATATTGCATATTCAGGACAATATTTATATAAGTGGCAAAATATGCAAGTGAGCAGAGCTATGGTCTTCTTTTTGCTTTTAATCGCAACTAAATGTCTTACCAAAAACCGACCTGTAATAACTTTCATAACGATACTAATGTAGCTCAATGGCGCCAAACGAGATTTCAGTACATACCTCAATTATTTTAAAGACATTCTGGTCACTCCATCCAATTTAATCGTTTTTGGCTAGGCGCCCCTAAGATAATTCGTATATGCCAACCGTCCCAGCAACAATACTTTTTTCATATAACTAACCAAAAAGAATATTTCTACGAGGTGGGAAAACAAACTTATATACAAATCGTTCAAAAACGCATATAAGAGGAAAAATTAGTCTCCACAAATGAACAAATGTTTCAGGTTTTATTAAAATATTCAATTCTACATGCCACTTGTCATGCAGAAAATGTACTGGATGCACTATGCCATGAAAATTGATCCTTTTAGATCAGATTTTTACTCGTGGATCGATGCGGGTGTTACCCATATGCTCACTAAAGATTACTTCACACCTCATAATGCCTTTGAGCATTTTAGATTGTTTACGCAGACTCCTTTTCAGATGCATTAGTACGCGTGGAAAGCCAAAGGACTGTTCGACAGTCTGAAATCTTAATAGAAATAGCTGAAGTATATTAGTAGAAATGTGGAGCCGAAATAATATATTTTGGGAGGGTACTTCGGAGGTCGAGCAGATGCCTTTCCCACTGCTTATCATGTCTGGTAAAACTTTTTAAGAGTGGTTTTATAAAACAAATAGGTAGGTTTTGAGTAGACTTTTTATACTATGTTGCGATATCGCTACCCGTTGCTGTTTACAACGGTGACCCATATGAAAATAACTAACTATAAAATCCAGATCAACTCGAGGGTGTTTCTCTAGCCCCAGTAGCAAAGAAAATGGAGATTTGCGATTCAAGCACAAAAATAACAAACTCCAAGACTACTTTTTTGTGCAGTAACATAGGAAATATCAAAATAAATACAATTTTTAAGACAAACGCTTTATTACTAAATATCTTTTTTAGTTTTTTTGTTAGGCATTTTGATTTATATTTAGAAGTATCGATAGAAGCCAAAGAAGTAGCTACTTAACGATGCAATAAAGGCATACTGTAAAAAATCATAATAAATATATGATCCCTAAAGACTCGTTCTTAGTTAATAATTCAATAATTAATCTGAAACTAAGCAAACAATATAAAAATAAAAAGAGTGTTAGTTCGATGATAATGATTAGTAGTAAAAACTAACCCTCAAATGATACTAAATGTGTTTATTTTATAAATATATATATTCAACTACAAACACGCATATCAAGGCATTCTTTTCATTCTGTTATCAAACTATTGATAGCAACTATATGGTTTTCTTTTCCTTACTACATCTTAGATTTGTTTTTGAAAATCTTTCCCATTTTCATCATCGTTAAACCCTGTTCCTCTGTTGTAGAGGTAATGATACTAGTCTTGGATCTTATCTACTCGTTTGCACGAGAGTTCCATCAAGGGAAAAAACAATGCCAGATCGTAAGTTACTTTAAAAAATAAGCCATTACTATCTTGTAAATCTTTCGGATCTATTTGATGCAATAATTAATTTCTAAAGGACCTAAGATGGCTGAATCTCATTGAAACTGTTCGATATCTATTCCATCTTTTATCGTTATCAGTGTAATATCGATTATAGGTGAACCCTGGGTCCATGACACTACTCACGTGATTGTAATGGTAGTAGTTGGAATATAGTACTCCTGATTTTAGTGTTTGGTAGCCCCAGTTGAACACTTGGAACACGTTTCTGCCGATTAGTTCATCATCTGCGTCTACTGTCACTACGATATCGTTGAAAGCACAGTGCTTGATAGCATTCAAGTATATATTTTGTAGAGCTGTGACTCGTTTAGTGTTACGGATAAAGAGGTATTTGTTGGGATGGATGTTGTAGAAAGTCAAATATTTGGTGTATACGTCCATGCTGCCATCTTTTGAATTATCATCTATAATTATAACCCTATAATTGCTATAATTCTGCATGAAGATAGAATTGAGATTTTGTTATATTCTAAAATTGGCGTTATTATTGAACCCTGGAACGATAATGCACATGGGTAGTTGAGTTTACATCTTGCCTATATACATTCTTTTGTTAATGCGTGACCATTATTATTGATTGGCTATTTTCGCTTATTCTTCCATTTGTTTATCGAGGATTATGTTGTATTTGAGCAAGCGTGCGCTTTTTAGATGAGTCTTAGAATCTATTACTTTGTTTTTGTAGTTTATGAAGAAGAGGCGTTATCTTCGTTTTTATACTGAATACAGGGCTTATTAAAAACTAAATTAATATAGAAATACCTTTGGTTTAGCTCGTTTTTTGTGAGCGGATCGAGAGGGAGAATAGAGGGTCGAGTTTGATTGTAGGGAATATTGATGACTTGTCCGAAATCAGTAATGTTTGATAAATCGTATTTGGTGTAGTAAAAGTTATGACTAAAAGTGACCTATGATGATTTTTATACCTCTATTTTTATATTTCGTGTATTTGACTATAATAGTGCATCAATTTTAGCATTTGTCTATTGGTTAATTGAATTATTTTAGTTGATTTGTTGTGAATAAACAGTAGTTGATTTATCTGACTATACTGTTTGCCCCTAAACATTTGTATTTTTTGTATATTCTAGACTAACTTTCTTATACTCTTTTCTTAAGGTAATAGGTTATTTATTAGGTTTGTTGTATGTTTTAACTACAATTTAATCTGAATCTTTACTTTATGCCTTCAGATATGGTCGTTCTTTAATGTTAAATATTCTACTATTCTATTGCTCTATATACTTTTGTTTGCTAGAATACTATTGTTATATGTATTTTTGTTTATTTGGTTTTAAACTTACCATATTTTTAGGTTTTAGTCCGTTTATTTTTAGCTACATACTCGAAATAGTCTTCTTGTTTTTAATAAGTTTTTGATTGTTTGTCTTTTTTTTATACTATAACTCTTTTAGCTTGCTTTGATACTCGCCTATTTTCATGTATGCAGATTTCAGTTGAAATTCAGTCTTTTAGAGCTGTTATTTTACATTCTAGTCTATCTTTATCTCAGTCTTTTCCTTTTTTATGGCTGCCTCTATCTAAGTATTTTTTGTTGTCTCTTGTTTAATACTTTTTTAGATGGTAAGCAAAGTATATAAAAGGGCCGCTATGCACAAAATAGCGATTATTTTGATGAATACTGACACTGCGTTTTTATTGACTGGTTCTTAGCTGACTTACAATTATTAATATGATCTGTTGGTAATTGACTAAGATTGAACAAACTGCCCGACTGCTTGGTTTATGCTTATTTTTTAGGATTAGTCGTGAGCTACTCTGACTGATTCTTTTTGCATATCAACAATAATATAGCAAAAATAGAGATATTAGTAATATTCAGATTAAATGATATATGTTATAATCATCAAGAGCACAAAATCTGCATATTTTTATAGATATATTAGATAATAATCACTCGACTATCACATTGTTGTCATTAAAATCCCATCTTGTCACGTTTTAAACTCGGATCAGTTTCTACCCATGCGATAATAAATTCATAACTACTACGGACTTCGGGTGCAGGTCTGACAAAGAATCCATGTTTTGGATTAAATTGTTAGTTAGGTATTCAGTATCTTATCTATGTAGTTTAAGGAAAAATTGTGCGTTGCCGATCAGACCTTAGGAATATGCCAGTGAGTAGTCAGTTAGCCACAAATTGGCTTTGCATTTGGGATTGTCCAAATTGAAATAATTATAATAAGAACATCTGTATTTTTAAATCCCCATGAACTAGTTGAGATACCATGCACCGTAATAGTGATTAGCATTCAGCCATTTAACGTTACCCTTCGAATCCAGCTATCTCTGCTTGAGCATCACTGTCAATCTCAAGTACTACATAGCCACCACGTAAGTATTCTAGGGCCATGTCCATCGCCACGCTATCATCCCTGACTCCTGCATCAATCTTTCAGTCTAACTATAAGGTTTAACTAAATAGGTCAAGAAGAGTTATAGCCAGTCATGAAGAATCTAGCTTTTGGGTTCAGCGGCGAAGAAGAAATTCTGGACGTGAAGGTTTATTGCAGTTTTAGTGTTATAGTTTGTGTTTATGCCCCATTTGGCAGGAAATTGCGACCATGGAGCGAAAGAAACTACGAATTTAGGCAAAGGACCCAGTCGATTCCATATATAGTTGGATGAAAGTCTTGAAATCTAGTAGAGCCAGTCGAAGTTCTTGAGGACTATCACCGAAGCATCGATGTAGATGCCACCGTGTTGATGGACCAAAGCGATCCGAGACAAATCGCTTTTAACTGTAGAATATATTTTGATTGCTGCATTCTAGATGGCATGGTCGATCCGCTGAAGAGTGCCCTGGTCAAGATACTACCCGATGTTGTCGTTGGATATAAGCGTGGCATTGATACCTGAAAGATGGGCTTTTTTGATGATATGGGTGATCATGAGCTGATTAGCTAGAGATGCGTTTTGGAAACCTTTGTCCCAGATCACCCACAATTTCTTGGGAAGAGTGGTCCATAAAGGACCATTAGGATCAGTGTGAGGGTTTTCTTTGTTCTGGATTAAAAATTTAGGATCGTTTTATTCGAATAAAAGCATTTTATGCAAAAACGACCCATTGAAGAACTTGTAGGTTCTATTTTTGAGTTGGTTGAAAAAATCAGTATCATTTCTCATCTCCTGAGGTAAAAAGACACAATAGCTGGTCCTACCAAACATTTCTTCAAGCTATTCGAACGAAACCGAAGTAAGTATTCTAGTTTGGAACTATTCTGGCGGTAACATCTCATAGACAAACCTCTTCGGTCCATAGCCATCATTCATAAGCGACAATCTGTAGTAATTAAAAGTCATATCATATGCATTATCCGTTGAATTATTTCCCTAATTAAACGAACTGGCTTGTTTGATGAGTATCCTTAAAGCTGAGACTATAAAAGCATGCGAAAAATGTGAATAATATTTTTATGCTTTGATGATTTACATCAGTCTAGTATCTTGAAGCATTTCTAGGAATTGTTTGTTTGGATCTTACATTATTTTTACGAGTTAGTTGCATATTTATCTGATATAGGTTGCATTTTTCTTGGCTGCGATGAAATTCATGGTGAGCCCTGGAAGTTACTTGAGCATTCTGTAAGGCTTGGTGATCTAAAATTTAGTGTTGTAGTTTTTTATATACGATTCAGAACTGTACTTGAGATCATAAAACCCAAAAACTTCTGTTTAGTTGTCTCTTAGATCTCTATTAACATAGGGATTTCCATTGATACGTTCTAACCAGTCCAAAGGCTAAGTCAACAACAACTATCTATCCATCAAAACCCCTCCATTTTGTAACAAAACATGCGAGATCATGACATCTCTCATGACTTGTACGAGTATGGTTGCTCTTTTTTAGGAGAATTTGTAATCTTAGCTTATTTGGAAGTGTTTAGCAGTAAAGTCTTTCTTGAGGGTCTGTATTTTGGCATAGGTTTAGTTGTCGATGAGTTCTTGGAAGTTATCTTAGTCGATTTATTTAATTTAAAATCCACTTTTACTGGCGAATGTTTTTTGGTTGTTGCGAATCAAGTTGGTAGCGTATGGTTCCGTAACGTTCGATTAGGTGTATATCCATATTACTTTAGGTACCTCGAAGATAGGGTATGATGGGGGTGACTCTGAAGTCTGCTAGATATTTCGAGATGAATCTTTCGAGTTTGAAGCTAACTCTTAATTATGAATAAGTCTGCTGGTTTATGGATATTTTGAATTCTATGGGTGACCAGTTGAAGTAGAATTGATGTTGACGAAGATGTTCTACTGCCTTCCTATGAGGAAAGCCGTAACTATCAGCAAGATTATAAGCGAAACGCTCAGTATTGCTATGGTTATCAATAATCTTGTTTTAGAACAGTATATCTACACTTTCTTCAGGAAATTTCTCTCTTAAGTAGGCTCCACGTTTTCAGGCATATTTACTAAGTTCTCCTAGTTTTAGTCACAATGTAATCTTTAAAGTTCAGGGTTCAGTTGTTAGGTATCCATAAGTTTATGTTGATAAGATGAAAAGATAAAATAAATGCAAAGATAAATATAATTAAAGCCACTTGTAGTTAAGAATAATTAAATAATAATAACTCATTTATATTACGTAGATGCTTAATGTTTTTATGTTTGTTTTTAATATAGATTCACCTGCCTAAAAATATAAAATATCTATAAAAATAAACTATATAGGAGATCTACTCTCCACTTAATCAAAAAACGACTAAGAAATAAGGAGAAGTCTACTGATTTGTAGCAACTAGTATTAAGCTATATTACTGTATTGATATATGAGTTTTAATCTCAACATAATTATTGTTATTTGAATGCGCAACCAACCTGGAGGCAAACCCGCTCCACAGGCTCGTCCTCATCCTGCAGCTGGACGCACGCCCGCAGGACCCACTCCTGCCAAAGGCGCAGACGGCAAACACATCCCTCGCTAATTCAAGTACAAATGCTCCTATTTAGGGACCAGTTTTTAAAGAAATTGCAGCTCTGCTCCAACCACTTCGATTTCAAGGATGACACCAAACAGATCAAAGAAAAAAATGATAGACAAACTTACCTGCAGGAATTCAACGACTACCTGAATGATCAAAATTGCATGTCGACTGTCATCATCCCCCATCTCGATCTGGTCATCAACATGATCGAAAAAAACATTTTCAGACCGCTTCCCGTTTTGAAAAAGCAAAGCCTTCCTGGCGAGGGAATAGGCATGTAGGAAGTAATCTTGCATCTATATAGGAATAAGCTCTATCTGACCCAGCCTGGCCTCACCTCCAGCCAGTCTACGAATTCTTCCTTCAGTTGATCGTTAATGACAGTGCTGATGTCAAAGCTCTCAAAGTTCACATAACTCCTTCATTCATCCAGTAGTTCCTTGAGCTATTCGATTCATAGGAGCCTAGAGAGAGGTAGTATTTGAAGAACATTTTGCATAGGTTGTATGCCAAGTTGGTGCCTCGCCGCAAAATGATACGTAAGGCTATCAATGACTGCTTCTATTCGCTCATCCACGAGACTTTCAAATTCAATGGAGCTTCCTAGTTGCTTGACATCCTCGCTAGTATCATTTCGGGTTTCGCAGTGCCTCTGAGAGATGAACACGTCATTTTCTTCAAGAATGTGATCATCCCCCTGCACAAAGTTCAGACCTGCCACTTCTTCCACTAGCATCTCATGCGGTGCTCCATGCTTTTCCTTGCCAAAGATCCATCTCTAGCCCTCTTCTTGCTCGATGGATTGCTCAAGTACTGGCCTTTTGCCAACTCCCCCAAAGAAGTCATGTTCATTTCCGAGCTCATTGAAGTCCTCTAGACCTGCGAAGTGCAAAGATTGGAGCCATACATCCAAAAAGTTTTCAAAAGATTGGTGAGGTGTATTTCTGGCATGCACTTGCAAGTCGCAGATCGCACCATGTGTTTCTTCTAGAATGACTATTTCCTCAATATCCTCAAAACTTACAAAGGATACACTTTCCCTCTATTGGTACCTATCATCGTCCACCTCGCAGAAACTCACTGGCACAAAGTCCTGCAATAATCTCTCAATGCTCTTAAATCGATTTTAAAGTAAATCGATCCGGCTGCTTTCGACAAAGCACTTGAGAAGAAAAATGACAACAAGTTGTACGTGTCTCTACAGGACCCCAAGAGCGTGAAAAAAGAGAAGGCGAAGACTGACGAGAAGTGGAAGAATCTGCTGAGACTAGCCCAACAGAAGAACCCCAACTTGAAAGAACCCGTGTTGCCATATGCTGAGTGTCATGTTGTGGGAGACTTCAACGGAATCGATAACGGCAATGTGAACATCTCGTGATTACGACATAAATCATCTATGAATATAAGCATTATTAATATCAATATAATGTATTATAGGATAGGATAGATGAATGATATCAGAAATATTATGGAGTCTTTCCTTTAGTTTTACTTATAGCTTTCTTTTTGTATTTATCATCCTATTCGCCATAAGATTACGGAAATATTTTATAATTATCGTTATTAAACTTAATCCCACTGTAATACCGTACCGACACCTCCACTACAACTCCAATCAAAGCCACAATTATAACTCCACAAATCACATAACTTTTAAAAGAACTAGGCACGAACACAAACACCAAAGGTGCAGCTGCAGCAAGCATCTCAACTAGATAAAAACCTACCTTTTGTTTAGTACAAATCTAATAATTTTTATTAAGCACCATGATGAGAATCAAAAGTGCCAAAGGCGAGCAATAAACTGCGATATACATGTATTAGTTCTGGACTAGAGGCAGGCCGATCATAACTAGTGGACTGAGGAAAGAATACAAGAAAAGTTAAGGTTAGAAGATTGATGATTAGAGTTTGCCTTTGTGGAAATCATATAGTAATTTAAGTGTTACTACCAGGATAATGACACCAAATACTATGATTGTTGTGAGATCCATTATGTTGGTTGAGAGTGTGGTGATCCATAGACCTATATAAAATGCCATTATTCTTGAAGAAAAGTAGTAAAAACAAAG
>Ga0169931_10012526_pt1 | contig 11739 bp, 20 predicted proteins | sample Kivu_15m_20L_FD_129675 | JGI IMG/M metagenome (GOLD analysis project Ga0169931, IMG submission 129675) | Freshwater microbial communities from Lake Kivu, Western Province, Rwanda to study Microbial Dark Matter (Phase II) - Kivu_15m_20L... | ecosystem: Environmental > Aquatic > Freshwater > Lake... | reverse complement strand
TTGTGGTGTGTTATTATAGTAAGTTACTTAGTCAGATTGATTTTCGCTTTTTTAGCTCAGAAAAGGTTTTCGCACATCTCGCAGGTCCTTGCGTTCTTATAATTGATGTACGTGCAAATAGGACACTCCTTTTCGTTTGAGCTAATTGTAGCAGCGATGTTAGCTGCTGGCTCGATATCAGCCGGGAGGGTGGTCGTTTGGGCAAGCTCAGCTGCGTGTTAGGCTGCCTGCTGGATCTGATCATCCTAAATTTGCTTTTTAGCCTTGCGCAGCTCTGGATAGTCTCGCTCGTAGATAAAACTAGGCGAGCCATCAAACGCTTGATCCTCGATGAATAGCTTGAATTGATTGATCGGACCCCAATCTTCGTATAGCCGCTTCTTGACGAAAGCCAAAGTGGTCTTGTCGGTCGTCTTGGACACAAAGTAGCTCATCTCGGTGCTGGGCATTTACCAGTTCATCTGGTCTCTCAATTCTGTAGGGAACTCAACCCTAATATGCTTGGCTTAGTACTTATTGAAGTTTCTTATGACGAGGACCAAAACGCACCCGATCTCTTGTTGCTCATCAATGTCATGTTCGGATTTGGGGTCATTCGTAATTGTCTTGGATTGGTTCTCAGGCATCTCTTCGTCGTCATCGTAATCAGCCTTAAAGCTTGATTCGCTGTCCAGGTTGCCTGGAACGCCTGTAGCGTCTTGGTTTGTTTGTTCAACACCCGGATTTACTTGACTTGGCCATGGGATGTTGGTCGGTGGATCTGAAGAGATTACAGCCTTGTTGCCGAAGTCCAGATGCTCAGGGTTTGTTTAGCCTTCTTCTCTGTCAAAATCGATACCTTCGTCAATTTAGTTAGGGTTTGTCTGCCAATTGCATATTTCCTCGTTCTGAGCGTTTTATGGTTAGTGATTTGTCTCTGGTTCTTCAAGAGGCTCCTTGACTTTTTTGTAATAACTAGTCTCACCATTCTCGTCAACAAAAGTGTTGATCTCTTCAGCACCTTCAACATCCTCATCAGAGCCCTCTTCTGCCTCACGCTTTTTTCTGTTTTGGCGAGCTTGTGACCGTTTGGCACGCATCTGCTCTTTTTCCTGTTTACTGCCCTTTCCTTTCCGGATTCGATCACCCCATTTCTTTCTCTCATCTTGAGTGACTTTTCGTTGCTTGAATTAGACATTATGACCCCGGATAACCCTAGTAAGAGAATCGTTGAAAGTGCCTGTTGGACGGGACTTAGTCACGTTAACTGATAGTTCGTGAAGGACACCATGTACTGTCTTATCCGCATTCGTAATCTAGACAAGAACTTTTTCGCTAGCGATGTTCCAAATTAAGTATGGTTCCGCACATTTCCATCCACCGAGATCAGGAGCGTCCTCTTGGTCAAGTTTGAATAAATCAGCATGTTCAGACTTAAGTTTTTCGATGTTGCTATGAATGCGTAGGCTTATTTCAAACTCTTCTTGCATTTGGGGGCTGCTAAGGTTTTCGGAGCATTTCTGGATCTGAGACACAAAATGCGGTTCTAACCAATCGAAGTATCTTCTGTAAGCATAGGACGGAGGCTCACAAGCCAGGAGGTATTTAAGTACCATTAGGCGCCTATCTAATGACACCATAGCTTTAAACATAGCATCAGTAATCAGCAGCATTGCTCGTGGGAATTTTTCCTTCCTATACTTATAGAGCATAGCTAGCAGAGATTCTCTGTAAATGCTAAACTCACTGAATAAAAGTGATTTGTAGTCAAAGACAGAATCCTCAATGTCTTTCAACTTCTGTAAACCAATTTTTTGAATCGTGAACCTTGGATCGTTGACCAGATGAGAGTCCTAAGGTCGCTCCATTAAGATATCTGGCAAGCCCATAAGCCATTCGATGCGTTAAGCCTAATACTGGTCGTCAATCGTGAGATATACTCCCATCGGGTTCAAGAACGGTCCGAGCTCTATCTCAGTGGTATGATTTAGGCCTTTCAACAGAATCTTGCCGATATTTTTGCTTACGAAGTAGTTGTTGAAGCAAATGTGGCCCAAAAGCTGTGACACTTCAACAGCTTCTTAAGTGTATTTTAGCGCTAGAGTATAGAATTCCTTTGGCTTTTTATCAACCATCATAATCGCACGAAGGTCGTCTCCTTTTAAGAAAATCATCTCAGACTATACAACTTCAGGTTTTAAGGGTTTGTAGTAAGGTGACTAAGCTCCAAGCTGCTCAGCCGCATTCATAGTATCCTCATAGGTTGGCTGGTGATTTTCGCTTATACCATTTAGGTAGATGATCAATGGCTGGCTACGCACAATGTAACTGATTGTTAATACCAGTTTATCAAATGGGGGCACCGATGTCTCATAAGCTTGTTATTCTTTGAATTTTGTTACGAGCCCGATGAGCTTGCTTACTGTCTTACGCTCGTTAAGATCGCTGATAGCTTTCGCATTGCCATCTTTGACCAGCGACAGTAGATACCCGAAGTAGGCGCCAATTTTATGCCATGCTTTCATGCATTCAAGCGGCATCATCGATATAGTAGCGTCTATAATTGCGTTCAATGGGTCACGCACTGCATTAAGTGATTCTTCTGTTTCATAAGTATTCGGGTCTTCGAGTCTCTCATAGAGGTAAAGGGTCGCCTTAGATAGGATCTGCTCTGCTAGTTCACGCACCTCTTGCTATTTGTTGAAAACAAGCATGTCAAAGAAGGGCTTGTCAGGGTTTTTAGAATCTTCAGTCTTCTTTGTGCCAACTAGAATTCGCTCCTCAATAAGGAAGATCAGGGATGACTCTGATCTGTCGAGTACCATGAAAAGTAGCTCTTAGATTTCTTTAAGGTGCTTTTATTCAGAGCCATTAGCAATCATCTCGAAAATAATCTTGTCGATAATATTGAAAACCTTAGAGAGCTTTTGCTACTTTGCATCGAAATCTTCACAGCTGTCGGTTTGCTTGACGACTTATTAAAGCAGAAAGGTGGTCGTTTTGAAGAAGGCATTGCACATTACTTGTTTTTCAGCGAGGAAAAGTTAGTTGTCCTCGTGGATCTGTGCGTAAGAGTCTTGGGGCACAAATCTTTCGACTTGGTTGAAGGGCACCAAAATAAATTTTTCTTTCGTTTTTTCATCAAATAGAATTCCATCGCCGCTGTGAATTCGTTTCAGAATGTCAGGGTAAATCAGATAACTGTGAGGTATCCACTCCAGGTTAGCTTCCTCTATATCCAAGCTTGCATTTGACGATAACTTAAGCTGCGTCACATCATTGACGATCGATTCGGAAACGTTGCCTCTAGAGATTGCGGTACTATCGCAAGCTAGAGAATTTGATTGGCAATCAAGCCTGCTAAGCACATTCTCGGGCAAGTCCTAGATCTTTCGGATTACCTCGTCATCGCACACAATTTTCAAGGGTTGCTTGATTGCCTTCTCATATATGAGCATGTAAGCGTTGTGGCTTTTTTAAGACTAGTCTTTGTAAACTGAGCCTTCTTCGCCGAAACATTGATCAGGGACTTTGCTGAATTCAAAAGGAGAAACAGTTGAATCATTGAATACCATCCAGTTTTACTTGTTGGTCTGCATCCACTCCTTGTAGTCAGTTTAGTCTCCCTCGCGCTCTATGTTGATGTAGGATAAATAATGCCCTGCCTCTGCAACTCCCATATGAATCACGACACCAACCAGCTTGAAGTCACAATCCTCATTGGAAAGTTTTCGGTCACCTACAAGATCCTCATCGTCCTCTTCTACAACGCCCTCATCTCGCATTTCATGATCTTAGGCGTTTGTGTCAATTTAGACCTCTTCTTGCTGTTTGGAATCCTCACTTTAGAGTTTAGGCTAATCGCTATCCTCAGGTTGCTATAGATTCTTACGCCGTTGTTCAATCAATTTTTGACGGAGCTTACGTCTCTGCTCACGATGAACCTCTTCAACCATGTATTTTTTGACGTTAAGTGTGTTCGGGAATTCGAGTTTATCATTGATTTTGATGTTGCGAAGTTGTTCGAGGTCAAAAGTAATCCTGTTAAGATGCACAATCAACGTGTTTGGCAAGTTTTGGATGGCAACTTTCTTTTCAATATCGGTTTTCTGGTTGCATGAGTTACACTGGTAACCTTCGATAATTTCTCCTTGAACCATGCTCTCTAAGGAATGATGTAAGGTTTTTTTCCCGCGCACGTTTAGTGTCAGACAGTAGAAATCCTCTTCATTCTAGTTAATGTTGCCACATGAGCGACAAATGATCAACGATGCAGTCTGCCCCTAAAAGATGTTTTGTACAAGGTACTTCTGTGGGGTGTTCTTAAGTGAATTCTCGAGTTTGTCAAATGCCATATTTATAAATTCCTGGGCATCCATCTACACCCGCACGTTGGTTGGCGCACCTCCTGGCTGCTTATGGGAAAAGCAGAAATCTCTAGGGTTGTACTCTTTCCTGTCTGACATGCTCAAGAAGGCGAACATCCTCATCCATTGATATAGGTAGTTATCAACGATTTGTCTGCCTTCATGATCAACCAAATCTTTGGCAGAACGGTCATCAGCGGCTAGTAGAGAGTACCTAAATGCTGGTACATTGAACATCTATTAGATCACTGAATTCATATAGCAGATATTGGCTAGGTTCTTAAGTCCAACAAAACCGCAGCTGGCCCTATTGTTGTCTCCAGGACTGTAATTATTATTGTCCTTTTGCATACTAAGCTGCATTATGTAAGGAGCCCAGAAATGCTCAAAGAGGTTGTTGATAATCTCCGGATCATTGTTCGTGCTGATGATGGCGTTCATAAGGCTGTAAGCAGCTTCGCGACTCTTAATGGTGTGACACCTATTTGATTGACTTTGTTTCAGAGTCTAGACATCTGTATTCTTGCGAATATGTCCTTTTATAACGTCCTAGCTTTGATTGAAGAGGAAGGTCGTAAATAGGATGTTCAAAGTCTGCCCGCATTCCACCGCCGATAGGATACCAGGTCGCAAGAGGAGCAAATTTCGGGATAGTTTAAGCAGCCCTAATAGAGTGAAGTCCGTCGCAATTGAGTTTTAAGTCTCACATGAATCGTAATTAAAGAGCAATTAGAGCACGCGTTTTGCGAAATAAAGAGGGTCGATAATTCGTTGGAATGACTCCGGCACCGGAATCAGATTTGCATTATTTAAGTAAGACCCAATTAGCTTGCTCAACAGCGAGAAAAACTGCGATGTGTTGCGAGCCTTAGCCACTGAGATTTCCTCAAGAGCCATGACTAAATTTTGAAGGAAAAACACCATAGGTACTTGGCTCAGCTGTCTATGTTTCACGTTTTCAGCAATAAAGAGCAACGCGTCTTTAAATTAAGCCCTTAAGATAATCGAATCTCCAAGGAGACCCTGCATGATGAATGTTCGGTAGAACCTTGCATCATTTTTAGCGCCTTAGAACACTTCATTTAGCATGTCACCGTTGAATGAAACACAACTGATGAAAATGTTTAGGCACTCGGCAACTATGGCTTTTTCAGGATTAGTCGCCTAAGACTGCTTTTTAAGAATAGTCTCGATAGTTAGGTCGATCAATTTGTGAACCTGATGGAAGTCAACTGACTCTAGGAGATGTCTTGAAGTCGTCTAATCTTCGGATAACAGACCAATAAGATCTTTGAACTGCTATGTGATGACAGTCTACTTCGTCAAATGCTAGTTTTCCTTTTATTTTGGCTTCTCGAGCATTTATTCGTCATTTACGCTGCTGATTCTGCGTTGTAAATTGTTAGAAAGATCTTGGTCCTAAGTCTGCGAACAAAAGCATGAAATCAGAATTACTCTTATCATGTAAGTCACAATCTGAAGGACTTCTACTTCTGCAGCGAGATTCAAAGTGTCTCTAGCCTCTTTATGCGCGTACTTGGTCACAATAGACGTCATTATGTTAAGAAGAACCTAGAAGCCACCTCTTTTGATAAAATTGAGGAGCCAGTTACGTCTTAACTCCTCAAGCTCTAGCATGGCTTCTATGTATTCTTTTTTGGCCTCCTCAGAGTCCTCATGAGAAGTCCCTTGTTTTTTATCAGCCAGCATCAAGTTGATTAGCTCCTAAGCTGTGAAGTTTTCGCTTTCAAAGCATTCATCTTAGGTATCGCCCTTCCACTGGTTTACTATCTACCGATAGTAAGAGTCTTTAGTGTTAGCGTCGTATTTAATTTAGTTTCCATTTGCATTTGTCACTTTGCAGTCACCGCTTTCCTGAGGTTCACCAGAAGGTAGGGCGATCGGCACATGTCCATTGGGTAGCACGTTGACACCTTGCCAGTGCTGTCCTTCCATGCTGCGCTGCTTGGACTCTGACTGCCTGTAGTCAGGCTCTCGGGCTTCTTCTATTATCTCAAGAGACGGAGGCTGGTTATCCCCTTTGGTGGTTCCCTATGGTTGCATCTAAAGATTGCCGAACTTTTTGCTTTTATCAGACTCTTGCATGGTCGGAAAATTCTCTTCTTAGTTCCAGCCATTTTTGTTTTTGCTTGCACTCTTCTTAGTGTCGTAATAGCATCTAAACTTAATTTAGTTGGGAGAGTCTTCTCCGAATTTGCTGTAAGCGTTGACAAAGCTTTGGAGGATTTAAAGCAAGTAAAGTTGTTTGTGAATCGGCAAGGATTTATCAGTCAGAGTCTCGATTTTTTCGTTCCTCAATAAGCCAAGGTACATCTGAGCATTTGTCTTGGTCGAAGTGATTAAGCGCCAAATCGCTTCTTTAGCTTTCTGGGCCTGATTAGTGTCTGAATTGAGCTAAAGACCAAGATTGAAGAGGAAATCTAGGTTCTGTGGCTGAGACGATATCAGATATCTGGGCAGCTCAGTCTGCTCACGGACTACATTAACATCGTTTTCATAGGTCGGTTCCCGCTTTGGGCATGCCAGTAGATCTTTACCGATTTCATGTTAGATCAAATTCTGCCAGACCTTATCCGGTGCACTGTTACTCTTATCAGTATAAAATTTAAGGAAATCAGCCTTAGTGAGTCTTCCATCTTAGTCACCATCATACGTCGAAAAAAGTTCGTTAATACTCTTGTTTTCTTCGAAATTGGGCATTTATTTCATGCCTTAAAAGTTATTGATCTCGGCTACTGTTTGCGTCAGGAATTCCACACAATTTTGCTTAGTCATATAACGAGGTTCAGAGTTATCTTCATAATCACTAAAGCATTCAGCTGGAAGCGAAAAACGGTCGAACCATTGCCCAAAAATGTCCTCAACCTCCCTTACGAGCTGGCTAGTCTACGGGTTAATCAACGGCACTTTTCCATACACCTCTGGCTGCTTGACAATACTGATCTCCTCGTTATCTTCGAATTTAAGATCTACGAGACTCTTGCAGAAATGATAGACAGTGATCTCAGGTTTCTTAGCATCACGTTGAAGTTTGATCTTCAATGGACTCCTATTAACTTGCTTTGCCAAAGCGTCAAGAAGCTCCCATACTGTGGTCTGACAGTTTACATTCATCACAATGTGTTTTGGTGTCTAGTTGGTAGCTATAAAATTTGTGATTAGAATGTTCTTTAAGACTCTGTTCGGCAGCTCTAGCGATGCGTGAGGGCGGATGCACGCAGTACCACGCTTTTCAGAGGCTTAGAAAAATTCTTTCAGCATGTACATTGTGTTCTTTACCAACTCTTCTTTGACTGATGGGTGCTAGTCGGGGTCAGCAACAAGATTGCTGATATTCTAAAGACATTCAGTAGTGAACTGATGATAAATCTCCTTTTTACGGGGCCAAAGTAGTCTTGATAGGCTTTGATGTACTAAAGCAAGGAAAAAGATAATGTTCGCTTGTAGGTCGAGATCTTTGTTACGATTTGTATGGCGGAACATTTCCCAGATGACTTCGATGCCAGTCAGCTGTTGTGGGGGTAAATGGACTCTGATCTCTAGCTTGACTTTGGTTTTTTCGTCTGAACTGGCCTTGCTGGCTGGTTTTGATGATAGGCGTGACTCGTCTTTCGGTTAGGAGATGATGTTGAGGCTGTTTTGGTTCTCGTTGATGATCAAAAACATCGCTTAGATGCAATTAAAGCTTTCCAACTACACGTTTGCAAGCAGATCAGTGTTGCCTTGGATTTTTTATTCAAATAGCTCGCAGACAACGCTGGTGTCGATCCAATTCTTTTCATTCAGGACGATCTTAAAAAACTTGAAAAAAAGTTCCCGGTCAGACTCTAGAACCTAATTCTATGTCAAGATGTCCCAAATGCTTTGCAGTTAGGATCTTTTCAGCTGTTCAGCTCCTTCACAGGCCTCTAAACTGAAAAGGATCGCCTTCAATCGAGCCTCGATATTCTGTGCATGGCTAAACCCTTCTTCAAATAACTCAGCTTCTTACAACTACTGCTCAACCAATGCCTATTGAAGCTAGTTTGTTTCACCAGTATTTTTTACCAGCAATTTCTTCTAGTTTGCAATATCGGCCAGATACTTTAACACCCTGCGCTTATACGCTGAGAGGTCATTTATAAAGATCGATACTAATTCTTAGTGCTTTACCAGGTCAAGAACAAATTACTTCTAGCTGACAGACCGATCACTTTTACTGTAATTGTATTTTGGCATTGACTTGATTAACTGCACAAGAATCTTGATGCTCTTGACAGATAGGTTTTGGTCGTCTGCTATACGGTCAATAGACTTGCAAATAATCCCCTCCTTGAGTTCCTGACTCTAGTTTTTAAGGAGGTCAATCAAGTGTTTCCTGGCGGGCTTAAGGAGAGACATGGATACACCTGGTTTGAGGTTTGTTGCGATTTAATATAGCAATTGGATGGCGGACTCTTTGGCGTCCGTCCCTTTGTAGCTGGTGCGAGCAAAGTTGAAAATGAGCTCGATGTCACGGGCTTAAAAGAGGCTGGGATCGATGGCGTCGAGTCTCTTGACGAACTTTTGAACGAGAGCGTCTTCGAGATAGTTGGAGCAATCGGAAAACATCTTATAGACCTCGATCTTGGAGGCTTCATCTTTAGAAGCTGCGTCATAGAGCATTTCCATTTAGTCATCGGTAAGCTTTGATTCCATTGCGTAAATTTTAAAGAGCTCGCCTGCTCGCTGACAGATTTAAAGATGGAATTTTCCCGGTGCAAAAACGTTTTCGAAGAGTGATAAAGATGTCAGGTCTTTGACTAGTTTCGCAGTGTTACTGTCAGGCGCTGACGCTTCTGCACTCTATCTAGAAACATAGCTGCTTGACCGTGCCTCCTTAATCTGATCGGTAATCATCTTGATCCCTTAGATCCGTTTCTCCAAGTTCTTCGAGGCCAGTAAATTGGACCCAATCGCAGTATTCAACTAATTTATCATCGACTGGTATTTTGCCGGCACATAGTACCTTCTCAAAAGGCCACTAAGGTTGTTGACAAGCGACCCGAAGTGCTCTTTTTAAAACTGCTTTTTTGTAAGATTGTCTGGGTCGTGTGAAGTAATAGCTGCGATGTAAGCCTAAGCTACCCTCGGTGTATAGTAGCAGACGAACTCACGAGACCATAGGGGCAGTGTCCGGACCAGGAAGTTGTAGATGTACAAGAAATTTGCATAGTCTGTCTCAAGCTCGCCAGATTTTACCTTTTAGAAAAAGCGGATGATAAGCTCGAAGCCCTGAGATTAGCCGAATTCGTTGAGGAGAGTTGCTATGTGCTTTAGGCCGCAAAATTGGTTTTCACGGCTAACGGCAAACTCTTGGATAGTCTTGCTCGTGTAAATTACATCTGAGATATCTGTAGAAATGTCCAGCTCACACTTCATGCACTGAGCTTTAATGTCGTTGTAAAAATAGCTCATAGATTGAAATGGCTTGATTGAAGGTGAAGCAAGGTAGTGCACCATATCGAATTTATCCAGCAAGAAGCCAGTAACACGGTTACCGTTTAAATCTACCTTTTAGCCTTCCGGGTCCTTAAACCTGAATGCAACATGGACCTTCTTTACTGGATTACCTTCAATGTCTTCTTCATTTTCCTGGAAAATTTGCTTGACGGTTGATTTGTACCAGATGCCGTAATCGTCGCAGCAGTCAAATTCATCGCCTGGCTTTAGCTTAAACCTAACATGCGATTAAAATCATTTTAAGACTTACCTAGCGTCAAAATTGTCAGTATAGGTTCTAATGGGTGCAATAAAGATGCTGTCTCTTTTGAACTATACTTGTTAATGTTTTGGCATTCCCAAGTACGCAACGGAGACTCGGTCGGCTGTTACTTTGGTCACCTTAGCTGGACTCCATCCCTTGATGTTAGGGATATCATTCGTGTTGGAGGGCGTTGCGTAAGTATTGAGCGCGTCGATATAATCATCGGGCTTGAGGCTGGCCCTCCATGACTCCTCTCGGACGACGCGCCCTTTTTCGTAGTGATCGGTATGCAGGTTCATTTTTTAAATCATCTCTTTCTTTTTGGCATCGGCATCAGAAAGTTGGTTTTACAAACCATGACGCATGCCCTTCCTGTAGTTGATTGCGCCGTATAGAGATGCATTGATGTTCAAAATATCGTCGACGATCTTTGCGAACGATCCTACCTCGATCATACGAGGAAAGATAAGCACTACTAAAGCACGGAAAAAGCGGAAAATTTCCAGCAGGTACTAAGATAATATTAATATGACAAAGACTTACTTCGTATTTCATCAGGATTTTTTCCTCAAGGACCCAATAAGCAGGGTCTTCTAGTGCAGCTTTCAACCAAGCATCTCGTTTTGCGCAGTTGGCAGCCCATTCTTTCATAGCAACTTCATTCTAAGCCTTTTGATCTTAAATTTGCTCCGGTGAAAGTTCAAAATCTGGGTCTAAATTTTGCTAGATTTCCTTTTTAGCGCCTAGCTCGAGAAGGCGCAAACATATGAATAAGTGATTTTGTTCAATTAATGTGTTAAGTTCGTCGAATTCCTTTATAGGCTCCGTTTTTTTCTCGATAGCTTTCGAAATAAAGTCTCCGAGCTCCTGCATGCGGTTCCATGCTTGCTCGCCCGAAATACGCTATTGGCATAGTTATTTTTAAAAAGCACTTACAAGCAAGTTTTTGGCAGATCCGCTAGAAAAGCCATTGACATAGGTCACAACTTGGCTGACTGGCTCTTGGGGTTTGTCATTATAGAAATAGGTTTCTACCTCCTACTGTTAGAGATCGTGCTGTAGCTAATCGATTTCTTCGTTCATTAGCATTTCGTCTTCAGGATGACTATCGTTGGCCTGCTCGTCCCACTGGCCCTCCATGTTGTTGTCCTGAGCGGGATCTCTGTTGTCGGGGTTGTCATCCATGTCGACATCGTTGTCGTCCGAGTCCTTAGCCGCGTATCTTCCGGTGTCATTCGGTCCGAATTACTGTGAAGCTGGGTTTGAAGCTTAAAGCTCTCCTGTGCCGCCAAAGTGAACATGAGCATCATAAGGCCGAGCAGACTTCTAAAGCTGTTCAAAAATGTGCATTTGTTCCTGCAAATCGATATCGCCGAGGTTGAAGGCCTCATTGTCGAACTCATTGTGGTCGACGGTGTTGAAATTGTCAGGATTTACGTTGTTGTCAGCTTGAGCTTGGTCACTGAGAGGGGAAACTTGATCGCTGCGGGGTGATTCAACAGGGTTCAAGTCTTAGTTGAGTTGGAGACGGGACGGTCGATTGCCCTTGTATCCCGATGGATCTTCGTTCTACATTTTTGGTTAAGTTAATCTTAATCAATATCTTTGTAATGATTAAAAACAAAACTTATCTCCTAAATTCTATCA
>Ga0169931_10012525_pt1 | contig 11740 bp, 9 predicted proteins | sample Kivu_15m_20L_FD_129675 | JGI IMG/M metagenome (GOLD analysis project Ga0169931, IMG submission 129675) | Freshwater microbial communities from Lake Kivu, Western Province, Rwanda to study Microbial Dark Matter (Phase II) - Kivu_15m_20L... | ecosystem: Environmental > Aquatic > Freshwater > Lake ... | reverse complement strand
GTTCGCTCATACCAACTGAGCTACTCAGCCGCGACCCAGACGGGACTTGAACCCGCGACCTCCGCCGTGACAGGGCGGCGCGCTAACCAACTGCGCTACTGGGCCTTACCTTCAAAGGTAGATACCTACTCTATCTTTGACGCGTCCCCAACGGGATTTGAACCCGTGTTAACGCCGTGAAAGGGCGACGTCCTAGGCCACTAGACGATGGGGACCTGAAGGAGAAGGGTATCGGGCATTTACTGCTAATCAAAACTATTTAAGTGCCATGATTTACATATGCAAGTGATCGAAAATTGCACACCCGATGAAATCCAAAAAGCTGCAAAGGCGTTGGTAGATGGAAAATTGGTGGCTTTTCCCACCGAGACTGTTTATGGATTAGGAGCAGATGCGACAAATCAAAGTGCAATAGCAAGGATTTATTCAGTTAAAGCTAGACCGGTTAACCACCCCTTGATAGTTCACATCTCATCAATCAATCAAGCAGAAAAGTGGGCAACTGACATCTCAGAGTACGCATTAGATTTGGCTAGGCATTTTTGGCCAGGACCGATTACTTTAATTTTGAAAAGAAGTGGATTAGCACTTGATGCTGTAACTGGGGGCCAAGATTCAGTAGGGCTTCGAGTCCCCTCAAATCCAGTCGCCCTAAATCTATTAGCTGAGTTCGAAAAATTGGGTGGCAGTGGAGTGGCTGCCCCAAGCGCAAACAGATTTGGATCTGTTTCGCCTACAAGTGCAAAAGCGGTCGAGGCTGAATTAGGGTTCTTTATGGAGGAAGGAGATCTAATTCTTGATGATGGCCAGTGTTTGATTGGAATCGAATCTACAATCGTTGACTGCACTCAGGCTGCGCCAATTGTATTAAGACCTGGCGCTGTAACGACAGAAATGATTGATAAGGCAACTGGCCTGAGAAACACCTTTAATTTAGATGGACCAAGAGTTCGAGTATCAGGACAAATGGCATCGCATTACTCACCAAAAGCGGTTGTAGAATTTGGTATACCAACAGAACGAGGTCATGGATTTATCGCATTGGCCGGTTTTGCAACTCCATTCGGAACAATTAGATTAGCCGCTCCTAAAAGTTCTGAAGAGTATGCAAAAGTTTTGTATCAAGCACTGAGGCGTGGTGACGAACTGGGGTTGGAACGAATCTTTGTGATTGAGCCCCAGGGGAATGGACTGGCAGTTGCAATCCGAGACCGTCTTAAAAAAGCAGTGTCAGGTAAGTAGGTTGGTCAATTGTGGTTAGAATTGGGGGTGACCTCTTAATTAAGGTCTTAATTGGGGCCTTTAGCTCAGTCGGTAGAGCAACGGACTTTTAATCCGTGGGTCGTCGGTTCGATCCCGACAGGGCCCACGCTCAGATTGCCCGAGTTTTGCGGTTATTTGGCTTTTATAAAAGCTATTTTCACCCCAGATAAAATTGCCCCAATAAGGCAACATTTACCCTCTGTAGGTGTCTTACTAAGTAGAGGGGTCAAGACGTTGGCTCATCTGAAAGCGGGAAATCAAAGTGTCACTTCGAAAGAGGGTCCAGGCCCCAGCAACTATTGCTGCGTGGTCTGTTTCTGATTTATCCGCCCTGTATATCCAAAATCGCTCATCACTAATCGCGCAAGCCCGCCGAATTCTTCGTAGCGATGCTGATGCAGCAGAGGTTGTTCAAGATGCCTTTCTCAAGTTTATTTTGGCAGCGCCAGAGCTTGATACTGCAGATCGTGCCTTGGCGTATCTGCGCACCACAGTTAACAACCTATGCCTAAATGTAATACGTGCTACCGGTTCTCGCCCTAATTTAGTGGCGCTTGACTCAGATACATCTCATGAGCGACTTTCTGAGATTGCCGCAGAGAACCACATCCCAATGGATGCAGCGCTTGCAGCGGCAGAGGATGCTTCAATTATTCGCGAAGCACTATCCCGACTATCTCGAACTCAACGAACTGCATTAGTCATGTGGGAGATTGATGGCCGATCATCTAAAGAGATTGCAAGTGCAATTGGAACTAGTGAGAAAAATGTTCGCCATGTTGTTCAGCGCGCTCGTACTTCATTTGTTCGAATTCTCACCAAGTGGGTAATAGATGACACTACTGGTGTAACTGCTCTAGATGTTGTTGCAGGCACTTACAAAAAAGCTGCAGAGATTGCTAAGAAATCCTCAAAGGTTGCACTTTCATTACTTATAGTTATGGTGGCATTCCTAGGGTTTAATTCTGTTACAGGTTCGGAGTTTAATGCACCAACAACTTCTTCAACTGCTAAGCAAGCGGTCCCATCGATGGTTGACCCAGAATCCAATAATAATGAGTCACAATCTGCAATTGAAGAGAGCTTCTCGTTAGAAAAAATGATTCGAGAAAACTCAACTATTAATTTCCGTGCCTCTAATTCATTATTTGCCGGCCTCTCAAAAAATGGCCTTCCGATAGGATTTACAGTTTCAGATTTAGCTGGAGATGTTGGTTCAATTGGATTATCTGACCAATCAATTATTAAAAATCCAGATGGTTATGTTTTAGTTTCATATCTCCAGGCATATAACGATGATGCTGTAAATCTTTTGATGTCACAATCTGTGACAGTTGATGGCTCTGGTACCTCTTACTATGCAAGCCCATCAGTCACAGTTGCCGGTTCATGGTTTCCATTAACCCAGTCTGGTTCTGCCTCAACTATTACCCGCCTTTCCAATGGAAACTACCTCCTAACAGCGACCCTATATATTGATTCCACGGTGGATTCAGCCTTATTTGTGGCTGCTACTGGCGGGTTAGATGTCGATGCGATTCCAGATGAGATAACTACCCGTATAATTTTAGACTCTAGCAAGAGCTCAATCCTTGCTCAGGCGGTCAATATCGGCGCCAAGGGGGTCAAATAAATGACTCCTAAAAAACAGGTTTCTCCTGCGATCCGGATATCACAGGGGGAAAGGGATGTGTCAGCACGTGCGACTCATCCTGAAAGCCGTTACTAGGAAATTCCTGGTCGCGACTAACGAAAGGAAATAATGTCTAAAACGACAAACTTCAAGCGTATTGCTTTGGTTGCCGTTGCAGCGCTAGGAATGGGCTTACTAAGCTCAGCTCCTTCGCAAGCTGCGATTGGTGCCAACAGCATTATTCTTACAACTACAGCTGGAACAGCTGGTCTAGATGCTAGTACTGCTCTCAACACAGACACCGCTACCGGTGCTCTTGTGGCAGTGCAGTTTTTAACATCTGCTGCTAATGCTGCTGACTCAGTAACTATCACGATAGCTGCGAAATCAAAACCATCAGCAGCAGCGGCTTATCCAAAGGCGTTAATCTATCTGGTGGATACAGCAGCGGCTTCGACATCAAACGGTGTCAGAGTCATACTCGATACACGTACGGCAGGAACATCTTCACAAACTGCCGATCCACAGGCTACAGGAGCTAAATTAATGAGTCAGGTGGGCGAGGTATTAACTGCGTCGACAGTGATAAATGGCGGCCGGCAAACTACTGGTGTTTCTGGATTCGGAACCGGTGACTCTGGTACAGCTGCAGTAGTTTCAACGACTACACAAAACTCATATGCATATGCACAGTTCCGTTTGTTCTTGGATACTGCAACGGCTCGCGCTACAGGTGACTACGTCTTTACTGTAATCGCATCTCCGTTTGAGAATGCAACAACTGCAACTGCAGCAAGTGTCAAGACAATTGATGTAACTGTAACTGTTGGCGCAGCCGCAACTACTGTTGCAAATTCTGGCTTTTCATTTGCGTCAATGATTCAGGGCTCTTCTTACGGAGATAACATCGCTGCTTCAACCACTAAGGTGGATTCCTCTGTGGCAGTTGTAGCAACAGCAAGTACAACTCCAAGAGCGGTTATACGTATAGGGCTTAGAACATCTACCAATACCAGTACAGCTGCAGAATCTGTAACTGTAAAAACAAGTATCGGATCGACGTCAGTAACCTCTGGCACGCCTGTAGGTAGAGATGTTACATATGTCTACACAGAGTCAGCACGAACAACTGGATATCTAGATGTCTTCGTGTACTCTGATGGAACTGCTGGTAATGCTACAGTCAATATCTCTACCCCTTCTGTTACATTCCCGGCTAAGACAGTTACTTTCTTCGCCGCAACTGTATCGAAGCTAGAGGTAATCTCATCAACCACGGTAATTGGTGTGGGCTCAAACAGCACAGCAACTGGTTCAGGATTTGGCACTATCTGGGTTAAGGCATCTGATGCCAACGGAAACGTAAGCCAATCTGCTACCCAGGTATATGCCTACAGCTCAGCTAAGACAGTTGTATCTGACTCTGGAACAGCTTGTACTTACAGCTCGGTAATTGGCATGCACCACTGCTCATTAAGCGGTGTTGCTGCAGGTACTGCAACCATCACAATTGCAAACTCAGGAACAAATGAGCCTTCTGCGACAGCAAAGGGTGATAAGTCTGTAACGGTTACAGTTGTTAATGAAGCCCCTAAGACTGTCAAGCTTGCTTTCAATAAGGCCTCATATGCTCCAGGTGAGAAGGGTTATATTCTTATCTCAACACTAGGTGCTGATGGAAAGGCACTACCAGGTGCTACAAGAACTAACTTGTTAGCTACAGGTGGTATTAGTGTTTCCGGAAGCTTCTCTGGTACTCAACCTACTCTGTCCGGTACTGAAGTCACTACAAGATCTCGAGTAGCTGGCATTGATGGAATCAACAGCACCGATGCAGTTGGAATGATCGAGTTCTTTGCACCTTACTCAGGTACATCACTTAAGATCACTGCTACTGGCGGTAACTTGCTACCAGCAGCTGGTCAGGTCGAGGTATCTGCTACAGCAACTATTGCTGATTCAGGAGCTGCAGCACTTGCTGCAGTAAATGCTCTAGCAACAACAGTTGCATCACTACGAACTCTTATCACCACATTAACAAATTTGGTGCTTAAGATTCAAAAGAAGGTTAAAGCTTAATAAGCTAACCGTAAATAAAGTCAGGCCCGGCATCTGTAACGATGCCGGGCCTGATTGTTTTAAGATAGACTCAGTATTATGGCTCGGCAGGTGGCATTCAAAAAAAAAGGTAAAGAATTTTCTGAAACCAAATGGATATTTACATTTGCTGTTTTGATTACTTTATTTATTAATCCAAAACTTACCGACCCATTTAATGCACCAAAAATGTATTTATTGGTACTTAGTAGTGTGATCATTTTAAGTTTTTTGATTTTCAAAAAAAATGCTGAACCTAATGCACGATCCAAAAAATTTATTACTTATAGTTTGTATTTATTTCTTATGATTTTTGCAGTTCGAGCTTTATTCACAGATCTCAAGTACGCTGCGATCTTTGGAGATAATCTTCGTCAACTCGGCTTTTTAACTTACTTAAGCTTTGCTATTTTTATGTTAGCAACAATAGTATATTTCGAATTTGAAGCCAGAACACTTTTTTACAACGCAATACTCGCATTATCGTCCTTTTATGTAATTTATGGATTCATGCAGCACTCAGGAAATGATCCACTCAATTGGATAAACCAATATAACCCAATTATTGGCACACTTGGCAATCCCAATTATGCTGGAGCATTCATGGCTATGTTGGCTATTCTTTGTTTAAGTTTTTACTTTGATAGAGAGATAAACAGGGCTAGGCGAAATTTATTTTTTGTATTTTCATTACTTCTAGCCATTTTGGTGTATTTCACTAATGCTAGCCAAGGTTTATTAACCATGCTAGCAGGTGTTGGCTTATTTCTCGTCATTAAGTTGTTGAAATTTAAGCCTCTTCTTGGCTTACTGAGTTTCATAATTCTAATCGGCGGAGCAATGGTTGTCTTGGCAGGAGTTTTACAATCAGGACCACTAGAAAGATTTTTATATAAACCAAGCGTAACTCTGCGAGGATACTATTGGAACTCGGGTTTAGAAATGTTACAAAACAATTGGCTAACTGGAGTAGGGATAGAGCGATACGGAGTGCATTTTCGTCAAAATGTTGATCCAGAATTCGTGCTCAAATTTGGATATGAATTAATGACAACAAACGCACACAATGTGCTAATTCAACTATTCGCAACAGGTGGAATATTTCTCGGTTTTTCTTACCTTGCGATATTATTTGCAATATTGTTTTATGCTGTTTCGGGAATAAATAAACTTTCGGGCAATAGGTTGAATTTACTTATTGGCATGTTCGCCGCATGGGTTGCCTATCAAATACAATCATTTGTTTCAATAGATAATATTGGCTTGACGATTTGGGGGTGGGTATTAGGCGGTGCAATTGTTGGCCTAGTGGCCTCCTCTCTACATATTGAAAATACCCAAGCGAGTAAAGATTCGATTCGTTTGGTACGGAAAAAATCCAGCGCTAGTCTTCGGCCATTATTTACTGGTCTTATGCTTATCTTTTGTTTGATTCTTGTCTTAAGGCTAACTCAATCAGAGTCTGTTATGTTCAAGATTAGAGGGCAATTTAATCAAGCTAGCACGCAAGGTCAGGATACCTTGCGCGCGGATCTTAATTCAGTGATAAACGATCCATTCGCGCAGCCTTACTACAAAATAGAAGCGGCCGATATGTTTTATATGTTGGGCGATATCCAAGTAGCAATTTCTGCCGCCAAAAAGGTTGTAAAGCAAGACCCAATAAATCCCTCATACCATGGAGTATTAGCGACCATGTTGGAAGCGTCTAGTCAATTCAAGGAATCAATTGACCAAAGAATAATTCTAAGCAAGTATGATCCAAATAATGCGAAGAATTATTTACAATTGATAAAATTGTATAAGCAAGTAGGAGACTTAGACAGTGCTACTAGGATGCTAAACAAGATTATTTCTTTAACACCTAATTCTGAAGTAGCAGATTTAGCTCGAAAAGAGCTATCGTAAATGAACGGTCAAGTAAGTATTGTTGGTCAAGGTTATGTTGGACTACCACTTGCCCTGGCCGCCGCAAAAAATAATTTTCTCGTTGTTGGAATAGACACAGATAAGAAAAAAGTTGATAACTTACTGAAGGGTATTTCTAACATAGAGGATATCGATACCTATGAGCTCAAAATTTATCTTCAAAATAAGTCTTATATGCCTGTAAGTAATTTCAACTCAATAAAAGACTCTAAAATAGTATTGATCTGTGTACCAACGCCATTAAATGAGAGCGGTGATCCGGACTTAACATTCATTATTGATGCAATGACTGAAGTTGGAAAATGCCTTAAAAAAGGTACCTTGGTGATTGTTGAATCAACCGTGGCAACCGGTACAACTCGGGAAGTTCTGATTCCAATTCTAACAAAGGAGTCAGGGTTATCCAGTGCAGATATTTTAGTGGCTTTTTCACCTGAAAGAATTGATCCTTTAAACCAAAAATGGAATATCGGCAACACACCGAAAATAGTCGCCGGATTTACAAATGAGGCTTGCGAATTAGCATCGGCCTTCTATAGTAATTTTGTGGAGAAAATTGTCAGGTGTGATTCATTAGAACTAGCTGAGACTGCCAAGCTGCTAGAAAATGCCTTTAGATTCATCAACATCTCTTTTATTAATGAGATGTCGATTTACTGTAGCAAATTCGGAATTGAGATAAATGACGTAATTCAAGCCGCCGCTACTAAACCGTATGGATTTCTACCATTTTATCCGAGCATCGGCATTGGAGGGCACTGTATTCCAGTGGATCCAATTTATCTTACGAGGAAGGCTCAGGATATCGGCACGCCATTACAGTTCATTGAACTAGCTCAAAGAGTGAATCTGGGGTTACCAGAATTATTTATTAAAAAAGCTGAGAAATTATTGGGTGATCTCAAAGGTAAAAAGATTTTAGTTATAGGTGTTGCTTATAAGTCAAACATTGCAGATACGAGAGAGTCGCCAGTTAAACCTCTTCTTGACAAACTAAAAGCACGAGATGCTAAAGTGTTTTGGCATGATGATTTAGTGAAGGAGTGGAATGGTGAAAAATCCGTGCCAATAACGAGCGATTACGATTTAGCAATAATAGCAACCCCTCATGACTCTCTAGATTTAAGCAAACTGGGTAATGTTCCTGTTGTGAACACAAGAAGATCAACTTAGTGCATTACTTAATTACCGGCGGTGCAGGTTTTATTGGATCCCATCTAACATATAGCCTCTTGACTAGTGGGCATGATGTGACGATTCTTGATGATCTTTCCACAGGCTCTGTCACTAACTTAGACACTATTCAACAAAAGTACAAATTTGTAAATGGAAATGTTCTAGACAAAAAATTAGTAGATTCACTTGTTAAAGAATCTGATTTTGTTGTTCACCTCGCTGCAGCACTCGGTGTTCTTAAGATAGTCAATAATCCCTTAGAAAGCTTAAAGATAAATATTCAAGGTACAGAAAATGTACTAGAATCCGTTGATAAATATAAGAAGCCAGTGTTGGTTGCATCTACGAGTGAGATTTATGGAAAAAATTACAAAGTCCCTCTAAGTGAGGAAGATGATCGTGTTGTGGGTCACCCACTAATTGCAAGATGGTCGTACAGTGAGTCAAAGGCAGTAGATGAGAGTCTCGCCTATTTTTATTTTTTGCAAAATGATTTACCTATAAGAATTGTTAGGTTTTTTAATACTGTGGGCCCTCGCCAGGTTGGCAACTATGGAATGGTAGTACCTCGTTTTGTTAAGTCAGCGCTGGCGGGAGAGCCTTTACAGGTTTACGGAAGTGGCGATCAAATTCGATGTTTTTGCCATGTAAGTGATGCTGTTCGGGCATTGGTACTTATCATGGACTCTACTAAAACTATTGGACAGGTTTACAATGTAGGAAATAACCAACAAATATCGATTCTAGAGTTGGCAAGAAAGATAATTGATGTTACAGGATCGAAATCTGAAATTGTTAAGATCCCCTATTCTGAGGCTTATCCAGGGGGGTTCGAAGATATGCAGATGAGGGTGCCAGATATTTCTAAGATTAAGAATTTGCTCGGCTGGGTACCTGAAATTGGATTAGATAAGATAATTAAGGATATCGCATCTGCCAAACCGATTAACTTATTATGAAAGGAAGCGGTCATTACCACCGGCGAATTTACCTCTAAGCAATTACTAGAAGAGGAAGCCCTTTTTCACTTACCTTCCCTAACTAATGCAGATGCAGTAACTATTGGTGATATTGCAACAACTATGGGCAAACAAAGAAAATTTCCCATAGCAATTCAAGTACGAATTGGTGACTGGATAGTTTTTCACGCATGCTTACAGGGATCAAAGCCGGAAAATGATTGGTGGATAAACCGTAAGGTGGCTGTCGTTATGTTAAAGCAACATTCTACTATGTATGAAAGAATTTCTGCAGAGGAGCGTGGGGTTAATTGGCATAAAGAAAATAATTTAACAGATAAAACCCACGCAATCCATGGCGGAGCGGTTCCTTTGATTACAAACGAAGGTTTTAGAGGTAGTTTAGCGATTAGCGGGTTACCTCAAGTAGAGGACCATTTATTTGCAGTTGAGGTTTTAACAGAGTTTTTGGCCCAAAAAGTTGAAGAGCGTTAATGAGGCAAGTTTGGGTGGCTGGCGAGGTCTTAATTGATTTAATTCCAGATGGCTCAGATCGAAAACCAATTGTTGGTGGGGGACCAGCTAATACAGCAAAAGCACTTGCAAAGCTTGGTATTAATACGCAGTTCATTGACGGGATTTCAACTGATGATTTCGGTGAGTTGGCAAAAGATGAATTGATTGCGGCTGGCGTGAAACTTGATTACGTAAAGTACTCTGATAAGCCAACCTGTTTAGCGATAGTTTCACTTAGTCATTCAGGAACAGCCTCTTATGACTTTGTTCTCAAAAATACCGCAACCTTTGATTTCACTCCAGAGTGCCTGCCAAATCCTCTAACCGAAAGGCCAGCTCTTCTTCATATAGGAACCCTGGGCACAGTAATTGAGCCGGGGGCTTCTGCCTTATTTGAATGGACAAAATCCGTGGCAAAAGTTGCACCAATTGTATTTGATCCAAATGTTAGGCCAGCAGTAATAAGTGATAGAAAGGATTATATCAAGCAGGTTGAGCGATGGATATCTATCTCATCAGCTGTAAAGGTAAGTGATGAAGATTTAAAGTGGCTTTATCCATCTTTCGAAATTGATCAGGTTGTTGGCAATTGGCTTTCGAAAGGCCCATCACTGATTGTGGTTACATTTGGCGATCAAGGGCTAGTAGGTTATCGATTAGGTGAAAAAGTGGGTGTTGATGCTGTAAAGGTTGTAGTTGCTGACACAGTAGGGGCAGGCGACACAGTTAGTGCTATTTTAGTTGAGGCAATTGTGAGAGAAGGATTGAGTAGTTTGCGTGGAGCGAGACTGGAGATGGTGCTAAAACGGGCTGCAAAAGCTGCTTCGATAACTGTTTCTAGAATTGGTGCCAAGCCGCCAACTTGTGAAGAGATCAATGATTTTTTTGGTCCACCTGAAATTTAAACCTACCTTTTAACTCGATACATAATATCACTGCCAAACTCATTAAAGCCAAGTGACTTGTACAGGTTAAATGCGGGTTTATTTTCAACCCCAACATATAACATCACATTGTTTAATCCTTGATACTTTAAGTAATTAAGTCCGGTAATAGTTAAATTCCGTCCCACTCCTTGTCCTTTGTAATCGGGGTTAACTGCTAAAACATAGATCTCACTTAGCGCCTCATGGCCATGATCGTCATCTAAATCACTGTGTGAATGAGTATGAGCTCCATGTATTTTGGTCCAGCAAAATCCAATTAACTCACCCTTATCTTCCGCTACAAAAAAACCTTTATCATCAAACCAAGATTCATTAACTCTCACCTTTAAATCATCCTCACTCCACCCGCCTTGATCTGGATAATTGGCAAAGACCTTGTTGTTTAAAGCAAGAAATGCTTGATCATCAAGTCCCGGGATAAAGGTTCGGATTTGGTATTTGGAGGTTACAGGTTGTATTTCACCAAGGGGCTTACTCATTAACAGATTAGACCAGATACGTTCAAGCTTTAATGAGGCAGCAATAGCTTTTGCAGCTGGTAGATCACCATGTGACCAGATTCGAGTTTTATCACCACCTATCTTTATAGCTTCTTTTAAAATCAAAACTCCCAAACCTTTGCCTCTATGTTGTGGGTGAACAACCGCTTCAACACTTGGGCCTGCCACAAGATCTGTTGTGTCAAAATGAGCGTAAGCAATTACTTCTTTGTTTTCTTCAATTACCAAGTGTGAATCTGATTTATCACCACCATGGCGAAGGTGAAGTAACACATGCTCTGCGATAGGGGGCGTGCCATCAAAATCCTGGGCTGCCTCAATTAATGCTAAAACACCTTCTTGCTGGGATTTAGCGAGGTGATTTAAGTGTTGCAAGAGGTGTTAATTAATATCAGCTGTCGTTTGATTATTTTGTACGGAAAAGCGATAGCCAACATTGCGAACTGTGCCAATAATTGCCTCAAACTCAGGTCCCAACTTTGAACGAAGACGTCTGATGTGAACATCAACTGTTCTAGTTCCTCCAAAGTAGTCATATCCCCAGATCTCTTGGAGTAATTGAGATCTGGTAAATACCCTACCTGGATGTTGGGCTAGGTACTTAAGTAATTCAAACTCTTTAAAGGTTAGATCAAGTACTCTTCCCTTTATCTTGGCGGTGTATGAAGACTCATCAATTATTACCTCACCACTTCTTATCTCACCAGAAGATGGATTACT
>Ga0169931_10012523_pt1 | contig 11741 bp, 12 predicted proteins | sample Kivu_15m_20L_FD_129675 | JGI IMG/M metagenome (GOLD analysis project Ga0169931, IMG submission 129675) | Freshwater microbial communities from Lake Kivu, Western Province, Rwanda to study Microbial Dark Matter (Phase II) - Kivu_15m_20L... | ecosystem: Environmental > Aquatic > Freshwater > Lake... | reverse complement strand
TTGAGTGTGAGGATGAAGTTGCGACGCGACCATCGGGACCGAACCGGGCCCCGACGCCGACGTCGACACCTACATCGGCGCTGGTCGCCGGTTGTCGTGCCGGTCGTCGTGCCGGTCGTCATGTCGGTGATCGCGTCCGTCGTGCTCTCGGGATGTCTGGTGGGCAACCCCAAGGCTCGCGACCGATTCAGTTACGGAATGGTGCCCGTGTCGCGCCCGGTCGCGACGATCTCGTACGGGCCGGCCCCGGAACATCAGGCCGACGTGCACGTTCCGCTGTTCTGGAAGCCGTCGGATCGGCGACCGGTGTTGGTGATGGTGCACGGAGGGGGCTGGAACTCGGGCAGTCGTCGCGACGTCGCCCCCTCGGTCCTGGCGCAGTTGCGTCGGGGGTGGGTGGTGATCTCGCTCGACTATCGACTCGCTCCGACGGTGCGGTTTCCGACACCGATCCAGGACGTCGACCGCGCGGTTCGTTTCGTGCGCTCGCAATCCGGGGTGCTCGGCATCGACCCCGACCGGCTGGTCCTCGCCGGACACTCGGCCGGCGGCTATCTCGCCACCATGGTGGCTGCGTCGAACATGGCGGCGCCTTTCGTGGCTCCGGATCTTCCGCCGGAACTCGCGGCGATCTCGTCGCGGCCCATCGGTGTCGTGTCGCTGGCGGGGGTCTACGACCTGCGCGCCTTCAGCGACGACCCGTACCGGTTCGGTGCCTATGCCCTCAACAGTTTCCTCGGTTGCGACAACAGCGACTTCTCGAGGATGTCCTGTGGCGAGGACGTCCTCGTCGGTGCGTCGCTCGTCTGGACTCTCGATTCGGCGGACCCACCGATGTACGTGGCGCACGGCCACCAGGACGACGTCGTCAACCTGGAACAGGTCTGGATCCTCAGTGACTGGGCGTGGCGCCAGAAGATGGACAACAAGGTGTGGATCGACATCGTCGACACCGGCCCGCTGGAGTCGCGCTTCCACTATCCCGACATGGGGGTCAACCGGGCGGCCCTCGAGTTGTTCCTCGACTCCGTCGTCAGTGGTTCTCTGGTCTAGAAACGTCCCATGAAGCAGGCGGTGGGTCGTCGGGAACTGATCGACGATTCCGGTCTCCGCGGGGTGCGACTGGCCGAGCGGTTGTCCCACGTCACCGACGAGTGGCTGGTGGAGATCTGGAACGAGATCGGCGTGCCGGCTGATCGTCGGGTCGCGCTGGTGGCCGTCGGTGGCTACGGTCGCGGCGAACTGGCCCCGTTCAGCGATCTGGACCTGCTCTTGCTGCACGACGGGTGGAAGGGGATCGACGAGGTCGCGTCGAGACTCTGGTATCCGATCTGGGATTCGGGTCTGAAACTCGGCCATTCGGTGCAGACCGTTCGACAGGCGATCGAACTCGCCCGGTCCGAACTCGATTCGGCCACCGCGTTGTTGTCGGCTCGACATCTCGTCGGCGATGCCGATCTCACCACCGAACTGGCCGGGGCCGCCCGAAAGTTGTGGTCGTCCGGTTCCTCGGAACGTCTCCAGTCGCTCGTGGAACGCGTTCGGTCGCGGCAAGCCGAACACGGCGAGGTGGCTTTTCTCCTCGAGCCCAATCTGAAGGAGGGCCGAGGTGGACTGCGCGACATCCACGCGTTGTTGTGGGCCGAGTCGGCCGGCGTGTCGATCACCAGATCCGATCGCGACGCGCTCGAGGCCGGTCGCGACGTGCTGATGTCGGTTCGGGTGGCTCTGCATCGGCACGTCGGTCGCGCCTCCGAGGTTCTGCACCTCGAGGATCAGGACTCCGTGGCCTCGCTGTGCGGTTACCCCTCGGCGGACGCGTTGGCGGCCGCGGTCTCGAACGCCGGACGATCGGTCGCGTGGGTCGGTGACGAGGTGTGGGCGCGCGTGGAAGCCGCGCGCGGACGGGTGCGACCCGATCAGGATCTCGCGCCGGGTGTCGTTCTGCGCCGGGGCGAGGTGCATCTCGACGACTCCATCGACCCGGCGACCGATCCGTCGTTGTTGCTCCGGGTGGCGGCCTCGGCGGCCCGTCAACGGGCCCGGATCGATCGGCCGACCCTCGACCGTTTGGCGCAGTCGAGCCCGCCGATGCCGAGTCCGTGGCCGGTCGGTGCCATCGACGATCTGGTGGGACTGCTCCTCACCGGCCACGACGCGATTCCCGTCCTGGAGGCTCTCGATCAACGCGGTCTCTGGGTGCGGGTGTTGCCGGAATGGGCGCCCAATCGGTCGAAGCCGCAACGCAACGCCTACCACCGCTTCACCGTCGACCGTCATCTGTGGGAGGCCACCGCCAATGCCGCGGAGATCTCGGGTCGCGTGGCGCGTCCCGACCTGTTGGTGTTGGGTGCGCTCTTCCACGACATTGGCAAGGGCTATCCCGGCGACCACGCGGAGGTGGGTGTCGAACTGGTGGGTCGCATCGGACCACGACTCGGACTCGATGCCGAGGACACCGAAGTCGTGCAACATCTCGTTCGTCACCACCTGTTGCTGCCCGACGCGGCGACCAGGCGGGACCTCGCGGATCCCGACACGATCACGGTGGTTGCCGACGCCGTCGGCGCCTCGCTGGTGCTCGATCTGCTGCACGCTCTCACCGAGGCCGACAGTCTGGCCACCGGCACATCGGCGTGGGGTTCGTGGAAGGCCGAACTCGTCGACGAACTCGTTCGCCGGGTTCACCAGGTCCTGGGAGGCTCCGACGTCGACGTGGAGCAGTGGCGATTGTTCCCGGACGCCAGGGTGCTCGAGATGATGGCGGGTCGCGACGTGGCGATCGATGTTCGTTCGGACTCGGTGACCGTGGTGAGTCCCGACCGCCCCGGAACCTTCAGTCGCGTGGCGGGGGTGATGGCTCTGCACGGTCTCGACGTGCTCGGCGCACAGGCTCATTCGGACGAACAAGGGATGGCCGCCTCGCGGTTCCGGGTGCAGGTGCCCGATCACGGGCCGATCGACTGGAAGCCGGTGGTGAGCAATCTCGAGCGCGCCTTGGCCGGTCAACTGGCCATCGAGGCGCGTCTCGCCGAACGGGCGCGCACCTATCGACGCAAGCGTCGATCGGCCGGAGTGTTGGCCCCGGCTCGCGTCACCTTCCACGACGAGGCGTCGTCGAACGCGACGGTCATCGAGGTGCGCTCACCCGACGAACTCGGAGTTCTCCACCGCATCACCAAGGCTCTGGCCGAGACCGGTCTCGACATCCGACACGCCACGGTGCAGACGATCGGGGACGAGGTGGTCGACGCGTTCTACGTGCGCACGTCGTCGGGAGGAAAGTTGACCGACGACTTCCACCGTGCCGAGGTGAAGCGCGCCATCGAGCACACCCTCGCGAAAGGCAACGTCCGCCACGACGGCTAGTTTCGGGTCATGTCCGACTCCGGCCCGGCCGACTTCACGCGCGACTTGATCCGGTGGAGCGAGACCCTCGCCGGAATCGCCCGAACCGGTATGGGATTCACCCAGAACCTGTACGAGCGCGAGCGTTACGAGGAGGTCCTCCACGTCGCGGCCGACATCAAGGCCGCCGCCGACGAGGCGCTGGAGGTGCGTCGCGAACAGGATCATTTCGTCCAGGAGTGGATGGAGTCGGTGGGCGAGGGCGTTCCCGGCTACGTCACTCCGAAGGTGGCCATCGGAGCGATCGTCGGCGACGATGCCGGTCGCGTCCTCCTGGTTCGTCGACCCGACTCGGGCATCTGGTTGTACCCGACGGGTTGGGCCGACGTCGGCTACTCGGCGTCGGAAGTGGCCATCAAGGAGGTTCTCGAGGAGACCGGCATCGAGTGCGAACCGGTGTCGTTGCTCGGGGTGATCGACGGACACCGCATGGGCTTCAGTCGGTTCGGGATGTACATGCTCCTTTTCCACTGCCGAGCAACCGGAGGTGATCTGGCGGGGCATCCGTTGGAGACGTCGGGTGTCGGATGGTTCGCGCAGGACGAACTCCCCGAAGCCACGGCCGGCGCGGGTTGGTGGGGGCCGATCGCCTTCGCCGCCATCGGTGGCGACGTGGGTCCGGCCACGTTCGACGCTCCGCGCTCGCCGGTCTGGCGCGGCGCCGTGGAGTAGCGCGGCGATCAGTCGTCGCGCTGGCTGCGCAGGAACTGCTCGACTTCGAGCATCAGTGCGTCGCTGTCGACCGGACCGTCGGGCAGCGGGGTGTCGTCGCGGGGCCGATCGTCGGGAGGCAGTTCGCTCGAGTCGTCACCCACCAGGAGTTCGATGTCGTCGTCGTCCTCGTCGTCGTCGTACTCGTCGAAGTCGTCGCTGTTCTCGATTCGCTCGACGTAGCGGGAGAGCGACGGGTCGCTCTCGATGAGTTGATCGACCTGCTCCTCGTAATGCTCGACCCGGGCGACGAGGGCACTGGTGGGCAACGTGGAGTGGGTGATGTCGGAGAGGCGATCGAGCAAGGCGGTCGACGCCTTCGGGGACGGGATCTGTGCGGCGTAGGCGGGAACCGCCGCCCAGAGCGACACGCTCGGAAGTCCGGCACGATGCGCGGCGTCGCTGAGGATGCCGACGATTCCGGTGGGACCTTCGTACTGACTGCGTCGGAGATCGAAGCGATCGATGGTGGCTTCATCGGATCCGGTGCCGATGACGTGGGTGTCGCGACGGTGCGGAACGTCGGCCAACAAGGCGCCGAGCGACACGACCAGTCGGACGCCGACCGCCTGCGCCACGCCCAGGATCTGCTCGCAGAACGTCCGCCAACGCAACGCCGGCTCGGGTCCGAGCAACACGACCAGGTCGCGCTCGGGCAGTGCGATGCTCCACAACGTGACGGTGGGCCAGACGATCTGGCGCGAGCCGCTCTCGTCGAGTCGGACGTGCGGGCGAATGGTCGCGAAGTCGGTGAACGGTTCGGGGTCGATCTCGGCGAGGGGAGTCGCGTCGGTGTTCTCGATCAGATGCTTGAGAGCCGTGCTGGCCGATTCGGCCGCGTCGTTCCAGCCGGTGAACGCGGAGACGATGACGGGACGGCGGAGCTCGGTGCGGCGTATCCAGCGGACGTGCTCAAGTTCGGCCATCTACGACACGCTACCGCCGGGGGCGGTGGCCGAAAGTCTCAGTCTTCGCCGAGATGCGGTCTGACGATGAAGGCCTTGAATCCGCCATCGTTCGTCACGGTGTCGACCAGATTCGTGTCGTACACGTCGTTGGGTCCCTGCATCAGATCGGGGGCGTCGGCGCCCGCGGGTGTGGTGACGAGCGTCCAGGCTTGTCGCTTGTAGGCGAGACTGAACGGGTCGAGGCGGTGAGCCTCCTTCCACCACGGCACCGCGGCGTCGGCCGATACGGTGCGACGCAAGTGATTGCCGATTTCGAAGCAAGCCGCGGCGCGGGCCTCGTCACCGCCCGAGGGTCGGCTGAGTTCGACCACCTGCTCGGGTGAGAGTGCGAATCGTGACGAGGCGCCGTTCTTCACCCAGTCCACGATGGCCGCGCGGTACGCCTCGCCGTCGTCGGGAATCTCGCGCACCGCCTCGAACAATTTCACGACGATGTCGGGGAGCCCGTCGGGAATCGGTCGGTCGCGCCCGATGGCCTTCTCGATCGATGCCGCCTCGGCCGGGCGGACGAGGTTGCCGTCCTCGTCGATCCAGACCGCCATCGGAATGTTGGAGAAACCGAAGGCGGCGTTGGTGGCGTGCGTGGTGTCGACGAGGGATGGATGCGTCGCCTTGGCGGCTTCGGCGAAGGGTCGCGCGTGATCGGGGTCGACGTCGAGAGCGACGGTGACCACGGTGGCGCCGAAGGCTTCGATCTCCTCGTGCAGCGCCTGCCACCCGGGCAGGCTCATGCGACAGCCTCAATAGCTCGACCAGGCGAGCAGGATCACTTTCTTGCCACGCAACGAGGACAGTCGGAAGGGGCGACCGTCGAACGTGCGAAGTTCGGGATCGGCGGCCACGGCGGTGGCGAGCGCGCGTCCGGACAGCGTGGCCGGTCCGAGGGCCGACACCTCCCCGTCACTGACGATGGGCATTCCGAGTCGGTCGGCGGCCACTCGGACGTCGAACGATCCGTCGGACCGCAACGCACCGGGAGCCGGAACGCAGATCTCCCCGCGACACAGCCCCTCGGGCTTGGGTTCCCAACCGGTCGACCGGTGGAATTCGTCGGCGCTCACGTCCCAGGATTCGATGATCACGGGCGCAGTCTTCCAGAGATTGGGGACGGGGACGACACTCGCTCGTCGGTGGCGTCAGCGGCGACTGGCGGCTTCGGCGAGTTCGTGCGGGCCGGAAGCCGGGTAGCCCTTCATCGTCTGCACCGTCTTGCTCCAAGGGTCGAGCACCCGCACCAGATCGTCGAAATCGGAACCGATCGCGTCGACGACTCCCCGCATCTGAGCGTCGGTGCTCTGCTCGATGTTCTCGCGGAGGGTTCGACCGGCGGTGGTGAAGGCACCGTCGGCGACCAGACCGCGCGACTGCAGACGGTCGATCGCCGTCGCGTAGTCGTCGTCGCTCCAGCCGCGGGTGCGGCTGTACGACTTCAACGGCAGTCCCCAGAACAGTTCGGTGAGCAGACCGATCTCGGTCGCGTCGAGCCCGGCCGAGATCCACGCGGCGGTGTGGGCATCTCCGCGGTACTCGCGCAGCATGTCCCCGAAGTGCCAACAGGCTCCGAGATCGGAATCCGGAACGGTTTGCGACAGGGTGCCGGCGAAGAGGGGTCGACCTTCGGGACGCAGCACCGACACCGCCCGTTCGAGGATCGGTCGGATTTTCCGCACGCCGCCGGGCGCCGCTCCGAGAATTCGCTGCAACTGGGCGATGGCTCCGTCGCGCCGCGCCGCGCACACCGTGGCCGCATCGGTGATGGCCCAGCCGGCGGTCACCGCGGGCACCACGATCTCCGGCTTGAACACGGCGAAGGCCGCCGCGACCAGTTCGCCGGGTACCTGCCCCATCAGCGAACCGCGGCTGGTGAAGTACGAGATCATCTCGGGCATTGCCACGCCGTTCATGTCGCCCGGGCTCGGAGCGAAACCGAGGGCGACGTAGTTCGCGTGGCACTCGGGGGAGAAGTACACCTGGCCGACGAGTGGTTCGAGGGCCCCTCCGAGGGCGCGGGCCTTGGCGGAGAGTTCGGACGAGGTCACGGTCATGGAGCCACCGTACGGTGGTCGATGCCTACACTCGGCACCGGAGTAACCACCGGAGACACAATGGCCACCGACGTCGAGATCTGCCGAACAGTCACCGACGAGGTGGTGGAGGCTTTCTCCCGGCTCATTCCGCAACTCTCGTCGTCGAATCCTCCGCCCACCCGGCCGGAACTGGAGGCGATGGTGGGGTCGGAGGCGTCGACGGTGTTCCTGGCTCGCGTCGATGGTCGCGTCGTCGGTTCGCTGACCCTCGCGATGTTCCGTATCCCCACCGGCGTCCGGGCGTGGATCGAGGACGTGGTGGTCGACGAGTCCGCGCGCGGGCACGGCGCCGGCGAGGCCCTGAACCTCGCGGCCCTCGACCACGCGCGTCGCCACGGTGCCGTCACGGTGGATCTCACGTCGCGACCGTCGCGCGAGGCCGCGAATCGTCTGTACCGACGACTCGGATTCGTGGCCCGCGAAACGAACGTGTACCGCTTCGAACTCTGATCGGAGAGACCGTCGTCGGTGGAAGAGCCGATCCGACCAGTGGTCGACATCGGGTGCGACCGCGAATTCGTCGCGCGTGGCCAACATCCTGATCGAGTTTCGTCGGCTGCATCGGTTGTGATCACGAATCACGCCGATGCGTTGCGTCGACTCGGCGAATGAACGAGTCGGTCGAGTACCTCGACCTCGACGACCTGGACGGACTCGCGCGCGCACTGCTCGGAGACCCTCCGCCCATCCGTGACATCGGACTTCTTGGATCGGCTGTTGCTCGCCCGAGTACCACGGTGTTCGGACAGGACACGTATCCAGACCTGGTCGCCAAAGCGTCCGCACTGTTGCATTCGATAGTCATCAATCACGCTCTGGTCGACGGAAACAAACGTCTCGGTTGGTTGGTGAAGGCGGTGTCTCTCGAACTCAACGAGGTTCGTGCTTCGCGTCTGGACAATGACGTCGTCTACGACGTGGTGATGTGGATCGCATCCACGAATCCGGCCTTCGACGAGATTGCCGAGCGCTTGGGACGACACCTCAGGCAGGTCTGAGCCACGCTGATCGATCAGGGGCTGATCGATCAGGGGCTGATCGATCAGGGGGCGGGAAGCTCGCCGAGGGCGATCCGCAGGATCTCCTCGTCGGCGTTGAACCACGACCACGTGGGCCAGAGATGGCCCATCCCGTTCACCACCGCGAAGCGCACGAACTGCTCGCCGCAACGCCAGGTCGAGATGCGTGCCCGCTCGCGAGTCTCCTCGCTGGGCGGCTGCTCGCACGTCACGACGTCGGAGAGCCACCGATCGACGATCGCCCTCGAATCGGACACCTCGAACACCTCGTCGTCGGTGCCGACCTCCACGAAGAGCGACAGATCGGCGCGGTCGCAACCGATGGGTGCCCACCCCGCGATCGACACCACCACGTCGAACAGCATCGGCAGTCGACAGCCGGCCGTGACGGCCATCCCCGCGCCGTTCGACTTGCCGACGGCGACGATGCGCGAGGGTTCGAGACCGGTGTCGATCGCGGTGGCGACGGCGGCCTCGACGTAGGGAAGGTCGTCGACCCCCCGAGTGCTCGCCGGTTCGCAGCAACGTCCGTTGGTGTTCCACGAACGCGTCGGCACCGGCGCCCCGGACAGCCAGAGCACGTTCACCCCCCAACCGACGGCGATCTCTTCCAGGTCGGTCTGCCCCTGCACCTTCTCGATGCATCCGTTCTGGCCGTGGAACACCACGATCAACGGGCCGGTGGCGTCGAACGACGACTGCAGGATGGTCGGCCGATCGTCGTAATCGGGCACGGCGAGTCGATCCCCGGGGGCCAAGGCGGCCGACGGGTCGGTTGGACAATCGGGCCAGTCGTCCCAACCGGTCGGCTCGTGATGCATCGTGGGGCGGGCGGCAACGGTGGTGGTCGCGACCGTCTGGGTCGATGTCGTGGTCGGAGTCGTTGTCGTGGTCGGAGTCGTTGTCGTGGTCGGAGTCGATGTCGAGAAAGAGGCGGGGGCCCCGCTGGTCGACGACGAGGTGCACGACGTGATCGAGAGCAGCAGTCCGACGGCGATCGTTCGGGGCACGGTGGCACGACGGGTGGACACCGCCCGAGCCTAGAGACGCAGCGGGGGACGTAACGGAGGACGCAGCAGGAGTGACGGGTCTCCGCAGCACGGTGAAGATCCCGTCGATTGGTCGCGTGGGGTCGTTCGGTCGGTTGGAACACCAACCCCGGGAGAGGTCAGGATTCTCGATACCCCGGCAGACTGGCGAGTGATGACTTCCGACAATCCATCCGCATTCTCGATCGACGAGGCCCGCGAGAAGTACCGCATCGAACGCGAGAAGCGCCTTCGATCCGATGGTGTGGGCCAGTACAAGACCATCGCGGGCGACCTCGACGATTTCGATCACGATCCCTTCGCCGATCCGAACTTCACGCGCCCGGCGTTGCTCGAGGAAACCGACGTGGTGATCGTCGGGGCCGGTTTCGGTGGAATGTTGGCCGCTCATCACCTGAAGAAGGCCGGCATCAGCAACTTCCGGATGATCGATCTGGCGGGTGACTTCGGCGGCACCTGGTACTGGAATCGCTATCCCAACTGCGCCTGCGACGTCGAGTCGTACGTGTATCTGCCGTTGCTCGAGGAGACCGGCTACATGCCGACCGAGAAGTACGCCAAGGCCTACGAGATCTTCGCCTACTGCCAGTTGCTCGGCCGAACGCTCGACATCTATCCGAACGCGTTGTTCCAGACCGAGGTGCGGGACATGCGATGGGACGACTCGGCGAAGCGGTGGCACACCATCACCGATCGTGGCGACGACATCGCGTCGAAGTTCGTGATCATCGCCGGGGGTGTTCTGCATCGCCCGAAGTTGCCGGCCGTCGACGGGATCCACCGTTTCCAGGGTCACGCGTTCCACACCAGTCGCTGGGACTATGCCTACACCGGAGGTGGCCCCACCGAACCGATGGTGAACCTGGCCGACAAGCGCGTCGCGATCATCGGCACCGGTGCCACCGCCGTGCAGGCGGTGCCCAAACTCGCCGAGGCGTGCAAGGAGCTCTACGTGTTCCAGCGAACACCCGCCCTCGTCGGCAAGCGCAACAACAAGCCGACCGACCCCGAGTGGTTCCGTTCGTTGAAGACCGGCTGGCAGGCCGAGCGCATCGCCAACTTCACCTTGGCCATCACCGGATCGCAGCCCGAGGTCGACCTGGTGAGTGACGAGTGGACGAAGCTGTTCTGGGTCGACACGCGCAAACTGCCGGACGACGACGCCGAAGCCGCGGCACTCGAGGAAGTCGACTTCCAGAACGTCCAGCGCATCCGGGACCTCATCGCATCCGTCGTCAACGACCCCGAGACCGCGCAAAAGTTGATGCCCTGGTACAGCCAGGCCTGCAAGCGTCCGTGCTTCCACGACGAGTACCTGCCGGCGTTCAACCGCCCGAACGTGCATCTCGTCGACACCGATGGTCGGGGACTGAACGAGATCGGCGAGAAGGGCCCGATCTTCGACGGGGTCGAATATCCGGTCGATCTGCTGATCTACGCGTCGGGTTACGAGGTGACCCACGACTACCACCATCGGCTCGGGTTCGATCCCAAGGGCCGCGACGGTGTTCCGCTGTCGACGGCGTGGGGTTCGGGTCCGTCGACATTGCAGGGCGTCCTCACCCGCGGCTTTCCGAACATGCTCATGATCAGCACGGTGCAAGGCGCCCAGGCCACGAACTTCCTGCACTCGATCAGCACCGTCGCCGAGCACGTGGCGTGGTTGGTGTCGGTCGCCGAGCAGCGAGGAATCGCGACGATGGAGCCCGAGGATCGCGCCCAGGAGGAGTGGTTCGAACTTCTTCTCACTCAGGTGTGGGGCATCGCTCGTTACAACGCCGTCTGCACACCCGGCTATCTGAATCGCGAGGGCGAGGTGGGCGACATGTCGACCGCGCGCAGCATGGCGTGGATGAGCAGCGTGATGGGATTCATCGATCACGTGTCGACGTGGCGCGCCCGTGGCGACCTGGCCGGTCTCGAGACGGTTCCTCGTTGACCCCTCAGGTTCCGCAGAACGTGCGGTAGGGGCCCGAACCATCGGGTGCGGGCGACTCGAGTCCGCGACACGCGTCGACCCCGGTGAACGGATGCCGTAGGCATTCGACAAGTGCGAGAGCGGGTGACACGTCGCCGTCGGTGGCGGCCGCCAATACCTCCTCGACGCGGTGATTGCGCGGCACGTACACGGGATTCGAGCGTCGCATGAGTTCGACGGCCGCGCTCGAGTCGACCCCGTTGTCGGACAGGGCCGACTTCCAGCGAACGAGCCAGGCGTCGAACGACGCGCCGTCATCGAACATCGCGCGCAGGGCGAAGATCGTCGTGGCGTCGGTTCGGGGTTCGAGAGAATCGCCGAGAACGCGGAAGAACGACGTGTAATCCACCCGATTGGCGTGCAGCAACGTCAGCAGGTCGCCGAGCAGATGTCGCTCATCGTCGGGTCGGGTCGTCGACTCGGGAAGGCCGATCTTGGCGCGCAAGCCCGACGTCCAGGCCGCATCGTGCGTCTCCGGATAGCGCCGCAACACCGTCATTGCCTTCTCCACGGCGACCTCG
>Ga0169931_10012522_pt1 | contig 11742 bp, 13 predicted proteins | sample Kivu_15m_20L_FD_129675 | JGI IMG/M metagenome (GOLD analysis project Ga0169931, IMG submission 129675) | Freshwater microbial communities from Lake Kivu, Western Province, Rwanda to study Microbial Dark Matter (Phase II) - Kivu_15m_20L... | ecosystem: Environmental > Aquatic > Freshwater > Lake... | reverse complement strand
TTTTTTGCCTTTATTGATTGTAGGAATAATTTATGGCTACTATTTATTTTTCTCAATCGGCTGATATGTTCAACCCTTCTATATGGTATGGCTTCGTATCAAATTATTCAAGTAGCTTCATTAGTACATTTCTAATTTCCTCTATAGATTTAAGCTTTTTGTATCCGCTTGCCTTTCGTTCTCGTCTACGTTTGGCTGAAGTCATACCCAATAAATGCATAGCATCTTCAATCTGTTGTAGTCTGCGACAGAATGCACGGTGTTCTTTTTCAGCTTCTAATGTGCGTCTACCATGCACGAAGTTGGAGTGGTCTTTACCTCGTTTAATAATCTCAAATTAAGCCTATTATTATCATTGTCATGAGCACAGCCCTCTTTTGATAATTAATTTAAGTTAAAATTTGATAATTGTTTAATTTCCCTATTAAAAAATATGAGCGTTCTAGTAACCGGTGGGGCAGGATTTATTGGATCCAACTTTGTCATAGATTGGCTAGCCCAGTCCGATGAGCCTATCATCAACCTTGATCTCCTGACCTACGCAGGCAACCTCGCAAACTTAAGTGCGTTAGAAAAGGATTCCCGACATATTTTTGTACGAGGGGGAATAGGTGATAACGCACTGATCGTTAAAATTTTAGGGCAACACAAGCCCCGCGCAATCATCAACTTTGCCGCGGAGAGTCATGTCGATCGTTCTATCCATGGGCCCGAAGACTTTATTAATACGAACGTGATGGGGACCTTCCATCTACTGGAATCGGTCCGAGGTTTTTGGGGTGGCTTGAGTGGGCATGACAAAAATAATTTTAGGTTTCTACATGTCTCCACCGATGAGGTCTATGGGTCTCTAAAAAAAGAAGATCCCGCGTTTACTGAAGAGAATCGGTATGCCCCCAACAGCCCCTACTCTGCATCCAAGGCGGCTTCGGATCACCTGGTTCGTGCCTATCATCACACCTATGGGTTGCCTGTTTTAACCACAAACTGCTCTAACAACTATGGCCCCTATCAGTTCCCGGAGAAGTTAATCCCGCTCATGATTGTGAACGCGCTCTCTGGTAAACCATTACCTGTCTACGGTGATGGCCAGCAGATTCGAGACTGGCTTTATGTGAAAGACCATTGCAGTGCAATTCGCTGCGTGCTTGAGAAAGGCACCCCAGGAGAGGTCTACAACATCGGCGGGTGGAACGAGAAGGCCAATATAGAGATTGTGAGCAATATTTGTGACTTACTTGATACACTTAAACCTTTGGAAAACAAAAAATCCTATCGAGACCAGATAAGCTTTGTGACTGATAGACCTGGGCACGACAGGCGTTATGCGATTGATGCGACCAAGATCGAGAGAGAACTGGGATGGCGTCCGTCAGAAACATTCGAGACCGGGATCAAGAAGACCATTGATTGGTACCTCGAGAACTGGCAGTGGGTGGAGGGTGTTCTCAATGGGGAATACCGAGATTGGGTGAAGAGACATTACGTATGAAGATACTCGTGACTGGGAAGAATGGGCAGGTAGGGTTTGAGCTGATGCGAAGCTTGGCAGACCTTGGTCAGGTCGTTGGGGTTGATGTGAAGGAGTGTGACCTCACACAATCTGCATCGGTCGAGAGACTGCTAGATAGAGTCAAGCCAGATATTATTGTGAACCCTGCAGCCTACACCGCGGTGGATCAGGCCGAAGATGAGTCCACAATCGCCCATGCCGTAAATGTCCAAGCACCAAAAATTTTAGCCCGCTATGCGGCTAGGAAGAACATCCCGATGATTCATTTCTCGACCGACTACGTCTTCGATGGAGAAAAGGAAGGTGCATATTCTGAAGAAGATCAGGTCAATCCTAAATCAGTTTACGGTAAGACCAAGTGGCTGGGTGAGGAAGAGGTTAGAAAGATGGCGGCGAAGCACATCATCATCCGCACCAGCTGGGTCTTTGGAAGTCATGGTGAGAATTTTTTAAAGACCATGCTGAAGCTCTCTCAAGAGCGTGAAAGGCTCAGTGTGGTATCAGATCAATTTGGCGCACCAACTTCAGCAAAACTTTTAGCTGAAGGGACAGCTGAGATTATTCGTCAGCTTCAGGAGCCTGGTTCCTATCGCAAGTACGGTACGTACCACTTAGCCTCAAAGGGTGAGACCAGCTGGCATGGTTACGCAAAATGTATCTTGGAAGAAGCAAATAAATGCGGTGTAAAGACAAAGGTCAAAGCTGACGATGTTAAGCCCATTGCTACCAAGGACTATCCCCTTCCCGCCTACAGACCAAAAAATTCAAAGCTCGATACCAGAAAAATCCAAGAGGTCTTTGGGTTGAGTATCCCGACATGGCAATCACAAGTTAAGGCCACGTTAAAAGAACTTTCCAGCAAGGATTAACATGTCAAGCACGCAAATAAATAGGAAGGGAATCATACTGGCGGGTGGCTCTGGGACGAGACTCTACCCCGTGACCCGCTCGATATCCAAGCAGCTCCTACCTATCTATGATAAGCCGATGGTGTACTACCCACTCTGCATCCTCATGCTTGCCGGTATTCGAGAGATTCTTTTGATTTCGACACCCCATGATATCTCTCAGTTTGAGCATCTATTGGGTGATGGTTCTCAATGGGGGCTTAAGATTACCTATAAAGTCCAGCCCTCGCCTGATGGCTTAGCCCAAGCGTTTATCCTAGGGGAGTCTTTTATCGGAAATGATCATTGCGCGATGGTGCTGGGGGACAATATTTTTTATGGTCATGAGCTCCACAGTCTCCTCAAAAATGCAAACGCTAGTGAAACTGGCGCGACTATATTTGCCTATCATGTGAATGATCCTGAGCGTTATGGTGTCGCTGAGTTTGATAAAAATAAGAGGGTTGTCTCCATCGAAGAGAAGCCTGAAACCCCAAAATCCAACTACGCTGTCACAGGGCTTTACTTTTATGATCAACAGGTAGTGGATATCGCCAAGTCGATTAAACCTTCCGCGAGAGGCGAACTTGAAATTACCGATGTCAACAAGGCTTACCTCGAGCAAGGAAATCTCAATGTTGAGCTAATGGGGCGTGGATTTGCATGGTTGGATACTGGCACCCATGAGTCTTTATTAGAGGCCGGTCAATTCATCGCTACCATCGAGAATAGGCAGGGTCTAAAGGTTGCGTGCCCCGAGGAAATTGCCTACCGGAATGGCTGGATCGAAGCCAAAGATCTAGAAAAAATCGCTCATGCAATGATTAAGAACTCTTACGGTCAGTACCTGATGAAGTTATTAAACGAGAGGGTTTTTTAATTGAAGGCGATACCCGTCTCGATTCCAGATGTGTTTCTGATTGAAACTGAAGCCTATGGTGACGAACGGGGATTTTTTTATGAGAGTTTTAACCAAGCCAAATTCGAATCTGCCGTTGGCCAAAAAGTAAACTTCGTTCAGGATAACCATTCCAAATCAGCGAAGGGTGTATTGCGAGGGCTACACTATCAGGACCCGAAATCCCAAGGCAAGCTTGTTCGGGTAACGCAGGGAGAGGTGTTTGATGTGGCGGTTGATATTCGACCAAATTCAAAGACCTTTGGGAAATGGGTAGCAGAGATCTTATCGGCAGAAAATAAGAGACAATTATGGATCCCTGAGGGATTTGCACACGGTTTTTTAGTACTCTCGGAGACTGCTGAGTTCCTCTACAAGACAACCGAGTATTACGCCCCTCAATTTGAAAAATGCATCATCTGGAATGATAGTGATTTGGATATCAAATGGCCGATTAAGAAAGAGCCCATACTATCTTCTAAAGATAAAGAGGGGAAAATCTTTAGAGATTTGACGCTCAATAACACTGTTATTCATACCAACAATTCAAGATGATATGAGTAATTAAGTTTACATAATGAAACTTCATGACTTATCAAACGAGAGTGGTGTTAAATTCGGGACCAGCGGGGTTAGAGGTCTAGTTAAAGACTTATCACAAAACCTATGTTTTCATTTTGTAAGTGCATTTTTAAAGCAGATAGTCAAAACTTCCGATTCAAAAGAAATTATCATAGGTCATGACTTAAGACCTAGTAGCCCGATTATTAGTCAATTCTGCATATCAGCCATTAAGTATTTTAATTTCACTCCTGTGTATGTTGGGCCTCTTCCGACCCCTGCAGTCGCATACTATGCGCAGGAAAAAAATATTCCAGCTATCGTAGTGACCGGAAGCCACATTCCTTTTGAAAGAAACGGAATTAAATTTTACAAAAATGATGGTGAAATTTCTAAGCATGATGAATCCTTGATACTGGAATATGTATTACCTGATATTGACTCTCCATCAATAAATCCTCTACCTAAAATTGAACATGCGGCTTATGAAAATTTTATGTCGCGCTATATCTCTTTTTTTGGTGTTGGAACACTAGCAGGAATGAAAATTGGTATCTATGAGCACTCATCGGTGGCAAGAGACTTGCTCAAAGAGTGCCTAGCCACCCTTGGTGCAGATGTCATATCAATTGATAGACAAAATAAGTTTGTTCCAATTGACACAGAGGCTGTTCCTGCAAGATTCGAAAATAAAGCTAAGAAGTGGGTTGAAAAATATAATCTCGATGCCCTAGTTTCTACAGATGGGGACGCTGATAGACCTTTAATTGCAGATGAGAGTGGCGAGTTCTTTAGGGGTGATATTGTAGGCATGCTCACCGCCAAGTTTTTGGGTGCGGATATCATTGTGACGCCAATCACTTCCAATAGCGCCTGCGAGAAAAGTGGATGGTTTAGGGAAGTGAAGCGAACAAAAGTGGGGTCACCTTATGTTATTGACGGAATGCTCTCCTACCAAGATAGCAAGTTAAATATCGTTGGGTTTGAGGCCAATGGTGGAGTTTTACTTGGAAGCACTGTTGGCGAAAATATATCTCCTCTCATGACCCGTGATGCAATATTGCCAATCTTAAGCCTCCTGGCTACTAGCAAAAAAAAGAATATCAAGTTATCAGAAATTAGATGTAGCCTTCCAGAACTTTTTACATATAGCGATCTATTATCTGGCAGCACTCGAGGTCTCTATGAGAAATGGATTCAAGAACTTAGAGTTGATCCTGAGAAAATGTTAAATAATAAAATTATAAAAAATGATGAGTTTACATCCATCAATCATACGGATGGCGTCAGAATAACCCTCAAAAGTGGCAAGATCATTCACTTTAGACTCTCAGGAAATGCACCTGAGCTTAGATGCTACGTTGAAACTGATGATGCTCAAACTTCCAAAAAATTGTGCAAGCGTGCACTCAAAATTGTTTCTGAACAAATAAAAAATTGGGACTAAGTGACAAAGGTTAGAATTTTCTGAGATCTTTCAGATTAACCTCTATCTATTGGGGTTGATTGAGCATTTCGAATAACACATCTCATGCTGATTTCAACCTCTGAGCATAAATCAGCAAATAATTGAATGTTCTTTATACATTATCTTATATAGATATATTTATGATCATTGGCTTTATCCAAAACTTTCAACAATGCACTCACTCATCTTTTGGTAACAAAATTTCCATGATTCTAAATGCTCATCGAGAGTCGCTAACAACATGGAAACTACACTTTTGTCTCATAACTCATTTCTGAGCTTCAATTATTCCCTTGCATACTAATATTTCATGTAACTGTATCACTTGAAATGATATTTTTGATAACTAGTATTAAATTAATAATTATCTTTAGATGGATTTAGATTAAATATATTAAAATAAGAGGCTTAATAATGAATTCATTAAGGATTTAAAAATGTCGGATCAAATTTTTTTTGATGTACCTGTTTCAACGCAGTTTACAAATGGTGTTGTGAAACTTGGTGTGGCAGAATTTTCTGGCCCTGAAAAAGAAGGTAAACAACCAGTAGGGAATCAGAAAGTAATTTTAACGACTTTACCTGGACTTCTTCTACTTCAGTCACAAATCAATCAGCTGGTAACTGAATTAGTGCAACGAAAAGTACTGAAAAAAAATGAAGCCAACGCCTCAAAACCCGATGATTTAATTGTTTAAAGAGTAGTACTATTTGAAATCCACACTTGAAATTAATGCTCGTCATGAGGACTTTAGAATTGTTCCCTCTGGGGGCTCTAATGGCTTGCTATTAATTGGCACTTCCCCATCTACTCAAGGTATGTTGTTTCAATTGGGTGGTTATAAGGAGGTGGAATTTACAAATGCAACAATTAAACTTACAGATACTGTTTGGGCTACACTCTCGGGATTTGGTCAAGCCAATTCAATAGAAGGAGCTAATAACGAAGCTACTTCGGATTATTATTATCCTGCCGACGAATCACCATTCAATAACAACCTTACGTAATTAAAATTAAACTCAATAATAAAACCTAGAGGTTTAGATAATCAATCATCAGATTTTGAAAAGTCAGAAAATAGCTCTAAGCATTCACCTGACTACATAGCAATCAAACAACAAAACCTTAACGGTACAGTTGAGAATTCTATTGATAATAGTCAGCAGCCTAAACAATCATATCAAGATCGCGGTCTAGAATCGGCAAAATCTAAACAATTGAATTCATCTTCTGGAGCCGGTTCTGGGGCATCTCCCTCAGATGATAGCCTATTGTCATCAGGAAATTTGAATTTATTTAATGGGGTTGATTCTGATCAAGAAGCATCTATTGATTACTTGCCTAAAATATTATTTGGTGGCAGAGATTTTGATAATTTACTGGGCGCTGAGGGTAATGATATTTTTTATACATCCGCTGGAAATGATTTAATCAAGGGGCTTGGTGGCCTAGATACTTTAATTGGCGTGGATTATATGAATATTTCTATCAATCAGGTTACCCAGGGAGTTTTTAATTTAGTTGGCGAATTATATGAAATTTTTGAAGCCCCAATTGGAACAGCTAATTATGCTGAAAAAATCAATTTCAGTCTTTATTTTTCTGGGATTGAAATATTCAAACAGGTTGATGAAGATGAAGGTATTGAATTAGCTCGTATTGTAAACCCAAGTAACTTTAATGACAGTCTTAAGCCATTTGACGACAAAAAAGCCTGGCAGGTGGACGGTTTGACTGGAAACGATGTATTGATAGGTGGTAATTCAGCAGATGACATTCGAGGTGGAGATGGGGATGATGGAGAACCCACACTGGTTGATGACTGATCTTAATTTAACTGAAGGTGGAGTCCTATCATTTAAGTTAGATGACAAATTGGTGAGTATTGAAAACCCTCCGGAACAAACTATTCAAGCTATTTTTGAGGCTTTTGGTCCATATAACACTGCAAGTGCAGATGTCAGTTTCATAAACAATTTCTTACATCCGTACTATATATCTCCTGAGGATTATGGTGACCTAATGTCAAATGCCATCGATGATTTCATCGAAGGTGTAACTAACAATGATATTATTAATGTTGCCAGTGTCTATCAGGATTTAAATCAATCGTGGTTTAATTGGTTACAGACATATGACTAACATATGCTTCTTTTAGATTTAGTTAGGTTCTTTAGCAGCTCGATCGATAAATTTTCTGATAGGATGAGTCAAATAATCATAAGGTGTTCTAGCACCTGTTTGAATATATATTTCGGCCGGCATACCTGGTCTGAGCAATGGCTCATCCTTAGGATTTATTTTTGTAATTTCAATTCTCACAATATATGACCATGTGCCTAGCATGCCTTGGGAAACACTGTCTGCCGAAACAGTCTTAACAACACCGTAAAGTTCCTGGCCACCCATCTGTTTTAATTGGGCAATGCTGACTCTTGTTGGCATCCCTTCTTTAACAAATGCCACCTGTTCCGTAGGTAAATTACCCTCTAGAATCATGGCGTAATTTTTAGGTACTATTTCAGCAATGGTCTCCTTAGCACCGAGCACTGAACCGCTTCCTAACTTAGTTAAGTTAACAATAGTGCCATCAGCGTTCGCATAAACTTTTAAGTTTTTATAAGTTTCTTCAGTTGGTTTGAGTTTCTCTTCAATCTCTAAAAAACGCTCAGACACTCCACGATACTCATTAGCGGCGTTATTTTTAAAGTCATTAATTAACACAGGGATTTTTTGTTGCACTTCAGATATTCTTTGTTTGGCCCTCGAGAGTTCTGCTTGATGTTGATTTAAAGATTGATTCGAGTTAATGACTCCTAAAGATGACATAAAACCCTTTTCTGCCAACTCAATATTCTTTTTGTTTATCATTAAATCATTATTTACCGTTTCAGTAAGTGAGCGAATCTCATCTTGGATATACTCCATCTGTTCTTTTAGAGCCTCAATTTGCGACGCAAGATTTCTTTGTCTGGATGTAAATAAGTTTCTTTCTGTATTGATAATACCTAATTGCTCCTGGTCAAGATTAGTGGTTGATGGATTAAAGCCAGAGGGATAATTAATCTCAGCCTTTAAACGTTCAATTCTGACTTGCTCACTAAAAGATTGGCGCTGGAGATTTCTTAAATTCGATTCGATTTGGGGATTGTCTAACTCTAGTATTAAATCCCCAGAGTCTACTTTTTGACCCTCGGTAACATACACATGTGCGATACGACCACCCTCTGGATGCTGAAGAATCAGACGGTTTCTGTAGACTTTAATTGATCCATTAATAATTACCGCACTTGATATTTGTGCAGTAAATAACCATATCAAGCCTATCAATATAGTAACTAAAAGAGTTAGGTAAGTTAGCTTACTTAGGCCCACCAGATCTGTACTTTTAAATTGGCTTTTTTTGATCATTTTTTGCCAGAAGCTCATGGTTTTTCTCTATACTCATTGGCGATTTTATTCAGGACTTCATCCTTGTTACCAAAAACAATTTGCTGGCCCCCTTTTAAAAATAGCATTTTTGAACAATTTACTAAAATTGATGTACGATGGGCCACTAAAACCACTGTTGTTCCATTTTCTGAGCATTTTTTTATTGCCTTTAGTAATGCTGTATCCCCTTCGTAATCGAGATTCGAGTTGGGCTCATCCAGAAATAAATAACTAGGATTTCCATAGAATGCTCTTGCTAGACCAATCCTTTGCTGCTGCCCCATAGACAAGTTACAACCGTTATTTCCAACTCTAGTGTGATAGCCATCAGGTAATTGCATAATCATTTCATGACAACCAGCTAATTTCGCTGCTGCAATTACACTCTCATCATCTGGCTCTGAAAGTCTTGCGATATTGTCATTAATCGTGCCTGGAAAAAGTTGAACCTGTTGTGGTAAATAGCCAATATGACTTAAAAAAAAGTCGCTCCCAAATATCTCTATATCAGCACCATCATATCGTGTAACGCCAGCACTAGGTTCCCATATTCCAAGCATTAAACGAATCAAGGAAGTTTTACCACTACCGCTTGGCCCAACGATTGCTAATACATCTCCTTTGTTTAGGGCAAAACTAATCCCTTTAATAATAGGTTTAGGCGGAGAGCCTATGTGATAGTAAAGATTCTCAACACTCAAAGTGCCATTAGGGCTGGTAAATGTTGTTGAAACCCTAGACTTCCTTAAATCTGAGCTCAAAGGCAAGGAGAGGAGTTTCTCAAGCCCTAAAAGAGCTTCCTGCATATTTTTCCAGCCAAAGGAAATTAATTCTATAGGCGCAAGCGCTCTAGACAACATAATAGCGTTTGCAATGATGGCTCCACCTGACATCTCATTCCTGATTACAAGATATGCCCCGATTGATAACATCGCAACTTGAATAAACATTCTAAAAAATTTTGCAAAAGCAGTCATTGATGCTGATAGCACAAAACCTTGTGATAAACGATTATTTATTTCTATAGTTTTGTTAGCCCACATTTTCTCACCCGAAGGTAGCATCCCTAAGCCTAAAATTGCTTCAGCATTTTGTTTCGAACTATCAAGATATTCGCGAGCATCAGTATTAAGCGCCATTGCGTCAGCAGTACTTTTTTGTGTAATTTTAAAATTAAAAAAAGCAATAATGATCATTAAAAGAGCACCAATCAATGCAGCCAATCCCATCATCGGATGAAAAAGATAAATTACGATTAGATAAGCTGGCACCCATGGCAAATCGAGTAATGCTCCCATCCACGGACTACTAATAAAATTTTTTACTGACTGTGAAAGTGCCCATAAATTTTGGGCTTGTTTACGCTGCGCAGATTCAATAATTGAGATTTCATAAATTTGTTTTTGGACGGTATTTTCAAATGAAAGCCCCAAGCCAAATAGAAGACGACTTCTTATGGAGTCCAAGATTGATTGGATAATCATTGCAAACACTACAGCACCAGTAATGACGATGAGTGTCTCTACATGCGCACTAGATAAAATTCGGTCATACACTTGAAGCATATGCAAGGGTACAGCAAATGCTAGTATCCCAATTAGTGAGCTGATAAAGAATGCATGAGTAAAGTAATTTGGGTGTCTTCTTAAAAGCTCACTGATACCTATTATTTTAGTTTGGCGTTTAATTTTAGTACTCGATTAGGATTTAAATGTTCTAAAGATCATAAATTTGCAGATGACTAAAAATTGTAATGCTCTAGCTCCTAAAAATCAATGCAATTGTAATAAGAGTGGTGACTTAGAGTTTTTTTAGGGACTTGAAATCAATTTTTATATTTTGAGTTTTATTTAACATCTCAATTAAAACAATCGCACGTTGATTTCCGTCTTTTAATTGGTAAATCACCTCTAAATCTTTAAAAGGGCCATCAACCACTTTCAGAACCTCCCCCTTGGCGAAGATTTCAGGTATGGGTGCCTCGAATGTTTTGAGTGCAACAATTATCTCTTCAGGTATTTTCGCCAATACATTACCGAATCTAACAAGATCAGATACTCCTAAGCTATTTCTGATTTTGTGCCATGGGCTCGATTTTTCATCAAAGCGAACAAACAAATATCGCTTGAATAAGGGCTCTTCCACCCGATCAACAGTATTCTGACGAAGCACCTCTTTATGCCTCATTGGCAAATATACCTCAAAGCCTTGCTTAGATAGGTTTAACGCTGCACGACTCTCCTGCCGGGGCTTTGTATAAACAAGATGCCAATCATTAATCATTTGATTTTTTATTTTGCATACCTTATAGTATTGTCAATTGTTCAACATTGAACTATCACAATTAAAGATTTAATTAAATCAATATCATAGCGATTGCTGACCGACTCACAGTAGGGCGGTAGCGTGCCTAAAACGATAATTAAATTGATGATTAATTATACTTGCTTGTAATTAAAGTTTCTCAAGATTAAATGTCTAGCCTAATGAATAAATCTCAAGAATCTCTAGTATTTCAACGACAGGAAGATGCGCACTATCGTGTGATGCAGGCGCTTGAGCGAAATCCTGATCTAACACAACGAGAGCTCTCAAAAGAGTTAGGGGTGAGTTTAGGTAAGCTAAATTATTGCCTTAAAGCGCTCATTGATAAAGGCTGGGTCAAGGTTGGCAACTTCAGTCAATCTAAAAATAAGATGAATTACGCTTATCTCTTAACGCCAAAAGGGATCACGGAAAAGGCCCGCATGACACAAGGTTTTCTCAACAGAAAGATTGAGGAATATGAGGCCTTGCGAGCAGAGATCAATTTATTAAAGAGCGAAATATTGCGATCTGAAGAAACGAGATAGGCAGCATGATGAAACGAAATTCAATATTCATGTTTGATAACGGGGATTAGCGGACGTGACAAATTCAATTAACGTCACCCCTGTCATACTCTGTGGCGGCTCCGGCACCCGGCTCTGGCCACTCTCGCGT
>Ga0169931_10012519_pt1 | contig 11743 bp, 7 predicted proteins | sample Kivu_15m_20L_FD_129675 | JGI IMG/M metagenome (GOLD analysis project Ga0169931, IMG submission 129675) | Freshwater microbial communities from Lake Kivu, Western Province, Rwanda to study Microbial Dark Matter (Phase II) - Kivu_15m_20L... | ecosystem: Environmental > Aquatic > Freshwater > Lake ... | reverse complement strand
TCAATTTCATCATCAAAATCATCATTGTCAAAGTTATTATCGGATTGTGAACTTTCTGGACTTTCGTATTTATATTCACTATTATTTTCATCTAATTGACTATCTAATTTTTTAATATATTCATTCATAAGTTGTTCTGTTTTAATAAGATCAATGTATAATTTTTTAATATAGTCTTTGTAAGTGACGACTTTATATTCATTATTTTTATCTTTTAATTTTTTAGTTTTGTTTCCTTTGCATATTTTTTTATATGAATGCATGGTCATAAATAATTTATCTTTATGATTTTCTTTTATTAAATTAGTATTTTTATTTAATAATTTTAACTCAGATTCAATATCGTGTTTTGATAATTTTGATATAATTGGATTGAATAAATGTGTTTTGTTTTTTGAAATTATATGATGAAAAATCTTTTTGTTTTTGTATTTTATAGAAGGATCTGCTTTATAAAATAAGAGCAGTTTAACGAGTTCAGTTTTATTACGTTTAATTAAATAAACCAAAGCAGTTTCTCCATTTAAATTTAATGTGTTAATATTAATATTTAAATTATTCAAAATGTAATATAAAATATTTTTGTAATTTTTCATATAATCATTATTTGTATTATTTATAATATTATGAATAAGGTAATGTAAAAGGTTGTATCCTCTTTCATTATATATTTCGTATGGTTTAATATATACATCAGGTAGTTTATCTTTAATATTAGAATAAAATTGGTGAAATAATATAAAGGTACTTAGGGGTTTTGTTGCTGCATATGTATATGCTGTATGATATCCATTAATAAATAAACAAGATGGATTGTCTAAAATAAATTGTGTCATATGCTTATTGGGTATTTTATTGTTATCATTTATAGTATCAATAAAGTAAAAAATGAAATTTGATGGATTTTTATCAATATCACTCATTATTAATTTAAAGTTAATTCAAATAAAACACTAATATGGATAAATATTTTAAAAACAGAAAAAATATTCAATTTGTTGATAAAGAGTTGGATATGCAAATATTGGAATGGTGGGCAAAGGATGAGAATGATGAAAATGGAAGTGACAATGAAAGCGATAGTGATAATGAAGATAAATGTAATTTGTTTTATTCAATATATTGTTTTGGACGTACAAAATGTGGTAAAAGTGTAACTTGTAAAATCAATGATTATAATCCCTTTTATTATATAAAAATACCAGATTCACGTAATTTTAATTTGAGTAATTTTTTAGGTTTTATTGAAAGTAAATTGTATAAATATAAAACGAGTCTTGTTAAATCAAAATGTAAAATTGTTCAAAAAAAAGATTTGTTTGGATTTCGAAATGATAAACTTTATAAGTATGTGAAATTAGTTTTTTATAATATGTGTGCAATGAATAAGAGTAAATATATTTTTAAAAATCCTGTCACTATAAATGGTATAAATAATCAACCAATTAAATATAAATTATACGAATCATCATTTGATCCATTTTTGCGTTTTTGTCATATTAATGATATTCAAACTGCTAATTGGGTTAGAATTAAGAATTTCAAAATGAATAATGTTAAGAAATCAACAACAGATTTATGCATTGAAATAAGCAATAACAAAAGCATAGAACGTATTGATGTACCAACAATTGCAAATTTCTTACAGGCAAGTTGGGATATTGAAGTGTATAGTTTTGACGGAGAATTTCCTGAACCTAAGAAAAAAGATAAATATGGAAAATATCCAAATGTAATTTATCAAATGGCTACAACATTTAAATATTTTAATGATTCAGATACTTTAGTTAAGCATTTGTTTACAATTAAAAAATGTGCTGAAATTGATGATAAAAATACAATTGTTGAATATTGTGAAACAGAAAAGGAGATGATTAAAAAATGGATTGATCTTATTAAAAGGTCTGATCCGGATATTATTTATACATATAACGGTGATTCTTTTGATTGGATGTATATAACTGAACGTGCTGATTTATTTGGATTGAAAGATTATATGTTTACAAATTTAAGTAGACTTCATTCATTTAATTCAGTTATTAAAAGAGAATTCTTTAGTTCAAGTGCGTATGGTGATAGTGAATTTAATAGAGTGTATATACCTGGGAGACTTAACTATGATTTGTTAATCCATTACAAAAGAGGCATGAAAAAATATTCTAGTTATAAATTAGATTTTATAGCTGGTGAAATATTAAATGAGAAAAAACATGATGTAACAGCAAAAGATATTTTTAAATATTATGAGTCAGGTTGTCCTGAAAAAATTAAGACCATTGCAAAATATTGTATCCAGGATACAGCTTTATTACAAAAATTAGTCGATAAACAACTGATATTGATTACAATTATTCAATTGGCTAATGTGACGTATGTTCCGATTGGTTATTTAGTAACAAGAGGTCAGACAATTAAGGTAACATCTCAAATATTAAGAAAGGCACGACAAATGGATTTCTTAGTTCCAAACACAAATTTTAATGAAGATAGTTATCCTATAAAAGTTAAATTGAAAGGTGAAGTAAATGCGGAGGATTACTTTAAAACGAATGAATATATAAAGGTGATGATTGATACAAAGGAACAGAGCAATTATAGTCCTGGGTTTTTGAATTGTAAGGTATCAGATATTGTTGATAATGATATTGTTTTATTAACAAATACAGAAATAACAAAGGTATATTATAATGTAAAATTACAAGTAAAGGGTAAGACGTTTGTAGCTGAAAAGGTTTGGAGTATTAATGATACGATTGATGATACATTTACTGGTGCATGTGTTTTAGAGCCTCAAATTGGTTTTACAAATGATGATATTGCAGTGTTGGATTTTGCGTCTCTATACCCTACAATTATTATTAGTAGAAATTTGTGTTATAGTACATTTGTTATGGATAAACAATATATGAATTGTAAAGACACAAATTATGAAAATTTAGCATGGAATGATTCTGTTGAATATAAATTAAATCATAAATGTGATACTTTGATGAAAAGTGGGAAGAAAAAGAATGAATTGTGTGGAAGGCAAGCTTACTTTGAAGTTGATGGTAAATATGCATGTAGAGTGCATGATCCATTAAAAAAGCAACGTGATGATAATGAAAAATTTCAGAAAAAGCATGTAGAATATAATTATACAGTTGTACAACCATCTAAAGACAATGATGGTAATATAAAACATAAAGGTGTTTTGCCAGCTTTATTGGAAGAATTGTATGCTGAACGTAAAAAGGTTAAAAAGAGAATGGCTGCAGCAAATGATAGTGGTGATAAATTATTAGCTGATATTTTAGATTGTACACAATTAGGTATAAAGATTTCATTAAATAGTTGTTATGGGTTTTTAGGTAGACGTGTTGGTGATTTAATATTGAAAGAATTGGGATCTATTGTAACAAGTGTTGGAAGACAATTGATTGAACAAAGTAAAGAATATGCTGAGAATGAATTCTTAACATTTGTTAAAAAAGAAAAAATATTAACTCATAAAATAATTCCTAAAACATATGAATTAACACAAAAAGAAAAGGATACATTTTTAAAACATTTTCAAATTAATTAAATTGTTTTTTATTATTTTATTATTTTATTATTTTATTTTATTTTATTACATTAAATTAATAAAATGGGTGGTCAACAAAGTAGAGCAAGTACTTCTATTGACTTAACGAATAAAGTATTAACTAGGGTGTTATTAAATTCGAGTAATAATTGTCAACAAAATAGTTCCAATGTTCAAACTATAAATTTTGATAATATAAGAGCTGATGCTGGATGTTCATTAAATTTTTCAGGTATATCGCAAAAGACACGGTCAGCACCAAATTTAGTATGTGCGGCTGATAATAAAAATAATACAGCTTTAATGGATGAAATCAAAAATGATTTGCAACAGACAGCAAAAGCTGAAACATCTGGACTTGCTGGTGCATTGTTTAGTTCATCTGATTCAAATAATACAGCTAATGTAGTTAATGAGGTAGTTAAAAACATAGATATTACTAATCTATCAAATTGTGTCAATACTTCAATAAATCAAAATACTTCAAATTTTACAAATATAATAGGAAGTTGCCCAGCGTATTGTAGAGATCCAAAACATGTAGCATCACCATATGATAATTGTAAAGTAGATTTTAACAACATATCACAAGACTTGCTTAGTCAAGCAGTTGGAAATTGTACTGCTAATAATGCAGGCTTAGTTTCTGCTACTAATAAATTAGACACTGCTATAAAACAAGAAGCTGAGGCAAAAAATACAGGTATTAATATAGCAGCTTCACTAGCAGGAAGCTTATGCTTCTGGTGTATTATTATTATTATATGTAGTGTATTGATGGGTGGTGCTGGTGCTGGTGGAGGTGGTGGTGGTGGTAGTGGTGGTGGTGGTGGTGGTACTAATATAAGTATATCACCTGAAATGATGAGGACTGCTGCAATGATGATGTAAATTAAATTAAAATTGAATAAAAAAATTATTTTAATTTAATTAAAATGTCTTGTTCGGAATATGATGAATGTTGGCGTAATTTTGAGATGATAAAATTATCAAATGATAATAGTAAAAACGACAGAAATGGTAATTTTAAAGAATTAAAAGATATATTATTTGATGAATTTAAATGTAAATCTTGTGGTATTATAGAATATAATGAATTAAATGTATGTACTAATTGTGGTTTAGTAAAATCAGATAATATCGCCGAATATCATAATTATACATATGATGAAGATAATATGAATAATGAGAATGCGACAAGTCAAATAAACACGTATTCAAATAAAAAATATACTTTATCGCGTATATATAAAATGAATTTGTGGTATTCATATACAAATGATGAAAAAAATGCTTATAAATTAGTAAAGTATACAAAAGATTTATGTAATAAATTAGAGATTACATTGTATAATGATTTAATTTGTGATACTGTAAATAATGTATTTATAGCTATTAAAAAGGATGATGGTACAAAAAGATCTAGGGTTAAAGATGGTATTATCATTATATGTATTTATTACATTTATAAGATGTATGATACAACTATTTCTATGAATTTTAGTAATGAATTGGCAAAGAAAATAAATTTAAATCATAAATATATATGCAGAGCTGAAAAGATTATTTTAGAATTAGTGAATAAAAATAAAATATCTTTTAACAAAGAAATATTTTTGAATACTGATACTAAATTAACTGTTTCGCAGATTACATTACAACTAAAAAAAATATTAAATTATATATTACCAGATGAATTGTATATAAAACTTGATAAATTGATAATGATTTGTAAACAAAATGATTTTTTAATAGAACATACACCGTATAGTGTACATGTTGGGTGTCTTTATTATATTATTAAACAAAATGATATAAATATTGATATTTATGATTTTTCTAAATTATATAAATTGTCTCATATTACAATATTGAAAATATATAATAAACTTGACAAGTCACAATAACAATTTAAATACAATTAATCAGTTAGTTAATTTTGATATCAAATTTATATTGATATTTACAATTTTATTTTATTAATTAAATATATATTATGAGTAGTACACGCCGTTTAAGACTAAATGCTTTATTCACAACTGGTACATCTATTACAGTGCCATCTCTTGTAGGTGTGAATAGTATTACAACAGCTAATTTAAGTGCGTTATACACAACTGCTGGTAATATTCGTTTACAAGATGTTACTGTTGGAAATGCTATATATATGAACACGAATAGTGTTTTATCTTTAAATACTGGAAGTACTAATGATGTTTATATAACATCTAATAATGGTCCTGAAATATTTTCTTATAATGGTGGAATATTAGCAACAGCTAATGGAAGTAATGCAGTTGTTTATTTCGATTATGTGTATGGTAACGTATCCATTAATTCCACAACAGCACCTCTAGCAAGTTTAGATGTAAAAGGTACAATTTCAAATGTTAAAACTATAACTATTGATAATATAACAAGAAGTCCTTATTTTACAAATGCAAGTAATGCTGCTGCGTATTTTTCTTCGACCGGAAGTTATCAATTAGTTTTATATAATCATTCTGATGGATTACGTAATAGAGTTTGTGGTATAAATGTATCTGAAAATACAGCTACATGGGGTAGATCTACAATGTATATGGCAGGTAGAGATCATGTTTTTTATATAGGTGCAACAACAGGATCTTCAGTGGCTGCACGAGGAACAGAAGTAATGAGAATAAAATCATCAGGTGTAGGTGTAGGAACATCTAATCCACTATATAGATTACATGTTTTACATAACGATACTGCTTTACCATCATTAATAGCACATACTTTAAATAATCAGAATCATACATTACGTATTAAAGATGATGGTTATGCTCTTTCATTAACAGCGAATCCAGGTGCGGGTGCACTAACAAATATATATGGATATAATACTATGCTAATGCAACTAAGAGATTCTACTAATGTTGGAGGTGGTGCTTTATTAATGCTTACTACAGGTAGTATTTTTAATTCAGCTAAAGTATATAAAAACTTTCCAAATGATGTGTTTATATTATCATCAAAACATGATTCTCATATAGGGCACTTAGGTTTTGGATGCAGTAGTACAGCAACAAATAATTGGTTTATAAAAAATGAGACTTCTCTTATGTCTATTAACAATGGTAATATGGAATCATCAAGTACAGCAATTATACAAATGTTTAGGTCTACAGCAGGTAATTCAACCGGTGTAAGTATGGGTAATTATACTACTAGTATAAGTGTTGGTAATGTAAGTTCATGGACGAGTGGATCATTGCAGGCGTCATCTTTTAAAAGTTTATCTGGTAGTTTTAGTGTATCTACTATAGGTACATATAATATTACAACAGGAGCAATGGGGTATGTTGGCTCATTATCTTGTTATCTTACATCTATATCAAATGGTTCTTGGTCAGCAAGAGCCGATGTTATTATGCCTAACAGTGCAACATTAAGAGGTAATGTTTCAAATGTACAAACATCTCAATTTAGTGGAAATGCAATTGTAGCTACATTAGAACCTTTTGGTGGTTCAAATAGTAATGCGACAGTTGCCGATTCACCTGCAAATGCTGTGCGTGTTAATGTGACAACATTAAGTTCAGCTACAACATTATATTGGAGTTTAACAATGTACGCTGAACTTATATAGTATCTTTTGCACTTGTACTTGTATAGAACTTCATTTTTATATTTAGTTAATTTTTATTTAAATTTTATTTTATTAATTAAATATATATTATGACTACTAGGCGTTTTCATACAACAAATTATGCATATACATCTGGTACTTCTATTACAATACCTTCATTAATAGGAAGTTCTTCTATTTCAGGTAGTAATTTGTCAGCGACATTATCACGTGTTTCAAATTTTAATTGTAATACTGTAACATGTTCAAATTTAGTATTAAATAATAAGACAATTTATTTTAGTAATCTTGGAAGTAATAACAATGGAATGTCATATTTCTCTACTGTAGATGGTCCAGCTATTCTTGGTCAAACTGGTAAGATAAGTACTTGGTATGGTGATAATGCTTTAACATGGAATAGTACCGGTATATGTTTTGGTGCACCAACTGCTAGAAAAAGTTTAGACGTAGTAACATTAAAATCTATGAATGATATAACAATGCCACAAAATACGTCTTCCAGTTTGTTATTTACATCTACGGGTAATTATAATGTACTTACATTTTATGATGGTAATGTTATGTCGATAACACCTGGTTATTCTGGTATAGGTGTAGGAAATAATAGTGGAAATATAGAAATATCATATTTAGCAGCTGGGTATACATCAGGAAGTCTTACATCTACAGGTAGTCATGTTTTTTTCAGTGATTCTTATGGAATAAGTTCTGGAAGTAATTATACAGTAAGTTCAGCATTGTATATATCTAGTAGAACAGATGGAACATCTAATTGTGGAATAGATTATCGTTCTAATTCTGACGATTATATTAATACAGAAAATCCATTAGCAACATTCACAGTTGCAGATATTAATTCTACTAATACACCAATAGCATATTTTGAAAATCAAGCTGGATCAACCTATATGAGATTTGGTCACAATCGTTTTATGGGTCACAACACATCTGTAGCAAATTCATTTACAGATAATTTTTTTATAAACAATAATGTTGCAACAGGTAATAATCATATATTTATTACATCAACTGGATCTCTTGTAAATGGACGTATTACATCTTTAAATAATTATTTAACAAATGAACCGTGTATAGCTACATCAGCAGCTGATGGTATAGGTAGGGGTACTTTTGGTTTGGGTAGTTCTACATCTGGACAATTAAATAGTTTTATTCAAACATCAGATGGTAATTTTATGTTTAACAATGGTAATTCAGATTATGTTACAACGACTGGAAATCTAACTCTTAATGTTGCTACATTAACTTCTAATGGTAGTTTATTATTGTCAACATCATCTAGTTTAGTTGTATCTAATTATTTCACCACTATAACAGGATCAACTGCCATCGCTACAGTAGGAGCTACATATTATATTACACCAGGAATACCACTTGGTTATACAGGGTATATAGCATGTCATTCAGCATGTTTAAATGGAAGACATATATCAATGGCACCTATTATTATGCCAAATAGTACAAGTCGACGAGCAAATTTAGGTGCTAAAACAGAATTAAATTTTGGTACTTATACAGCATTTTTAGAACCTTATGGTGGTTCAAATAGTGACGCGACAGTTTCAGATGCATTTCCAAATAGTGTACAATTTAGAGTTACAAATTGTACAACAGCCACTACTTTGTATTGGTTTTTAACAGTACTTTCAGGAGCATCTTAATTAGTGTATTTAATTAGTGTTAAATTTATAGTAATTTCTTAATTTTATTTTATTAATTAAATATATATTATGAGTAATACGAGACGTTTTTATACAAATTATTCATTTGATCCTACTTATTCTGTTACTGCATCTAATTTAATAGGTACTAATACTATTACAACTGCTAATTTAAGTGTATTAAATTTTACAGGTGGTCCTAGTATAATAAGTACTGGTAATATTTCAACAAAATTAGAAATTCCTTCTGATAAAGTATTGCGATTAAGAACTGGTACAGACAATAATCATACAATACAATATAACAATACTGGTTTTGGAAATATAGCTGCAGGAAATGATTCAGGGGATGTTCCTACTCTTATTATAAAAGGGTATGGTGGTGGTTTAATAGGAAATACAACATCAGGACCATATTTATATTGGGGTAGTAATTCTAGGGTTGGTATAAATACAACAGCACCAAGTTCAACATTAGATTTAAACAATAATGATATGATAGTTAATCGCTTATCAATTGATGGTCAATTAAAGTTTGTAACATCTGGTAATAATCTAATTACGTTGTATACAAGTGGTAATAATCGTTGGGGTATAGGTGTTTCTGATACACTTGATACGATATATCAAGCTGGACCAAGTGGTAGTCATACTTTTTATACAGCTACTAGAAGTGATACGGCTATAGATAGGAGTATTAATGAAACAATGAGAATAGGTATGACAAATGGTAATAAATATATAGCATTTGGATATAAATCTACTTATGAAAATGGATTAATAGCAGCGTATGGTGATGATGTTCATGGTGATCCTGTTAATATCGTAAACAGTGGTTCTACATCGCCAGCCTTTGTACAATTTAATAAATGGAGAGTTGGAATAAGAGGTAGTAGTGCATCTTTATATCCAACCTCTATGTTTATTAATAATGTTGATTCAAATAAAAATTTATATTATACATCAAATGGTAATTTATTAGTAGGTCGTGTTTCGTCTGGAAATAATTTATTCTCATCGGAAGCATCAATATCTGTAGCAGCAGGTGATAATATAGGTAGAGGAACATTATGTCTTGGATCTAGTTCTACATCAACAAATAATTGGTCTATACAATCATCTAATGGTTCTTTTTATATTAATAACGGTAGTATTGAAAGTTCACCTCAAAAAATAATGACATTACGTACAAATGGAAATACATCTTTACCTATAACAACAGGAACATTACAATCACGTTATATTATGTCACATACTGGTACATTTAATATAACAGGATCTGGTACATATAATCTTACATTAGGTAATTATTTAAGTGCAAATACTGGATTAGCACGTCTTTATACAGGTAAATTAATTGTTTACATAAAACCAGAGACAGGAACTTCTTTTACATGGGCGTCACAAGCAGATGTTGTTGCAGTAGGAAATTCTTCTAATTTAAGAGGTTTTGTAGCAAACACATCATATCATACATCAGGAAGTGGTATAACAGCAACATTCCAACCTTTTAGTGGTGCTAACAGTACAACAACCGTAAGTGATTCACCAGCATTTAGTTATCAAATTAATGTAAGTAGTTACACAACAACATCTGTTGTAAAATGGACAATGATTAATTTCTCAAATTCTTAACTTTAATATAAAGATAATAAATTTAAAATAATATAAGTTTTACTATGAATACAACTTTAGATAAACAATTAGATGACTTATATATATCATATGTTTTGGGGTGGGTTGTTGGAAATGCGAATATATATGATGACGAGTTGTTTTTTTTTATAAAAAATTGTAATAAAGATATGGTTATTAAATTATACAAATTGTTTTTATGTCTATACGACTTTAAGTCCAATGAAATTTTCTATAGTATGAGCCAAAGCAATGATTTCTATTTAAAAATCAAAAATAGAAATGTTGTAAATGAAATTAAATGTTTATTTGCCTTGAATGAAAAATATGAGAATCATAATTATAAAAAGAATAATTTAAGATATTTAACTCAAATTCCTAAATCTGTATTACCCTTTTTTGTAAGAGGGTTATTTGATTCAGCTGGATTTATTTATAATAAAGGTAATGAATATTTTTGTGGTCTTAGATTATTTTCACATACTTTTTTAAGTATGTTAATGAATGATATGAATATTCAGCAAGAAATTGTATACAATGAAAAATACAATAATTATTCATTTACATTATGTGGTATAAATAATGTATTAAGTTTCTTGGATGTCATTTATAAACCATATGAAACTCCTATAAATCTTTATTTAAATAGAAAGCATGATTTTTATTTAGAGTTGAAAAAAAATAGTGTAATTTCTAATGAATTATATTTTAATTTCTGTAAAAAAGATATCAATGCAGTTGAACCTTTTAAAACAAATCTTAATGATGCGGGATACACACTGACTCTAATTAAACATATAAAAACAGTTGGTATGGTTGAATATTATGATACAGGATTAGTTATTCAACCAGTTCTTGGATTTTATTTTGAATTATTTTGTAAAAGCGAATACTTACGTAGTATAGGATATTCCTTTGTCAATAAATCAGAAATTATTGATGGATTAAATGGAAAACATATTATTATAGGATTAGTTAAACATAATAAAAATGTTCCAAATTTAGCTTTGCCATGCACCATGTTTCAGTTTATACCAAAACATGTATATAATTTAAAACCTATACAAACATATGGAATGTAATGTTCATTTTATTATATTATCTTATATTTCTTTATATTATCTTATATTTCTTTATATTATCTTACATTTATTTATTATTATTATCTTATGTATATCATATATGATAAAGAATATTTTTATATTTTTGAATGCTGTAGTATGTTTATATTGCTATAATAAAATC
>Ga0169931_10012518_pt1 | contig 11745 bp, 11 predicted proteins | sample Kivu_15m_20L_FD_129675 | JGI IMG/M metagenome (GOLD analysis project Ga0169931, IMG submission 129675) | Freshwater microbial communities from Lake Kivu, Western Province, Rwanda to study Microbial Dark Matter (Phase II) - Kivu_15m_20L... | ecosystem: Environmental > Aquatic > Freshwater > Lake... | reverse complement strand
TTAATCCTAATGAATAAATTTAAAATAATCTAAAATTAATTAATATTTTAATTATTTTTTTGTCCAAAATTATAAAAATAAATTTAAAGTAATCTGGCCTTTAATTCACAGAACCAGGGGTTAGATTTTTCAAATTCAATCTTTTAATTTATAAGCGAAAATTTTCATTTTTTATTATCTTGAAAATATGGGAAAAACAAAAACTCACGTTAACTTAGTTGTCATCGGTCACGTCGATTCCGGAAAATCTACCTCAACTGGTCATTTGATCTACAAATGCGGAGGTATCGACGAAAGAACCATCGAAAAATTCGAAAAAGAAGCTGCCCAAATCGGTAAATCTTCTTTCAAATATGCCTGGGTTTTGGATAAATTGAAGGCTGAAAGAGAAAGAGGTATCACCATCGATATTGCTTTATGGAAATTCGAATCTCAAAAATACAGCTTCACCATCATCGATGCCCCAGGACATAGAGATTTCATTAAAAACATGATTACTGGTACTTCACAAGCTGATGTTGCCATCCTCGTCATTGCCGCTGGATCAGGAGAATTCGAAGCTGGATTCGGAAAAGAAGGACAAACCAGAGAACACGCTTTACTTGCTTATACCATGGGTATTAAACAAGTTATCGTTGCCATCAACAAGATGGATGCCATCAACTTCTCTGAAGAAAGATACGAAGAAATCAAAAAAGAAGTCGGAGATTACTTAAAAAAAATTGGATTCCAAGCTAAAAACATTAACACTGTTGGATACTCTGGATTCGAAGGAGACAACTTGATCACCAAATCTGACAGAATGCCCTGGTACAAAGGAGATACTTTACTCGAAGCCCTTGATAAAGTCGACCCCCCAGTCAGACCAGTTGAAAAACCTTTAAGACTTCCCCTTCAGGACGTCTACAAAATAACAGGAGTTGGAACTGTCCCAGTCGGAAGAGTTGAAACCGGAGTTATTAGACCAGGAATGTTAGTTACTTTTGCCCCCGCTGGTCTTACCACTGAGTGCAAAACCGTCGAAATGCATCACACCCAATTGGAAGAAGCTATTCCAGGAGATAACGTTGGATTCAATGTTAAAAACGTAGGAGTTAAAGACGTCAGAAGAGGATACGTTGTTGGAGATGCCAAAAACGACCCACCAAAAGAAACCGTCACCTTCAAGGCTCAAGTTATTGTCTTGAATCACCCCAACAAGATCCAAGCTGGATACTGCCCAGTCCTCGATTGCCACACTTCTCACATTGCTTGCAAATTCGAAAAATTACTCTCCAAGATTGACAGAAGAACTGGTAAAGAAATGGAAGCTGAACCAAAAGAAATCAAAAATCAAGAAGCTGCTATTGTCCTCATGGTTCCCCAAAAAGGTATGGTTGTTGAAACCTTCGCTGAATATCCTCCTCTTGGAAGATTTGCAGTCAGAGATATGAAACAAACCGTTGCCGTCGGAGTTATCAAGGAAGTTGAAAAGAAATCTGGAGACGGAAAGAAAACTAAATCCGCTGAAACCAAATTGAAGAAAGACGCTAAAAAGAAATAAATAGATTAAATTAAAAAATTTAAAAAAATAATAAATTGGATTTTATATTATTTACTAATATTATTATTAAAAATACTCATATTATTATTGAATATTAGTATAGAACTCACAATTCCTATTCTTTTTACTCTTAAGATTATTTTATTATTATTTTATGATAAATTGCTAATAATTATTAATTATTTAATTATGAAGATGTTAAAGAAATTTAATTTACATAAAAGAGTCTTGAGTTGTAGTAATTCGACAAGAACATTATTTTCTTATTCAAATAAAAAATATACTACCGAGGATTTACAAATACTCTCGACAAAAGTAAACAGAAATTCACAAGAATTTCAAGTAAATAATTTATACTTATTTTATAGGATAATTATCAAAATCTAATGAATCAAGTTAACATACTAGATTATCATATCTATAAAACATTAGAATGTGGAGGAAAATCAGCCTCTGAAAAACACACAGCTCGAGATAAATTGATGGTAAGAGATAGGATCGATAGATTGGTTGACGTAGGGTATTATATATTAATATATTTCATAGAACCCCTTTCCTAGAATTATCTCAAATGGCAGGTTTTGAAATGTATGAAAATGAAGAAGTTCCTGCTGGTAGTATAGTTACAGGTATAGGTGTCATTCATGGGTAATTTATATTATAATATATTGTAATACATAGAAAGCATTGTGTGATTGTTGCCAATGATGCGACTGTCAGAGGTGGAACATATTATCCAATTACAGTTAAAAAACACTTAAGAGCTCAAGAAATCGCAGAGCAGAACAATTTGCCTTGTATATATCTCGTTGATTCTGGTGGAGCTAATTTAATTAGACAAGATGATGTTTTTCCTGATAAGAACCATTTTGGGCGCATATTTTTCAACGAATCAAGAATGAGTGCAAAAGGAATTCCTCAAGTAAAATAAAATATATTTACAATAGATTTCTGCCGTACTTGGTAGTTGTACAGCTGGAGGAGCATATGTCCCTTCTATTTCAGATGAATCAGTAATTGTTAAAAATAATGGAACAATTTTTCTTGGAGGACCTCCTTTAGTAAAGGCTGCTACCGGAGAGGTTGTGACCAGTGAAGATCTTGGGGGTGCTGATGTTCACTGTAAAATTTCTGGAGTCACTGATCATTATGCCTACAATGAATTACATGCTCTTGAGATTATAAGAAACATCGTAAAAAATTTGAATCATAAATCATATTTGAATGAAAATCTTGACGGAAAAGTTACGAAAATTGAAGAACCGCTTTACGATATAGATGACTTAAACGGCATAGTTACATCGGAAACAAGAAAACAATATGATGTAAAAGAGGTGATTGCTAGAATAGTTGATGGTAGCAAGTAAATAATATTTCATAAATCTTCAATAGATTCCAGGAATTCAAAAAGGAATATGGTACTAGCCTAATATGCGGATTTGGTCGTTTATACGGCTACCCTGTAGGAATCCTTGCTAACAACGGTGTATTGTTCCCAGAATCTACTCTGAAAGGTACACACTTCATAGAATTATGTTGTCAAAGAAAAATCCCACTTATATTCCTTCAAAATATTACAGGATTCATGGTTGGAAAAAAATATGAACATGAAGGGATCGCCAAGCATGGTGCGAAAATGGTCCATGCAGTGTCTAATGCAAATGTTCCTAAATTTACTGTAATTTTAGGTGGAAGCTTCGGAGCTGGTAATTACGGAATGTGTGGAAGAGCTTATGACCCAAGATTTTTATACATGTGGCCAACTGGAAAAATCTCAGTTATGGGAGGAGAACAAGCAGTAGGAGTTCTAACCGAACTGCAAAAGATAAAAGTTAAAAAAATAAGTGAGGAGGATCTCACTAAATTCAGAACTTCAATGACTAAAAAATATGAAAGAGAATCTTCTTGTTATTACTCTAGCGCTAGATTATGGGATGATGGAATTATCCATCCAAAAGACACTAGAAGAATATTAGGATTATCATTATATGCTTCGTTAAATGCAAAAATAGAGGATCCCAAGATGGGAGTATTTAGAATGTAGAAATTAATTAGATTATATTTTATTAAAATACTTTAAATGAAAAATTATTTTTTTATTAATAATATAAATGACAAACAATCAAAAAATAATTGTAATTTAAAAATTATTATAATTTCTTAGAAATCATCGAATAAAGGTGATAACATTCACAAGGGAAAAAGTATAATTTCTAATAAGCAATAATTTTAAATGAATTTTTTTCATTTCAGATTCTCAGATGACAATAAAAAATATAAACCCATCATCTGATGATGTTTGTCATGGAGTTAAAAAATTATTAAGTAATAGCGTTTTCAACGAAATTAATAGAATAGAGAATAGAAATGGAATTTTAGCATTATTTAGAAAAGATGTAAAGAAGAAAAGAAATGTAATAGAAAAAGAATTACACAAAATAAAACAACCAAGGGAACAATCAAATGAAAGTACCATAAAAAATAAATCAGATCAACTTGCAAGTCAAATTATGAACGAAGTAATAAAAAATCAGAGCACGAAAGAAATTAATAAATCTAATATGAATGTAGATTCTAAAAATATTTTAGATGGTCAGAATATCCGATATTCCCCTACAAAAAATTATCAAAGAAATCATTCCAAGAATCAATCAATTACCAGTATTAAAAACAAGCAAACATTCTTTTCAACTGAGCTATTGGAGGAGAATAATGAATTTCCTAAAATAGGAAAATTGATGAATAACGACAAATCAAATGTTTATTCAAAAAACGTGTCAGGTATTTATGGAGACCTCCCATCAATAGTTGAAATTCCTCATTTACGTATGAGACGAATGAGAGTAAATTACATTCCTAGATGGTTTGAATCTAATAAAATTCCGATGATGAATTACATCCCTGAAATGGTAAATGACTTAGAATTTCAATCTAATATAATTAACGACGAAGTGAAAGTCCTTTTCAGCGACATTCAAAAATTTCGGATGATTTTATTGAATAATCCCAATATACTAAGATCCTTCAAATCACAGGATACTAAAATTCAAACAAATTTTAATATGATTTTTGAGGAATCCTATTTGTTAATGATGGAATTGGTTAGATTACTCGTGGAAGATTTTGGTACCTTTTTGGAAAAGAAATCAAGTATAAAGATACCTAATATTACTAAAGTACATTCGGATCCTATCAGTAAGGAATCGACGGCCTTATTACAAAATGCAAATTTATTTGATGAAGTTTCAGAGTATTTTCTTAACTGCTTTGAAGTTTATAATATACTATTAAAAGAAGTTGATAATATGATCCTGCCTTTCAAAAATTTTATAGTGCTCATTCAATATTTCGCAAGGTGCAGGATGAATATTTCTAAATTAACTTTTTACTGTGATAATTTTGTAAAGAATTATCTAAAAGATAAGGACTTGATTTCAAAATATTTGACTAAATACAAACATAAAGAAAAATCTATAAAAAAATCAAAATTTTTGGATGTTCATAAAGTAGATGAAATTAAGAAAAAATTGAAGGATTTAAATAATGTTCTTAAAACGTAAAATAAACATTTTTTCATTACCCTTTAGCAACTATGATGATGAGGATGAAGAGTTTGAAAAAAAAAAGAAAAATTTACCTAAAAATTATTTGATCAAAGTTGGAATTGTAAATATTTAAAATAATTCTACTATTAGGAATCAAAAATATTTGATAAAATAATAAAATATTCACCGAAGGATGTAAAAGATGCTTTACTTACAGAGAGGTTAATCAAGCATTTCAAATTAAAATATGAAGATTTTTAATTTAAATTGTTATAAATATAAATCAATAACTAAAGAATTTATTCCCTTCTAATACTTAATTCATCTCAATATATATAAAATAAATATATTCTTTAATTTCAAATTTTTTATAAGTAATTTAAAAATGAACGATTTCTTTTTAAAAATGACAGGTCAAGAAAACCAAAATGAAAGCTGTTTTCCCTCACTTTCTTTAAAAGAGAGATTAATAGGATTCTTCATATGCTTCGCACTAGGCTTCGTAATACAATTTCTTTCAATGAGTTCGTTGGTAGGATTCTTTTTGGGTAAAACATCAAAATTTGCTTTTCTATTTACATTCGGAAATATAATCTCGTTACTTGGGTAAGTAGATAAAATATAAATTAATTTTAGAATTTTCTTCCTTGTAGGACCTTCCAGGCAATGGAAAAACATGTCTGATCAATCTAGAAGATATTCATCCATCATCTACTTAGTATCAATTGTAATGACTCTGATTTCAGTATACTATTTCAAGAGTAAAATAATGACAATTTTTTTCGTTATCACTCAATTTTGTGCTTACATATGGTATGTTCTTTCCTACATACCATTTGGAAGGGACATTTGTAAAAGATGCCTCAGAGGATTTTGGGCTGGTGGGAATTAAAAATTTCATTTTTATAAAAATTATATTAGCTATGATTATGTAATAAAAAAATAAATTTTATCAAATTAAATGGCAAGCTTTAAAGAAATGACCTTAAATGTCTACTCGAACTTTATGAAATTCCTATTTTCTAATCTTTTCTTAAATATCATTTTGATAACCATAGAAAATAGTCCAAATTTAATTATGATCGACTATATGATCGGTCCAGATGTCTTGTCAAAATTCTTCTCACCAATTTATTTTATTTCTCCTACAACAGGTTTGGAACTGGTCAATGAACGTTTCAGTAACGAATGTGAGTTAAAGCTTAGCACAGAACAACCCACATTATTACTATTTAATACAGTTATGACTAGAATTTTACAAGATGATACAACTGGTACTAGTTCAAATACAAGTTCTTCAACTCCAACAGATAAACCTAGTTATCTAGAGATTAAATTTTTTGACAATACAATTCTTACCTTGCAAACTACATTCTGCCTTTACTCAAAATTTTTTATTTACCTTGTTTTTGCTGCCGTTTCTCTTACTGTAATCTCATTTATTGTATTAGGGTTAATAGACAATCGAAAACAAAAAGGCTATTTTGTAAAGATTATAATCTACGTTTTAACAAACTTGATAAATTTGATGCTTAGGCCTTTCTCGATATTGGCTTTTATTGTTCTTCTTAACAAACCGATTTTATTTCTATATAAAAATAATTATATTAAGCCTGAATACTTCTCAAATGAAGTTCTGATGACGATATTTTCTATTATCTTTTTAGTAATTCTTTGTATAACAATTTCGATATTTAATAAATACATCAACAATGCTTTTTATTTTGAGAAATTTCCATTTGATTATTACTCACAGAACGATGCGATGATGTTGTTTATAATAAAATTGTTAATCGCTTTTTATTTCAATTTTGAAAAGCTTATCGGCATAGACAGAGTTTCCTACATCGGTTTATTTCTGGGGGTATCATTCTTTTTCCGGGGGATGTATTGCATATTAGATCGTAAATATGTTGTGAACAATGTTGGTCTTAAAATATATTCAAATTTTTTAGGTATGTTTTTCCCCTTTTACATCATACTCAAGCTCATAAACCAAAACTTTATCGAAACACAAGATCGATTTGCACTTACTCTTATCACTGAATTATTACTAATCGTTATTTTAACAATAGCATTAAAACCAATTTTTATCAAACAAGATGAAAAATTTTCTTTTCAAAAAAATTCCGAATTTTTTAGCGAGTGTCTTCATTTTTTGTACTATGTAGATAAAAATTTTCAGAATAAACAAATGAATAGCAAAAATAAAAGCAAAACCGATAACTTTTTAGATAACATTATTATCGGTCATAAAATGAAGTGCTGCTTAGAAAATTGTATATTCTGTCCAGAGGATATTTACAATCCTGACATGAAAACTTTTGTTCTTATTTTGTATCAACAATTTTTAAAATTAGAAAAGGAGGTTAAAGAAAAAGATGGAGAAATGTCATATGTTTTAAAATTACTTTTTTTGAAAGTTTTGGATGAAAAGAAAATACATAGAATAAGTTTTAATGTGCTGACGATTAGTAAGGAGGTTGGATGGGAAACATATTTGAAGATAAACTATCTCTATCAAAATATGTTAGATGAGATTAACAAGGACTTGAAGAACTTGATTACAATAAAATACAGTGAAACATATGATGATCTATTCAAATGTATTTCGGATTTCGAAGACATAATTACATACGTCAAATGCCGTACAGAAAAAGTCGAAATTGTAATTAATAAAACGAATCAAATAGGCTTGTCCTATGATAACATAATCAAAGATTTGTTATTTCTCAAGAAAAACAAAAGAATTTTTTTCGATTCTTACAACCTGCAACAATTATTATGCTTGATTAAATTAATCTTCGATAGAGAAATTCACCCAGATCTGGCAGAAAATCTTGAACAAAACTTCGCTGATTTTTTGGAAAACATAGACGCTATTTACGACGAGAATAGGATTTTCATGGTAAGATATGATTTCTCAAATAGTGTTTGGAAAATTAAAAAAGTTCCTATGGTCTTTTTAGAATTCACAAAGTTTAAGGCGTCTGAATTAATCGAAAATAACATTGAAAAGATTTTCCCTCATTTCATAGGACGGATGATCATTAAAAAATTTCAGGAATTGATGCTGTCTAGTGTGATGGACCACAAGCTTATCTTCAAGACATACGTATGTGACGCCCAGAAAAATGCGAGATACGTGAAATTTATTATAGATGTAATTCCAAATTTTGAGAATAATTACATTTTACTTATGGACTGTCACTTTCATAAGAGAAATGTACTCATCGTTGATGAATTCGGAAATTTGATAAATGGTAGTGAGGAATTATACAACAAAGGAGGGCTTAACTCAGAAGCAATAGCGGCAAGTAGAGGAAAATTAAATATACACAGTGTATTCAATGTTCCAAAAAACATAAAATTGGAGGAAGTCAAATGCTTGAATATCTCTGATCAATTCATTCTTAACACAGCTAAGAATGTGTTCTTGGTAGAACCTGAAAATCCTGCAGTGGTTCCAAAATTTTTATCTAATATTATTAAAGACGAAAGCAAGAAAAAAAAGAACGAGAAGATATACATACAAGTCTATGAAACTATGATAGTCAATGATGTGAAATATATTGTATATTATTTCAGACTTGATCGTAAAACTCAAAAATTTCAAGAAGAAAAAGTGAAAACTTTAATAAAACAAACTATTGGAGAGAAAACGGGAACTGTTAAAAAGGAATCTTTTTCGTCGAGTGTAATGTCAGATAACATTGATAATAACAGAAAAACATTAAAAAAGTTCAATAAAAAAACCTTATTTGATGCCGATGAAGATTCAAAGAAAGAAGAGATCAACTACTTCGATTATTACAATCTCTACTATGATACAAACCATTCAGCATCTGTAACTCTTAACAATTACAAAAAAACTTCGGCTCATTCCGTTCATTCTCAAAATTTGTCAACTAATTCAGATTTGTTTTCTTTTCTCTATTTCAAAAACTCCTTAAACAAAAAAAGATCAAAAAAGTTTGTAAATTTCCTCAATATGATATATTTGTTTAACTTCTTTTTGGTGTTTGTTAGTTTGATAATAATATTTTATATGTTAGGTTACTCTAACTACTTTAAAGATTATTTAGTCAATTACAGATTGTTCAACAAAGTAAGATCGAGAATATACTCATCAACAAGTATTTATCTATCTATGCTTATGGCAAATCAATCAGAAACTTACGATCTTCACAATTCATACATAATGGAAAACTTCTACAAAGACGATGAGTCCTCTTTTAACTTAAATTTGGATTCTTTAATAAAAGAAAATTTAAAATTTCACGCTGAAAATATTCTAGTCGATTTAAATGAACTAGAAAAAAGCACCTACACCTACTTCGGGAGTTCTGCATACAACACAAATATAAATTTCAAAATAAATTTTATCTTTTTCAACTCTATCGGGAACTATTTCATAAGACAAGATGATTTCAAAAACGCACTTGATTTATTTGCTTTGACTTCTTTCGAATTATCCAACACTCCTTACAACAAAATTTTTTTCAATGTTTCCTACCTAAATTTTGATCCGGTCAATAAAAATGTTTTGAAAGACATTAATACTTCTTTGCTTAGTGTTGAGGATTTTAATTATTTCCAGTCTAATATAAATCTTTATCAGTATTTGTATAATTACTTCTCAGTCTACAAAATAAATCTACAAAAAATCCAAGAGTTTTTCACAAACTTCTGGCAAGATATTATAAACAGCTTACACACACAGTCAAAGGCACTACTTATAGGAATAATCATACTACATGTGATATTCGTACTCGTTTCGTTTTCTTCGATTTTTGTGTTTAAGAAAATTCTCTTGCAAGAATTTAACACGCTTTACTCAATTAACGAAGATCACATTAATAAACTTAATGACAAATTCAAAAATATCAAAGGCTTAATTAAATCTGAGCAGATGCCTAGCAAAATTTATCAGGAGATAAGAAAATTAAAAGAAGTTGAAGCGATGTCATTAGAAAAGAAGAAAAACATTAAGAAATCTGATAATCAAAATAAATTCACCAGTGAAACTTCCATGAACACCTTTAAAAAAGCCAATAGCATAGAAGACGAGAAATCTGTGCTGGGAGAATATGACCCTTACTTGAAATTTGCAGGAGCCAAAGCAGCTCTTGTGAGATCTTCTACTTTGAAAATACAGAACAAGATTGATAAGATTAAAAGAGAGACTAAACAAGTCCAGGCAAGCAATATGTTATTGCAAAGGTTGAATTTCAAGTTCGATCTTGTGAATAAATTTGTCTTTTTTATCGCTTTTATGTGTTTGTTTTACATTTCAACTGGTATTCTAATAGTCTATCTATTAGACAACAACATCACAGAGGTTATAACTGTCTTCAAGCACTCTGATAGTGTATATGAAAAAAGTGCTATGATGTTTAATTTTTATAATGCAGTAAAGTTAAGCATGATATTCAACAAGTTTAGTCCCTACACACATGACGATGAGATATACAATCCATCTTGTAAATTTTGTGCAATTGAGTTTCTAGGGGGTTTCAGTGAAATTCGAGATGAAATCTCTAGAATGCAAGCTGATTTTTCGTATCTGCAAAAATTTTACGATTACGAAGGTGATTTGAATTCTGAGAAAATTTGCACGAATCTTTACTCAAATGACAATGATTTTTACAGCTATATAAAAAATTCTACAAACCCCGAGATAATTACTGAGATCACAAACTTTTGTACGAAGATCCCTATAATGAAATCCAATTCAGATTCAATCATGGCATTTATCAATATCAAAGTAAGAGAAGCATTTGAAAAATTTACTTTGAATATGGGTACTGATCAACTACAAGAAAGGATAAAAATTTTGCAGGATGATCTCATCGGTGTAGACATTCTATTCACTATATTTGCTGAACCGTATTTCAGCTATATCAAAAATACCCTAGTAGTGAATAGTACGAATAGTACAATCAATCAATATTTTACGTATAATATCATAATTTTCGTGTTAAATTTGTTAATTGACATTATTATGTTGATTTACGTTTGGATTGAAATTTATAAAAAAATAATTTCTTCAGTTAATAACATCCATTTAGTTACTGATTCTGTTTCAACGATTTAAAGAAATAGATAGTATTTAGACATCATAATTTTATTTATATCTAAATGAATATAAAATTTAAATTTTTTTTGAGTAACTATAATCTAAAATTATTTAAGATATCTTTTTTTATTAAGCATCTGCAAATTTAGTATTTCGCTATCCTTTGTTTGTCTCTCTTTTTCATTCTTGGAAACAGTAGATAGAGATTTCTTTGCAGATTCGTCAGTTGGATCTATCTTCAGACAATTCTTATATTCTGTCTTAGCCTTCTCATATTCTTTCTAAGAAAAATTTAAGATATTTACAATATACCAGTTGAGTATAGCAAAAGCCTTTTTGATGATAAATTTCCTTATTTAAAGAATCAAGTTTTTCAGCGTCATTGAAGTATTCTATTGCCTTTTCATAATTTCTTATTCCAATCATGTCATTTCCCTTATTAACATATTCATCGGCCCAATCATAATTTTGTACTTTTCTGATTCTAAGAATATAAAAAGAAAAGGTTTTATTAAATTTTAATATTACTTTTCGTAAGAGAAACCAGAATCTTCATTTAGTTTATAATTAACCTTGTT
>Ga0169931_10012517_pt1 | contig 11746 bp, 8 predicted proteins | sample Kivu_15m_20L_FD_129675 | JGI IMG/M metagenome (GOLD analysis project Ga0169931, IMG submission 129675) | Freshwater microbial communities from Lake Kivu, Western Province, Rwanda to study Microbial Dark Matter (Phase II) - Kivu_15m_20L... | ecosystem: Environmental > Aquatic > Freshwater > Lake ... | reverse complement strand
TGCGGTGTTTGTCGTTGTTGTTCGGGCCATTCGAGACGAAAAGGAAGATCGTGCGCTGGGCCTCGGAGCCATCGGATTTGGCGCGCCAGTCGACGAGCGTCGAGACGCCAAGCAAACCCTTCTCACTTCCGAAATCCACCGTGACCATCGCCGCCGGATCCCTCAGGGTGCCGTCGGTACGGCGAACGATGATCTTGCCCTCCTTCTGCAGAATGATCGCACGGCCATCCGCAAGAAAAGCGATGTCGGTTGGCTGGTTCAGATCGCGAACCCAGTTGTTGGTGAAGTCGAAATTTGCGTTGACGTTGGGATCAGCCGGCTGAGCCAGCGCCATGGGAGCGGCGCACAAAAGCGAGAGGGCACCGAGCGCGAAAGAAAACTTCAACATCGTCGACTCCTTGGGGGTAGGGGCGTTAATATACGCCTGCGTGACACAAGAACATAGATTTTTGACCTGCCAACGCGGGGTGTCGGTGCTTCTTGGTGCTGTGGTGCTTTGGGGCTGTGCCGACAAGGGTGGCGATGGAAAGACCGACGGAGGCGCCGGGATGTTGGGCGCGGGCGGCATGGCCGGCGAGACGGGCGGCACGGGAATGGGCGGGATGGGTGGCACAAGCGCAGCACGCAACGATGCGGCTGTCGTGGATGCGAAGCCGCCGGCTCCGGATGTCGCACCTACACCGACACTTGGAATCGCCGCGCGTCCCGTGAACCTGACCTGCAAGCCGTTTGAAGATCGCGATCTGCCGCCCGAGAAGCTGAGCCTCACCGGTTGTTTTGATCCGAAAGATCCGCGCAAGCCCGGGCCGATGTTGATTCCGTACGACGTTTCATCGCCGCTGTGGTCCGACGCCGCAGAGAAGACCCGCTACTTCGCGCTGCCCGAGGGCAGCAAGATCGGCGTCAAGGACTGCCGGCGCACACCCGATTTGTGCAAGCCCGTGAACGAGGGCGGAACGCCCGAGTCGGACGGCAAGCTGGACATGCCGATTGGATCGGTGCTGGTAAAGAACTTCGCCTTCGCGGGCAAGCTGCACGAGACGCGCCTTCTGATTCGCCTGTCGGAACGGGTGTGGCAGGGCTACTCGTATGAATGGCGCGCCGATGAATCGGACGCGGACATCGTGCCAGACCAGGTCGGTGGCGTTCGCAAGAACGTGAAGAATGCCGAGGGCAAGGATGAGCCGTGGGTGTATCCCGATCGCGGCATGTGCATTCAATGTCACACCGAGGCCTCGGGGTTTTCGCTCGGCGTCGAGCTGCGCCAGCTCAACACGAACTTCAAGTACCCATCCGGGATCACGAGCCCGCAGCTCGACACGCTCGAAAAGATCGGACTGTTTGCAGAGCCGCTCATGCGCCCGTTGCCTGCGCCCTATCCCGATCCGCTTGGCAAGGCAGGTAGCGCCGACGCGCGCACCCGTTCTTATCTGTACTCGAACTGCGCCATGTGCCACCGGCCGGGTGGTCCCTTTGCCACGGTGGATTTCCGCAACGACATCGATCTCAAGGCGATGAATCTCTGCAACGTGCCACCGGAGCGCGGCAACCTTGGTGTGGACGGTGCCCTGCGCCTCGTGCCCGGCAAGCCCGAGCTCTCCACGATGTCCCTGCGCATGCATCGGCTTGATGTGTTTCGCATGCCGAAGATCGGCTCGCTGGTGGTGGATTCGAAGGGTGTTGCGCTTGTCGACGCGTGGATATCGGATCTGAAGGCGTGTCCGTGACGCGGGGTGTGTCTTGAATCCGCTGGTTTCGAACAGTCGGAAGCTGTCGCGGAGCCTGCGCACCATCCGTTTCGAGGCGCCGGTGGCTGCGGTCTACGATCCCACGCAATACGCAGCACAGCCGCACGAACGCTATCTTGAGCGCTGGGGGCAGGGGACGCGCGAGGTCATCCTCGTGGGCATGAACCCGGGCCCGTTTGGCATGGCGCAGACCGGGGTGCCGTTTGGCGACGTGGGGATGGTGCGCGATTTCGTCGGCATCAGTGGCACCGTCAAACAACCTCCGCAGGTTCATCCGAAGCGGCCGATTCAGGGCTTTGATTGCACCCGCTCCGAGGTCAGCGGCACGCGCCTTTGGGGCTGGGCCCGCGATCGCTTTGGCACGGCAGAGCGTTTCTTTGAACGCTTCTTCGTGCACAACTACTGCCCACTTTGTTTCATGGATGAAGGTGGCCGCAATCTCACGCCCGACAAGCTGCCGGTGCAGACCCGTGCAGAGATCGAGGAGGCGTGTGACGAATCCTTGCGCACGCTGGTGCAACATCTTGAGCCCAGGTGGGTGATAGGTGTCGGTGCCTTCGCGCAGAAGCGGGCGGAGGTGGCCTGCAAGGAGCTCAAAAGCCCTCCGCGCATCGCGACGATCTTGCACCCCAGTCCCGCGAGCCCGGCGGCGAACCGTGGCTGGGCGGCGCAGGTCGACAAACAACTACGGGCGCTTGGGATCGCCGTCGGCTGAGGCGGGCAGCGGTCCAAAGCTGCGATCGACGCGCTTCAAGAAGGAATACAGCGGCGGATCGGCGAGTCCGGGGATCGTGGCGGTGACCCACTCGTAGCCGCGGGCGCGCCAGTATTCCACGTCGGGCGCGTAGGTCTCGTGAATGCGATAGTAGTGGGTGATGAGGGTGGGCCGGCGCGACACCATGTAGTCGTCGCTGCCCCACTTCTGGTGCCCGGGGCGCTCCCCGCGCGTCATCGTCGGATCGTGCGCGATCGTCTCGTCGACCAGGCCAAACACATCGTAGCCCGGGATCATCGAGTAATACGCAATGACGCCTGCGCCACCGAGGGTCATCAGATCGTCGGGCCGTGCGTACTGTCCGAACCACTTGCCAATCGGGACGCGCTCGTCGGCGTAGAACTTGAGGTAGCCCGGCGTGTCGATGCCGTTGTCGGCACCGATGATGGTGACGGCCTGATGCGAGGTGTGCAGGCTGCCGATGGCATGACCCGCGAACAGCACCACGCCCGCCGCTGCAAGTGCGGCCCTTGGCACGACGGGTGACAGTCGCACCGCGAGGTTGCGTGCCGCCTCTTGCACGAGGATGGCACCGAGGGGAATGAGCGGCAGCACAAAGCGGTAGAGTCCCATGAAGTCGCCACCGACCTTCGCGACGTACAGACAGAACACAACCGTCACGAGGAGCGACCACTCGAAGAGCAGGCGCCGGTGCGTGTTGCCGGGCCGCGGCCAGCCCGCAAAGATGAACGGCACCCAGAACCAGAGCGTGTGATCCTCGGCGAAGCGACGCAGGTAATACAGGCCCATCTTGAAGGCGCCGAGCGCATTACCCGAGGCCTTGACGTAGTAGGTGTTAGGGAAGGGATGGCCGTAGTACGAAATTCGCCAAAGCATATAAGGGCCGAAGATGGCCGCGAAGAGGACGAGCCAGAGCAACTCGTCGCGATTGGGACGCAGGCGCTTTTGCGACAGCAGGTTGTGACCGAATCGAAACACCGCCGCGAGCGCGAAGAACATGGGCCCTTCAGGCCGGGTCAGCGACGCAAGGCCAAAGAAGATGGCGCTCTGAAAGCCGGCGAAGCGAAGGGTCTCGTGCAGGTAGCGCTCGGCGCCGAGGAGAAAGAGGAAGGTGAAGAGCTGCGTCTCGAGGCCGCCCATGGTCCAGCAGGCGTAGGCGCTGGTCGCGGCCAGCGCGAGCGGCGCGATGAAGTGACCGGGGCGCGGCTGCTCATTGTCGAGGCGCAAGGATAAGCGTGTCACGACCGCGAGGCCGCCCACGCCGAAGAGAAAACCGAGCACCCGCGACGACAGCTCGGGGGCGATGTGCAGCTTCATGCCGAGCGCGAGCAGGATGGTCCACAGGAAGTTGGTGTAGCCCTCCACCCGTTCGCCGAGGTTGAAGACCAGCTCGCCATGCTCGGCCAGGTTGCGGGCGTAGCGAAACGAGATGTACGCGTCGTCGTTGACGAAGTTGAAATACAGGGCGTGCGGGAGCAGGACCGCCGCCCCCACGAGCACGGGGAGGTAGCGGCGCAGCAGGCTTGGGGCCAAAGGTGTGAGGTTGTCCACGGTCCGGGGCGGCTACGCTAGCGCAAAGACGGACCCCGTCTGAAGGAAAATGCCCGAACGCCTGTGCCGTTGTTGCCCTGTCGGGGCAATTCGGCGAAATTGCCGCCCATGATGTCCCGAAATCGTGGCGCCCTGCGCCGGTTGTCCCTTGCAGCCCTTCTCTTCACGGGTACGTCCACCGCCGCGTTCGCGGCCGAAGGTCGCTTGCGACTCGCGCCCTCCAACCCCAGGGTCTTCGAGTTTCGCGGCAAGCCGACCTTGCTTGTGACCTCGGCCGAGCACTACGGCTCGGTCGTCAATCTCGACTTCGACTACACGGCTTACCTCGACGAGCTGGCGGCGCATGGCCTCAACTACACCCGTATTTTTTCGGGCGCGTACGTCGAGCTGCCCGGTGCGTTCGGCATTGAGAAGAACACGCTCGCCCCTCTACCGGGCCGCCTGATTGCGCCCTGGGCGCGCAGCAATCAGCCGGGATACGCCAACGGTGGCAACAAGTTCGACCTCGGCAAATGGGATCCCGCCTACTTCGAGCGTCTGCGTGACTTTGTGCAGAAGGCCAGCGATCGCGGGATCGTGGTCGAGCTGACGCTCTTCTCGTCGATGTACAACGACAAGGGCTGGACCGCCTCGCCCCTGTTCGTGAACAACAATGTCAACGGCGTGGGCAAGCTCACGCAGTACAAGAAGGTACACAGCCTCGACAACGGTGATCTCTTGCCGCACCAGGAGCGCCTGGTGACCAAGCTGGTCTCGGAGCTGTCGCGTTTTGACAACGTGCTCTTCGAGATTCAGAACGAGCCCTGGTCGGACATGCCTGAGCACGCGGGCAATGCGACGCGCGCCAACGAGGCCTCGCTTGGCTGGCAAAAGCGCATCGCTGCGGCCATTCGCAAGGCGACGGGTGATGGGCCTGCGCCGCTCATCGCGCAGAATATCTCGAACCGTACGGCGGTTGTTGCTGCGCCCGATCCGGCGGTCTCCGTGTTCCACTTCCACTACGCCACGCCGCCGATGGCCGTGGCCGAGAACGCGCACCTTGCGCGCGTGATCTCGCTTGACGAGACGGGCTTTGATGGCAGCGCCGACGCGACCTATCGTGCGCAGGCCTGGCAGTTCATCCTGGCGGGTGGCGGACTGTTCAACAATCTCGACTACAGCTTTGCGGTCACGGAGGAGAAGGGAACCGCCATTCAGAAGGCCCCCGGTGGTGGCAGCCGTGCGCTGCGTGCGCAGCTGGGGTTCCTGTTGCGCACGATGCACGGCCTCGGTGACGATCTCCTGGCGATGGCGCCGGGTGAGGGCTTTATCAAGGGCGGCGCACCCTCCGGTGCGCGGGCGCTCTCGGCAGCCGGCCGCGCTTACGTCCTGTATTTCGGTCCCGATGCGACCTCGCAGTCGCCCTATTTGTCGGCCAACAACACGCAAAAGCCTGCGCCGCTCTTGCTCGACTTGCCCCACGGGCGCTACACGGCCGAGTGGTTCGATGCGGCCGAGGGTCGCAGCCTCGCGCGCGTCGAGATGCAGCACTTTGGTGGTGTTGCCTCGGTCGCTGTTCCGGCAGGCGCAGGCGACAGGGTGCTGCGCATCGTTCGACAGGCTGGTGAGGTTGCGCTTGAGAAGTTGAGCAGGACCACGCCGGCGATGGTCGTTGCCTCGCCCGACAAGTCGGTTCAGGCGACGCTCATCCTGGCCGACCTGGCCGGGACCCCGGGCTACGAGCCCGGTCGCAAACTGTACTACAAGGTCGAGCAGGGCGCTGGCGCAGATCGCGCGACGGTTCTGCCCTGGTCACCACTCGGCCTGATGCGGACCGACGCGGACTTCGTCCACGGGCTCGAGTTCGTCTCGCAGAGCAGCAAGACCGTGCGCGATCGCTACACGCTCAAGAGCGGCAAGAAGCTGGAGCACGACGTGTCGGCGACCGAGGGGACCTTTGTGGTTCGTGGGCGCAACGGCGAGCAGCTGGCGGTTGATCTGCGTGCCTACAACGAGGGTGCCGCGGTTCGCCATCGCTTCATCGACAAGAAGCCTGGCCTCTTTCAGGTCACGGGCGAGGCCACCGGCTTCCGCTTGCCCGCGGGCGCCATCGCCACCATGACCGAGCACGACGAGGCCGATCAGTATCACCCGGCCTACGAAAACTTCTGGCGCGTGGACATTGCGGCCGGGACGCGTTCCGAGAAGAAGGCGGGCTGGAGCTTCCCGGCGCTGTTCAAGATGGGCAGCGGCCGCGACGCACGCTGGGCGCTGCTCACCGAGGCTGGACTCGATGGCAGCTATCTGGCCGCGCGCCTCGGCGCCGAGGCGCCGGGGAACCTCTATCAGATTCGCTTCCCGGATCCGCTGGAAGGTGAGGCCGTGGCGCCCGTGTTGCCGAGCGCGACCTTGCCCTGGACCATGCCCTGGCGCCTCGTCATCACCGGCAAGGGCCTTGGCCCGGTCGTCGAGTCGAACCTCGTCACCCACCTGGCAGCGCCCTCGAAGATCCGTGATACGAAATGGATCGCGCCGGGCCGCTCTTCGTGGTCATGGTGGTCGGAGCCCGACAGCCCCAAGCAGTACGCACGCCTCGTGTCCTTCGTGGATCTCGCAGCCGACATGGGCTGGGAGTATTCGCTCGTCGATGCGAACTGGGACATCATGCAAGGCGGCGACTGGAAGCAGCTTGCGGACTATGCCCGCACCAAGAAGGTCAAGTTGCTGGTTTGGTACAACTCGGGCGGCGCCAACAACATCGTCACCGAGCGACCGCGCAACCGCATGTTCACACGAGAACAGCGTCGCGAGGAGTTCAAGCGCATCGCCGACGCGGGCATCGCCGGCATCAAGGTGGACTTCTTCCAGAGCGACAAGCAGGCGCAGATCAACCAGTACCTCGGCATCCTCGAAGACGCTGCCGAGTTCAAGATCTTGGTGAACTTCCACGGCTGCACCCTGCCGCGTGGATGGGCCCGCACCTATCCCAACCTGATGTCGCACGAGGCCGTGCGCGGCGGCGAGAGCTACCTGTTTGCCAAGACTTTCCCCGCGCTGGCACCCGCGCACAACACGGTGCTGGTGTTCACCCGCAACGTGGTGGGCGGCATGGACTACACGCCGGCCACCTTCTCGGACAACAAGTTCCCGCACATCACGACCAACGCCCACGAGCTGGCGCTGTCGGTGGTGTTCGAGGCGGGTGTGTTGCATTTGGCGGACGGTGTCGACTCGTACCGGGGTTTGCCCGCCGCGCCGACGGCGTTCTTGAAGTCGGTCCCGACGACCTGGGATGAGACCCGCTATCTCGATGGCGAGCCAGGCAAGCTGGCCGTGCTCGCACGCCGCAAGGGCAAGGTGTGGTACGTCGCGGGCATCAACGGCGAGGGGGCCGCGAAGAACCTGCCCGTATCGATGTCCTTCCTTGGCAAGGGCAGCTTCACGGCGTCGGTCATCACCGATGGCGACACGGATCGCAGCTTCAAGGACTCGACCGCGAAGGTTAGCGCAACCGACACGGTCCCCGTGGCCGTCCGTGGCAACGGTGGCTTCGTGATGCGGATCGAGCTCTGACAAGCGTATTCTCGGCGGAACGCTCACGGACGATCAAGAGGGAAAATTCGCGTTCTCCCTCGATGGCAAGCGCAAGCAGCGCGAGTTTATTCGCCAGGGATTTCGCCCGAAGAAGCCTTTGTTGTCTTGACGGGCCGGAGGAGCAAGGAGAGACCCGACGCACGAATTCGGTCCGCCAGGGGTACGGCTATTTGAGAGTCTGATTGACAAATAGCCGGACCCGTCTAGGCTGATGTTCATGGTGGCTGCGCGGGTTCGTTTTCTGGGTCCATTGCTGAAGAAGCGCGGACAGGAGTCTCCCGTCGTGATCCTGACGGGTCCAAGGCAGTCAGGCAAAACGACGCTTGTGCGCTCGGTGTTTGCCGATCGACTTTACGCGAATCTGGAAGCGCCAGATCTGCGCGAGCGTGCAATTCGCGATCCGCGTGGGTTTCTGGCCCAATTCCCCGACGGCGCCATTCTTGATGAAGTTCAGCGGGCCCCGGACCTGCTTTCGTACATTCAGGTCGACGTGGATGCGCGTCGACAGCGAGGTCGCTGGATACTGACGGGGTCGCAAAATTTGATGCTCCTGTCCGGTGTTGCCCAGTCTTTGGCTGGCCGGGCTGCGCTGCTGGAACTTTTGCCGTTGTCGGCCGGAGAGCTACGTGCTGGCAGGTGGTTCGACGACGACCTTTGTACCGTGCTGTGGCGTGGGGGGTATCCGGCGCCCTTTGATCGCAAACAATCGTCGTACGAATGGCTGGGGGACTACGTTTCGACCTATGTCGAACGTGATGTTCGTCAGGTCCTGGGTATCGGTGACCTACTGGCCTTTCAGACATTTCTGCGTTTGGCCGCCGGCCGGACCGGTCAGCTTCTCAATCTGTCGCAACTGGGCTCGGATGCGGGCATCACCCACAACACGGCCCGTAGCTGGTTGGGCGTTCTGGAAGCGAGTTACATCGCGATGCGTTTGCCGCCATTTTTCCGCAACGTGGGTAAGCGTCTCGTGAAAACTCCAAAACTCCACTTTCTCGACAGTGGCCTCGTGTGTTTTCTTCTGGGTATCCGATCGCCGGACGAGCTGCGGCAACATCCCTTGCGGGGGGCCGTATTTGAATCGTGGGTAGTGGCCGAGATCTTGAAATCCCATCGCAACGCAGGTCAGCCCGCACGTCTGTCGTTCTTTCGCGACGCCCATGGCCTGGAGGTCGATCTGTTGATTGAACGCGGGATGGACGTAATGGGCATCGAGGTCAAAAGTGGTGCCACGGTCCCATCGGATGCTTTCCGGTCGCTGGACGCGATGGGCGAAGTTGTTCCTCAGCTCACAGAACGTCTGGTCGTGCATGGTGGGTCAGACTCCTGGCGCACAAGTGCAAACGTCGGTGGAGGAAAGGCGCTGTCCTTTCGCGAGATCGACACCGTGAGCTGGCCGGTGGACGTAAAATCCCCGCGGAAACGCGGCCCACGCCGAGCGACCACGGCACGCACCAAGAAGCTGTAGATCCATTCGAGGCGTTGCTGGCGGTGTTCGGCGAAGCCGGGTGGCCCGACACACCCCTGAGCAGTTGCTTCGCCAAGTGGCGTTGCGAATTCGTGCACAGAGGGAGTCGCTCGGAATGACCCAGGAAGAGGCCGCGTCGCGGGCGTCAATCGACTACAAGCGATGGCAGCGCCTCGAACAGGGCGTGGTCAATCCGACCGTCTCAACTCTGGCGCGCGTCGCCCAGGCCATGGACACGAATTTCTGGACCCTGCTTGGCGCTCGTCCGCCAATTGATGGGTCATGCCAAGCTGGGCGCTTCCTGGGAAGGATTCGCCCTGGAACAGGTATTGGCGTTGTGCGGAGATCATGAAGCGTGGTACTGGGCGACACACAACGGGGCTGAACTGGATCTCATGCTTCGGCGCGGTGGGCGTTCCTGGGGCGTTGAATTCAAGGTGGGTGATGCGCCGGAAATGACGAAATCGTTACACATCGCGCTCGAGGATTTGAAACTGGAGCGAGCGTGGATTGTTTATCCCGGGAAGCGCCGCTATTCGTTGCACGAGCGCGTTGAGGTCTTGCCACTGACACAGCTGGAGATCCTGCGGCAGGCAATGGCCGGACCCTGATGGGGCGCTTCGACTCGCCTCGGTCCCGATTGGCCGGGCCCACCTGAGTCCGCCCGGCGGCGATTTTTGCCGGTGGGTGAAAATCGCCGTATCTTGACGGGATGCCCTCGTCGTCCAACACGCAGCGTCGCAATCAGGGGCTGCGGTTTTCCCCGACTAGGATGGACGTGAGGTTGACTTCGTCGTGACGCGAGTTTGCCCTGCCTGGACCGTTCTCTCCACGCTGGTTTGAGCCATGAAAAAGAAGAAAAGGGTGCGCTCGGTCGAACGCGAAAAGAAACGCGAGCTCGAGAAGCTTGGCGCGAAGCTGGATGAGCTTGCCGAGGCCTCGCCCGGCGGCTCACGGGAACGCGCCATCGCCGTGGATTCAGTTGCCGTGATTGAAATCAGGGCCCGGGCGCTCGGTTGCGTGCGCTGTCGGGGCGAGCTCGCTGTGACGGCGCACGACGCCGAGGTGAATCATGGAACGCAGTATCGAAGGCTCGATCTGCAGTGCCACAAGTGTCTCACGCGCAGGCGTGTCTGGTTTGTGCTTGGCGCTGGACCTGCGAACTGAGCGTCCGAGCCTGCCGAGCCTTCGGCGCTGCGATCAGTGCATGTGGCTGCTCGCGATCGCGAGCGCTGCGGCCTCAATGGGACCACGGGTCGCCTCGACCAGCACCACGTTCACGTTGCCAAGCGGGCTCTCCGCCTCGACGCGCAGCGGGACGCGGTGTTCATCGTCGCTCACCCACAGGGTAAAGCGCTTGGGCGAACGTTCCTGGCTGGGCTCGCGCTGCCAGTCAAGCGGGATGGCGCGCGCCGTCCACTTCACCGTGTGATGCGTTTGCGTCCCGACCTTCAGATCTTCGCCCGGCTGTGGGGTCAGCGCGATCTGCCAGTAGGCCTGCCCATCAAGCAACGAGAGGGTGAGTGGCTCTGCGGGCAAACGCGCGGCGCGCATGTAGATGAGGAAGCCCAGCGGATCGAAGACCGGCTGCGCATCGCCAAAGTGCGCGCCTTCATCTCGGCGGCCGGGCCGCTTGCGCACAATGCGAACGCTGCCCGGGCTCGCCTGATGGGCAAAGTCCGTCAGCTCGCGCGTGGAGGATTTGCGATGCACCTGCCAGCGTGTCGGCCACAGCGTTCGCGTGTCGATGTGGGTCTCGATGTCCTGCACGCGTTTGCCGATGCCGAGGATCGCGCCGGTCCCCGTCCCGGTCGCGGTCCAGCCCTGTGCATCGGCCGCGATGCGAATGTCGATCGTGCCGACCTCACCGAAGAGGCCGTGCTCGATGCGGTAGCGCGAGCTTTCTTGATGCCCGGGGGCGATGGTGATGGCCGGGCCCGTTGGCACGGGCAGGGTATTTCGGACGGCGACCGCCCCGGTGGTGTTGGCACAGGCGCCGAGGCCGAGGGCGATGCAAAGGAAGGCCATGGCGGTTCGCGTCGGAGGGGAAACTGCGTCGTGCTTCACCCAGATGCGACGGTCGTCAGGCGAGGGATATTCTAGGGCCCCGCCGGCGCCCCTTTATCGGGCGGCCATTCTTTGGTAGCTCTTTGCGTCTTGAGACGCGCCTCGCCCCTCTTTTTTTCGATTACGGTCGGCTGGATCGGCGGCCTTGGCGTGGGGATCATGGATGGCGTCTTCGCCTCGTTGCAGGCCAATGCGTCCTTGCCGGGCCTTTTGGCCTCGGTTGCCCTCGTCGGGGGACTCGACGCGCTGGTGGGTGCATTGTTCGGGTTTGTCCTGGGGATGCTTGTGCCCCTGCGCCGCTGGGGCCTCGCGACGCACGCGGGCAAGGTCGCGTGGGTGCTCGGCCATCTGGTCGCGGCGGTGCCGGCCGCGGTCTTTGCGGCCGCTGCGGTCGTCGGGACCAGCAACCGGGTGAACCGCCTCCTCGCCGGGGGCGTGGTCTCCGCGGCGACGCTCGGCGGCTGGCTGCTCGCCTACTGGCTTGCGCCCGCGGCTTGTCGTCTGTTCTCGAAGCAGCCCGGCAAGGCTGGCGAGTCGTCGGGCCCGCAAACCGGGCGTTGGCTGGTGCCGGTGCTGGTCATGTTGGCGGCGGTCATCCCCGTG
>Ga0169931_10012516_pt1 | contig 11746 bp, 16 predicted proteins | sample Kivu_15m_20L_FD_129675 | JGI IMG/M metagenome (GOLD analysis project Ga0169931, IMG submission 129675) | Freshwater microbial communities from Lake Kivu, Western Province, Rwanda to study Microbial Dark Matter (Phase II) - Kivu_15m_20L... | ecosystem: Environmental > Aquatic > Freshwater > Lake... | reverse complement strand
AGAAAAAGAAGAAGATATCAAAGCGATGGAAGAATACAGTAAGATTTTAGAGAAACAAGAGCAAGACAGAATCGCATATTTTAAAAAATGCGAAACTAGGCAACTGGCAGCAATCAATAGAATTGCAGAGAATGTTGTCAAGAAAGAAAACGAAAAAGTTAAGGTATTAGAAGAAAATGTTAAGATATATCAAATTGAAAAAGATAAAAAGTATTAATTTCTCCATTTATGTTTTTGTAGAGATCAAGAAGAGGAAGAAAAAAAGAAAAAAAATATTAAAGATAGCAAAGTTATGATGAGAGAGTATCTGTTGAATCAAATGACTGAAAAAAAAGAAATGAATAAAATAGAAAAGATAACAGATTCCGAACAAGTTGATATGTGGAATAAGGAAAACAAAGATTACTTTGACAGGACGAAGGAAATAAATGAAAGAGTAAGTCTTCATGCAAATAAATAATTAGATGAAAACTAATACCAAGCATTATGCAGAATTTTTGAAATCTCAAATGATAGATAGCAAAAGAAAAGTCGAAAAAATGAACGAAGAAGAACTTAGAATAAACAAGGAGATAATTGATGAAATGGTATCTAAAACTCCAGGCACTTTTAAAAGAAATTTTTTGATATAAAATTTGATAAAATGAAAAATTTTAAATAATTTTTTCCAACGAAATATCATAATTAAAGATAAAAATAAATAAAGCGGGAGTAAGTAAAAGTATTATAAATGATTAAAATTAATTACGAATACCTGATCATTTGATTTGTTTAAAGATAGAATATTATTTTTTAAAGTATTACGAAAAAAATTTCTAATTAATGTAAAAGTATGTCTAATATAATAAAATGAATTTTCTTGAATGAAAAACCTTAAGAGATATGATTAATTATTTAAGGACAAAATTTTTTCAACTTAAAATAAATTTTTATGATAACTTCTAAATATTAATATAATAATATAATTATAATCTTATAAATGGCATCATCAATGAATATGACTTTTGACGCTACTATTGACCTTGATTCCTTGTTTACATTCAACTACAACTTTGATCGTCTAAAAGCTGTTATAGATATTTTGTTAGAAAATCAGAAAGCCCACAATCAAAAATTCATAGATATTCATGAAATAATTGAAGTAAAGAATAAAAAGATCGCAAAGTAAAATGAAACTTATCAATATTTACTTAAACATAGCTTAGAAAAGGAGGTTCAAACTTTAACTAATCAAGTTCGTACAATGAACACAACAATAATAAAAATTGAAAAGGAAAAGAAACAAATGGGTAAAAAGAACGAAATCAGTAAATTATCAGAAAACAATAATGAATACGGTGAGCGAGATAGTAATGAAATGATTAACGATAGAAGAATAGAAAATGAAACTGACACAATCAAAAATAAAACAGAAAGTTCAAATAAAATTCAGGAATTAAACATAGACAGTGTTATAGATAATAAGAAAAGTACCAAAGAAACAAATAGATTTAATTTTAATAAAAAGGATAGTAATAATCAAGATATTGTCAAAGACAATTTTAATTCCATTAAGGAACAAACTAAGGTAAATACTCAAGAAAAAGACAATCAAAATATGAATGATTTCAATCTTCAGAACACCTTGGTTTCTTTTGATATAAATAACAAAGAAGACAGAGAAAATTTATTTAACATAATAGTAATCTTTATTTTATTTAATAAAAATTCAGAAAAGACTTTTGTTCCTTGAATCTCAAATTAAGAATAGCTTAATTTTGAATGAAGACATGAATGAAGTCAAACGGATATTAGAGAATCATGAAGATTCAATTCAGTATAATAATGAAGCAATTACTAAAGGTATATAATCCATTATTTATTCTATTAGTTCAACAAAGAATTCGTCATCATGACATCGAAATAGAAGATATAACAAGCAAATTAAACGACCATCAGGATATTTCTGATCTCTTGAATAAAAACCTTTCAACAGAAGGTGGTGATAAAATGGACAACAAAAAATTGGAATTGATTATTGGACTTATTAAAACCATAGAAAATAAGGTAAACTCAAACACTACACAAAGCAAAAAATTAGAAGAGGAATTGAACAAAAATAAAACCGAGTTAATGATCTTGAAAACAGATTTTATTCAGACTAATAACAAACTTGATACGAGTAGAGAAAAAATAGAAGGACATTCAGGAGACATTAAAGAAATAAAAGAAAAACTCAACTCACATGAGGTTCTAATTAAAAATTTATCAGATGTGATTGAAACTTTTCACAAAGAGTCAGAAGATAAGTTCGAAAGGTATAATTATAATATCAAATCTTAGCATTAATATCTCATTAAAAATTCTTGAAAATATTCCACCCCCTGCAAAGGAAAGTAAAGAAAATCTCACAACTTTTCATAATGAATTAAATAATGTTGAATTAAAAGCTATTAAGGATTTGCAAAAGAGACTTGCAGATATGGAAAAGAATTATAAAATACTCATTAGTACAGTTAATTTAGATCCCATATACAAAGAAATATCAAAGATCAACGAGAGTATATCAACTAAGCTGGGACAACACGAATTGAATGAGATGCGAAACAACAACAGTAATTAATTTTTATTTAAACATTCTAGGCCAGCTATTACTTCAAATTAATTACATTAAGGATCTTATAACTCAGCTTCAAGACGATAAGAATTCAACCTCATTAGAAATAACAAGATTAAAAAAGAAAATAGATAATCTAAATTCAAATATTACTATGATGTCCAGAAGCCACATCGATGCAGAGCCTAATACCAGCATGTCCTATAAAGTTGTCCAGTTAGATAATAACAAGTATGTAGACATAGCGACATTCATTGAATTTAAGAATAATGTTTCGAAAGAGATAGAGGGAATTGAATTGACATTGGGTGAAATTAAAAAGTTAATAGAAGAAATTTTATTCCAACTAAAAGCAAAGATAAATGACATCGATTTGAAGAATCTTGAGGAGTATTTAATGACTAAAATGGAAGAACTCAAAACAGGATTAAACAGAAAATTTGCTGATAAACTCGAAACTTCCAAAAATTTCAAGTATTTAGATCAACAAATTAAACACATAATTGATGTCTACATAAAACGAATGGAAAAAGGAGACAATTGGCTCCTTGCAAAAAAACCACTTGAAGGCTTTTCATGTGCATCATGTGAATCCTATATAGGGGATCTCAAAGAAAATAACGTTTATATACCTTGGAATAAATATCCTATGAGAGATCCTAATGATAAACTATACAGAATGGGTAATGGATTCTCTAAAATGCTCCAATTAATTAATATTGAAAATAGCCCTAAAAGTTTCCAAACGTCTGCAGACTTTTTTGTAAAATCACAAGAGCAAATAGAAGCCGATCAGAAGAAGAAGAATATGCTTCCAAAATTGAAATTAAAGGTTAAGAAGAACCCTGGTAACATAAGTGCTGATGATATCGAAGAGGGAGAGGAGATGGAAATCAAGGAGGAGTTGGAAAATAATCAAGAACCTAAAATGTAAAAATTTATTTAATGTTCTTAGTGTGAAGATATATAAGAAAGTTAAAGGATAGATGATGATTTGTATTCAAATAATTTTACATATTTTTAATAATTCTTAACTGCAAACTTTAATGAATTAGTCTTTGAGGAAATTTAAATCTTCTTTTTATAATTCAAAATCAAACAAAATTAAAATAAATATTTTATAAAATATACTATTTTAAATTAAATTATTTTTATCAAATATTTCTAGTCTTTTATTATTTTAAATATTTAATATCTCTTAGAGACGAGTTTTGATAATCCCAATTCTTCCAACATTCTTTTAGTTTCGTCATCAATTTTAACATTCTCAATTTTGAATTCAGATTCTTTTGGAATAGATTCCATCTTTCTTTCTCTCTCTTCTTCTTGTAATTTGAGTGAGATTCCTCTGACTGGGCCAGTTTGAATTCTTCTCATTAATCTGGTAGCATAACCAGCGATTTTATTTCTGATTCTCTTGGTTGGGATAACAGCTACGTCGTCAAGGACTCTTTTGTTGTAGTGAAAATCAGTGGACATTCTAATAATCGTTAATTATAAAAATACTTTGAATAAAATTTTTCAATTGCTTGTCTTGCTGCTCTTTTTACGGTTTTTGTTCTGACTCTTCCCTAAATTGAAAAAGTTTTATAAAGATGTCTTACCATTTCTTTAGTTTAGATAAATGATATAAAACAAATTAATTTTTAATATAATTAAATAAATAATTAAATATACTAATTTAATTTGTTTTAATTTAGTGTTTTAAGTAATTTTAAACTAATAAATAAAATTTTTTTACATGGGATATGAATTATTAGGAGAGAATAATAAAAAGAAGCAAAGTTTTTGACCTCTTACTTATTAGGAATGTTGCTTAAATAAACTTTATATAAAATTTATTAAATTGTTATAAAATGTATATTAGTGATTTTAATTATTAAAAAAAATGAATTGCCTAAAATCCGGCTGTAACACAATCTGTAAAATGGCATCCAGCGATAAATCAATTAAAAGATATCAATTCCTTAAAACTAAACTAAGAAGCCTTTGGGGTGGTTTTTACAATGTAAGATATTTAAATGTTTTTCAAAGACCAAATAATGGATCAGTATACCAATACTCATATAATAAATGGATAAACCCCACATCTCCCTTGCTATTCCAAGAATCTAAATTCAGTGATTTATTCGAATATGCTTCTAAATCAAAATATTTATCTGCTTCTATGTTAGCTGTAGATATAACAGAAGTATCAAGCTCAATCGATACATACAAGGAAAATTATCCATTTACTGTAAATAAATTATAAAACTTTTAGTCTGCATACACCAAATTTAGCAAAATTGTTGATAAAAAAGATCACTACACCTACAATCTTAGCGGATATTTACTTGAAGAAGTTGAAAATTGTTTCAAATCCCTCGAAGAATATTGTCATGTGTATGAGGCTATAACATTGATGTCTTCTTTTGCAGAAGAAGTCAAATTGTATATTAGAAGATTAGGAATTCATAGCACTAAGCCAACCTTTAAAGCCACTATTTCTAATAATAAATATGACACCAAAGAACAACTTCATCAGGACCTAAAAGTTCTCTTAGAGAACTATAAGAAAATTTATAACGATCTAACAGACTATCCATTATGGCAACAAAAATTTGAGACAGATGTATCAAAATTATTTGCATTTTCCAATATAATCTTCGATGTCCCAGAAATTTATGAGTTGGTAGATCGTCAAAAAATATTTAAATAAACAAGCTGTGTTAAAACTATATAATGAATTTATAGAAACTATAATTTAGGAAAGAATATATACTAATAATAAACAAATATAAGGACTTAAAAATATTATTCTTTTTCTTATTTTGATTGAATGAATGTTTTAATAATAATGTTAATTAAAAGAATAAAATTATTTTATATTAATTAAAATTTGAAATATAATAAACCTTGCTTCTTATATGAAATTATCACTAAATTATAAAATTTAATAAAATACATTAGACTTTGATTTCTGTTTATGATTTTTATTTAAATAAATTCACGATTTATTTAAGACTGTTGGGGGAATTCAACAACTAAATCTCTGTTAGTAAGTCCTTTGTAACAAGCGGTGATGGCGTTAATTTTATATTCGATGTGCTCTCTATCGAAAGGATCAACAAAAACTTTGTAGAGTCTGCTTTTTCCTTTAGGATATCTGACTCTCTTTCCAACAATAGTGGCAGGGTATAGTAAGTCTTCTAAATAAGAATCATATACAGCGCTTAAAGTTTTATCTCTGGGAACTTTGTTTCCTCTGAATTTTCTAAATAATTTTCCGTTGATTTTCTTTCTGTATGGGACAATTACTACTGGGGTTGAGAAATGCTCTTCTAATTTTTTAACAATATCAGAATGAACATTATGTAAATTTTTAACTGAAGACTCGTTGACTTGAACTAAATAACATCTTTTATCTGATCCAATTGAAATTTCATTGGCATTTTCAATTTTTAAATTTTCTAAATCCTTTTTGATATTTTGATCATTTTCTTGAATTCTAGTCAATACAGTTGTCAAGTTTTTTGTGATTTCATTTACTGTTGCTCTGTTTTTGTTGCTAAGCTTGTCAGATTGCATTAACATTTCTTTAAATATAAAAATACATTGTTTAGATACTATATATTAATTAATTAAATTAAAAATTAATTAAAATTTATATAAAATTAAAATGAGAAAATAAGAAAAACAAAAATATAACTTTGTTATTATTAAAGTTGTAAAATAGATTGTAAATAAAATTATCGAATTCATGTAAATATTCCTCATTTCATCTGATTGAATCATTATGTTATATCTAATTGAGGTTGAATGATAGTCTATATAATTCTGCTTCTTTCTCCATCTCTTCTTCTGTTCTATCTTTACGTCCTGAATTTATTGTGATAGAAAATTTTGTTGATTTTTGCTAATAAATTTCTAATAATTACCTATTGCATCTAAATTTTTTAAATCTATCCTTTTTGTGATAGGTATGACGTGTATGTGACAATGATTAACTGTTTGTCCAGCATCTTCTCCATCTTGTATCGTAAGCTGAACAGAATCTGTCTATTTCAAAATAATTTTAATCACGACATTTACATTATATAATTTTTTTAGGTTATCCGCAATTTTCTTGGCAGAAACCCATAATTCAATTGCTTCTGTTTCAGAGAGATCCTTATATTTTTTTTCACATCTTGTGGGGCACACCAAAACATGTCCAGGCACAAATGGCCTAATTTTATTATATGATATAAATTTTGAAAATTTACCTTAAATTAACAAATGCGAAAACGTGTTTTCTATAATAAAATATTTGTGATTCTTTGATGTCGATATTTGAGAATTTTACTACGTTGGGAACATTTTTAATCATATTGAATTTTTATTTTATAAATTTTCTAAATTTTAGTTTCAAAAATAAAAGATAAGTAAATGGTTAATTAGTTAACTAAAATTATGGACTTTGAAATAGATTATGACATAGACAAAAAGAAGAACTTAAAAGAGGTAAAATTATTCTTGTCTATTGCACCTGAGAGAGATGTTTGTGAAATGAACGTCTGTAAGGAAGAAAATGGAAATTCAAATATTAATGAAAAAATTAAATCTCCTCATCTGTTTTATCCTATTTCAAATTTATCTACTAACAAGACCAAATTCCTCGTAGAAAATAAAGATAACTTTTTGAATTTTTACAAGCAAAACAAAAAAGTCTTTAGCGAGATCCTATCTAATACTTTCATCTTAATAGCCACTGACGAAAATCTTACAAGTTATAATAAATCTATAGCTAATTACGTTCAGATTTTTTATGGCGACTCAACGGATAATAACGAGTCACAAACCGGAGAATCAAGCGAAGAATTTAAGGAGGAAATAAATACTCGACTATTAATAACAAATTTTACTCTTATAAAAAAGTTGAATTATGACAATTTAGAACATCTGAAGGTTTATTTAGTCCCTAAAAAATTTGATAAAGAAGTGCACAGACTCTTTCAAAATCTCGAATATGTCTTTGGATTCATACATGATAAATCCTTAAAACAAGAATATTTTCAAGACATTGTAAAAAAATTCATGCTCAAAAAATTACATATCAACGAAAGATTTTTGAGAATTAGAAATGAATTTCTAAAAACTATAAATAAAAAGAACCTCGGTGATAGTTTTAAGGATCCAATTACAAAAGAATGTGTATTTCCAGTTCTAAACATTATGGTCTTAGATTTTTGTAAGGAAGAAAAATACGAAAATGAATTTAACGACGAATACCAGGTTAATAAGATTGATTTAAAGAATTATGATGGCAGTTTCATTAACAAATTGCAAAAAAGACTGTTTGGTTCTGATGTGACGTTTGTAACATATCTAGACTCTGACGAAATTCTTCCGTTCTTTAATGAAAACACTTCAGAACTTCCGATCGAACTGAATAAATTTTTTGTAGACAAAGAGATTTCTATTAACTTCGGAAAAATAGAAAAAATAGAAGAAATGGGCTGTGGGTTTTACAATTTTATGAAATCATGTTCGGGTTCATTAATTTACACCACTAATTTCATTCCTCTTGGTATCCTTACTTTTAAGCAGAATAATCTATCTGCGATAGAAGATTTAATCCCTTCAAAAAAATTATGGAATAACTCAAATAGCTTTTTACCTTTTTCTAATAAAGCATTTTTGTTGGTTTTTAAAAAATTTCTAAATATTAATAGTAATTTCGTTAGTTTTACTAGAGATAGACTTTTCGCAATAGAGCCAGCATCTCAAATAGACAAAAATATTTTTGTGAACAATTATCTCTGGAATTCGGAAATGTTAAATACCCAATCAGTTAGCCCTAAAATAGCCCCTATGTATTTCAATCAATCAAAAATTAATGAGGATGAACGTAGGAGGGAAAAATATTACCCTGAAAAAAGGAACGATTCAATTTTAAAGAGTACAGATGTCATAATGCTGATTGATCCTAAAAATACTAAATTTATTAAATCAAAGAAATTTCTTTTAGAGAAGTTGAAAAACAAAAAATGCCATTTTTCTCCTTTTAATAAAATCTTCGAAGAGAGAGCTAAATATTTGGCTTCCTACATAGATGAAAAAATAGAGAAACTTTTCAAATAAACTATATAAAATAAAATAATAATCTTTACTAATTTTTCTGTATTTATAAATTATTTTAGTTGCAACTTTGTAAATTATTTAAAAATTATTTACTTATTTCATATTTGATTTCTGCTATATTAATTTTATTAAAAAATATATAATAATTTTAATGAAGTTGCTTAAGATAGCTTTAATAATTGGATTGCTAATATTCGTAACATGCCCGGACAACAAAAAAAACACTAAAAACAATAAAATAAATCCAACTAAATCTCTATTGGGAGCCAAAGAGAAAACTGAAACAACAAAAACAATGGAGAGTAACATCTCAAAACTGTTTAAAGTCGATGATATTCAAGAAGGAGAATGTAAGGGTCTTGATCTTGAAGACTCAGAATCTCTCTCTAGTAAAAATGGTAAGCCCGGTGCTGAATATCGCGGAAATATACCTCAAGCTAAGGAAAACCCTTGGAAAAATTATGGAAGAGGAGAAGCAGCATACTTCTTCGATCACTTAAATTTCCTATTGCAAACGAAACTCGTAGAAAAGTTTAAAAAGATATATGAAAAATGCTCCAAAATTCCTTATGTAGTTAAGTTCGATCCTTATAGTCTCGAAATTCTAAGGCAAGAGCTTGTTCAAGGAAGAGATTTTAGTCAAGGATTGGCTCCCTACATTAAAAATTTCAATAAAGATGCTTATGAAAAGGGTTTAAGCGTAGGACAAGTCGCTGACTGTATTCATCAAAACAAATGGAATTTTGAGGTTGTTGTAGGCTTTGCAAAGAAATCTTTTGACAAATTCGATTTTAATGGTGATGGAAGATTAGACATGTGGGAATTCATTCTAATGTCTATTATGCATAATAAGCCGATTTACGGTAGAAAAGATTGTGTAGTTGACGCCTGCTACGATGACATTTTTGATGAAATAATAGATCCTATGTTCCACTTTTTTGATTGTGATAGGTCTGGATCTATTAGCGCAGAAGAAATTTGGAAAGGTTTGAAATTGCTTAAAAAACCAGACGCCAAATTTTCCTTATTTAATTGCAAATTAAAACTTGATATGGAAAAAGATTATAGAACTATTTCAGTCAATGACTTTATTCTATTGAATTCAGAAAAAATCGAAGGTTTTGTAGATATAGATGAATTCAGAGCTGGTATTCTCTTAGGATATTGGAACAGACAAGTTGCTCCATGGGAAATCGATTCAGGTTTCAAATACGTAAAAACAGCTGATCGTTGGGATAATGACGGAGCAGAAGATAAAATGTGCGGAAAAATTAAAGTATTCTTACCTGAAAATTGGAAAAAGAGAAAGGAAGACTCTAAAAAGAATGCCAAAAAATAAAAAAGAATAATATCATTAAAAATATAAAAAATAATAGATCATGATATATATGTTTTAAATTGTATTTAAAATATTCTATAATAAAATATATTTATAAGTTTCTAAATAATAAAAATAAAAATAATTAATATTAATTCTTAGCTATTTAGATATTTAAAGAAAAACAAAATTTTTCTGTTTAAAGTAAATATGATTATTATGCAAACCTTGAAAAAGATTGTACCATTTTATTAATTCATACGAATATATAAAAATTTTATTAAAATAAGTAATAAAATCAATAATGACCATTAAAAAATTTTACTTTTAATTATATATGTCATAATGTGAATATTTATAAAATGATGAATACCTACAGACCTGTTCCTATAAAATTATGAGGAACCATGCTAATACTGATTTACAAATTCCTATTAATTATAATTTAATTTATATTAAATAAATATATTCGATTATTTAAAGTTTAATTTTCTTAATTTTTATATTATGCTTTATATCCTCTGGACTTTCTCTTTCCTCTTGCTTTTTCAAATTTTCTTCCCTTAGATCTGACATAAGGTTTAGCACTTGATCCAGGAACTCCAGGAGCTCTTCCGAAGTGTTTTAAAGCTTCTCTGCTACGAGGTCCTCTTACAAGAACGACATTTTCTCCCTTAGGTCTGTTAACAGCTAATTGATCGAAAGTTGTGCAAAGTCCTCCAGCTTGAGTAATTTTAGCTCTTGCTTTTTCAGTAAATTTCAAGGCACATACTCTTAATCTTGGAACTTCCAATAATCTAATATCGTCAGTAACAGTTCCTACAACTGCGAATAAAGGTTCAGCTCCTCTAAAAATAATTATAGATTAAATTACTTTGTTTCTAATTCACTATAATTCTTTTTTGATGCGAATTTAGTCAATTTTGAAAGAGAAACTGGGGCTCTGTGAATTCTTGAGTTCATCAATCTTTTCAAAACCAATTTATTAAAAGCAGAATCGGTTCTTCTAGCTAAAAATCTGTATAATTTGACGGCTAATCTGTAGTACAAGTTAGGAGATTGTAATTTCCTGTGATGATTGTTTCTTGATCTTCCTCCAGCGATTAAATCTATACCCTAAGAGATTAAATATCTTCATACCATTTCTTCAAATAATTAATATATTTAATTTTATAGATAGGAAATTTAATAAATTAATATTTTTAAATTTAATTATTTAAATATTCATTTAATAATTGAAATGCTTTTACTTAATTTATATTCTTATACTCTTCTCGGGTTAGTTCAATTCTTCTTTTGTAATCTGCTGTTGACATGTTCTTAATTTCGTTTGATTTGATTTTTGTGAAAAATGGAGATGATGATGTGGGTTCGTATACTTCATAATTTTTCTCTTAAAATTAAAAATCAATAAATTATCTTACCCATTGCTATTTTTAAATCTGATGCTGTTAAAAATTCAGATTTTTTGTGTTTGGCAATTTTACATCCTGCATCAAGTATATTTTCTATAAAGTTTTCAGACATTTCGACTAGTAGCTTAGTAAAATTTAAAAAGTTTAATTTACCCTCTCAACATTATGATCAAATGATTCAGTACTCGTTATTTCGTTACATATTTCGGATAACGAATTTGGTTTAAGAATGCTTGAATTGTAAAACTCCTTAGAGTGATGTGTTGATCCACTTTCTTTTCCCTTTAAGATAGAACTATTTTCGACGTGCATTTT
>Ga0169931_10012515_pt1 | contig 11746 bp, 10 predicted proteins | sample Kivu_15m_20L_FD_129675 | JGI IMG/M metagenome (GOLD analysis project Ga0169931, IMG submission 129675) | Freshwater microbial communities from Lake Kivu, Western Province, Rwanda to study Microbial Dark Matter (Phase II) - Kivu_15m_20L... | ecosystem: Environmental > Aquatic > Freshwater > Lake... | reverse complement strand
AGTGTCTCAATCTCAAGCATCCGAATCTGGTCTCGTTACACGACATTCGCTTCGATGAATCGGGGCAAGCATGGATCGTGATGGAATATGTGGCAGGGGAGAGTATGCGCGCGGTGCTGGATGAAGCTCCGCGAGGCATTCCTCCTCATGAAGTACTCCGCTGGTTTGCGGGCCTTGCGGCGGGGGTCGCCCACTTACACCACGCAGGAATCGTTCATCGAGACTTGAAGCCTGGCAATATTTTCGATGATCGAGGGACGATTAAAATCGGCGATTATGGGCTGAGCAAGTATATTTCGGCTTCCCGTCGCGGAGGGCACACCGAGAGCATTGGGACGCTCCATTACATGGCCCCGGAAGTGGGACGCGGGAGTTATGGCCGAGAGATCGATATCTATGCGATGGGGGTGATCCTCTACGAACTGCTCACGGGGCGGCTTCCCTTCGACGGGGAGAGTACGCAAGAAATCATCATGAAACATCTGACTGCCAATCCCGATTTGACGGGCATCGCAGACCCGTACCGGATGGTGATATGGCAGGCATTGCAGAAAAACCCCAGCTCGCGTCAGCAGTCCGTGGCAGAGATGATTGCTCCCCTCGGGATCGAGCTGGACTCCCAAGGCATGCCCCGGATTGTCGACCTCTCTACCCTGCATCCACGCGGGCATGGTGCAGCCGCTACTTCGCCAGCAGCGGCGCGATGGCCGCACGATTATTCGTTTCCACGCTCCGAGGGCTTCCGCACCGCAGCGGGTTCAGCTCAGTTCGGTGGCTCGCCACCGGCCAGCTCCGACGTTCGCTTCGGTCCGGTCCGGCATCATGGTTCAGCCGTTGCAGTTGGGAATCCCTCACCTTTCCCCGTGACCCCTCCACCGTACAGTGTCTCGATTCCTTTTGCACCGGCGGGAGTTCCGAATTCGCAACCGCGCGAGCCGCTTGCAAGTGCCGTAGCCATGGGCTTTGAGAAAGTGCGTCAGTGGTGGCAGAGGAATGAAGTCCCCGGGCTTCGCTGGCTGCTCCTTGGAGTATTCAGCGTGCTGGTCCTGGCGAATCTCTACTGGCTCTTTCCAACATTGATGGTCTTGGCTCTGCTTTACCCGGTTTATCTCTTTTTCTATTTTGCCTTTGGGGCCGCCGGGAGTGCTCCAGCGCATGGTGGGGTTCCGCCTATGGGAATCCTTCAATCTCCGCTGCCGCGTCTGCTGACTAGCGCCGAGTGGCGCGCTCGAAAGCGAGCGGAATATGGAACCAAGCCGTTGTCAATGCAGTTGGCCGAGGTGGGTCAGGCGACGGTTACTGGCGGACTAAGCAGCCTAGTCGTGGCCGTGGGACTCGGGGTTTTTGCACTCCGGGGCGAGTCATGGACCTACGCGGCCACAGCCCCTTATGTTTGGTCAGCAGTCGTCGCCATGCTGGCGACGGGAATCGTCCTCACCCTGGGGAAAAGATGGGAAAAGCACGATCAAGCGACACTTGGTCGACGATTGGCAATGCTTCCCGTTGGGGCGGGTGTGGGAGCCGTGGCGTACTGGTTGGCTCAGTTTCTTTTCTTACCGCTCGATCAAGAGATCCCTCGCGATAGGCTGGTGTCGTTACTTCCCGAAGGCTTATTTGCTGCGAAAGTCCCGCACGGTTTGGCCCTCATGATGGCTCATTTTGCCTGCCTCTTCGCCGGGCTTCGGTGGTGGCGGATCGTTGATCCGCTGCGGCGATCGAGGTTGAGTCTCTGGAGTGTAGCGGTTGCGGTCGTCGCCCAGTGGGCGCTCCACCTCGTCCTCCCGGTGCCGCAGCCGATGGGGATGATGACGGCGGGGGTGATGGCGCTGGCGATGCAGTGGGCAGCACCCTGGGACAATCCGCGTCAGAAGTTGCGAGTTCACAACCGAGGTCTGCAGTTGGGGTCGGTGATGCTCGCGTGCCTCGTGGTGCCGGCAACCGCGACGGTACCGGCGATGGGCCAAGACAAGGAACCCGCGACGTTGTCAGTGCCGCCGATGGACGAGACGATCTACCCCGAGACGCGACCGTCCTGGCTGGAAGATCTTCCAGAGCTGGACGGTGAAATCGCGGTTTGGCCAGTGAAGTCGCGGCTGTTCCCGTCGCAGCGCGAAGCGCGAGAAAATCTCGAGGCGCAGGTTGATGGCGCCGTGCTCGCGTATGCCGAACATGTGCTCGGAGAGTCCCTCGCTGCTCCCTTGGCTCTCGAGAAAATCGGTGAAGTATGGCAAGTCGATCTCGACGAGATCGCCGCGAAGGATCGATATCAGGGAACGGCGCAGGTGGGTGGAGAAGTGCGGCATGAGGAGGCGGTGATGCTTCGTTTCGATAGCCTCTACCGCGATCAATTGCAAAAAGCGTGGCGCGAAAATGTGCTTCGCGATCGAATGATCTCGCTGGGGATTGTTGTCGGTGGAGGCCTTTCGACGCTGCTGGCGGCAACTGGCCTGGTCCAGCGCCGCAACCGCCAACAAACCATTCGGTCATCATGACGCACACTCCTAACACCGAGGCGTTCCTGGTCGAGCGTATTCAGGAGGGGGATGCAAGAGCATGGGAAGACTTGATTGCGCGATATGAAGGACGGTTGCTGGCGTTTGCTGAAAGCCGAACGGGTCAGCGTGCTGCCAGCGAAGACATCGTCCAGGAGACATTTATCGGTTTTCTTACCAGTCTTCCGAATTACGACCGCACGCGGTCCCTGGAAAGCTATCTCTTTTCGATCTGCGCTTATAAGCTGACCGACCATTTGCGGCGTGAGGGGCGTCGACCTGCGCTGCAATACCCGTCAGGTAGAGACGATCACAGTTCCTTTGATGTGCGTGGCCCGGGACGCGGGGCAAGCTCGATCGTGCGGAGTCAGGAGCGACGAGTGCTCGAAGAAAAAGCTTTGTGCGACGCAATCGCCGAGCAGATTCAGCGAGTACGCCAGGGGGCGGATTGGACGAAACTGCGTTGTCTCGAACTGCTCTTCGTCGTTGGTCAGAGCAACAAGAATATCGCGCAGGAACTTGGATTGAGCGAGCAGCAAGTGGCGAATTATAAGAGCGACTTTCAGCTCCGCTTGAAAGCCATTCTTCGTCGCCTCGATTTGGATGAGGAACTTTTTCCTGATCTCCATGAGCAGCCCGAGTGAACGGACGAAAAAAACCCTGCCGGGAATTTCCCTGCAGGGTTCATAAAGTTTGTCCGTTTTGCGGGGCCACACCGGGGACAGCGAGACTGCTTTCGCCCCCTGCGTCAGGCGTATCGCAGATGCGGGAAATGGTTACCAGTCCCGACCACCACCCCCAGAATACCGGTCTCCTCCGCCGCCTCCACCACCACCACCGCCGCGATAGCCTCCTCCACCGCCGCGTGGTCCACCACCACCACCGCCGCCGCCAGCCGTCTTTGGTCGTGCTTCGTTGACCGCAATCGTACGGCCATCGAGCTGCGTCCCGTTGAGCTGCTCGACTGCTTCTCTTGCCTCCGCATCATTCTTCATCGTCACGAATGCAAAACCGCGGGGTCGCCCGGTTTCTCGATCCATGATGACCGCGACCTCTTCGACCTGACCAAACTGCCCGAAAGCATCCCTTAAAGTCTGTTCGTTTGTCGCGTAGGCAATGTTTCCGACATACAACTTCATAACTCACTCCAAACAAGCCAAACGCTCACTGATCGACGTCCCCACGCGGGATCACCGCTCCGCAGCGGTTCGCTTGCGCACCGCAAAAACCGCGGACAAGTATAACGATTCCGCGAATCGTCAAGCACAAAAAATGAGAATTCGGGATCATTTTTCAGAATTCTCTCGCCGCGAATATCCCCCACTTTGCAGCCAAAAAAGCAGGAGGCCGCCGCAGATGGTGCTTCCACCTTCGGTCAGCGTCCACCAAAGCGGCAGCTTCGAAATTGCGTCAACGACCAGTTGCAAGACCCCGAAAATCACTGTTCCCACAGCAATCTTGCGAACCAGCGAAACATAGGTTTCCAGATCGGCCGAAACCACCAGGAGCGTCACCCCGACGAATCCGTACAGCAATGACAAATTCCGAGCCAGGTAGAAGGTCAGCCGATGAGCTGGAAAATCATTGATCCCAAGCTCTTCAGCGATCTCGATCATCCATTTTTCAGGCATCAGAGCCGCTGCAAAAGCCAGTAGCGAAACACCACCGATCAGGCGGAGAAAAAGAACAATGAAGAACTTTTGCCGGGCGCTCCACCCGATCACCGATCGATCCCTATTTTCTTCCATAGGCACCTCCTCCTCGCGAGTCTGAAACTTACCGATATTCAGCCGCTACCGCGTTTACGAGCTGCATGAGAGCATCGCACAGCCCGGGCGATCGCGCGCCCAATCCGGCCGTTTGGCTGACCATGTTTCATTCGTTTCTTGTTCGTCGTACGGACGGCGGAGGACCTCCAGCAAGGATTGGATCATCTCAAAATCTCCCGTCGTTGCCCGATCGATCGCAAGTTGGGCAAGATAATTGCGGAGCAGGTACTTTGGATTGACGCGATTCATTTCGAGAGTTCGCTGCGATTCAGGAAGACCGTCGCTGGCGAGTCGTTGCTGATAGCTGCGGAGCCACTGTCCAATTCGCAAACGCAACTCGCTCTGCACCGCGGAAGGTTCGTAGCAGGCCCCTTCAAGAACCGAGAGTCCGGGATGGCTGGCAAGTTGATCGACGGGCAAATCCGATCCTCCTGATGGCGTGATCTTGGCAAGGCGTCGGAAAAAGATCGGGACATCGAGCCGCGCATCGGCCAGCAGGTCCCAGAGTTCTTCAACCAGTTTTTGTCCAGCGGGCGTTTTCAGGGATGCCAATCCCAGTTTCCGTGCGAGGAGGTCATCCCACTGGGCGTGAAATGTCTGGGCGTAGAGATCGATACCCTCCTGCAGACCGCTCCGGTCCTGGCAAACAAGCAATAGTGCTTCCGCCAAACGAACGAGATTCCACATGCCGATTTCGGGCTGATTCCCATAGCAATAACGTCGGCCCTCCGCATCGGTGGTGTTGGGAGTCCATGCCGGATCATATTCTTCGATCCAGCCATAGGGACCATAATCGATCGTCAGGCCAAGGATCGACATGTTATCGGTGTTCATCACCCCATGGACAAAGCCGACTCCCATCCAGCGGACGATCAGCTCCGCAGTGCGGCGGCAGATTTGTTGAAACCAGCGAACGATGATCCTATCTTCGATAATTCCATCCGTAGAATTCCCGTTTGAAAGGGGATTGTTCGCCGCGGCAAACAATTGCGGATCATCGGTCAAGATTGCATAGGCGATCAGGCGACGAAGGGTCTCCTCGTCTTTTCGTGCAGCAAAAATTTCAAAGTTACCGAATCGCAGAAATGACGGTGCAGCGCGGCAGACGATGGCTCCGCTTTCAAGTTGCGGGTGGCCGTCGTAGAACATATCGCGGAGGACGTTCTGGCCCGTGACCACAAGGCTCAGCGCCCTGGTGGTCGGAATTCCTAGGTGCTCCATCGCTTCGCTGCAGAGAAACTCGCGGAGACTGCTGCGGAGGACTGCAAGTCCATCGGCCGAACGGGAGTAAGGGGTCGGCCCAGCACCTTTGAGCTGCAATACCCAGCGGACTCCGCGACGATTGATGACCTCAGCGAGGTTGATCGCGCGGCCATCCCCCAACTGCCCTGCCCACGTTCCAAACTGATGGCCCCCGTAGCACATCGCAAAGGGCTGCATTCCAGGCAACAACCGATTGCCGGAGAAAACCTCTGCAAAGAACCCGTCGACCGCGGCTTCGTCGAGGTCGAGCTCGGCGAGCATCTCCCGCGAATAGCCGATCACACGAGGGGCAGGAACTGGGGTCGGCGGGGCCCACGAGTAGCATGCCTTGTGGACTTGGCGACGAAAGTTCCTTGTTTCAGGATCGCCGGGAAGGAGACGCACAAATCGGTTATCGAAGCGGAGTCGCTCGAGCGGAGATGCAATCATATTTGTTCGTGTACCGGAGCGCTCTGTCGTAGCCGTTCAAGACGCGATGCCAGAGTCTGTTCGTATCCGCGTTCGACTGGCTGGTAATACTGCGGCGCGGCACCCCAGTGCTCGGTAGCGGGGAAATAATTTTGGAGGACATAACCGTCGGGGTGATCATGCGGATAGAGATAATCTTGACCATTTCCGAGCACGCTGGCAGCGGCATAATGCGAATCGCGGAGATGGAGTGGTACCGGGAGTAGCGGCCTTTGCCGGACATCCTCCCGCGCTGCCGCAATCGCGGTGGTCGACGCATTGCTCTTTGGGGCCAGTGCCAGATAGGCAACGGTCTGCGAGAGTGCGAGTTGGCATTCGGGAAGCCCGACAAACTCACACGCCTGCATCGTTGCCACGGCTAAGGAAAGAGCCTGCGGATCAGCATTCCCGATATCCTCACTGGCAAGAATGACGAGGCGACGGCAGAGGAAGCGAATGTCCTCGCCCCCTTCCAGCATTCGCGCCAGCCAATACAAACCAGCATCAACATCACTACCGCGAATACTCTTGATCAGAGCACTGGCTAAATCATAGTGATCGTCCCCAGCGCCATCGTAACCAATTTGTTTTTGGGAAGTCGACTGACGAACGGCTGCGAGGTTCAGCTGGATCGGAGCGGGACCCGCGCTGAGAATGGCGATTTCAAGGATTGTCAACGCCCGCCGCGCGTCGCCAGCAGATTGCTGGGCAATCCACTGGAGGGCTTCCTCCTGGACCGTCGCGTGAAGAGACCCCAGGCCGCGTTCGGTGTCCTCCAGTGCAGCGCGGAGTAGTGCGACCATCTCTGTTGCTGCCAGTGGTTGCAATTGAAACAACTGGCTGCGGCTCAGCAGCGCTGCATTAATGGAAAAAAAAGGATTGCTTGTCGTCGCCCCGATCAACGAGACAATTCCACTTTCCACGTCGGGGAGGAGCGCATCTTGCTGGCTTCGATTGAAACGATGGATTTCATCGATGAACAGAATCGGTCGTTGCCCTCCGGACGCCACTTCATTACGTCCCCAGGCAAGAACCTCGCGCAGCTCCTTCACTCCACTGGTAACGGCATTAAGCGAACGGATCGCGCTTCGCGTTTCGCGAGCAATGAGATGTGCGAGCGTTGTCTTCCCTGTCCCCGGGGGACCGAACAAGAGAATCGATCCCAGTTGCCGCGATGCGATCAAGCGGCGGAGGAGCTCCCCTTGGCTGAGTAAATGCGTCTGACCGATAAACTCCCCGAGCTGCCGTGGCCGCATCCGCGCCGCTAGCGGCTGACAGGCACGCAGATTCTCCTCCTCACTGCTGGCAAAGAGACTAGTCAAGATGGGTTTTCCGGGTGATCGGGGAATGGACATGCGTCAAAGGGAACGCATCCCAACGAGAGGGATCAGGTCCTTTTCAGTATTTTCAGCGAGCCTCCCCTCCGCCTCAAGGGATGCCAGGAGGTATATTTTTTATGGAGCAGCTCGCGCCGCCGAGCCTGCCGTCGGGTTTTGACCCAATCTGACCTTTTCTGATCCCTGCCTTCCTGCCTCCCCTGTAGGTCCCCTTCCATGCGCGCGTTCGAAGCGACACAGATTTTCTTTGATCAGGCTGCTGACAAACTCGATTTGTCCCCAGCCCTTCGCGAAATGCTGATGATGGCCAAACGCGAAGTCCAGGTTCAAGTGTCGATCGAGCGGGATAATGGTCAGCTGTGTAACTTCATCGGGTTTCGCGTTCAGCATGATAACAGCCGAGGTCCGATGAAGGGGGGGCTCCGCTATCACCCCGAAGTCGATTTAGATGAAGTCCGGGCACTGGCCAGTTTGATGACTTGGAAAACAGCGGTCGTCGATTTGCCTTATGGGGGTGCGAAAGGAGGGATTGGGGTCGATCCAAACCAGTTGAGCATGAAGGAGAAGGAGCGGCTAACACGGGCCTTTGTCGATCAATTGCATGACATTATCGGACCCGATACCGACATCCCGGCACCCGACATGGGGACCGACCATCGAGTCATGGCTTGGTTTCGTAATCAATGGGAAAAGTATCATGGATTCAATCCTGCCGTGATCACCGGAAAACCGGTGGAAGAGTATGGTGCCAAGGGCCGTGAGGAGGCGACTGGGCGAGGCGTCGGACTGCTGACAGTCAAGCTCTGCAAGCGGTTGGGACGGAAGCCGGAGAATACGCGTGTAGCGATTCAAGGATTTGGGAATGTCGGCTCGCATGCAGCCAAATATTTGCATGAGTCGCAGTTTCCGATTGTGGCCATCAGCGATGTTTCCGGGACCTACTATGATTCCCGGGGACTGAATATCGCCGACATGTTTCGCCATAAACTGCAGCACCCCTTCGGTTTGCTTGAAGGATATACCGGATGTGAACTGCGCCCGGCGGCGGACCTGCTCGAGCTCGAGGATGCCGACGTCCTCCTCCCGGCAGCCTTGGGAGGAGTCATCCGAAAGGAAAATGCCGATCGGATCAAAGCGTCGATCATCATTGAAGGGGCCAATGGGCCCGTTTGGCCTGACGCCGATGAAGCGCTCGATCGGCGAGGTGTGGTCGTTTTGCCGGACATTCTTGCCAATGCAGGCGGGGTGACGGTGAGCTACTTCGAATGGGTGCAAAATCGCCAGCATTATCGCTGGAGTCTCGATCGCGTCCGACAAGAACTCGATCGGACGATGAATGACGCCTTTGAAAATGTCTGGCAAACAGCGCAGCAGCATTCGGTCTCGCTCCGCACAGCCGCCTTCATGATTGCGATTACCCGCGTCCGCCGCGCGACGGAGCTCGCTGGCTCGAGGTAATTGATCGATCCGAGCCTTGCTGCTGTGGCGTTGTTTTCTGGAATGAACCTCAGTGCTTTGAGAGACTTAAGCCGAATTCATGGTCAATACACTTTTCCTCCCCGAGCTGCGCGAGATGTTGGCGGAGGACAATCGGTCTGGACTGCGGGAGTTTTGCGAAGCTTTAAACCCGGGACGGACTGCCGAATACATGGAGGGGCTGACGCCCACCGAAGCTTGGGGCGTTCTCCGCCAGACCGACAAAGTCCGCCGAGCTGAGATTTTCAGTTTCTTTGATCCGCTTCGCCAGGTCGAGATTCTCCGCGCCGAGCCCGCCGCGGAACTTGCTTCGCTGCTGGTCGAATTGGCCGCCGACGATCGCGTCGACCTCCTGCAAGAGCTCGACGAATCGCGGGTGGCGGAAATCCTACCACTGCTCCCGACCGCCGACCGCCGCGACATCATGCGTCTAATTGCGTTTCCGCAAGGGACCGCCGGCGCGCTGATGACCAGCGAAGTTGCCAAACTGAGCGAACGTCTAACGATTCGAGAAGCGCTCGAGGCCCTGAGCAAGCAGGCCGAAAACCTTGAAACAATTTATTATCTCTACGTCGTGGACGACGATAATGTGCTCCGCGGTGTCGTCTCCGGTCGGCAACTGATCTCTTCTCTTGCCAAGCCTGAGCGACGAGTCTCGGACCTTATGGAAACCGATGTGGTGACGGTGAATGTCAATGAGCACCAGGAGCAGGTGGCGGAAAAAGTCGAACGCTATGACCTGCTAGCGATTCCCGTCGTCGATGGTGGCCGGCACCTTTTGGGAATCATTACCCACGATGATGTGATCGATGTCGTCCGCGAGGAATTGATTGAAGATGCACAGCGAATTGCCGGGATCAATCCACTCGATGAAAGTTATCTCCACATCAATCTCCTCTCGCTCGCCGGAAAGCGTGGTCCGTGGCTGACGATCCTCTTCTTTGCCGCTCTTCTGACGACCTTCGCGCTCAAACGGTTTGAAGAGGATCTGCGGCTCTACGAATGGCTGGTCCTCTTCATTCCGCTAATCATAAGCAGTGGTGGTAATTCGGGTTCCCAGGCCGCGACGCTCGTGATCACAGCCCTCAACAGTGGTGAACTTCGGCTGACCGACTGGCTCGCCGTGATGCTCCGCGAACTCTGGATGGGACTCTTGCTCGGTTCCGGCTTGGCCGCTTTAGGATTTATCTTTGCGCTCTTTCTGGCGCCGAGCTGGACTGCGGCGAGTGTCCTCCCAATCACTCTGATCGGGGTCGTCGTTGTCGGTTGTCTCTCCGGTTCGATTCTTCCACTGCTTTTCAAACGCGCGGGGCTCGATCCCGCCTTGATGAGCACCCCGTTTGTGACCGGGATTATCGATATTCTTGGAATCGTGATTTATTTCACAGTGGCACGATTAATCTTTATGGGTTAACGCCGAAAAGATCGCGTTTCTCGCGGGCGTTCTAACCCGCTGGCGATTCGCGGCTGGCCAAACGCGATCCAATCGTGCGGCAGACCAAATCCCAAGCTTCAATTTCCCTCGCCCCTCCCGTCTTTTCGATCCAAGGCTCAAGCCATGCAAGTTGCTGGTGGATGTAAGGGGGATCCAGAAGATGCGTCCGCGTCGCGAGGATCGCCGCTTCAATCACCGCGTGCTTAGCGCGATTAAATCCAAAAAAAGGACGGCGTATCTCTTGCTCGATCAATCGACACTCGGCCGTTGCCCGCAGCGGATCATCGATCCACTCGGTCACCTCGACGCGAAAAAAATGACAGGCCGATGGGAGGATATACCAGCCTCCATCACGAACTTCAAAAACTTCCGCCGCCGCATTTGGATTGCACACGGTGTGGGCGAAGAGAAGGACATCATCGGTCACATGGATCGTCGCACGACGCGTTGCATGTAAGTTATCGTGTGTTCGTGATGGTCGGAAGGGACGGAGCATCAATTCGCGGCACTGCGGGTCGACCAAGCAACCGAGCGGGGCGAGGTTCACATGCCCTTCCAGGTCGCTGGTCGTGACGAGCGATTCCAGTATCATCCTAGCCATCTATTTTTGCCGGGCCTGGGGCACTCTCCATAGAAACGGGCAGCGAGGCGAACGAGAGGAAATTGCGAAGCATCTCCAGACCGTACTCGCTGAGAATCGACTCGGGGTGGAACTGAACACCAGCAGTCCGGTGGGTGCGATGCTGGACTGCCATGATCGTCCCCTCCAAGGTACGTGCTGTGACCTCAAGCTCCTCTGGAAGAGAGTCGCAGGCGATGACCAAGGAGTGGTACCTGCCGACTTTCAAAGGTGAGGGGAGGTCGCGGAAAATACCGATTCCCTGATGCACAATTGGACTACATCGCCCATGCACGGGCCGCTCCCGCACGATGCGACCACCAAACGCCTGCCCAATCGTTTGATGCCCCAGGCACACACCAAGGATCGGGATTCTCCCAGAGAATGTCTTGACGACGTCGAGCGAAATGCCTGCTTCGTCAGGACCCTTGGGACCTGGAGAGAGTATCACTGCCGCCGGCGCCATCCGATCGATTTCCAAAAGGCTCGTTTGGTCGCTGCGAAGGACGATCGTTTCGCACCCGAGGAGGCGGAAATACCGCGCTAGATTGTGCACGAAGGAGTCGTAATTATCGATCACCAGCAGCGGTTGCATGGGGGCGGCTCATTCGATGGAAGCAATGCAAGTCCTTCTTTCTCAGATCGGAAGGGCCCGCAGGAGACCTTCCGCTTTGTGCCATGTTTCTCGTTCCTCGGCAACAGGGTCACTCGCGGCAGTAATTCCTCCACCGACGGGGATCTGCCAGTATCCTTGGGTATGCGTGAGCGTACGAATGAGAATATTCAGCCCCATCGATCCGCCACATCCAAGATAACCCATCGAACCGCAGTAGGGGCCTCGGGGAACTTGTTCGAGCATCGCGATCTTGTGCATCGCTTCGACCTTCGGTGCCCCGGTGACACTTCCT
>Ga0169931_10012514_pt1 | contig 11747 bp, 12 predicted proteins | sample Kivu_15m_20L_FD_129675 | JGI IMG/M metagenome (GOLD analysis project Ga0169931, IMG submission 129675) | Freshwater microbial communities from Lake Kivu, Western Province, Rwanda to study Microbial Dark Matter (Phase II) - Kivu_15m_20L... | ecosystem: Environmental > Aquatic > Freshwater > Lake... | reverse complement strand
CCAGCAGCTCCCGGGTGGCTTCAGGGGTGGCTGCGCGCATGAGGCTGTGGCGCAGCTCAGCGGCCCCGGTGAAACCCTGGCAGGTCCAGCCGAGATGCTTGCGGGCGATCAGCAGACCCTTCGGCCCGTAGGCCTCCAGCAGCAGCTCCAGCTGCTCGCTCGCCAGCTCCAGGCGCTCGGCGGGCCCCGGAACGGGCGGGAGCGGCCGGCCGCTGAGGGCAGCGTCGATGCGGCCCACCTGCCAGGGGGCCCCGAGGCTGGCGCGGCCCACCATCACGCCATCGGCGCCGCTCTGCTCCAGGCAGCGCCGCGCCTCCTCCGGCCCGCGCACATCGCCATTGGCGATCACCGGAATGCTGAGCGCCTGTTTCACCGCCCCGATCGCACCCCAGTCGGCCTGGCCGCTGAAGCCCTGCTCGCGGGTGCGGCCGTGCAGGGTGAGGGCACAGGCGCCGGCGGCCTCCAGGCGGCGCGCGAAGCCCACCGGGTCGGCGCTGCCCCCGCACCAGCCCAGCCGCGTCTTCACGGTGACGGGCAGGTGCACCGCCGCCGCCACCGCCGCCACGATCCGTGCCGCCAGCTCCGGATCGCGCAGCAGGCCGCTGCCGCCGCCCTTGCGGGCGATCCTGGGCACCGGGCAGCCCATGTTGATGTCGATCAGGAAGGCCCCGGCCGCCTCCGCGCGCCGCGCCGCCTCGGCCATCAGCTCCGGCCGGTGATCGAAGAGCTGCACCGCCACCGGGCCGCTCTCGCTGGCCAGATCCTCAAGTCGGCCGCGGCCATGGCCCAGCTCCAGGGAGGTGGCGTGCACCATTTCCGTGCAGAGCAGGGCATCGGGCGCCCAGCGCCGCACCAGAGATCGGAACACCCGATCGCTCACCCCCGCCAGCGGCGATTGCAGCACCCGGCAGCGCAGCCGGCGCTCGATGCCGTTGCCGCGAAAGGTCAGCGGTGAGGGCGGCGCTTCCGGCTTGGCAGGCTTCGCCAGGACCGTGCTGAGGCTCTGCTGGTCTGTCTCAGGCTTGAAGACCTGCTCCGGGCGGGTTCCGGAGGGGCTCGCAGGATCGGCAGCGGCCTCCTCCAGGCCGGGCGGGGCAGACGGTGGGTGCACGCTGGAAACCATGCGGGGATTCTGCTGGCGCCGTCGCCCTGTTTCTCCGATTCCCGGTTCCGCGGCGGCGCTGGATGCCGTCGCTGCCTGCGCGGAGCCGTCGCTGCCTCCCGCTGTCTGTCAGCCGCCGGGAGCGGCTGCTTCTGCGCCTGCGCCCTGAACGCTGCTCAACCCCCTAGCCTGCGCCGCCATGGCCGATCCCTTTCCCCTCAGCCGCGCCCTGCTGGAGGCCGTGCTCGCCGACCGCCTCAGCGACCGCTTCGTCTGCGAGCTGGTCTGGAGCTGCCTGGGTTATGGCCCCGCTGGCGCAGCCAGCCCCTGGAGCGCCGGCCCCGCCACTCCGGCCGACTGGGCCGAGGCCTTCCCGGAAGCGCCCGAGCTGATCGCCAGCCGCCCGGCCAGCGTGCGCCTCACCCGCTCGATCGCCGCCGAGCACAAGCAGCTGCTCAAGCAGCAGCTGGGCTTCGCCGGCTACCGCATCGGCGAGCTCTACCCGCGCCGCACCCGCCGCGCCACCGCCGTGAACTGGCTCCTGGCCCACCTGGCGGAACGCGGCGAGGCGCTGCCGGAGAGCGGGCCCCTGCCGGAGCTGCTGGAGCCGCCCGCCGATCCGGTGCGGGGCCATCCCGGCGATCCTGAGGTGGGCTGATCCAGTGGCATCGCCCCTGGGCCCCTGTGCCGGCGCGCGGTAGGGTCGCCGTAAGACAGATATCGAAGGGATAGGTTCCGTGCCGCTGCCTGTGGTCGCCATCATCGGGCGCCCCAACGTGGGCAAGTCCACCCTGGTCAACCGCCTGTGCGGCAGCCGCGAGGCGATCGTGCACGACCAGCCGGGCGTCACCCGCGATCGCACCTACCAGGAGGGCTTCTGGGCCGATCGCACCTTCCGCGTGGTCGACACCGGCGGCCTGGTGTTCGACGACGACAGCGAATTCCTGCCCGAGATCCGCGAGCAGGCCAACCTCGCCCTGGCCGAGGCCGCCGTGGCGGTGGTGATCGTGGATGGCCAGCAGGGGCTGATGGCCGCCGATCAGGCCATCGCCGAATGGCTGCGCGGCCAGACGGTGCCGGTGCTGCTGGCGGTGAACAAATGCGAGTCGCCGGAGCGGGGGCTGGCGATGGCGGCCGAGTTCTGGAGCCTCGGGCTCGGCGAACCCCACCCGATCTCGGCGATCCATGGCGCCGGCACCGGCGACCTGCTCGACCGGGTGATCAGCTTCCTGCCCGCCACGAGCGAAGAGGAGGGGGAGGAGCCGATCCAGCTGGCGATCATCGGCCGCCCGAACGTGGGCAAATCCAGCCTGCTCAATGCCATCTGCGGCGAGAACCGGGCGATCGTGAGCCCGATCCGCGGCACCACCCGCGACACGATCGACACCACGATCGAGCGCGAGGGGCAGACCTGGAAACTGCTCGATACGGCCGGTATCCGCCGGCGCCGCAGCGTGGATTACGGGCCGGAGTTCTTCGGCATCAACCGCAGCTTCAAGGCGATCGAGCGCTCCGATCTCTGCGTGCTCGTGATCGATGCGCTCGATGCTGTCACCGAGCAGGATCAGCGCCTCGCCGGCCGGATCGAGGAAGACGGGCGCGCCTGCGTGGTGGTGGTGAACAAATGGGATGCGATCGAGAAGGATTCGCACACCATGCCGGCGATGGAGAAGGAGCTGCGCGCCAAGCTCTACTTTCTCGACTGGGCGCCGATGCTGTTCACCTCCGCCCTCAGCGGCCAGCGGGTGAGCGCCATCTTTCCGCTCGCCAAGATGGCCGTGGAGCAGCACCGCCGCCGCGTGAGCACCTCGGTGGTGAATGAGGTGCTGCAGGAGGCCCTGCGCTGGCGCACGCCGCCCACCACCCGCGGTGGGCGCCAGGGCCGCATCTATTACGGCACCCAGGTGGCCAGCCGGCCGCCGAGCTTCACCCTGTTCGTGAACGATCCCAAGCTCTTCGGCGACACCTACCGCCGCTACGTCGAGCGCCAGATCCGTGAGGGTCTCGGCTTCGAGGGTTCGCCGATCCGGCTGTTCTGGCGCGGCAAGCAGCAGCGCGATGCCGAGCGCGACCTGGCCCGTTCCGCCAGCCGCGGCCGCTGAATGGACTGGCTGCGGCAGTTTCCGATCGGCCAGTACGTGGATGCCGCCGAGCCCGGCCAGGGCTCCTGGCTGCGCCGGCTGGATCCGCGCCTGAAGCTCGCCTGGACCGTGGCCTTTCTGGTCACCCCGATCCTGGCGGGCCCGGTCTGGCGGCTGGCCCTGGTGGGGCTGCTGCTGCTGCTCACGCTGCTGAGCGGCCTGCCGCTGCGGCTCTGGCGGCGCACCCTGCCGCTGCTTCTGGCCCTCGCCCTGCTGGTGGGGGGGCTCACGGCACTGCTGCCGGTGGGCGCCTCGCCGCGCTTCACCCTGCAGCGGCCGCCCGGTGAGCTGCGCCTTGCCCCGCCGCCGGCCGCCGCGCCTGCAGCCCTCTCCACGCCGCAGGCTCAGTCCGGACAACCCACTGCCGGGGACCGCTCGGCCACGGCTGCTCAGGCCGAACCATCCCCCGAACGCAGCGGCCTGAGCTGGGAGCTGCTGCGCTGGGGCCCCGTGTCGCTCGGCCCACTGGCGCTGGGGCCCCTGGTGATCACCCGTCGCTCCGCCGAGCTCGGCATCAATGGCGCCACCCTGCTGGTGACCCTGATCCACAGCGCCAACCTGCTGCTGCTCAGCACCACCCCCGAGGAGCTGGCCTGGGCGATCAGCTGGTGGCTGGCGCCGCTGGGCCGCTTCGGGCTGCCGATGGAGCGGCTCGGCTTCACCCTGCTGCTAGCCCTGCGCTTCCTGCCGCTGGTGCAGGAGGAGCTGCAGAACCTGCTGCGGGCGATCGCGATCCGTGCCGTGAACCTGCGGGAGCTGGGCTGGAAGGGTGGTCTCTCCCTGGTGCTTTCCGTGGGGGAGCGTCTCCTGGCCAACCTCCTGCTGCGTTCGGAGCAGGGTGCCGAAGCTCTGCTGGCCCGCGGAGCGCGCTGGCTCCCGCCCGACAGCCTGCATCGCGCCGAGGCCGGATCGCGGCTTGCCACCCTGGCCGGCTGGCTTGGCCTGGCCCTGCTGCTCGCCCTGCGCTGGCGCTGGGGGAGCCTCTGAGGCGTGCGCCGTCGCTGGCGCGCAGAGGCCGGTGGCCTTTAATGGCAGCAGAACGCCCGGGCATGTGAGCGCAGAGCGGTACCTCAACCATCCCACCTTCGGGATGCTGTATCGGGTGGCCCCGGTAGGGGAGAGCCGTGATCTCTACGCCACGCTCTACGCCCAGCGCATTTTCTTCCTGGTGACTCTGCAGACGAGGGGCGCCATCTTCGAGGTGATTCCGCTCATGGATGCCCGCCACCATGCCGAGCAGAATCTCGCGCGCTCGCGGCGCATCTCCCCCGAGGAGCACGGCCGCTGGCGCCAGCTCTTCGATCAGACCTTCCTCTGAACAGGCCGGTGCTGCAGGCGGCGGCAGCGTCCCCGGATCCCCTCGCCGAGCGGCTGCAGGAGCTGCGCAACCGGCTGCCCGCCGGCTGCCGGTTGCTGGCGGTGAGCAAGGGGCAGCCCGCTGCGCTGATCCGAAGGGCTGTGGCCCTCGGCCAGCGCAGCTTCGCCGAGAGCCGGCTGCAGGAGGCGATGGCGAAGCAGGAGGCCCTCGCCGATCTCGAGCCGCTCGACTGGCACTTCATCGGCCGTCTGCAGGCCAACAAGGCCCGGGCCGTGCTGCGCCGCTTCGGCACGATCCATTCCGTCGACAGCCTCGAACTGGCCGAGCGGCTGGCCCGCATCGCCGCCGAGGAGAGCCGCTCGCCTGGGATCTTCCTGCAGGTGAAGCTGCGACCGGATCCAGCCAAGGGCGGCTTCGATGCCGATGGGCTGCGCCAGGCCTTGCCGCAGCTCCGCGCCCTGCAGCCCCTGCGGCTGCTGGGCCTGATGACGATCGCGCCGCTGGGCCTCGGCCGGGAGGATCGCTGCGCTCTCTTTCAAGACTGTGCGGCCCTGGCGCGGGATCTCGCTCTGAAGGAGCTCTCGATGGGCATGAGCGGCGACTGGCCCGAGGCCGCGGCGGCAGGCAGCAGCTGGGTGCGGATCGGCAGCGGGCTGTTCGGTGCCCGCCCTCCGCTGCCATGAGCCGGTCACAGCCGCCCCGGGGCTCTTGCCTCCCCAGGTGTGGGACGCTATTCAGGTCCTGAGAGTCCCACCCAGAGGGTTGATCCGTGTCGTTGTTCTCCCGTCTGCGCGCCGCTGTCTCCGGAGATGACTATCTCACTGGCGACTACGACGACGAGCTGGATTACGACCCCGGCTCCCTCGCTGACAGCCAGCCCTCCACAGCTTCGAGCGCCTCGCGGGCCGGCAGCGCACTGGCGCTGAATGAAGGGTTCGGCCTTGAGGATCCCTTCGCCGGCACCAATGTGATCGGCATGCCAGGGCTTTCCAGTGCCGTGGCCGAGGTGCTGCTGATGGAACCCCGCAGCTTTGATGAGATGCCGCGGGCCATTCAGGCGCTCCGGGAGCGGAAGACCGTGATCCTCAACCTCACGATGATGGAGCCGGACCAGGCCCAGCGGGCGGTGGATTTCGTGGCCGGTGGCACCTTCGCCATCGATGGCCACCAGGAACGGGTGGGCGAGAGCATCTTCCTGTTCGCCCCCAGCTGCGTCACAGTCACCACCGCCGGCAGCGAGGAGTCGGCCTCCCCCACCGTGGTGCCCTCCAGGCCCTCCGCCGAGTCCCGTGAGGCGGCGCCGAGTCCAGCCTGGGGCCGCACGGATGCCCTGGGCTGATGCCCTCCCAGGGGCCGGGCCCGAGGCTTCGGGCCACGGTTTCGGGGTGGTGGGCTTCGGGCGGATGGCCCGGGCGCTTCTGCTTCCCCTGCTTGAGGCGGGCCTGATCGATCCAGCTGCGGTGCGGGCGGTGGTGGCCGGTGAGGCCTCGGCGCAATCACTGGCGGAAACCCACGGCCTGCAGGTGGGCACCGACCCCTCCGCCGCCTGGCAGTGCTCCACCGTGCTGCTGGCGGTGAAACCGCAGCAGCTGGAAGCCGTGGCCGCCGCAGCAGCCCAGCAGGCTCCGGCCGCGGCGGCAGAGGCGCTCGCCGCCGGCGAGCCCCCCCTGCTGATCTCGGTGCTGGCTGGCGTGAGGCTGGAGCGGCTGGAGCGGCTGTTTCCCGGCCGGCAGTGCGTGCGTGCCGTGCCCAACACGCCCTGCCTGGTGCGCAGCGGCCTCACCGGCCTGGCCTGGGGCGAAGGCCTCTCGATCGAGCGTCGTGCCTGGGTGGAGGGGCTGTTTGCGCGGGTGGGCGAGGTGCTGGAACTGCCGGAAGGCCAGCTGGATGCGTTTCTGGCGCTCACCTCCTCCGGCCCTGCCTTCCTGGCGCTGGTGGCTGAGGCAATGGCGGATGGCGCCGTCGCGGCCGGCCTGCCACGGGCCCAGGCTCAGCATCTGGCGCACCGCACCCTCGCCGGCACGGCGGCACTGCTGCAGCAGCAGGCGCTGCATCCAGGCCAGCTCAAGGACATGGTGGCCAGCCCCGCAGGCACCACCGTGGCCGGGTTGCGCCGTCTGGAGAGCGCCGGGCTGCGCTCGGCGTTGATCGAGGCGGTGATCGCCGCCGCCGAGCGCAGCCGCGACCTGGCCTGAGAGCGCGGCCTCAGCCGGAGCGTTTCTCCCCCAGCCGCGGTTCCGTGCCCTCCAGCAGCCGCTGCAGATTGGCCCGGTGCCGCCAGAGCACCAGCGCCGTGGTGAGCAGGGCCAGGGCGAGATAGGCCGGCCTCAGCCCGCCGGAGCCGAACCAGGCGAGCATCAGCAGCGGCAGCGCCAGAGCCGCCACCACGCTCGAGAGCGACACGATGCGGCTGAGGCTGAGCACCGTGAGAAAGATGCCGAAGCAGGCCAGGCCCACCGGCCAGGTGAGGCCCAGCAGCATGCCGAGGCCGGTGGCCACCGCCTTGCCGCCCTTCCAGCCGAGCCACACCGGCCAGATGTGCCCGGCCAGAGCCGCCAGACCCGCGGCCACCACCCAGCTGTCGACAGCCCAGCTGACCCCGGCGCCGGGCAGGCTGAGCAGGGCCTTCGCCAGCAGCACGGCGGCGGTGCCCTTCAGCACATCCACCGCGAACACCGCCAGCGCCGGGCCCTTTCCCAGCACCCGCAGCACATTGGTGGCGCCGGTGGAGCCGGAGCCGTGCTCGCGGATGTCGAGGCCGGCCAGCCAGCGGCCCGCCAGCCAGCCGCTGGGGATCGAGCCGAGCAGATAGCCGCTGAGCAACAGCAGCAGGGGGGTGAGCATGGTCATCAGTAGAGAGTCTCCTCGCGGGCGATCTCGCCGGGCCCGGCCGCGAAGGCGAGCCAGAGTGGGAACTGCAGCACCGCCAGTGCCACACCCTCCTCGGCGGCATCGATCACGATGAAGGGCAGCTCACCCCGCTCCTCCAGCCGGTCGGCCCGCTCGATCAGGGCATCCGCCCGCTCGAACAGCACGATGCCGCTGCTGGGGCCGAAGTCTTCGCGGTCCAGGCCGAGGCAGTCCTGAAGGCCGCGCCGCCACTCCCCGAGGCGCTCCGGCTGGCTGGCGAGCACCAGGGTCTGGAAGCGGTCGCCGTAGATCTCACCGAGGATCGCGATCGCCGCCGCCGCCACCAGCACATTGCGGTTGCGGCTGCCGCCGCTCGGCTGGGCGCCGCGGCCGCCCTGGTTGAGGAACCAGTCGTCGAGGAGATCCGCCGAGGCCGGTTCGAGCGTGCGCCGCAGCTTCCAGGGATCGGCATAGAAATCGGGCTGGCCGCCGAAGCGCTGCAGGGCCGAGCGGATCTGATCGGCGTCGTCGCGGAAGAGGCCGGCGGCGGCCGGCGGCGATGGCGGCTCGGCGGAGGCGGCCGCATCAAGGGGCGAGGGTTGCACCCGCACCGGCTCGCGCACCAGTTCGGCCTGCTCGGCGGTTGCCGCCAGCTCCTGAAGGGCGCCCACCAGGTACGACTGGAAGCCCTTCACCCGTGCGGCGATCAGCTCCGAGCGGCCGAGCGGATTGCCGCCGATCTCCTGCTGCAGGCGGTCGCGCTGCTTCTCCAGGGTGCGGATCTCCGCCAGCAGGGCCTCGCGGCGCTGGATCAGCTCGCGCAGGAGCCCCTCGGCATCGGGAGCCCCGGGCCTTGAGACCGGCGGCGCCGTGCCGGGTGCCTCCGCCTGCTGCGGCCCGAGCAGGCTGCTGCCGGCTTCGCCGGGCGGCGACGGCGCGGCTGTGCCGGCAGCGTCGCTGGCGATGGCGGTGAGGGGCAGGGCAGGGCTGCCGGGGGAAACGTCGCTCATGGGGCTGGGGGCGAGGCCAGGTGTGGAAGGCGGCGCTGCAGCTGCTCCCGCAGGCCGGCGGCATCGAAGAGAACGGGCAGCAGGTGAATGCTGCGCTCCTCCCGGAAGTAGAAGAGCACCGGCACGGCTGGCCAGAAGAGGCGCCAGCCCAGCCAGGCCGCGTAGGGAAAACGGCGGATCTCCGTGCTCCCGCGGAACACCAGCAGGGCCTCCTCGCCGAATTCCAGCCGCAGCAGCCGGGCCTGCAGCAGCAGGAAGCCGCCGAACAGCACCAGCAGCAGCGCCAGCCAGCGGAAGCCGCTCCAGCCGGCCTGCAGAGGGATGAAGAGGGCGCCGAGCAGGCTGACGCCCAGGGGAACGAAGAAGCGGGGGGCCAGGCTGACGGCCCCCGTTTCCACCGGTTCCTGGCTGGAGGGCTGCACGGCGGGACTGTCCTGGGAGAGAGGGTCGCTCATCAGACCAGCATGCCCGCAGCCCCGGGATCCGCCAAACCCCGCCGGAATCAGGGGCCGCCATGGCGCTGCGGCGTCAGCTGCCGAAGAGGATCTTGGTGAGCACCACATCCGCCAGCGACACACACACCAGGATCATCACCACCGCACCGGTGGTGCTGGTACCCACCTCCTTGGGGCCACCACGGGTGCTGAGGCCCCAGCCGCAGGCGAGCACGGCGATCAGCAGACCGAAGACCACCGCCTTGATCAGCATCGAGGGCAGGTCGCTCGGCTCCATCCAGGTGCGCACCGAGTGCCAGAACACCGAGGGCGGCAGGCCGTAGAGCAGGGTGCTGCTCACCTGGCCCGACCAGATCGCCAGAAGGAAAAACACCAGGCACTGCACCGGCGACATGATCAGCATCGCCAGCACCCGCGGCACCACCAGATACTCCACCGGATCGGTGCGCAGCATCGTGATCGCGTCGATCTGCTCGGTGACCTTCATCGTGCCGAGCTGCGCGGCGTAGGCCGTGGCCACCTTGCCGGTGAGCAGCGTGGCGGTGAGCAGCGGCGCGATCTCGCGCGCGAGGCCGAGGGCCAGCAGCCCTCCCACCGCGGCGCTGGCCCCCTGCTTGGAGAGCTCGGCGGCCACCTGGATGTTGAACACCGTTCCAGCGGCGAGGGCGGTGATCAGCACGATCAGAAAGCTGCCGGGCCCGGCCTCGAGGAGTTCCTGCATCAGATCGGAGAAGCCGATCCGGCCGCGGGCGATGGCGCTGATCGACTGGCCGCCGATCAGGAGGCTCGCCCCGAGGCGCCGGAGCCAGCGGGGTGCACGGAAGGAGGCCAGGGCCTGCGTCATGGCTGCGGCCGCTGACGGGGCCAGCGACGCATCACCAGCAGCCCCAGCACCACGAGCACGGCCGGAATCAGCCCCATGCAGAGGCGGATCGCCGTCACGGCACTGGCGGGCTGCGCGGAATTGGCGAGGGCCTCGTTGTAGCCGCTGGCCGTGAGCAGAACCCCGAGCAGGGCGATCACGGCGCTGATGCACACCTTCTGGGCCAGCACCATCCAGGCGCTGTACTGGCCGGCGGGTCGCTCGGGGTCGGCATCGATCGCATCCGGCAGCAACGACCAGGGGATCAGGTAGGCGGTGGAGGCTCCCGCCCCGGCGAGCACGATCGTGAGCAGCAGCGCCAGCAGCTTCAGGCCGTTGGCGGAGAGGGCCAGGGCCGGCGCAGCGGGATCGAGCGGCTGCAGCACCATCACGAGCAGGCAGGCGGCCACCCACAGCAGGCCGCCCCAGCGCAGGGCCACGAGGCGGCCATGGCTGCGCGACACACTGGTCCAGAGCCAGAGGCCGCCGAGGGAGCTCACCATGAAGGGCAGCAGGATCAGCTTGCTGAGGGTCTCCGGCACCTGCAGCACCACCGGCAGGAAGAAGAGCGACACGGCCTGCATCAGCTGCAGACCGCACCAGAGCAGCAGGTAGAGACCCAGCACCATCAGAAAGCGGCCGTTGCTCCCCACGCGGCGCAGCAGCCGGCGGGTGGTGCCGCTGGCGCTCTCGGGCCGCTGGGCATGGGGGGCGACAGGCAGCAGGCCCCAGCCGCAGAGCAGGGCCGAGCCGGCGATGATCACCCCCGACACCAACCCCACCGGCAGGTAGGTGCGGGGGTCGCCGAGATCCTTCACCAGCACGCCGGCCAGCAGGGCGGCGGTGATCGTGGCCAGGATCGAGCCGGTGAACCGGGAGGTGTTGAGCCGGGTGCGCAGGGTCACATCCGCGCTGAGCTCCGCGGCCAGCGCGGTGTAGGGCAGGTTCACACAGGTGTAGAGGCTGTTGGCCACCACCGAGATCAGCAGAAAGATGGCGAAGCGCAGTGGCAGGTTGTCCCAGGGAGGAAGCCACCACATCGCCCCCATGGCGATGCCGAGCGGCACGGCGCTCCAGAGGATCCAGGGCAACCGCGGCCCCCAGGGATGGCCGGCGGTCTTGTCGCTCAGCCAGCCCACCACCGGGTCGTTCACCGCATCCCAGAGGCGCCCGATGCCGTAGGCCAGGCCCGCCAGCCAGGGAGGCAGGCCGGCGGCCACGTAGAAGCGCAGCAGGTAGAAGCCGATCAGGGCCGCCCCCATGCCGGTGCCCACATCGCCCAGTCCGTAGGCCCAGAGCAGCCGCTGTCTGGCCGGGCCCCGAAGCTGAGCGGCGTCTCGCACCTCGATCGTCACGGTTGCCGCTCGAATGCAGGCCATAATGCTGCAGGCTCAGATCCCTCACCGGGCTGAGCGGCCAGGCACCTCCGCCGGCCTTCCAGAGCGGCAGACGTTGTCTCAGCTGTGGCCTTGCCGCAGCTCAGAGCTGACACCGACCCGGCAGGTTCCATCCGCGATCGCCCACACAGGCGTGCCAGGGATGAAACCAGCCTGGTCGGCTCTCAGAACGTTCTGATCAGCGTGCTGATCGAATGCCAATTATAATCTGCAACCACGCAGTTGCGGAACTGCGGGCGTAGTTTAGTGGTAAAACCTCAGCCTTCCAAGCTGATGATGCGGGTTCGATTCCCGCCGCCCGCTTCCTTTTCTCAAGAAGGGTTTTCGCCTCAAAGCCCTTGCTGCGACTGACGTTAGGGCTTCCGGTCTCGGCCAGTGCCTGATTGCCCGTGCCAGGTTGTGAGGCGGAACATCTCACCAAACGTCTCACATGCGGGCGGCCCGTGACTGGGAGGACACGATCAGGGCGGTGGTGCCTCACGCCCTGTCTCAGAAGGGCTGCCGTCGTGGCTGGACGGTGCTCAATCACCGTGGTCATGCGCGCCTGAACATCGCTGCTGGGGCTGGACGGGGCAGGCGCCGGCAGGTGCTTCTTCCCATTCCGTGGGAGTG
>Ga0169931_10012513_pt1 | contig 11747 bp, 2 predicted proteins | sample Kivu_15m_20L_FD_129675 | JGI IMG/M metagenome (GOLD analysis project Ga0169931, IMG submission 129675) | Freshwater microbial communities from Lake Kivu, Western Province, Rwanda to study Microbial Dark Matter (Phase II) - Kivu_15m_20L... | ecosystem: Environmental > Aquatic > Freshwater > Lake ... | reverse complement strand
GGGTGTCGAAGTCCTGAACAGTCGCTTTGAGCAGGTGATTCAACGGTTCCCCAACCTTAACCCCGAAGCCGTCAGACAAATCAGGTCGACCATCTATAGTGAACTGAACAGCATTAACGGCGAAATGTGGCGCTCACAGCAGCGCGACCTCGAGGAGTTGCAAGACGTTCGGGTCGCCACCGCTATCGCCCAAGGCCGGGCCGCTGCGGGTCAAGGTCTGATGGCCCTACGCTACCGTGGTTCTGGTGCGACCTATCAGGAGAAGACAGAATACTTCAACCAGGTCGTGAGCAGCTTCACCGACTCTGACGCCTTCCGCAGCCTCGACCCCGACTCCCAACTTCGGGCGTATCAGTCCTTCCTTGAAATTGCTGTAGAGCAGCTTGAAGGTAATGAAGAAGCTGTACAGATGGCGCAGGGCGAACTGGAGCGAACTCAACAGTCCCAGAACGACATCGCCCAAGTACAAATCGCCTATGAGAATGGGCTGATTGACCTGTCGCAACGCAACGCTCAAATACAGCAGCTCAACGTAGCAAACCGCACCAGCGTCAACCCTACCAGCACGTTCGACCAGCTTAATGCTCGTCTCGAAGAGGGTGCTGTCTGGCAGAGCTACAACCAAATGCAGACCGAACAGCTCATAGCTGACGCGGGGCCGCTGATGGACATGGAAGTGGGCAACGTTGTGGCCAACATCCTGAGTGGTCGCGCCAGCGTTTCGAGTCTTGGCGACGACCCCTACGGTGACCAAGTTCGCGCGGCGCTTGAGCTGTACAACACGCTCTACACGGGCGACTATGAACGGCTTATGCGCGGTATGCGCGAACTGTCTATGGAAGAGCAGTCGCTAGCGCGTCAGTTGGGAATGGCCCAGATGTACGAAGCGGCTTACAACGCGGCGAGCGAAGATGACCGCAAGACGCTGGCGGAGCGGATGGGTACTGAGTACGCGGCGGCGTTCAACAGTCGCAACGAAACCCTCCAGCGTATGCAGGAAATTCGGGCACTACAGCTTGACGGCAACGCTCAGATGAACTCTATTCGCGAGCAGCTAATCCCCTACGGCCTGCACCAAGGCTATAACAAACAGGCGCAGTTCTATAACGACCCAGCAATGGTTGAGCAGCGCCAAGCAGCGGCAGAGGCCAGAGCGGCGGCACAAGCAGCAGGGCAAGCGTCTTTTAACTACGGACGGGAAGCAACACAAGGGCCAGCTCCTCGTCCTCTCGCGGCCCTGACCACTGGAAGCTTCGGTCTCGCAGAAGGGGCACCCATCCCGTTTGTGGCAGGCACGGAGAACATCGTCATCACCAGCGGTTACCACGCCCATGAGGGTGGTCGCGCTGGACATAATGGTGTAGACTTCGCCCCCAACGGTGGTGGCCCTGCACAGGTGGCTGCTATCCGTACAGGACGGGTGGTCGCCAACGGTTATGACCAAGGTGGATGGGGCAACTTCGTCGCCATCGAAGACCAAAATGGTTACCGCGCCATCTACGCGCACCTGGCATCAGCTTCAAGCGTGAAGGTCGGAGATGTCGTGGCGCAGGGCCAACTCCTGGGCGACATGGGCAACACTGGTGGAAGCCGGGGCGCTCACCTGCACCTTAGCGTCATCAACCCTGGTGGCCCCATTGCGGAGTCGCACGGCACCTACGACCCTATCGCCTACATTAACGAGTCCGTTACTGAACCTGGGCAGCAAGTTCTGGGCGCAGGGATGCCACCTAACGGCATTACGACCACCTCAGGACGTGGCCCTTCGAGACCAGGCGTACCGTTCTCAACTCAAACAGAGTTTGTGGTCGCCAACACTGTTCCGCCTCCGGGTGCGTTCATCCTGCCTGAACAAGACGGGTGGGTCTACGGCAACACCATCTACTTCAGGACGCAGGAAGCGGCGAACCGTGCGCTCTCCCGTCGTCAGGCTGCGAACGACACACGTACGCAGGCCATACCTGGGGCACCGAATACGGCCGCTCTAAACGACGGGCCGTACACTGCGACCACCAACGTCTTCAACGGGGCGAACCCGCAGCGTACATCCCAGGTGTCTGGCTATCGGCGCGACTACGGCCCCAACAATCCCGAGCACAACTTCGGGTACCGTGCGTTGCAAGACGACCGCTCTTTCCGTCTTGCACTGCACGCCAGTGCTAACCGCCTCGGCCTTCCCTCCCAGTGGCTTGCTGACGTTATTGCATTCGAGACTGGTGGAACGTTCAATCCCTCCGAACCCAACCGGGCAGGCTCCGGCGCTACCGGCCTCATCCAGTTCATGCCCAGCACTGCACGCAATCTTGGAACGTCCACTGCTGCGTTGTCACAAATGACCCGTGCTCAGCAGATGGCATACGTGGAGCGCTACTTGGCACCTTACGCCAGCAGCATCCAAACCATCACCGACATGTACATGGCCGTACTGTGGCCCGCAGCCATCGGGCGCAACCCAGGTGAGGCCATCTTCCAGCGCGGTGACGGAGCGTACCCTCAGAACTCTGGGCTTGACCTAGACGGGGATGGCCGCGTCACTGTGGAAGAAGCAGCCCGCAAGATTGGGCCTGCTGGTGGTCGCCAATACGAGTTCAGTCGCACCCAATCCAGCGCCCCGCGAGTCGTTCACGACCGCCCTCACGCGGGTTGTCCAAACTGCCAGGCGTATCTCACAGCTAATGCAAGCTCATTTGTTACGCATATGGGCATTGGGTAGCACGCCATAGCTATGGGGTCTTGTAGGAAATACATGGCCCCACTATGTCCATCATTACTGACACTAATAAGCGGCGCGACCCGGCGAACGATATCCGGGTCATCATACCGAATATAGACATAGCGCCGCAATCGATACCGGGGCCGTCCCTTGGTGCTCTTCCTGACGTTGCACGACCGCAAGACGGGGGCGCAACTGCGCAAGAGCTTGCAGACGCAGGGGTGTCGCCCAGCATTACCGTGGGCGACACCACTCCTACGCTGATGCCGTCGAGTGGTTTTGACGCCACCGTAGCCAACGCTGAACAGAATCTTCGCGCCGAGTTCAACTGGCGGCGCAACGCCTACACCAACATGGCTCCGGCACCGTTGTTTGACAGCGCCATGGCCACGCCTTGGTCGTTGCAGGCTCCCATCCTGAACAGCCAGCTTCAGTCCTCTGCTGCTCCTGCTACCGACAGGTCTGCGCTGAGCGAGCGCCTTGCCTCGATTACTGGCATCAACCTTGTCACGGGGGCACGCTCTAATGCGTTTACACAATCCAACACTATCAATCGCAACCGTGATGGTCGCCAGGAAGACCGTCTCGCCGATGTCATGCGCGACCTAGGGTTTCGCAACGACAACTGGTTCACTCGTGGCTTAGCCAACGTGGCAGGTGTGGGTGGTGCCATTATAAACCTTGTAGAGTCTGTTGAGGACGTCACCACTGGGTGGGCTTTCGACAACACTTTGGGACGTGCCATCTACGGCACCCCTCAGGCTTCGTCACTGCGTCGTGAGTTGAGCCGCGAGACCAACTACCTGGCACCCGCGCGCGCATTGGGTGAGTACTTCATGACCCCCAACGCCGACCCTGATTCAATGTTTGGCGTCTACGGGTCTGGCCTGCCTGGCGCTATCAACATGGTCGCCGACTACGTGCCCAACCTACTCTCGGGTACGGGCTTGTCAGTATGGCGTGCTGGTCGCACCGTTGAACATGCACTTCGGGGTGAAGAGTACGGGTACCAGTGGGACGCTCCGATGTGGAACGCTCTGAACCCGATGACATCCAACGAAGTGTACAGCTTCTTTGAAGACCCCAACTACTCTCCCCTATCTGTACGTCGGTTTATCCCGCCTGAGTTGGGAGCAGACGCGACCGCTGCGGAACGCTTCGCCCGCCGCACCGCCGTCATTTCCCTATCCGCCCTGGGGTTCTTGCTTGATGGTGCACGCCCCGACATCGACAGCATCACCGACATAGGCCGCTGGGCTGCACGCTCGAGTGTTCGTGGTGGCGGCGCGGCACGTCCTATGACCGACATCGTCCCTTTTCGGTACCCTGACCCCGCTCCCCGACAGGCGACGCTACACCCTGGCGCGACCCAAAACTTCCTGCCTGGTTACACCGTAATCATCCCGCCTGCGCCCAACGTAATCATTACGCCCCCTCCGACACGACCTGAGGACGTAATCATAACCCGTGCGCCTGGCCCCATCATCACTCCCCCGCCTGCGCCTGGTGGCCCACTCGCAACCCGGCCCAACATGTCGATTGCGGGCATTGCTGACAACACCAACGTATTGGGTCGTATCGAAGCAGAGATGAGTGACGGTACCCTGACGGGTAACTACGAGACGGTATTCGTCACCCCCGATGGGATGGTCGTGCAGGTGCCTCGTCACTATCTGCCCTCTGTCGAGGAAATGCGCGCTCTACCGCCCACAGAGTTCGCAATCAGTCCTTTCGCAGCGCGTCAGCTACCTGACGGCGCTCCTGACCGTTCGCGTCTCGAGGGTACGCCCGACCGTCCTCGTCTAGAGCCCGCACCTGACCAACCACCCACGAGGCCTACTGATGACGCACTTGACAACACTGCTCCAGACGCGCCTGACAACACTGCTCCTGACGCCCCTGACGCCCCTATCAGCCCTGCTGCTCCTCGTACCGCTGATGACGCTGTTAACCCATCCGCAACTATTGAGGAAACTTTACAAGCGCCTATCGAAGCGCGACTAGCACCTGTCGAAGAGTTGCCCCCGGTGCGTCAAGCAGGCGTAGCCGAGACCGTCGTGACCCAGTCTATCAGACAGGGTGACGTCGTGGCAAGAGCAGAAGCACTCGTGAGAAGTGACGATGCACTGCTAGAAACAAAGAAGAAACTAGTAGCTGCGAATTTGGAGCTCGGCGCAATATCCAACGTACCGCAGGACTTTCGCACCAGGGCTGAGCGCGCCCGCTTTGACGAACTCACCAGCGAAGTGGCTCGGCTGCGTCGCGAGATTAACCTTCGCCCAGAGGGTGCTGTGACGCCCGTGCGGCCCGTCATTGACGATGCGTTGCCCATCGTGCCTCAGACCACACTAACGCCGCCTGCTAACCCCGCTGAGCTTTACCAGTGGAGTCGCGACCTACCTCCCGGCCAGCGTATCTACTACGATGCCGCAGACTACGAGTCTCGTAGCAATAAAGCGTTGACCGAGCTTGCCCGGTTCTTCGGCCATGCTGATGTCCCGCGTAATCGCACGTTGACCAGTGCCCAAATTTCAAAACTTCGGGATGTCCATGGCGCACTATACTCCCGCGTTGGCCCGCCTATTGACCGTTCTGCATTGAGACGCCTGAACGTTGAAGGTGTGGGTCGCGTTGAAACCCGTGTGGCGGATGAGGTGCTGGGTACGGCGCAGGAGAGTCGTGTGGTTAGCAACCCCACAACTCGCCGACTCGATGACGTAAACAAGACCGCTGATGACTTTGGGTCGCCTCGTTCGTTCACCGCTTCGCAACTAAGCCAGTTGGGCGATGATGAAATAGCACGCCTACTCGACAATGAGTTCAGTCAGAAGTCCGTCTACGCCAAAGGTAAACGCGACCCCCAACTGGCACGTACCCGCACTGAACTACTCGACGAGTTGAGCTTTCGTCAGGGTGGCTCCGTCTCAGACGGCTTGACGCCCGATGATGGTGAAATCGCTGACTACTTAAAGTCGATGGGTGAGCCCGACCTAAACACCTCTGCACTAGACGATGCTGCCTACGCTGAGCTGGGTGAGCGCGCTGCGGTGGATGCTGAGCGAAAAGCCGCCGTGCCTGTGGAGCGGGTGCGGGTGACGCTACCTGATGACATGCAACCGTCAAGTCTGGAAGGCGATGCGGCAATCCGCGAGATGATTGCAGCAGAACAGGGCGTGGGTGAAGCCATGGAACCTGTTCGCGAACTAGCCGGGATGATTGAGGAGCTTGAGCGCCAACTTACCATCGATGGTCGCAAGCTGAACGGTGCCCGTCTACCACAAGACCTGAACGTCGGCGTGTATGACGAAACCGGCTCGTTCAGAACTCGGCAGATGCAGGTGGATGAAATTGCTGACAGAACTGCACGCGAGATGCAGGCCGTAACGTCAAGCAAGCCCGCCGCACCTACTGAGACTCCTGGGTACGCGCGCGGTGAGATGGTCATGCGTCGCGAGCGCCCCATCGTAAACACTCCCGTCGTCTCAGTCGATGGTCGCAAAGGTGTACTGACCGGCACCACCATCGGCGAGAACTGGGAAGTGCGTCTGCCCGACGGCTCTACGTTCGACTTGCCCCAACGCGAGCTCTTCCCTGCCGGCACCGTCATCTCTAGGCCACCTGTAGAGGCCGGGAAGGTGTGGCACGTAGGCACGCGGGCTGATGTGCCCATCGAGAACTACAGTGGCCTTTATGACGGCCCTACGCACAACCCGATGGGGCCGGGCACCTACCTGCACAGCGACCCCAAAGTTGCAGAGGATGCTGCTCGTTCATTCGTTGGCGAGAACAACATTGCAAACTACCCCATTGCACAACAGGGTCGCGTACACAGTGTCGCTCCCAACATTGAGAACACTATGGATGGTGCTGCCAAACTAACCACCATACCCGAAGTGTGGAATGGTATGCGCGGTCTTATTAAAGAGTTCTTCGCCGACCCTAACGACGTGCGCAACATCACCGCTGCGGCGCGTAAGAAGAACCTGGTGCAGTTCTACGACTACCTGGCGCGTAAGCTGAACGATGACGTGCGGCTAGTGGACTTTGAGAGCAGGGTCGCTACATTCCTTCACGCCCAAGGCATAGACGCAATACACTGGGAATCTCCTAACGGTTCTGTTCTCAACGTCATCAAGCCACAAGCTCTGACGGCGGGAGATACCGCACGGGTTGGTGGGTCGCGAGCTCTTGAACAGTTCGCTGCTTCTACCAACTATGACCAAGCTATGTCCAACATGTTCGGCACCAAGACCGCTCAGACGGTCGCTGACTACTCTCACTACCGTTTTGGTATGCAGTTAAGGGACAAGCTCATCGGGCACCTCCAAGACGCTTCTAGACATATTAACCAGGCCCTTGACAGGCTTGACCGGGCCGACGTTGCGCTTGAAGAATTAGCTGCAAGAGACGCCAAGGTGAAGGCACGCGCTGCTGCCGCCCAAGCCGAGGAGAACTTCGGTAAGTACATGGACAATAACGACGCCGACCAGGCGAAAGGATGTTTGTAAAATGCCACAACATTGTTCACAACGACTTCTCCCAGAGTATCGTTCCAGAGACGACACCAACCTGGCGAATAACAACAACTCGAACGTACCGTCTACACGCTACCCTGAGCCGACCAACGGTGAGCGCCGGGCGTATCAGGACATGAAGCGCGACCAACTTACCAACCTGCATGGCTTCCAAAGCGATGCAGAGTTCGGTATGTTCGTCCGGCAGTACATGGACAAGGCGTTCATGACCAACGCTGCTGAAATTGCGTCCAAAAGTTATGGTCGCATTAGCAACCTTGGCAACCTTATCGCCATGTACAGCCCGTCGTGGCTCGGCCCCAACAACCCTACACGACAGCTTCGCGACTGGTTACGCGATGCGCAGCTTACTGGACAACACCTGCTCAGCACCACCGAGTTCTGGGCAAAGAACATGGGTGAAGCAGCGGCGCGCTTTCAATTCACCGCGACCATCCGGGAGGCTCATGCCGACTTCCTGAACATTGCGGGTAGCAGGAATCTGAGCAAGCCTGTACTCGACGCTTTGTGGGCCGACATGGTGGAGCTCGGTCAGAAGTCTCGACTCGTTCAGTTTAACGGCTCTAACGAGTTCACATATAAGAAGATGAAGCGCAAGCACACGGCGCTGATTGAGAGAGCGCGTGGGCTGGGCTTCAGTGATGACGAGATTAGCCAGATGGTGGAAGCCAGCGCTCGGCACGCTAGCGTGATGGATGCCACCCGTGGGGTCGTTAACGTAGCCAATGTCGAACTTGACGCAACGCCTGGTATAGGCTACATGCACCGTGCCTTGACCGACGATGCCAGCTTCCTGCTGCGTAACGCCCGTCTCGCCGAGATTGGACTCGACGGCGCCAACGTTCGTTACAGCGCCGCCGCGTCAAGCGTCCTCATAAGCCGCGAGACTTTTGACTTTGTGGTGGACGATGTGCTGCTCTATGCAGAAGCCATTGGCGTCCCCCTCTCCACCAAGAATGCGAAGAAAGCACGCGAGGCATACGCTCGGGTGTCGCGGGCTGCTGATGCATACGCAGAGAAGGTCGCAACCAGACCGCCGGGGCGCACCAACGCTCAGCAGGCGGCTATGGAAGCCAGGTACGAGAAGATGGTTACTGAGGCGGCCGACCGACGTGCGGGCCTACATGTGGCGGAGCGTGAAGCCACCGCCGCCGTAGCTGCGCACTTTACGGACGACCGCACCTTGCTGCATGACTTCCTTGAAGTTATCGACCCGAAAACACTTGACCGCCTGGTCGACAACGGTGTTATTGGTAAAGCGCCCATCGAGTCTACTCGCCTGTTTCAAGTGCTTAAAGACCGCTACAACCTACCGTTTGACGGCCTCGCTGACTTTATTGAGACCGACCCCCTCAGGTCGTTTGAGCTGTACAGAAACAAGCTCAGCGTGGCCATGGGTACCAGTCAAATGATTAGCGAGATGCACGTAAACGGTGTGGCGTTCGGCTTCGCTGTTACTCCACAGACATACCGCGCTAACCGTGCTGCGTACCGTGGGTACCGCCCGCTTAGTCAAATCATGCAGAACCATGGCGTTCCCATCACTGAGGCCAACAAACTTGCATCTCAGACGATGGTAAGCCCGTTCGCCTTCGACCAAATGGATGCGCTTCTCAAAGCCAGTACCGAACCCGCCGTGTTGGGTACTGTTGGTCGCGTCTGGCGGGACTTCACAGACTGGTTCAAGACCAGCGTGTTGGCCACCCCCGAGTTTGTGTTCCGTAACATGACAGAGGTGACGCTACAAACCTGGCGCGCCGGGACGAACCTGGCCAGGCTTCCCATGGCGATGCAGTACTATCGCGACTTCATGCGCTTTGGGCCTGAGTCGCTACCTACTGACAAAATCTTTGCTGGTAACACTCTGTCCGTGCGCGACATCGTAGAGCGTCTGGTCTCGAGTGGTCGCCTCAACATGGGTAGCCCCATTGAAGGCGTCAGTGTGGCAGGTGCGGTGCGTACCGAGACCGAGCGTGCAGCGGCCATGTTGGGCTATCGCCACGACCCTAACGCAGCGCTTAACCTTCGTAACTTTGTCCCGTTCATGCAGCGCCTGGCTGCGGTCGCGACCCACCAAGGGCTTGTCGATGGTGTCAAGTTCGGCCTGACCAACATGTCCAAGGCGCAACAGCGGTTGTTCTTCAACATGGTTAAGCCTCTTGCATGGTTTGAAGATGCGGCCATCATAGCAAATTTGATGAGCACGCTGGACAACTCCGCTATGGGACGTGTTGGTCAGTTCTTCTCCACCACCACCACCCCTTACTTCGACAACATTGACGAGGCCATGCGCCACGTTGATGAGTACCTGTACCGCTACCAAACCGGTGTTGCTGACTCTGTCATCAAGCAGTACGTCCCGTTCTGGTCGTACATGAGCAATGCCATGCCTGCTGCGTTCCGTGGCATCATGCGTGAGCCTGGGCAATACATGGCGTACCAACGCCTCTATGCCGCAATCAACGGCGACGCCCGCGAGGATGAGGACTTCACTCAAGCCGCTACGCCCGCTCACTTTGGACAACAAATGCCCATCGTCTTTCGCGACCCAGCAGGGCGGGAAGGGATGTGGTTCAGTGTTGACATGAGCCGGTTTGACCCCGTGGCTGACTTGACCCGACGTTTGGGCGGCATCTCCGACCTGGTTGGTCGCGCCAGAGGCCATCACACTGGTCGCTTCAATGACGAAATTGCGCAGGCACGAGGGCTGACTGACCGTGACTTCTTCGCACGTTTGGCGCAGAACCTTGGCCCGTTAGAGCAGACCGCAATCGCGGCCATCACTCAACGTCACCCCTTCTTCGGCACCGAGTTCCAGCAGCAGGATGAAATACTAGGCGTGACCCTCAACGGTCAAGGTGCCCTGTCGGGTGGCTTCCAACGCTACATGCTAGACACTTGGGTGCCCCAACTACGGTGGGTCGAGAAGCAGGCGAGACTGCAAGGCTTCGGGCCTGGGACGACAGAAGTTGGGCCGGATGGCGAGCTTCGCACTCGACCCGAAGTGGAGAACCTAATGCTTCGCTTCATGAACGCGGTAGGTTTCACAACGACCACCATGGACTTGGTGAGAGGGTTACAGAACACTGAGATTAGCATGAGGTCGCTGCAATCCGACATACGTGAACAACGTGCCAGACTCAACAGTCGGGCGCTAAGTGAGCAGAATCCCGAAAAACGTCTCGAGATGATGAGAGAAATTGAGGTGCTAAATGCTTTGGAGCAGCAGGTCGCCATCGTTGAAGAGGACGTAAATCGCGAGCTGAAGGAGAATGGCAATCTCACCTACAATGAGCGCCGCGAAGTAATCCGGGAACGCAGCGATGCAAACCTAGAACAGTTCCAACGACTACAATCGGAGATTAATCGTTAATGACTACATACTTTTGGGAAACTGAAACGGTAAGCGTCTCGCGGGCTGGCACCGGCTGGACTGTGGACGTTACCGCAGCGCAGCTTGACGCAGACTTGTCCATCAAAGACTTTCGCGTCCTGTTTGCTGGCGTGGTGCAAGACAATGCCAACTTCGCCAAGACTACAGCACAGCTCATCACCTATACCGGCCTGGCCTACACGGGCACCGTTGAGGTGCGGCGCTACACCCCCACTGGGGTGCGTAACCTGGTGGAGTACCAGGAGCGCTTCTCGAGTCTCGACTACAATCGCAACCTTGAGAGGGTCGCCCGCCAGATTGGCGAGTTCCGCGCGCTCGGTCTCGGTGGCGGTACCGTGCTGGTGAACGACGGGGCGTATAGTGCGTTGTGGGCTGGTGACGTTTCGGCGGCCCCTTCTCGTGCTTCGGTCTACCAGCAGATTGAAGCGATGCTAAACGCTCAGGCCATCGTAGACGCCTCTCAGACCGCCGCAATCAACCTTCGGGCACCTTTGGCCTCTCCGACGTTTACAGGCATCCCCCTGGCCCCTACAGCGCCCGCTGTGGACAACTCTACGCAGATTGCCACCACCGCCCATGTGAAGTCTCTGGGATACGCCACGCTTGCGTCGCCCGCTCTTACTGGTACGCCCACTGCACCAACCGCCGAGTCTGGCGACAACTCGACCCAGGTTGCCACCACCGCGTTCGTCACGGCACGTAACAACCGACATATGGTCTACGCCACCGTGGGTGTAAACAGCGGCGACACAAACGTTAACAACTGGGTGAACCTGACAGCGGGTGACACCATCGACACCGATGGCATCCACAGTCTCGGCGTTATTACCATACCCTACACCGGTTATTTTGAGTTTGGTATGCGGGGTCGTGTCAACTTCTCGTCTGGTTACGACAAGATGGACGCAGTTATTTACGCACTTCGAGTCAACGGTGTTAATGATTCCGTTCGTCTTGCACATGTAGATGACGCTGGCTCGAGTTCTGGGTTCTCAGACTTTGCTATCGGTACTACGGTAGTTCGCGCATTTAGTAGCGGCAATACCATTCAACCCCAAATTCGTGTAAATAGCGGCGCTAATTCACGTTACGACAGGGGCATTTT
>Ga0169931_10012512_pt1 | contig 11747 bp, 4 predicted proteins | sample Kivu_15m_20L_FD_129675 | JGI IMG/M metagenome (GOLD analysis project Ga0169931, IMG submission 129675) | Freshwater microbial communities from Lake Kivu, Western Province, Rwanda to study Microbial Dark Matter (Phase II) - Kivu_15m_20L... | ecosystem: Environmental > Aquatic > Freshwater > Lake ... | reverse complement strand
GTGTTGATTTCGTGTGCGACACCCGCGGCCAACTGGCCCACCGACTCCAGCCTCTGCGAGTGGCGGAGCTGGACTTCGAGCTTTTTCTGCTCCGTGAGGTCCGCCGCGACGTAGACCGTCGACTGCAGCTCCCCGTTCTCGTCGAAGAGCGGCGAGCTGCTGAACAGAACAGGCACCGTTCCGCCGCTGGGGCGGGTCAAGTTCCGCTCGAGGTTGTCTGCCCCCAGCGTCGGGTCAGGGCAGCTCTCGCCATCACAGACGATGTCGCTGGCCGGACGCCCGAGCAGCTCGTGCTCCCAACAGTGCAAGAGCTCGCAGGCCGCGGGGTTCACCGAAGTGATGGCACCGCGAGCGTCCGCAACGATGACCGCGCTGCTCATCGTGCCCAGGACACGCGTGAGGAAGCCCGCGGTCTGGCGCAGCTCCTCTTGCGCGAGGAAGAGCGTGCGCGTGTTGTCCTCGATCAGGCGTTCGAGGGCAGCGACCTCGAGGCGCGAGCGCTCGAGCTGCCGGCGGAGGACCTCCACTTCGTCCATGGCTCACGCCGCGGCCTCTGCCGCGATCGCCTCGAAGCGGAGCTCGAATCGGCACGCCTCCGCGCCGTGATGGACACACTCGCGCTCGACGGGGAGCGCGCGCTCGCCGAAGCTCTCTGCGGCCGCATCGACGAGGCCGCGAAAGAGCGCACAGACCATGCGCGGCGAGCGGTAGGTCACTTCGAGCGCGCCGTCGCCGAGGTCTCGGCACAGGATGCGCGGCGTGACCGCCTGCGGCATGATCTTGCGCACCTCGACGTGGATCTCCCGGTCGAGTTCCATCAGAAGCGACCGGGTATCACGGTGGCGCTGGATGAGCCCGGGCACGCCCGCGGCGAGGCGCGGGTAGAGGTAGCGACCGAAAGCGAAGAGCGCCGCGTCCGGGGCCAGCCCCGAGAGGCGGATCGCGGTCCCCGCGAGGGCGAACAAGTCCTCGTCGGGATAGGTCGCGGGCCCCACGAACGGCAGCGCGCTCCGCAGGGGAGTCTGCTCGAGCACCGCTTCGAACGTCGAGGCACCGAAGGTATCGGTGATGAACGACTCGAAATGCTTGAAGATGACACCCTTCATCACGCAGCTCCGGTCCTGACCGGCACGCCCCAAGCCGGAAGGGGCTGGCGAGCGCACAGACTTCGAAGCTGGCGTCGTCTCCGTGGGGCGTTGAAGTGGAGGCAGGCCGCCGCAGGGGTGGGCCAGATCGGGACGAACGCGGCGGCAGGGCGCGAGCGAGCGACGCCGCGCCTCGGCTGTGGCTGAGCTCGTGAAGGAGGTAGGGCGCACCTGCGCCGCGGTGAGCGAGCACCGCGTCCCGGTCTCGTACGACCGCCGGCCCCTCAACCTCAGCCAGTCGACAGCGCAGCCGAACTTGTCGGCCGCATGGTCGTCCGTGCGACGATCGGCGGCGGACCCACGGTGCACTCGGGACTCGCGCCCAGCCGGTTCAGCAGGCCCGAGGAAGGCCTCGCAGCAACGGCAGTAGGCGCGGTCACTTCAGCGGTATCCGGGGCCCGGGCGCTCGCTGGCCTGCGGTCCCGTGGCAGTCCGCGCACTGTGTGCCGAGCGGCCGATAGCGCACGAGCACGCGGCCGTCGCGGGTCGTCGCCGCGCGGTGGCAGGCGTCACACGCGAGCGCCGCGTGTGTCGGGTCGAGCGGAAAGCGCGTTTGGGTGTGGTCGAAGGCCAGCGCGTTGAAGGGACGCTCCGCCGCATGGCAACGGGCGCAGTCGACTGCGCCCTCGACGGTGAACTGTCCACCGTGGGGGTCGTCGTGGCAATCGGCGCAACGGCGTCCGTGCACTGGCCCGAGCACACCTCCGGGCGCCCGCTGCGCGCTCGGGGCGTGGCACGCGTCGCACGCCAAGGCAGCATGCGCGCCGACGAGCGGGTGGCCGGTCCAAGCGTGGTCGAAGGCCGAGAGCGCGCGGAAGCTCACTTCGCCGTGACAGCGGTTGCAGCCGCTGCGGGTGTCGACCTGCGCCGGCGCGTGGGCATCGAAGCGGCCCGCGTGCGGGTCCACGTGGCAGGTCTCGCAGCGCTCGACGGGGCCGGGGAAGCGCTCGGACACCCGCCCCAAGCGGCGGTCCGTCGCCGCGCCGTGGCACGCCGTGCAGGCCCCCGCGACGTGCGCGCCCGTCAGCTCGAAGCCGGTCCACGCGCCGTGGTCGAACCGGCTTGGCTCGACCTCGCGGAAGCCCGCCGTCGTGTGGCAGCGGGCGCAGCCGCGCTGCCCATCGGTGACGAGGCCGAGGGCCGCGGTCGCGCCGCGGAACGCGCCGCCGTGCGGGTCGCTGTGGCAAGCGGTGCACGCAGCGAGGTTCTCGCGCGTCTCGCCGGGCACGAACACCGCGGCGACCGGGCCGAGCCTCTGGCTGCCGGGCTCCGACGGGTGACACACACCACACGCGAGCGCCGCGTGCGCGCCGTCGAGCGCAAAGCCTGTCCAACGCGCGTGATCGAAGGGCGCGGGCTGCTCGCGGAAGCTCGCGGTGGAGTGGCAGGTCGAACAATCCTGCGCCGCCGCGAAGCGGCCCGCGTGGGGGTCGGTATGGCAATCCGCGCAGCGCGTGGGCGCCGCACGGAAGCCAAGCGGCGCGGCGCTGTGACAGGCCGCACAAGCGAGCGCCGCGTGCGCGCCAGCGAGGGGGAACCCCGCGGCGGCGTGCGCCGCCGCATCGAAGCGGTGCTGCGCGAACGGCGTGTCGGTCGAGTGGCAGCGAGCGCAGGTCGCGGGCTCAACGGCTGGGTCGCCGAGCTCGCTGCGGTGCGGGTCCGCGTGGCAGTCGGCGCAGTGCAAGAGCATGCGCCCCGGGTGCGCGGCGGCGAACGGCGCGTCCGCGCGGTGGCACGCGGCGCAGTCGACGGTGGCGTGCACGCCGCTCAAGGCGTTCCCGATGGCCGCGTGGGCGGCCGCTGCGACCGCGCGCGGGGCCGCGCGGAAGCCGCCGGGCACGGCGCTGTGGCAGGCCGCGCAGCCCGCAGGCTGCGTCGCCTCGAACGGCGCGCTGTGCGGCGATGTGTGGCACTCCGCGCACCCGCGCACGGCATGGTCCTCGCCGCGGTACGCCTCGATCTCGAAGGCGCTCTCGCGCGGATGGCAGGCCACACACACGAGGCCGCTGTGGGCGCCCTCGAGCGCGAAGGACGCGGTATGCACAAACGCCGCCGCCTCCGGGAACGGCCGCGTTTGGCCGTGGCAGGCTGCACAATCAGCGCCGAGGCGCCCGGCGTGTGGGTCCGCGTGGCACACAGCGCAGGCCTGGGACAGGCCCAGGAAGCGCAGGCCAGGCTCGCGCGCGGCCGGCGCGAGCTCGCCTGAAGGCGCGTCGGCTGCGGCGTGGCAAGCATTGCACGCGAGCGCGGCGTGCGCGCCGTGCAGCCCGTAGTCGAGCCCGCGGTGGTCGTACACGTCGCGCTCCGTGAATCCGGCGAGCTGGAAGGTCGCGCGTGTGTACGGCGCGCTGGCAGCGCCGTGGTGCTCGGAGTGGCAGCGGGCGCAGTCCGCGCCGTCAGCGAGCGTGCCGTGGAAGCCCGTGCGCGCTGCGAGTTGCTGCTCGATGGGTCCGTGACATGCGCTGCACGCAGCGCGCATGCCTTCAGCACCAGCGCCGTGGCACGCGACGCAGCCCGCAGGCCCTTCGAGCTCGGGCAGGCCGCTGTGCGCCTTCGACAGCGGTCCAGGCCCTGGCTCCGACTGCACCGTCTTCAGCGCCAACCAGGTCACGAGGGCTGCGCTGACGAGCGCCAGCCAGGTGCGCGGGTCCGCCCAGCGCTGGCGCTTCTGCTGCGGCGACTTCACGGCGTACTCTCCCAGGCGAGGCGCCCGAAGCGGAGCGCCGCGTAGATGTGCAGCGCCACGAGCAGGACCATCAAGAGCGCCACCCAGCGGTGCAAGTAGCGCCACGTCGCCATCAGCGCCTGCAGCTCCTGGAGCCACGTCGCGGCGAGCGCTGCGCGGTGGCTGCGTTGCGCGAGCTCCAGCAGCGCGGAGAGGCGCTCGCCGGGCACGCCCTCCAGCGCGCCGTGCTGCTGCAAGTCAGCGCGCAGGCGCCGAAAGCTCGCCCCTTGGGTGAACACCGCGCGGAGGCGCGCCAAGAAGCCGGGCGCCAGCTCGGACTGCGCGACGAGCGCTGCGACCCGGTTGCGCACGAGATCGCGGAACGCGGGGTGGTCGCCCTCCCATTCGCGGTCGAGCGCAGCGAGCCGCGCTTGCACCTCTTCCAGGGCGAGCTCGCGGCCCGACGCAGCGCGCGGCACGAACGCGTAGAGGTAGCGCCCGACGGCCCCCGTCGCGACGAGCGCAACGAGCGCGAGCAGCGCGCGCCCGCCGGTAGTCGCGCGCGGCTCGAAGCCAGCATGCGCGAGCGCGAGGGTCAACGCGCTGAAGCCTGAGACGACGTGCAGGGTCATCCAGAGCTTCAGCGAGCCGAACGCCCGGCGCGCCGCGCGGCGCAGAATGTAGAGCAGATTCAAGAGCACCGCACCGGCTGCCGCAACACCGAGCGCGAGCCCTGCGCCGCGCGCAGGGCGCAGGAAGCCGTGGTCAGGGTGCGCGATGCGTGCGGCGCTGTCGAGCGCGTAGTAATCGCCGAAATAGAGGCCCCAGACCGCGGTCGCGGCGGCGATCACCGCCGCGCCGAGGAGCGCCACGACCAGCCCCGTGCCCCGTTCTCCCGGCAGCTCCACGGGCTGCCGCAAGGCTGGATCGAACGACACGCCGCAGCGCTGCAACAGCTCGAACGGCGCCTCACCGCCCGCAAAGACGAAGACCTCGTCGTTGCGAAGGCTCGTGTGTGCGCCGCGCGCGTCGCTGAGCAGCACGCGCTCTGGCTCGATCTCCACGACCTCGGTTCCGAACGCGGCGCTGAGGCGCCCCTCCGCGAGGGCCTCGTGCATGCGGCGCTCATTCACGGCTTTGAGGCGGAAGAACGCGGACTTGCGGTACGAAAGGGTCACGGTGGTGCCCGGCTGCGCCGCGAGCCCGAGCGCCGCTTCGACGGCGCTGTCGCCGCCGCCGACGACCAGCACATGCCGCCCGGCGTAGGCCTGCGCGTCGAGCAAGGCGTAGGACACTTTCGACAGGTCCTCGCCCGGGACGCCGAGCTTGCGCGGGCTCCCCCGCCGGCCGAGCGCGAGACACACGTGCCGCGCCCGCAGTGTGCCCGCCGTGGTGTGCACCGTCAGGACATCGCCGATGGGATCGCGCGTCCGCGTGATGGCCTCGAGGCGCGCGCCGAGCTGGACGGGGATGGTGTGGCGCGCGGTGAGCTCCTCCCAGAGCTCGACGAGGTGCTCTTTGGTGTAGGTCGCTTCGGCGAGGCGGCCGAACAGCGGCAGGTCCATCGGCTGGGTCATCACGAGCTTGCGGCGCGGGTAGCTCGCGACGGCGCCGCCGAGCCGCGGCGCCTGCTCGACAACGGCGAAGTCGAGGCCCGCCTCGCGCGCCGCGAGCGCACACGCGAGCCCTGCGGGCCCGGCGCCGACGATGACGAGGTCGTGGGGCCCGCCCGGCTCGCGCGGCAGGAGCGCGCTGCGCCGCGCGACCTCGCGCCCGACGCTCGCCCCCTGCGTCACCGCGGTGCGCACGAGCGCGAAGCCAGTCACCTCGCCCGCGAGGAAGACGCCCGGCCCGCCGAGCGCCTGCAGGTCATCGGCGAGCGCGGGCAGGTCCTGGCGCTCGTTCACGTCCGCGAGGGTCAGCGCGATCGCATCGACCGGGCACACCGCCGCGCACCGGCCGTGGCCGACGCAGCGCGCGCCGTGCACGACCCGCGCTTGGCCGAGGACCAACTGCAGCACCCCCTCCTCGGGGCACGCCGCCACGCACAGCCCGCAGCCGAGGCAGCGCGACAGGTCGACGTGCGGGTACTGCAGCCGGGCGCGGTCGCTGCCGCGCTCGCGGGCCACCGCCACTTCGGACAGGACGGCCCGCCGCGTGCGCCGCTCGCGGGCGCGGGCGACGGTCGCAAGCGCAGCGAGGGCGACGGCGAGGCCGGCGGGGACGATGGGGCTGGGCATCGGGGTTGGAGTCGGGCGGGCGGAAGACGGAGCGATCGTCCAGAATCTGGACCCTCCGTCCAGATTCTGGACTCACTCCCGGGTCCCCCGCGGGCCTCCGCTGGGCCCACGCGGTCCGAGGCGAACGCCGTGCCACGCCGGGAGTACGCTTGTCAGCGCCCCTCTGGGCCGTCTGCGGCCGCCCAGCGCCCGAAGCCCGCGAGGACCGCTGCCACGGTGGTCGTCGCCCAGCCCGCGGCGGCGGCGGCCTCCTCCGCGCGCTCGCTGGCGCGCTCGAAGCCGAGGAGGTCGAACGGCGTCGGCGCGAGCGCGGCGTACTCCGGGTGCTCGGCCTGGATCGGGCATGTGTTCTCGAGCATCCCGAGCTCCTCCGAGACCATCCCGAGGCCGAGCATCCGGCACGTCGCCGGCCGATGGGAGTACACCGTGCAGCCGCCGTCCGCGCCGAGCGCGGGGCACGGGTCGGCCTCGAGCGCGAGGACGAGGCCGTCGAAATCCGCCTCGGGCAGCCCCCCGACGTCGAAGGGCGGGCGCCAGCCGGGGGCGAGCGCCCTGTAACGCGCGAGCTGGGCCGCCGCCCGCTCGCGGAGCGCGGCGCGCGTCGCCCCGTCGAGGCCCGCGAGCCCCTCCGCGACGACGGCCGCGTCCGCCGGAGAGATGTCGAAGGGCCCGCGGCAGCACGCAGTGCAGCCGGCGCGACAGGGCACGACCGGCGTCCCGTCCGGCCGGCGGCCCGCCGCGGCCCGGCCCCGCTCGAACCAAGGCCCGAGCTTCGCGAGGAGGTCGATGTAGGTCACGGGAAGGCGCTGGGGCGCGGAGCGCCCCCGCGCGCATCGTACGCCCCGGCATAGACTGCGCCACTCGCCGCCATGTCCGCCCTCGCCGACGTCCGCGACTTGCTCGCCCAGGGCCGCCCGCTGACGGCGTGGCAGCGGCTGGCGCCGCTACTGGCAGTGCCCGAGGCCGAGGGCGTCGCGGAGGACGACCTCCTGCGCCTCGGTTACCGGACGGCGTCGCGGCTCGGCGCACACGCGCAGCGCTTCTGGCTGACACGGCGCGCGCTGCGGCGCCATCCCGCGCGCTCGTTCGGCTGGAGCCAGCGCGCCTTCGACCTCGCGCGGATGGGGCGCCACATCGAGGCCTTCGAGCTCCTCGACCGGCCTGACCTGCCCGCGCCGCGTGAAGGCGAGGAGGCGCTCGACCTCGCGCTCGCCCACGCGCGAGTGCGCTCCGAGTTGCGCGACTTCGAGGCTGCCGCCGCCGCGCTCGAGCAAGCGCGGGCGCTCGCTGTCGACCCGGCGCGGGTGCAGCGCGAGGAGGCCTGGCTCGCCGTCGAGCGCGACGCTCCAGGGGAGGCCCTCGCGCTGTGCCGCGCCGGCCGCACGCGCTGGCCCAGCGACGGGCAGCTCGTCGAGCAGGAGTGTTGGCTGCTGCAGCAGCAGCGCGACCCAGCGCCGGCCCTCGCAGCGCTCGCAGAGGCCGTCGAGCGCATCGAGAGCCCGACCCTCGAGCACCTCTTTGCGAGCGCCCTCTTCGACGTGGGCCGCTACGGCGAGGCGCGCGACCGGTTCGCGCGCCTTGCCGCGGTGCGGCCCCTCTCGCGCGGGATGCGCCGCGAAGCCGCGCGGATGGCGGCGCGCGCCGCGCGCGCGCTCGGAGACGACCGCGGGGCGCTCGCGCTGCTCGAAGGCAGCGGCCTGGCCGGGGATGCCTGGGCGCAGGGCCTCCGCGCGCACCAGGGCCTCCGCGCGCACCGGGGCTCGGGCGCCGCGCCGGGCAGCGGGCGGCGGGTCCTCCCCGTCCCGTTCGTGCGGCAGGACTACGTCACGTGTTCCCCCGCGACGATGGCGTCGCTACTCGCGTACGCCGGCGTCGATGTCGACCAGCGCGAGATCGCGGCGCAGATCACGTACGACGGCACACCGTCGCACAAGGAGCTTGATTGGGCGCACAGCCGCGGCCTGGAGGTCTTCTTCTTCCTGTTCGACCCAGGCGTCGCGCGCGAGCTGATCGACCTGGGTTTGCCGTTTGCGCTCTCGACACGCCGGGAGCAATCCGCCCACCGCCAAGCGCTCGTCGGATACGACACGGCCTTGGGTACGTTTGTCCTGCGCGACCCTGGCCGCAGCACGCTCGTCGAGATCGACGCCGAGGCCTTGGCGCGTGACATCAGGGCGCGCGGCGGCGATTGCGCGCTGATCTTGCCCGCGGCGGACGCAGCCCGCGTGCCTACGGCGCGACTGCCGTTCCTGCACGAGACGACGCTGCTGCAGCGCCTGCGTCGCGCCTACGAGCGGCGCGACCTGGCCGCCGCCGATGCGCTCGCGCGAGAGGTCGCTGCCTGGGCGCCTTCGTCGGCGCGCCACGACGCCGAGCTGCTCATCGCGCACGAGCGCGGCGACCGGCGCCGCGAGCTCGCGCTGTGGCAGGCCCTCTACGACGCTCACCCCGACGACGGATACTGCCGCTACCACTACGCGGCCGAGCTGCGCAGCCAGAGCCGGTGGGGCGAGCTGCTCGCGTTCCTGGAGCAGGCCGACGCCAGCGCATCGCCGTTCCTCGCGATGATGCTCGCCGACCACATCCGCTACGCAGCGCCGCGCCGCCAGCGTGCGGAGGCCCTCGCGCGGCGCTCGATCCGCTGCTTGCCGCGACAGGCCTCGCCGGTGCGGCTCCTCGCGGACGTGCTTTGGGACGCTGCGCCCGCGCGCCCGCGCGCTGCAGCGCTGTACCGGCTTGCAGCGTGCCTCGAGCCGCTCGATGAGGACTTCGCGTGGGCCTCGTTCCTGGCCGAGGTCCAGCTCGGCGAGCCCGAACGCGGACTCGCGCTCCTGCGAGCACGCGCGGCGGCGCACGGCGCGAAGGCGCCTCAGACGAGCCTCACCCTCGCGCGCGCACTCTCGCGGCTCTTCCGCCGCGGTGAGGCGCTAGAGGTGCTCGAAGCAGCGCTCTGCGCGCACGATCGGCCGGAAGTCCGGGTGGCGCTCTTCGAGCAGCTCGTCGAAGACGGGCAGCTCGAGCGCGCGGGCGCGCTCGTCGCCGAGGTCTCCCGCTGGCGTCCGCTGCGGCGCGAGCAAGCGCGGCTGCAATTGGCGGACGCGCGCGGCGATCAGGCCGAGGCCCGCGCGGCCCTCGCCGCTGCGGTCGCGCTCGACGGCGCGGACCCCGACCTCCAGCTCCGGCGCCTGCGCGAGCTCCTGGCCCACGAAGGTCGCGACGCGGCGTTCGCCGAGCTGGACCGCATCGTCGCCGAGCACGGCGAGAGCCCTGGCCTGCTCGCGGAGCTGCAGCGCTTCTGCCATCGATACGAGGACTACCCACGCGCCGAGGCGCTCGGGCGGCGCATGGTCGCCGAGCACCCGCACGAACACTGGCTGCGCGGGCGCCTCGCGCGGCACCTCTTGTACACCGGGCGCTCGGCGGAGGCCGAGCCCATCATCGCCGAGCTGCTCGAGGCCACCCCGGACTCGGCGGCGGTGTGGGTCGACGCGATCGAGTGCGCGCGGGCCCGTGGAGACCTGGAGCTCGCCGCGCGCCGCGCTTCGACCGCCGCGGAGCGTTGGCCCTGTGACCCCGCCTTCCTGCGCGAACAGCGCGCGCTTGCGCGCTCCGCCGAGGAGTCCGCGGCGGCCGTCCGCGCCGCCCTCGCCGCGCTCGTCGCACAGGTCCGCCCGCCGAGTGACACGCAGCTCGAGGGCCTGCTGGAGCTGTCCGAGAGCGAGGCGCCGCGCGCCGAACTCGAAGAGACGCTTCGCGCGCTGGGGGCGCAGTTCCCGGGCCAGCCGGGCATCCTCGAGGCGCACGCGCGGCACCTCTGCGCCTACGACCCCGCACGTGCGGTCGAGCTATCCGCGCGCCTCGTCGCCGAGCACTCGTTCGACCCCGAGTACTGGTTGCTCGACGCGCGCTGCCTGAAGGCCGCTGGGCAGCGCGAGGCCGGCCGCGCGCGGCTCGAGGCGCTGATCGAGCGCGCGCCGGGGACGCCGAAGGCCTGGATCGACCTCGGCGATTCGCTCGAGCAAGAAGGCCGCACCAATGAGGCGATGCGCATCTTCGAGCGCGGCCTGGCGCTCGTGCCGACGTCTGCGGCCTTGCGCGGGATGCGTGCGTCACTCCTGTGGGACGTCGGACGGCGCGCGGAGGCCATCAACGAGGTCGACCGCGCGGCGGCGCTCGATACGAGTTACGGCTGGGCGCGCCGGATGCAGGTGGTGTGGCGCGCGGCGGAGGGCGACCACGCCGGCGCGCTCGCTGCCGCGGAGCGCTGCGTGCAAGACAACCCGCGCTGGGCGCTCGCCCACGACCTGCTCGCGGTCGCGCTCGAGCGGCTCGGGCGGCATGACGAGCGGGTCGCGGCGCTGCGCGCGGCGCTGGCGCTCGACCCGCGGATCGGGGGCGCGCGCGCCCGGCTCCTCGATGCGCTGTGTGAGCTGAAGCGCTTCGATGACGTCGAGGCGGTCGTCGCAGAAGGCCTGGCGCTGCTCGGCCCCGACGCCGAGCTGGAGCTGCGCCGCGTGGAGCTCTCCCGGATCCGCGGCGACCTCGAAGGCGCGCATGACGAGCTGCGCGCGCTGCTCGCGCGGCACCCAGGCTTTCACCGGGGCTGGGTCCAGCTCCTCACGCTGCTCGACGAGAGCCACCGCGACGCTGAGCTGCTGGCCCTCGCCGAAGCGCCGCCCGAGGCGCTGCGTGCGTCGCCCGTGCTGTTCGGTTATGCGGCCGACGTCCACCTGCGCAGGAGCGCCCACGAGCAGGGGGAGGCCGCGCTGCGGCGCGCGCTCGAGATCGACCCGACGTACGACTGGGCGCGCGATCGCCTCGCGCAGCTGCTCCTGAGCCGCACCCGCCCAGCGGAGGTCCTCGCTCTGTATCCGGGCGCCGACGACCCCGCGCTGTTGCCAGCGCACCGCGCCGCGCTGCTCGCGCGCGCCGCCGCCAAGGCCGGGCGCCGCCCCTTCGCCGAGCGAGCCTTCCTCCGGCTCCTCGGTGATCCGCAGCCGGGCTTCGGCGCCGTGTGCGCGGTCGACAAGGCGCTCCTCGCTGAAGGGCGCGCCGCTCAGAAGGCGCTCCTCGACGCGCGGCTCGCCGCGAGCGCTGCAGCGCGCGACGTACGCGAACATGCCAACGCCCTGGCGGTGCTCGCGGGGCGCAAGGCGTGGCCGCGATTCCGGAAGGCGCTGGAGTCGTTCGCCGCTTGGCTACCGACAGAGGAGCGTCACCTCGAGCTCGCGCGGCTCTTGCACAGCGCGAAGCTCGCGGGCGCGCGCGACGGCCGCGACATCGTGCCCTTCGCGCGCCGCCACCTCCAGCGCGTCGCGGAGGAGCCAGCCGCGTTCGGCCTCGCCTCGTATGCGCTGAGCGGACCGAAGGCTGCGGCGACGCTCGCAGAGCTCATCGGGGACGACTTCCGTCGCCCGGGCCTGGAGGGCTGGATGCTCGCAAACGTGGCGGGCGCCTATCGCGAGCTCGGCCGCTTCGATGCCTCGGAAGCCGTCGCGCGGTACGCCCTCGAGGAGCTCCCCCACGACCATTCGGTGTGGTGGCACCGCCGCTACCTCGCCGAGGTCGCGCTCGAGCGCCGCGACTACGACGCATGTCGCGTGTGGTGTGTGATGCCGAGCGCCGAGCATCCGTCGGTGAAGGTCGACGTCGTACAGCTCGACCTCCTCGCGCGCATGGCGACGACGACGGGCTGGC